>Ga0210408_10004934_pt1 | contig 11829 bp, 12 predicted proteins | sample IncBWH4MmetaG_FD_155471 | JGI IMG/M metagenome (GOLD analysis project Ga0210408, IMG submission 155471) | Forest soil microbial communities from Barre Woods Harvard Forest LTER site, Petersham, Massachusetts, United States - Inc-BW-H-4-M | ecosystem: Environmental > Terrestrial > Soil >... | reverse complement strand
ACATCGACGGCTTTCTGGCTCCGGACAACATCTGCCAGCGCGCGATCTATGACGGCGTCGGCTTCATGCACATGCTGTCCAAGGAAATCTGGGACGGCCATCCCTGCTGCAGCTTTGCCGCCAGCCGCGAGTTCATCACGACGTCGCCGAACAGCTTCGCAGCGCTGACGCGCGCCATCGTCGATGCGACGGCACATGCGTCGAAGGCCGAGAACCGCAAGGAGATCGCGGAGGCGATCGCGCCCGCAAACTACATCAACGCGCCGGTCACCGTGCTGGAGCAGGTCCTGACCGGGACCTATGCCGACGGTCTCGGTGGCGTCAAAACCGATGCCAAGCGCGTCGATTTCGACCCGTTCCCCTGGCAGTCCTTTGCGGTCTGGATGCTCACGCAGATGAAGCGCTGGGGCCAGATCAAGGGCGACGTCGATTACAAGAAGGTCGCCGAGCAGGTCTATCTCGCCACCGATACCAAGAAGCTGATGACGGAGATGGGACTAGCGCCGCCGGAAACTTCCTACAAGTCGTTCTCGGTGATGGGCAAGACTTTTGATCCGGCCAAGCCCGAGGACTATCTCGCGAGCTTCAAGATCAGGAAGGTGACGTGACTTTCTTCTTCACCTCCCCCTGGAGGGGGGAGGTCGACGACACGAAGTGTCGGCGGGTGGGGGTGAATGCGGTGGCACCGTCACCCCACCCCGGCCGCTGCGCGGCCGACCCTCCCCCTCCAGGGGAGGGTGGAGGATCGCTATGACTTTCTCCCTTCGCTTCCGCGCGGCGATCGTGTCGGTGGCGCTGTTCCTTGCCTTCATCGGCATCTGGCACCTCGCCACGCGCTCGACCGCCACCGTTGCCACCATGAGCCCGGAATATGCCAAGCTGATGGGCGTGACCGCGACCCAAGGCAAATCGGCGATGCCGGGTCCGCTCGATGTCGGCGCCAAATTATGGGAGCACCTCAAGCGGCCGTTTTACGACAACGGTCCTAACGACAAGGGGCTCGGCATCCAGCTCGGCTATTCCATCGCGCGGGTGGGCTTGGGCTATCTATTGGCGGTAATGGCTGCCATTCCACTCGGCTTTTTGATCGGGATGTCGCCGCTGATCAGCAAGGCGCTCGATCCGTTCATCCAGGTCCTAAAGCCGATCTCGCCGCTCGCCTGGATGCCGCTCGCGCTCTACACCATCAAGGATTCAGGCATATCGGCGATTTTTGTGATTTTCATCTGCTCGGTGTGGCCGATGCTGCTCAACACCGCGTTCGGCGTTGCGAGCGTGCGCAAGGAATGGATCAATGTCGCGCGCACACTGGAAGTCGGCACCGTCAGGCGCGCCTTCACGGTGATCTTGCCGGCGGCGGCGCCGACGATCCTGACCGGGATGCGGATTTCGATCGGCATCGCCTGGCTCGTGATCGTCGCCGCCGAGATGCTGGTCGGCGGCACCGGCATCGGCTATTTCGTCTGGAACGAGTGGAACAACCTCTCGATCACCAACGTCATCATCGCCATCCTGCTGATCGGGCTGGTCGGCATGCTACTCGACCAGATCCTCGCGCGCTTCACGCGCATGGTCACGTTTCCGGAATGAGCGCGATGATGCAAACCATTCTCGTGTCCCGGGCGCACTGCGGTGCACTCGGGTCCGCGTCTCGCGCGGCCCGAGCACAGGCTCAGTACCGCTGTGCAGAACCGGGACCAAGATGGGTCCCGCATCTGCGGTGCACCACCATAGTGCGTCGAAGACGCGCGTGGACGCGCTTTTGGTGTCGCACCGCGCGCGGGACACGGACCTAGAGCGATGACCGAAAAATTCATCTCCATCGAAGGCATCGCCAAGCGTTACCCGGGCGCTGATGGTGGCGGGATCGCGGTGTTCGAAAACCTGTGGCTGTCGATGGCGCGTGGCGAATTCGGCTGCGTGATCGGCCATTCCGGCTGCGGCAAGACCACGGTGTTGAACATTCTCGCCGGGCTGGACGAGCCGAGCGAAGGCACCGTGATCGTCGACGGGCAGGCGATCGAGGGGACGAGCCTCGACCGCGCGGTGATCTTCCAGAGCCATGCGCTGTTGCCGTGGCGTACCGTGCTCGGCAATGTCGCCTATGCCGTGACCTCGAAATGGCGCAACTGGGATCGCGCCAAGGTCAAGGCACATGCGCTAGGCTTTATCGATCTGGTGGGGTTAACCGGCGCCGAGCACAAGCGCCCGTCGGAACTCTCCGGTGGCATGAAGCAGCGCGTCGGCATCGCGCGCGCGCTTTCGATCACGCCCAAGATCATGCTGATGGACGAGCCGTTCTCGGCGCTCGATGCATTGACGCGCGGCACCCTGCAGGACGAGGTCCGCCGCATTTGCCTGGAGACCGGGCAGACCGCCTTCATGATCACCCATGACGTGGATGAGGCGATCTATCTCGCCGACAAGATTTTTCTGATGACCAACGGCCCCGGCGCGGTACTTGCCGAGATCGTCGAAAATCCGCTGCCAAAAAATCGCGCTCGCATCGATCTGCACCGCCATCCGCTCTATTATGCGGTGCGCAATCATATCATCGATTTTCTGGTCAGCCGCAGCAAGACCTTTGCGACGGACGCGCCCCATCATGACCCGCGCCATGTGCCGGTGGTGCGGATCGGTAAACCCGAACTGGTCATTGCATCGGTATCCGACGGGTCGCGCGAGGAATCAAAACAGACTTCAGGCCCGGGACAAGCCCGGGCATGACGGATTAGAAGGGAGACGACACATGAAACGATCCGACCTCACCGAAAAGCTGCTCGACATCAAGCGCGAGAACGGCTGGAGCTGGAAACATATCTGCGAAAAGATCGGCGGCTATTCCGAAGTGCTGATCGTCGGCGCCGTCCTCGGCCAGATGAAGCTGACCAAACCGCAGGCCGCCAACGCCGGCGAGCTGTTCGGCCTCTCCAAATCGGAAGTCGCGATGCTCAACGAGACGCCGATGCGCGGTGAGGGCTTAGCCATGCCGCCGACCGATCCCCTGATCTATCGCTTCTACGAACTGGTGATGGTCAACGGACCCGCCTGGAAAGCGCTGATCGAGGAAGAATTCGGCGACGGCATCATGTCGGCGATCGATTTCGACATGGTGATGGAGCGGCTGCCCAATCCGAAAGGCGACCGCGTCAAGATCACGATGTCCGGCAAATTCCTGCCGTACAAATATTACGGCAGCAGCGGCAATGTGCCGGAATATGGCTTCAAGGAGGGGTGACGTTGGCGTCGCCTGCGACGGCAACGTCATTCCGGGGCGTGCGAAGCACGAACTACGATGCGCAATTGCGCATCGGAGAATCTCGAGATTCCCCGATGCGCAATTGCGCATCTGGGGTCTGGTCCGGAGCCTGTCATCGGGCGCGCATTCGCGCGACCCGTTGGGACCATCCCGGAATGACGGAAGAGGGGACACGTCATCCTCTCGCCGCGCCCTTCGCAAACGCTTCCCGAAGATCCTTGATCGGAGCCATTTCGCGGACGTAGGTGAAGGATCCCTTGTCCTTCATCTCGCGGGCGCACCGAACAAACGCCGCGAGAGCAACGCGCGACATCGCGCCGCCGACGCTGATGCGCTTGACGCCCACGGCCGATAATTGATCGAGAGTCAGTGTCGGATCGGCAAAGCCCATGACCAGATTGAACGGCTTGCGCAGTGCGGACACCACCGTCTTGATCGTGGCGAGATCTGGAACGCCGGGCGAATAAAGCACGTCGGCACCCGCGGCTTCGAAGGCCTGAAGCCTCCGAATGGTGTCATCGAGGTCGTTGCGGCCGTACAGGAGGTTCTCCGCCCTGGCGGTCAGCGTGAACGGGATCGGCAACGATCGCGCGACCTCGACGGCCGCATGCACCCGCTCAACCGCGAGCGCAAAATCGTAGATCGGTCGGCGGAGGTCACCGGTCGAATCTTCGATCGATCCGCCGACAGCGCCCGCCTCGGCGGCAAGCCGGATGGTCTCGGCCGCGGCCTTCGGCTCGTCGGCGCCGCAGTTTTCCAGATCGGCATTGACGGGCAGATCGGTGGCCTCGGCGATCGCCCGGCAATTCGCGAGAATGGCGTCCCGGCTTACGGTTGCGCTGCCAAGCGTATTGGCGAGGCCAAGGCTGGTGGTCGCCAGCGCTTCGAACCCCATCGCTGCCAGCAGCTTGGCGGTTCCGGCGTCCCAGGGGTTAGGGATGATGAAGGCGCCGGGCCTCTGATGCAGTGCGCGAAAAAGTTCCGCTTTTTCCGTCTGGGTGCGCATCTTCAGCTCCTGCCTGGATTTTGACGGCCGCGTCTTATTCCAGACCGACACATAGGCGTCTTCCAGATATCAGACTAATTTGTTATTATTTCTGATATCATCAGCTTTTTGCATGGTCTTGAAAAATGGACAGCGACGCGCTCAACACGTTCCTGACGGTTCACCGTCGCGGAGGCATCTCGAATGCCGCGAAGGCGTTGCACCGCTCGCAGCCGGCGATATCGCGACGGATCGCGCTTCTGGAGCAGGAGCTTGGCGTCCCGCTATTTGAGCGAGTTGCGGGCCGCGCCAGGCTAAGCGACGCCGGACGGGTGATGGTCCCCTACGCGGAACGGGCAGTGGCCGCCGCTCAGGATGCGGAGAACGCGGTACGGGCGCTGAAGCTGCGGCATTCCGGGCCCGTATCGCTCGCAGTGGTCGGCACGCTTGCCGGCGGCCGGCTGTCGAAAATCCTGAAACGTTTCACGGGCGCACATCCGGATGTCGATCTTGGCTTGCGCACCGCGACCAGTATCGAGGTCAGCGACCTAGTCAGGCGCGGCGAAGCGACGATCGGCTTGCGCTATGACCAGGACCGTTCCAACGATCTCGATTACGAATTGCTTGTCACCGAACGGCTTCAAGTCGTTTGCGCGCCCGATCACCCGCGCGCCGGCCGCCTTGTCGCCAGACTTGCCGATCTGCGTGGGGAACGCTGGATCGCCTTCCCCGAAATACCCGGTCGTCGCGAGATCACGGCATCGCACGTCTTCGCGCTGTTCCAGACCCATGGATTGGGTGAAGTCGAGTGGACACCGGTCGACAGCCTGACCGCCCAGAAACGGCTGGTCGAAGCGGGCCTTGGTATCGCATTGCTGTCGGAGAGCAATGTCGCTGAGGAACGTCGATCCTCAGCGATCTCGACGATTCGGGTCGGCGACCTCTTGGCGAGCCAAGACATCGTCTCCGTAACCCGGCGCGACGGCTTTCTGAGCGCGGCGTCGCGCCGCTTGCTGGAGATCATCCGCGCACATTACGGCCGGGCGAAATCGGCAAAGGCGGGTTGCTCAGGAAAGCGATAGCCCCAAGCGAAACTGCTACACCCCAGCCTTCACCTGCTTCACGGCCTCGGCCATCAGCTCGTTCATCTTGGCATTGAGTTCGTCTTCGCTGCGAGTGGCGCCTTTGGCGGCAAGGTCGCTTGAGATCTTTTCGATCACGGCGTCGTCGCCGCCTTCGCCAAACTCGGCGGCAACGACGGTCTTGGCATAGTCGTTGCCCGCGTCGCCCGCCAATCCGAGCTGATTTGCGACCCACAATCCCAAGAGCCTGTTGCGGCGGGCAATGGCCCTGAATTTCTGCTCCTCGTCGAGCGCGAACTTCTTCTCAAAGGCTTCCTCACGCTTGTCGAAGGTGGTCATGGCCCAGTACTCCGAAAAGGTGCCGATTCCATGCTGGATGCGGACGGGAGCGGCCTTCGTTGCGGCGGGCCACTCCAGCACCTAGATATCTGGAGAAAATGGCCGAAACAACGGCCGCGGCGTCGCAGGGAGAATGGTAAAACTCAGGTCAAAGGAAGCGGATCGATTGTGCTGCATGGGCCAATCAGATAGGTTGCCTTCAGGCCGGGTTCTTGTTCTGTTTCCCGTGGGGTTCCAGGCCTTCACGACAGCTCCGTCGTGGGTCTAGGTCCTTGTCATCCGGAGCACACCAAATTCATGGATTTCAACAAAACCCGGTACATCCCAATGAGCCGTCGGCGCCGTATCTACGAAGGCAAGGCCAAGGTCCTTTACGAAGGTCCGGAGCCGGGAACCCTGATCCAGCATTTCAAGGACGATGCGACCGCATTCAATGCCAAGAAGCACCAGGTGATCGAGGGCAAGGGTGTCCTCAACAACCGGATTTCGGAGTACCTGTTTCAGCACCTCAACGACATCGGGGTGCCGACCCACTTCATCCGCCGTCTCAACATGCGCGAGCAACTGATTCGCGAGGTTGAGATCGTGCCGCTCGAGGTCGTGGTGCGCAATGTGGCGGCGGGCTCGCTGTCGCAGCGCCTCGGCATCGAGGAGGGCACCCAGCTGCCGCGCTCGATCATCGAGTTCTATTACAAGAACGATCAGCTCAACGATCCCATGGTCTCCGAAGAGCACATCACGGCGTTCGGCTGGGCCACGCCGCAAGAGATCGACGACATCATGGCGCTGGCGATCCGCGTCAACGACTTCCTCACCGGGCTGTTTCTCGGCATCGGTATCCGCCTCGTCGACTTCAAGATGGAATGCGGGCGGCTGTTTGAAAACGAGATGATGCGAATCATCGTCGCTGACGAGATCTCGCCCGATTCGTGCCGGCTATGGGACATCAAGTCGAACGAGAAGCTCGACAAGGACCGTTTTCGTCGCGACCTCGGCGGTTTGCTGGAAGCCTACACTGAAGTTGCAAAGCGGCTCGGCATCCTGATGGAAAACGAGCGGCCTGCCGGCTCCGGCCCGGTGCTGGTCAAGAGCTAAAGGGTTGCAACGTTGAAAGCCCGCGTCACCGTCACGCTGAAATCAGGCATTCTCGATCCGCAAGGCAAGGCCATCGAAGGCGCGCTGAAGTCGCTCGGCGTCGATGGCGTCGCGAGCGTGCGTCAGGGCAAGGTGTTTGACATCGAGCTTGCCGGCTCCGACAAGGCGAAGGCGGAAGCCGCGCTGAAGGCTGCCGCCGACAAGCTGCTCGCCAACACCGTGATCGAGAATTACCGGGTCGAGGTTTTGGGCTAGGCAAGCGCGCCAGATGAAATCCGCCGTCCTCGTCTTTCCGGGAATCAATCGCGAGCGCGACATGGCGCGCGCGCTGAAGCTTATCTCAGGCCATGAGCCCGAGATGGTCTGGCACGCCGAGACATCGCTGCCCAAAGGGACCGATCTCGTCGTGGTGCCCGGCGGATTTTCCTACGGCGATTATTTGCGCTGCGGCGCGATTGCCGCGCGCGCGCCGGTGATGGACGTGGTGCGCGCATTTGCGGCCCAAGGCGGTCTCGTGCTCGGCGTCTGCAACGGCTTTCAGATCCTCTGCGAGGCTGGCCTTTTGCCCGGCGTCCTCATGCGCAACGCGCGGTTGAGATTCATCTGCCACGATGTGCATCTGCGCGTCGAGCGTTCCGACACGCCATTCACGCGCGGCTATAATGCGGGGCAGGTCATCCGCGTGCCGATCGCCCATGGCGAGGGCAATTACGAGGCGGACGAAGAGACGTTGAAGCGCCTCGAGGGCGGGGGGCGGGTGCTCTATCGCTACTGCTCGGCGGACGGCGCGGTGAATGAGGCCGCCAACATCAACGGCGCCGCCCATTCGATTGCCGGCATCGTCAACGATGCCGGCAACGTGCTCGGCATGATGCCGCATCCGGAAAACCACGTCGAAGACATCATGGGCTGCACCGACGGCCGCGGCCTATTCGCGGGCCTCGTCGCGCACCTGGAGAAGGCGGCGTAGCCGTCCACAAAGGTGCAGAATCCTGCGCCTTTCCATGCGCGAACAACAAGCAAAGCGCGACGAGCCTCCAACCTCGATGCACAGCGCTTTCAGGACTCATCCGACAGAAACACTGCTTATTACGACTACGTGACTGTCATCACGGCGATCACGCGTTCGCAGCGACATCCTGCACGCGGTTGCGGAATGATCCGCACCATCAACAGGAGATACGAGGATGAATGATCTTTCTACGAACGACTTTGCGAACCGAGAGCTTTCCATCGAAGAACTCGATGCGATTGCGGGAGGTAGCCTGTGGGGCTGGATCAAGCACGAAGCATCTGCGGTCGGGCACTTCTTCGCGAAGCCGGCGGTATATACCACGCTGGCTACTGTGGCTCTCACCATCTTCGGTGGCTGGGCTAACGACAAGATTAGCAAGATGTAACTGCCTGTCCAAAACGCCAATCCTGGGCCTTCGGGCCCAGGATTTTTCCACCCCAGCGACATCCTGCTTGCTGTTGCGGGACACAATGGCCGCGGGCATTTCAATCATGAGCGGCGTGCCCAACTCGATGACGATCAGCTTTGAACGCGCGCCATCTCTACCGCCGCGCTATTGGTCAGGCAGCGTCGGGAATTCGCGGGGCCTACACAGCCTCTGAAGACCGATCGTACCGCTATCGCACCGAGACCATGCGCGAACAACAAGCGAAGCGCGATGAGCCTTCAACCTCGATGCACAGCTTTCAGGTTTCATGCGACAGAAACACTGCTTATTACGACTACGTGACTGTCATCACTGCGATCAGGCGTTCGCAGCGACATCCTGCACACGGTTGCGGAATGATCCGCACCATCAACAGGAGATACGAGGATGAATCTTTCTACGAACGACTTTGCTAACCGCGAGCTTTCCATCGAAGAACTCGACGCAATTGCGGGAGGTAGCCTGTGGGGCTGGATCAAGCACGAAGTTCATGACGTCGTGCACTGGGCCGGGAGCGCGAAGGGACTTTTCACGATCGCTACAGTGGCCGGCGCCGTCATCTTCGGCGCCTCCACCGGCAAGTGGACCCAATAAAGACCGGGCAAACTGCCTGTCCAAAACGCCAATCCTGGGCCTTCGGGCCCAGGATTTTTCCACCCCAGCGACGTCCTGCTTGCTGTTGTGGTTCGTCGATCTGACTTTGGTCAGCGTGCAATAACGCGGCACCGAACGGGCCGCATGGTTAAAGACGCGCGTTACCGCGCTCCTCACCATCAGGGTCTAAGACCTCATCCTGAGGAGGCGCCAACGGGTCGCGCGAATGCTCACCCCCGACGAGCGCAATAGCGCTCGCGCGGTGATAACAGACTCCGCGCCGTCTCGAAGGATGAAGCCACCGTATTGTGAAATCTATTGGTTGGCGCCAGCCGGCAAATTCCCATGAGGTTTCGACGTGCAGGTCGGGTCGGTCTTGGAATGCGGATTTGGTCAGGACGTCCGCGCGATTTGGCCTTCAATGACGGGTTTCAACCCTTAAATCCAATCCGCTGGATATGTGCTAACCTTCGTTCCGCACCCTGCGGCCGCAAAGCTCTGGACAGCGGACAATCGCGCCATAAAAGGCCTTTTCGCACCGCTTCGCATGCGCGCTTCTTCGCCGTGAGGGTTTAATGACGCAGGAGAACTAACCGGCGTCGTTGCCAGCGGCCAACGGCAATCGTTGCCTGATCTGCTTGATCGTGCCGGAGAAACTGAACAGGCGACGCTCACCGCTGGTGAGCATGCCGCGCAGAAACATCAGCGAGGCTCCCGCGCGCGTGATCTCGCAGGAGCCTTCGACCAGCTCGCCCTCGCGCGCGGCATCGAGAAATTCGCAGGCGAACGACACCGTCACGCCCGGACCCCGCAGCACCGGGGTTGCCGTCGCGAACAGGCAGTAATCGGCAAATGACATGAAGCAGCCGCCATGGACATTGCCGCTGCCATTGAGATGTCTGCTGGCGACGCGGAATGCGCAGCGGATGCGGCCGTCATCGTCCATCCGGTGGTAAAATGGCCCGGTATGGGTCTCGAAATTGTCGCGGCGCCAGGTGCGCCAGCCCTTAAACTCGCCTTCGGTTTCAACATGCAGATCGGGGCGATTCAGGAATGCGGATTTGGTCAGCTCGTGCACGCGATCGGGCCTTCAATTGAGCATTTCAGCCCTTAAATCCGATCTACACACGATGTGCAAATCCGCAAAGCTCTGGACAGTGGAGAGTTGCGCCATAAAAGGCCTTTTCCGGCCCCACCGATCTCCCTAATAAGGGACCCTAATCGCGCGTCAGACCTAATGAACGAACCGCAGATCACTCCCGAACTCGTCGCCAGCCATGGGCTGAAGCCAGACGAATATGAGCGCATCCTAAAACTGATCGGGCGGGTGCCGAGCTTCACCGAGCTCGGGATTTTTTCGGCGATGTGGAACGAGCATTGCTCGTACAAATCCTCGCGCATCCATCTCCGGGGGCTACCGACCAAGGCGCCGTGGGTGATCCAGGGGCCGGGCGAGAACGCCGGCGTCATCGACATCGGCGAGGGCCAGGCGGTTGTCTTCAAGATGGAGAGCCACAATCACCCGAGCTACATCGAGCCGTATCAGGGCGCGACCACAGGTGTTGGCGGCATTCTGCGCGACGTTTTCACGATGGGCGCGCGGCCCATTGCCTGTCTCAACGCGCTCAGTTTTGGTGCGCCGGAGCATCCCAAGACGCGGCATCTGGTGTCGGGCGTGGTCGCCGGCATCGGCGGTTACGGCAATTCGTTCGGCGTGCCAACCGTTGGCGGGCAGGTGCGCTTCCATACCCGCTATGACGGCAACATCCTGGTCAATGCCATGGCGGTTGGCCTCGCCGATACCGACAAGATTTTCTATGCGGCGGCGTCAGGCGTAAACATGCCGATCGTCTATTTGGGATCCAAGACCGGGCGCGACGGTATTCACGGCGCCTCGATGGCGTCGGCCGAATTCGACGACGATTCCGCGGAAAAGCGCCCGACCGTGCAGGTCGGCGATCCCTTCGCGGAAAAACTGCTGCTGGAGGCTTGCCTGGAGATCATGCAAGCCGGTTGCGTGATCGCGATCCAGGACATGGGCGCGGCAGGCCTGACCTGCTCGGCGGTCGAGATGGGCGCCAAGGGCGATCTCGGCGTCGACCTCGATCTCGATTGCGTCCCGACCCGCGAAACCGGCATGAGCGCCTACGAGATGATGCTCTCGGAAAGCCAGGAGCGCATGCTGATGGTGCTCAAGCCCGAGAAGGAAAAACAGGCGGAAGCGATCTTCAAGAAATGGGGGCTCGATTTCGCGGTGGTCGGCTACACCACGCCGAGCAAGCGCTTTGTCGTCAAGCACGGCGGCGACGTCATGGCCGACCTGCCGATCAAGGAATTGGGCGACGAAGCGCCGCTCTATGATCGGCCGCATGTGGCCTCGCCGCCGCTGCCGGTGGTGCATGCGCGCGACATCAATCCGCCGATCGGGATTTCGCAGGCGTTGGAAAAGCTGGTCGGCACCCCGGAGCTGTGCTCGAAACGCTGGGTCTGGGAGCAATACGATCACGTCATCTTGGGCAATACCGTGCAGCGCCCCGGCGGTGACGCGGCGGTCGTGCGGGTGCAGGATGGGCCGAAGGGGCTGGCGCTGACCGTCGATGTCACGCCGCGGTATTGCGAGGCCGACCCGTTCGAAGGTGGGAAACAGGCGGTGGCCGAAGCCTGGCGCAACATCACCGCGGTCGGAGGACGGCCGCTAGCGATCACCGATAACCTCAATTTCGGCAATCCGGAGCGCCCCGAGATCATGGGCCAGTTCGTCGGCTGCCTGAAGGGCATATCGGAGGCCTGCCGCGTGCTGGATTTCCCGGTCGTGTCCGGCAACGTCTCGCTCTACAACGAGACAAACGGCCGCGGCATCCTGCCGACACCCTCGATCGGCGGCGTCGGCCTGCTCGACGATTTTGCGAAATCCGCTGGCCTCGCCTTCAAGGCCGAGGGCGAGGCGATCCTCTTGATCGGCGAAACGCAAGGCTGGCTCGGGCAATCCGTTTATCTGCGCGACATCTGCGGCCGTGAGGAGGGTGCGCGACC
>Ga0210408_10004932_pt1 | contig 11832 bp, 13 predicted proteins | sample IncBWH4MmetaG_FD_155471 | JGI IMG/M metagenome (GOLD analysis project Ga0210408, IMG submission 155471) | Forest soil microbial communities from Barre Woods Harvard Forest LTER site, Petersham, Massachusetts, United States - Inc-BW-H-4-M | ecosystem: Environmental > Terrestrial > Soil >... | reverse complement strand
CAAAAATACAGACCCCGGTGGGCGAGGCTTTACCTCCTGGAGCGAGAAGGGTGGTCTACAGGGATCGTGTTTCCTGGGGAAACCCGGGGCGGGCGATACGGTTCTTCTGTAGGACGCAGGACCGATTTACGGACGGGAGGCCATCGAACTGCGGGGCTGCTTTGACCGAAGGCCCGGAGAGCGCGCTTTAATCAAGACCGACGAATTTTACCTGCACCCCTTTTCTGGCTTTGTTCTTCGGGGGTCTGTGCAAAGAGGATTTGCGTTCAGGCAGGACACTGGCGATAAAGTCCTTTAAAGTAATTTCCGCACTTAAGGGTTGCCAGAAGCGGCCGGTTTTGCGTTCGGCAAAGATCTCTTTTATCCGCTGGATCATTTGAACTCTGGCCGGTTTCTGGAGAGTGGGACAAACGTGTGACGCAGCTTCTACGCCGGACGCGCTCAGGCGCCAGCCGTAGGGACGAGTCGGTGTGATCCTCTCCAACAATCCGCGTTTAAAGAGCCGGTTCATTGCGCGGCTAACGCAGCACGGGGCGCGGCTAGCCGTTCGCGTGCCAGCCGGTTGTGTGCGTGTGCCCGGCGTCGGTATCCAAAAGGTCTCTTCATGCCCTCTTTATTGGCCCCAAAGAATTCCTCCAGGATCTTACTGATAAAGAAACGACCCGGCGTATCACTTCCGCAGGCACGATGAATCGGCTCACGCCAATGCGCTTTCAAGGCTTCCTCCAGGATGCGTTTTTGCAGCTTAGAAAGCTTCGAAATACTTGAACGTTGCGGAATGAAACGGTTAATCATCTGGTAAATTTTTACCAAACAGTTAACCGTTTCTGAGCAGCCAGCAACCTTGAAGAGGTTAATCATCCGCTCAATTTTGAGCAAACAGTTAACCGTTTCAAAGACACGCCGAGTTTAGTGCTCTTGCCCAGAAGTATTTCTGGTGTCTGAACTTGCGAGTAATTTGCACCCCAGTGGGGCGTGGCCCTCTTTGCCACATGCACTAGCGCAGAGCGTTGGAGACTCTTTTCCGAGAGATGTGCGACCCGCTCTGCGGGCAATTGGACTCGACTCGTGCCAGGAAGACGGCGCTAACTGCCGGCCCGAATCGCAGTCTGGCGGCTCTGCTAAAACGGTATCCGTAAAGTGATCGAAAACGGTGGTACTGCCATCAGCGGGAAGGACGACCAAATGGTCAATAACCTCGCGTATTACGTCGTCAACGGAAGGTGGTCGATCAACAAAGCGATGGTCTGCAAGTCCACACCTTGATAACGGAGGACAAGCCATCGAGGCACTGCGTCTGTTGGTGACCCTCGCGGCGGCGAATACCGGGTTCGGAATTCGACCTAAATAAGTCAACATGGGAAATTTACATCAAAAAAACGTAGGTAAGTGCGCAACGTTGCGCTTGGGATATTATCCCAAACCGCAACGTTGCGCATCAGGTACCCAGGAGGGTATGAAACGACAAAAACTTGAGATCGGCCATCCCCTGGCCATCACCGTAACGTGGTACGATTCGGGTGCCCGAGCCCCAAAAGAGGTCTTCTATGACGGCGAGGTGATCGGCTGTCGCGAGAGTCAGGTGATTGTCCCCGCGTCAAAGAGAATGCCATCGGAGTCGGCGGGGCGCTTCTGTATTTGCTTCAGCGTGCCGGGTTTCTTCGCGGCGAATAGGTTCCTGAAAGAAGTGCTGTAAAAGGAGAATGCGCTAACGGGCGTGAGGAGTCGGCTTCTGTGATCCCGATTCTCATTGACACCGGAATCGGCGAAGAGTCGAATTGGCGTGTCGCTCAGGACCTTTGACCAAAGGCGTTCCCTCTGCCCCGGCGATACGGCTGTTACCGGCGACTCAGAGAAATCCCACAGCAGGTCGTTAGACGACAAATCGTCCTAAACCTCCGGGAGGAAACAATGAAAATACGCTTACTGCTTGGCCTAGCAGGGTTCGCAATCGGCTTTGCTATGCCAGCCTTCGCCCAAGAGAAAGATACAGTCGATCCAGAAGTGCGTCAGCAAATTGAAGCGGTACGTATAAAGTTTGACGAGGCATTTAAAAAGCACGACGCGGCTGCTCTCGCAGCCCTATTCACGCAGGACGCGGTTGAGGTGTGGGAGGGGTATTCAGGAGGTGCTGCGGCTTCCGGTCAGCAAGCTATCGAGAAAAGGTGGGCGATCGAGTTAGCATCGAGTCCCACCAGTGTCAGCAAGCTCGTTCAGGTGCGTGCAATCGGCAATGACATATGCACGATCGAAGAATATAGTACCAGCAGCATGGGACATAACGGCTACGTAGTAACAATCTATGTTCGTGACGCTGATACCTGGAAGATCAGCATGGCCTATGCCAATTGATCGATGATGCCTCAATAGGGTCATCATGGGGAGCGCGGTCCGAACATCGACCAGTTGGGGGTGGCCGGGAAAATTGATGTCATTCCTGATATCAGAGGCGCACTCTCTTTCGTAGAACGCTCGCCCTCTCAAGGCCGATACACGGGTTTCGCCAACGTTGCTGACCTGGACACTCTCCCTCGTAGAATCGCCTCCCTGTCACGGCAAAGGTTGCGGGTAGGTTGCACCCATTCGTGAGAAAAAACAGGCCCCAGGGTACCCGGCGTTTTACTTCCCTAAGCGAGAGGTGGTCACACACTGTTTTTCTATTCTGCGTCCTGTCTGGTGAGCAAGCCTGGGGAAAAGAGGGGTAGGGGTTCTTTTATAAAGACACAGCTCCGTTACAAATGAATCCATTGCATCGGCGGTAAACTCCGATGCCTATTGGCCGGCCCATTCGGAGTTTGTCGGGGGCGGGGCCCACTGAAAGCGTGCGTCGTGAGTCTTTTGAGCTGAACAGGCAACATTGACAGTGCAGACCGCTGGGCTAATTCTTCTGTATGTCGAACCCGTATAGATGGCCGCAAGTGGGACACCTTTACCAGCGTTGCCGGATGTGCGGGCGGACCTTCCGCATCGAAAAGGCCCGAGTCACCGCCAAGCGTGCTGGCAAGTTTTGCACACTGAAGTGTTACCATCAGGCGTGGCATGCTTTTTCGGAGGCGCTTGCCAATGACCGGGGAATCTTTGCTCAGAGGTAAGATCCAGAGCGCAGGGTCCCCAGCAGCTCCGCTTTGCATAGCTGAATAGCGCAGCATGGCCGAGTCCTTCGGTTCGGCAGGCCCCCACGCGCGCGCGATATGAGGCTACAATATATTGATGCATCAAAGGAAAAGTCCTCTTTTCCTGATATGCCTCTCTTCTTCTCTACCTTTCTTCCTTACTCTGTAAAAGCAGAAGGCTGTACATCTCCTGCCTCCTTTACGAAGGGATCTCGATGTTCCTTCGCCAATGAAAGGGCCGCAGGTTTCCTTGGCGCAGCAGCAAACCATCCTGCGCCCGGATGGCAGCGAGGCGCCGGGCTCGCCGATAATTGGCAGCGGTTTGGTGGGTCCCTGGGCGGCGGTCGTTGACGGCAATGATGGAGCCGGTCGCACCGGGAGAGGAGCGTCTTTTCACGAGACGCCAGGATGGCAGCAGCATGCGACTGTCGATCAGTCGTAGGCCAGATCGCCTTGCCACACGAGACCCGGCATCTTGCAGATATAGACCGGAGCCTTGACAGGCATTGCGGGCGATCCTGCTCGGAAGATCTTGAATTTCTGCGCGCCTTCATAAGCGTCGCCGGGCGATTTGCGCAATGTCACGCCATCATTGGTCTGCGGTCCTTTGGCCTCTCCGGATGAGCTTTGACAGATGTCGACCAAGATCTCGTCCGTGTCTGAATCATAGGAATCGACATTGTCGATGATGCCGATGTGATAATTGTTCCAGATTACGAGGCAGAGCCGCTGCACTTCGCTTAGCGATTTAACGGGTTTGAATTCGCGGCGATAATCTGCCGGATAGTAAGTCTTGTATTCCTGCCAGACACCCGCATAGACAAGATATTGTGATACAAAACCTATGCAATCCATGCCGAACACCTTCTTCTCGACCATCTTATTGAGGATTGCCTCGACGCCGAGATTCGGATCGCGGAAATATTCCTTGTTCTTGAGTTCGGGCGCTGATCGCATTTTGTCAATATTGTCCGTCATGTGCTCCATCAGCAGGATGAAGTCATCTGGGTAACCCTGGCCGGTCGTCAAGCGCCCGATGTTGCGGGTCCGCGAGTTGATCCTAGTCTTGGAAATCTCATCGACAAAGATTTTCTGATTGGCATAGCCAATTACCTGCGCCGCTTCGGCGTTTCCGCCAAAGTTCGGGTTGGAACAGACGTACTGCGTGAGCGGAATGTTCATGTCGTACACGGGCAGACCCGGGTCGGTGAGGTAGTCGACGAAATCCGATGGTGTATCAGTGACGACAATGGGCATGGCAAATCCTCCCGCCATTCAGGAAATACGATCCTTGACCTTCAAGGGATAGGAATTTGGTTTTCGGGTCCCGGTCCAGAACGTCTGCTTCCAGGTTTGGTTTCGCGGTGGAAAAAGACTCTCGACCAGCTTGGAGCGAGATTGGAGGGATCTTGAAAGGCCGTCAACAGCTTTCTTGGCGATTTTTGGCGATAATTCTTTCGTCCGTTTCTGCCCGACCCCGACCTGTCGCAGACACCGGGACTTATCAATTTTTTCGCGGCGTTCGCGGAGGCCGCCCGGTTGGAAGAGCGGGGGGAATGTTGCGTTGTCGGCGGGAGATACCCGGCCAAGCCTGGTACACCTCGTATGCCAATCTGCGCCGTTATGCGGTGCCGCTCAATCATGAGTTCTCTGCTCCGCCGATGCAGAAAGAACCTGGTTGCCTCGACTTCGTGCCAGCGGTCGAGCCATATACTTATTTCTACCGAGACGAATCAATGCCCGAGGAAAGTCAAAAGCATTAACGCTAGATTTGACGTGTCCTTGATCGAGACCGATGCCCCGGCCACTAGAGCGTGAACTTTTCTGACATCGGTTGCGGTAGGTTCTTCGGTTCTTCAAGACTAGGTAAGAGCAGACGCATCACGAGTAACATCAACTTTTACGCTTATAGATGCCGCCCATCGTCCCGTGATACTCGCTAAAGTGCAAATCATTCAATCGCATCCGTCTTGGCAACCCCACGGCTGACGGCATAGCCGGGGGTCTTCGCCACATTTGCGCTGTTAGTTCATGTCAGCTGCGCGCCGGGCGTGAGTTCGGTGATTCGATTGATCGGGACGTCAGCCAAGCCCGGCAGTACTGAGCCAAGATAGTCGCGGACTGTGGACCTTTAGTCGCCGGGCAGGACTCGACGAACCAGGGCTGACGAGAGATCCGACCGCTTACATCCAGAAACTCCGTGGCTTTCAGTCATCAGGTCATCACAACATCACAGCATTAAAGCACGGCGACTACTAGGTGCGTTGCTCTGACGCTTACAACTCGAAGCTTCCCTGCAGCAGTTTGCAACGATCGCAGACGATTTGAAAACGTAACTACCTGCGACAAGTCACCATGAAATCCTGAACTTTCGGAATCGGCGCGCCCTTGCGTCTGTCCGGTTTCCTACTCCGCAAAGTGCTACATCGATTAGGATCAACCAAGAACGCTTCAAGTGTACACGTCTACTAGCGACGGTCCGGAGGGAACTGAATCCCAATTCCAGAGGACCGAATCGGTGCTGTAGTGGTCAAGCAACGTGTGAACCTGTTCCTGTTGCCCGGCGTGTGAGCTCTTGAAGTAGCTGAAGGGATTCTTCGAGATCCATGGCGTCAGAATTTATTCCGGCTCGGAGATCTCGCCAACGAGGCCGATTTTTGCTTTAATGGTTTCCCCTGACGATGAGATTATTACTCGTCCTCTGGATAACGATCCGCAACGCGTTCGAGGCCGCCGTATGGGCAACACTGTTTTGGACAGCCTCGGAAGCCTTTTTTGACGTCGAGTGGATTCACCTATTTTTGATCTTTTTCGCAATACTTTTTATTGGTGGACTGGGCACTATGGGAGCAGAGCCGTGGCCAATGCTCGGGATTGACCCCATGCTCGTAGGCCTTGCGATAGTGCAAGCTACAACGAACGCGCTGGTCCTGGCGGTTATAACAATTGTGGTTGCGAGCTACGATACGGAGAAACAAGCGATGGATGCGGCTGTGGCTTGGATGCGCCACGGCAAGAGCCCGAATCCGGTGGAGGATGTCGGAACCGATACAGCGACTGAGAAGCAACCCGAAGCTGATCGGCTGCAGACTGAGCGTGATTTGATCGAAGCAATAGATTTAGGCGCAAGAAAAATTAACAAAAGAACTGCCGACTTCGTACCGGAGGGAGAGAAGAAATCGGACCTCCTGATCAAGATGTATCTCGAATACCTGTGCTTCTTCGTTCATGTCACCAATCGACTGGCATCGAAAGTTGCCTCCTATAAAGAGGTAGACAAAATGTACAACACTCTTGTTCCGCTGGCTGTCGCCCATGTCCTCTGTGAGGTATTCCGAAGCGCTAACGAAGCCGCCCGGCAGGAATTTGCCAAGGCCATTCCGGAGCTCATTGAGGCTCGGGAAAAGCAATACGCGCAGAGCAAAGAATACGCTTCTAAAGAGTGGAAACCTTTGAGCGGGACCTCGACAGTGGACACGCTGGTGCGCAACATCAGCGAGACGCTCGATACCCATAACCCAGAGGTCCTTTTTCAGATTCAGCTTGCAGCTCGGGAGAGCATGCAGGAGGCGAAATTCCGGAGCTGATCGCGAATTATCGCAAGGCGCATTGTGCGGAGGTGCCACGGAAAATTGAGTGACGTTCAACTCACTCACTGTGCTGAATGAAACTCGCAGCTGCGTCTACCGCTTGACGCTCGTAGTTGAATCCGTCGCCAGAGCGGGCGGTTCTGCCCGTGTCCTTTTCGTAAGCCATAAAGCCGATTTTGTGCCCTTCTAGTGGCAGGACCTCACGCCCCGCACCCTGAAAGGATCTACATCCCTGACTGGCAGATCAAACAGGCTGCCGCAACCCCACATCCATGGGGATCATATCGGCACCCTGACTCGGGGCGGCGATCGCTGGGGCGATCCTCAAGCTCAGCCCGGCTACTCCCGGCACATGCAACCAAATTCTTCACTACACTCGCAGCGGAGGCTGCAAAACTTAGCGAACCATTGGGGGCTTTGGCGATCATCGCCTTAATCGTGCTGGGTGCAGTGGTGCTGGTGGCAAGCGGAAACTTGTTGGCAGACCATCTGTTTAAACGACTCCAAAAAGCGGTCCAACACAGAATCGACCAGAGGTGGAAAGAAGAACTAGCGATTCGGGCACTCTACGCGCCCTGGATCGATGCGCACCCGGGTCCGTGGTATACGATAAAGTGGGGCGACCGTGAAATGCGAATCCGCTCCAAAGGAACTTTGAGGAAGCTTTCCGAGCTGCCAAAACAGGGCAATCAGATCGGCGACTTCTACAACATCGAGGGCCAGACCCATTTCTTTGTCTGGATGGTCTTGGATCGTGCCTCTACTCTGAGCTGGGTCGATCCCTGACTCTCTCACCTGTGCGGCTGCAATTCTTGAAGCGTGTTTATCTTACGCCATTTGTTCGCCTTAACTTTTACACACAAGGGGTCAGCATAAGCTTCGGTCACACCCGGATCGGCTGGCTAACCTTTGGTCGGCACGCAATCTGGCAGACGGTCGATTCTCCCGATGACTCGGACAATGCGCGTGTAGCCACCTCTTTAGCAGATTGCAGTTGTCAAACGAGCCGCGCCACCGTGAAAATGTTACAGTTCGAAATTTTCCGTCAGCGATGAGTGCCACGACTGAGGTAGACGTATTCATTAGCTACGCCCGCCGGGACAACTTTGACCTTCGCGTCTCTGCCTTAACTGCCCTGTTGGTGGAGACCTACCGGAACTTGACCAATGGGGAGGAGTTGACAGTCTTTTTCGATACCACAGACATCGCTGGCATGGACGACTGGCAGCATCGTATTCTGAACGGACTGCGTTCGGCACGGCTGCTGGTGACTTTTCTCTCGCCGAGCTATTTCAAAAGCCAAATTTGTCGTTGGGAATTTGACGAATACCTGAAGCACGAGGCAGCCCGTACCTTTCTTGGAGAAGGTATTGCACCTATTTACTTCATCGAAGTGCCGGGGCTGGGTAGCCCTGCGAATGACCAGATCGACGAAAAATGGGCGACCGAGCTACGCAGACGTCAATATTTCGATTTTCGTCCATGGGCCGATCGCATCACCGATGCAGCAACGAATTCCAATTTTATTGCACTTATCCAAGAACTTGCCTATCGGATCCATGAGCGCCTCTCGCGAGCAAGAAGGTTTGCCAAATGCCCGGGGAACGTGGACCGACAAAACGAATATTTTGTCGATCGGTTTGAGGAACTGCGGCGGCTGCGAGAGCTCGGCAGGCTGAACAAACTCGGCGTTCTCACGGCAGTCCATGGACTGGGCGGAATTGGCAAGACCGCTCTTGCGACGGAATACGCTTATGTCTTTGCACACGAATATCCCGCTGGGCGCTGGAAGGTTGAGTGCGAGGGACACGATGATCTTCGCGTGGCTCTAAGTGCGCTCGCGGGCACGCGAGATCTTGATTTCTCGTTCACTGATGCCGAAAAAGTCGACCTCGATTTAAGCTTTGAACGCGTTCTTCGAGAACTAAAGACACGATCTGAACAAGTAAATTTTGGCCGCGTATTATTGCTATTGGACAATGTAGATCAAGCCGTTCTGCTCGAGCCAGCGCAGACACAGCGGCTTCCCAAAGCGGATTGGCTAGACATAATTGTCACGACACGTTTGGGCGCAAATGAATTGTACGGGACCCAAAACGATCGAGCATTTCTCCCAGTCGACGAGTTGCCTGAAAATTACGCGGTGTCTCTGATTGAGAAATGTCAACCGTTTGGAAAATTCGCAGACGAAACGGAACGCAAAGCCGCACGCGATATTGTCAGTCTCCTGGGCGGTTTCACTTTAGCAATTGAAACAGCAGCGGTGTTTCTCAGTCAGTTTGCCCAAGATGTCACGTGCTCTGGTTTTCGGGATCGGTTGATAAGCGAAGGCCTGAATGAACTAGAGAAGGCCAGTGAAGAGACGAGCGAACGGCTGCGACATCGAGAAAAAAGCCTTACGGCTACAATGCGCGCAACACTCGAACGTCTCGCCGAGCCAGAAAAATTGGCCATGCGGATTGCATCTCTTCTCCCTCCCGACCATGTGGTACTACCATGGTTGCGAGCGCTTGTGGCTAGAAAATTCCCTGCATTCGGGACCGATGCAAAGGCTGGCCACCCTGATCCCTGGCAGAGCCTGCTGCGACGACTCTTTAGCCTTCGTTTGTTGCAGCGTACGGTAGAAAACGACGTAGCTCGTATGCACCGCCTGTTGAGATTGGTATTTAGGCCAAGTGCGGAAGCGGAAGTTACACGCAACATCGAAGCGGCTCTTCTCTCATATATCCAAGCGCGGGCAGATTTTTTATGGGATGGCTGGGCAAAGAGAGAGAACAGATGGGAAATTGATTCCCTCGTCGCGTGTGCTTGGCAATGGATCGAGCAAGGATTCGCCGAGGGTGCATACCTCGCGAACCAAATCTCGAAACCGCTTAAGAATCTGTGTCGATTCGCGGAAGCCGAACGCCTATTGCGAAAAGCGTTGGCGATGGTAGAAACTATGTCTGGATCAAATCATCCGAATGTCGCGACAGCATTAAATAACCTTGCGCAACTGCTACACAGCACGGGTCAATTAGGCGAAGTAGAGTCGCTTTTTCGGCGTGCGGTGCAAATTGATGAACAATACTATGGCGCAAACCACCAAACTGTTGGCAGAGACCTCCACAACTTAGCGCTATATCTCCAAGACACGAACCGACTACTCGAAGCCGAGAAATTAGCACTGCGCGCTCTCAAAATAAATGAAGATAGATTGGGCGCGAACCATGCGAATGTCGCTATTTGTCTCAACAGTTTGGGAAAGATTCTCGCAGCGCGGGACGATCCAGAGGGAGCTGAGAGAAATTATCGGCGTGCGCTCGAACTATTCGAACAATTGCCCGCAGAAGAGCTTTACGGAAAGTACAATGCAGATTTCTGCGCTCTGCTCGACGGTCTAGCAGCTTTTTTGCAAATTGAAAATCGATTAGAAGAATCGGAGAAGCTACTTCGCCGGGCCTTGAATGTCCGCAAGAAGGTATTTAGTCTCGATCACCCTACCGTAGCACAAAGTCTCTTCAATTTAGGGGAGTTGTATTACTATCGAGGTCAGTATAAGAAGTCGGAATGCCTCTCCAGACGTGCGTTAGCTAACTTCGAGAAGGTCTTCGGACCGATTCACCCGAACATTTCGAGTTGTCTCAGTAACCTCGCTGCAGTGCTAAAGCAGACAAACCGTCGAGAAGAGGCTGAAGAGAAATTGAGGAAAGCGTTAGAAATCGATGAGGCGAACTATGGTCCAACGCACCCAAGTATCGCTATTCGACTCAATATTCTCGCTGCATTGCTTCAGGACGTCCGACGATTTGTCGACGCAGAGCCGCTCTACCGGCGTGCCATTCTTATCGTTGAAGAAAGTTACGGGCTCGAGGACCAGCGCGTTGCAGGCATCCTCAACAATTTAGCGAATATGCTACAAAAGGCGGATCGACCAGAGGAAGCCGTGACAGTCCTAACCCGTGCGCTGAATATAAATGAAAAAAGGTTTGGTTCGAATCATCCGAAGGTCGGAACAAATCTAAACAACCTTGCCGAAATTTACATTTCCCAGCAATTGTGTTCAGACGCCTTGCCTCTGATTCAGCGGGCGCGATCAATTCAAGAAGAGGCGTTTGGACCGGAACATCCCGATCTCGCAGCCTGTCTTGACAGCTTAGGTCGGGTGCACCAAGCGCAAGCGAACTATACCGAGGCGAAAAAGGTGCAAGAGCAGGCAGTTTCAATTCGGGAAAGATTTCTTGGCCCAGAGCATCCAGAAACCGCGCTGAGTCTCACCAATCTTGGGGTCACTTACCAACGTTTACGTCAGTATGCGAGGGCCGAGGAATGTTTTCAGCGATCCATTAGCGTATATGAGAAGGAATATAGTCGGGAGCACGTGGATTTAGCCAGTATCCTCAACTGCTTAGCGGGCCTTTATTACGAACTAGCTCAATATTCGAAAGCGGAGCCGCTTTATGTACGGTCATTGACAATCTGGACTAATATTCTTGGCCCGAGTCACCCGAAGGTGGCTTTGGGCCTGAACAATATGGCGCAACTCTACCGCGCTGAAGGCCGATACGATGAAGCCGAACCTGCTTTTAGAAAGGCGCTGGAAATTTTGCTCACGGTCTACGCCGATTCACATCAGAGTGTGAGACATGTAATTCGAAATTACGTGTCGTATTTAAGAGATCGCGGGCGAAATCTACAGGACATCCTGATTTTGATCGGCGAGATTGCTCAGCCGTTCGGCATCAACCTGACAGACTTGGTTTTGACATTGGGATCAGAATGAAAGGGACACAGAAGTGGTATTCAATCCGGGCGCAGCTCGTCGAGGCCCTTAAGCGGTTGACGTATTTTCCGCTTTCCAGTTGCATCGGAAGCACAGCGAAGATTGAGCGAGGGGATGCATGACAGAACGTCGCAGGCTAGTTGATTGTGATCCCTGATCCAGCTATTTGAGTCTCGTCACCTTGTACGACGCGGGCCGAGAAACGGTTGCCGCATTAGGCCAGTTCGGCGTGGCTTTCGCTCGGTCTTCGGATCTATTCATTTCCTTCTGTCAGCGGTCACTCAAAACCAGCCACTAAAGGTCGAAATTAAGGGCTTCAAAACCAGCCACTTTTTGGAACAGAAAACAGCTCCTCGGAACAGCCCGG
>Ga0210408_10004931_pt1 | contig 11837 bp, 6 predicted proteins | sample IncBWH4MmetaG_FD_155471 | JGI IMG/M metagenome (GOLD analysis project Ga0210408, IMG submission 155471) | Forest soil microbial communities from Barre Woods Harvard Forest LTER site, Petersham, Massachusetts, United States - Inc-BW-H-4-M | ecosystem: Environmental > Terrestrial > Soil >... | reverse complement strand
ATGCCGGGGACCTCCGCCCGGGCTTCGGCCAGCTGGCGGGCGGTCAGCCGGCTGGCGACGTCGGCCGCATCCGGACACTCCGAAAACGCCATGGCCGGCTGGTCCAGGGCCCCCTGGACGGAGTCCAGGCCCACCCGCGACAGGCGCACCCGCGCCTCGTGGCCGCGGCCCGGATCGCACACGACCACGATGTCCTCGCCGGCGTCGATGACCTCGCCCGCGTGCTCGGCAAAACGGCCGTCGAGCCCGACGTTCAGCGAGCGGCGCAGATGACCCCGGGCGAACGCCGCGGGGGCACGGGCGTCGAGCACCACCGCACCACGCGCCTGGTGCCCGAGCACCTCATCGAGCGACAGGCCCGGGACCTGTTCATCCAGGAGCAGCCGGTGCGGCTCCCGGTTGACCTCGGCCACGCGCGCGAAATAGTCAGGCCGGGGCGGCTGCCCCTCGGTGACCGCCGCCACGAACTCCTCGACGGTTCCCAGCCGCAGCGCGTAGTTGGTGTGGCGCTGCTCGCCGATGGTCGACACCGTCTCGGTGGACAGGTTCTTCCCGCACGCCGACCCGGCCCCGTGGGCCGGGTAGACGCGCGTGGCGTCCGGCAGGCACAGCAGCCGGGTGTGCAGCGACCGGTACAGCTGCCGGGCCATGTCCTCCGGGCTGTGACCCCGCGAGGCCAGCAGGTCCGGGCGGCCGACGTCCCCGATGAACAGGGTGTCGCCCGTGAGCACGCCGTACGGCCTCACCGCGTCCGGTGTTTCCCAGACCACGATGCTGATCGACTCGGGAGTGTGGCCCGGCGTGGCCCGGAACTCCAGGACGACCCGCCCCAGGTCCAGCCGCTCGCCGTCGGTGACCTGGCGGTGCGGGAAGCGGACGTCGGCGCCCGCCCCGTAGATCACGGTGGCGCCGGTCGCCGCGGCCAGCTCCAGGTGACCCGACAGGAAGTCGGCGTGCACGTGGGTTTCGATCACGTACCCGATCCGGAGTCCGGCCGCGGCGGCGGCCTCGAGGTACTCCCCGACGTCTCGCCGGGGATCGACCACCGCCGCCCGCCCGGTGGTCTCGTCCCCGATCAGGTACGAGGCCTGCGACAGACAGCCAAGGTAATACTGAGTGAATCGCACCGGCGGTCACCTCCTCACCAGCCGATGTGGGCACCAAGGCTCAGCCCGGCTGGGGGACGATCCGGATGTAGGGCTTGGGCTCCTTCCAGGCGCCGAAGATCTGCTGGGCCTCGTCGTTGGAGACCGAGCCGGCGATGATGACGTCCTCGCCCGGCTGCCAGTTCACCGGGGTGGATACCCGGTGCCGGGCGGTCAGCTGGAGGGAGTCGATCACTCGCAGCACCTCGTCGAAGTTGCGCCCGGTCGTCATCGGGTAGACCAGGACCAGCTTGATCTTCTTGTCCGGGCCGATCACGAACACGTTCCGCACCGTCTGGTTGTCCGCCGGGGTGCGCGCCCTGGCGTCCCCCGACACGGCGGCCGGCAGCATCCCGTACAGCTTGGCCACGGTGTAGTCGTCGTCGCCGATGATCGGGTAGTTGGGCGCGGCGCCCTGGGTCTCTTCGATGTCGGCCGCCCACCGGGCGTGGTCGCCGGTGGGGTCGACCGACAGGCCGATGATCTTCACGCCGCGCCGGTCGAACTCGGGCTTGATCTTGGCCATGTAGCCCAGCTCGGTGGTGCACACCGGGGTGAAGTCCTTGGGGTGCGAGAACAGTACCGCCCAGGAGTCCCCGATCCAGTCGTGAAAGGCGATCGGCCCCTCCGTGGTCAGGGCCTCGAAGTCCGGGGCGGTGTCGCCGAGCTTCAATGTCATCGTTCTTCCTCCTTTGTGGTCATATCGGTCCAAGACGGCACCTCATGGCGGTGTCGTAGACAGCCGAAAATTGTCGCCTCAGCGGTCGGCACGCACCTCTCGGCCGCCGCCCGAATGTGTCGCGCTCACCAACCCCAGATCCGGTCGAACCGGTCGACGAGCAGGTATGTCTTGTCCACGTGGCCTCCCCTGGCCGCTCCGCCTCCACCATCGCGCTGGGTGGTGGGAAGCTGGTAGAAGTCCAGCGGGACCGCTTCCGCAGGAAAGCGCCTAGGCTGGCTGGTGGAGTGGTTGAGTGCCGGAGGGGCCGCCGGTGGAGTTTCGGATCCTGGGGTCTTTGGAGGTGGTCGAGGCCGGTACGCCGCTGCCGCTGGGCGGCCACCGCCAGCGGGCGGTGCTGGCCCGCCTGCTGATCGATGCCAACCGGGTGGTGCCCACCGATTCCCTGATCGACGCCCTGTGGGGCGACGACCCGCCTGCCACGTCAGTCAAGACTCTCCAGAAGTACGTGTCCGAGCTCCGCAAGGTGCTCGGCAGTCACCTCCGGACCGACCCCGCCGGGTACATGGTCACCGCCGGTGATCTCGACGCCAGCCACCTGGAGCGCCTCGTCGCCGACGCGCGGCGGGCACGTTCAGCAGGCGACATGGAAGGGGCCGCGGCGAAGCTCGAGACAGCCCGGGCGCTGTGGCGGGGGCCGGTCCTGGCTGACTTCGACGAACCGTTCGTTACCCCCGAGCGCGCCCGCCTCGACGAACTCCGAGTCGCCGCCGCCGAGCAGCAGCTCGAACTCGACCTGGCCCTCGGCCGGCATCGCGAGGCGGCCGGCGAGCTGTCCGAGCTGGTCGGCACCCATCCCTTGCGCGAGCGGCTGTGGTCACTGCTCATGCTCGCCCTGTACCGCTCGGGAAGGCAGGCAGACGCGCTGCGCGCCTATGAGCGGGTGCGGCGGCTGCTTCGCGGGGAGCTCGGACTGGACCCGTCGCCAGAGCTGCGGCAGCTCCAGGGGCAGATCCTGCGGAACGACCCCTGTCTCGTCCTCCCCAGCACCGCCCCGACCAATCTGCCGCACCCTCTGACAAGCTTCGTCGGCCGGGAGGAATCGCTCCAAGCTCTCGGCGCGCTTCTCGGACGCGAGCGCATCATCACCCTGACCGGGACAGGCGGCGTGGGCAAGACCCGCCTGGCCATCGAGGTAGCCCGCCGCGCTCTGGCGGCTCATCCCGGCGGGGTGTGGATGGTCGAGCTCGCGCCCGTCCGGGACCCGGACCTTGTCACTGCCGCGGTCGCGGGCTCCGTCGGCGTGCGCGAACAGCCCGGGCGCCACCTCATCGACGTGCTTGCCGACGCGCTGGCCCACCGCCCCCGGGCGCTGATTGTGCTCGACAACTGCGAACACCTCATCGGGGCATGCGCCACCGTGGTGAGACGGCTGGTGAGCGCGAGCCCGGCGCTCCGGGTCCTCGCCACGAGCCGCGAGCCGCTCGGCATCGCCGGGGAGGCGACATGGCCGGTCCCGCCGCTCGCTGTGCCAGCCGACGGCAGCTCAGCAGACGAGACCGCCAGAGCCGAGGCCCTCAGGCTCTTCGAAGCACGGGGACGATCGGTCTGGCCGGAGTTCGCCCTCGACCGGGAGAACCTCGAAGCTGTCGCTGGGATCTGCCGGCACCTCGACGGGCTTCCCCTCGCCATCGAGCTGGCTGCCAGCCAGGTCCGCGTGCTCGATCCCGGCCAGATCGCCGCGCACCTCAACGATCGCTTCCGGCTCCTGCAGCAGCGCCCGCAGCGCCCAACCGACCGGCACCGCTCGCTGCGCGCCGCGGTGGAGTGGAGCCATGAACTGCTCTCTGACCAGGCGCGCCGGGTATTCGCGCGCCTGGCCGTGTTCGCCGGCTCGTTCACCCTCGATGGCGCCCAAGCCGTAGCAGGAGAAGGCGACGTCCTCCAGGCCGTCACCGAACTGGTCGACAAGTCGCTCCTGCGGCGCAACCCGGCGGGCGGCGGGGTGGCTCGCTACCGGTACCTGGAAACCCTCCGCCTTTATGCCCTTGAGCAGCTCATCCACGGCGGCTGCGAACACGACGCCCGGATGGCCCATCTTCGCTTCCATCAGGAGTTGATACACGAAGCTACGCCGCACCTGGAGGGGCCCCAGGAGCTGGCGTGGCGCCAGCGCCTGGAGGCCGAGGAGCACGAGTTCGATGCGGCACTGGACTGGACTCGCGCGCATGCCCCGGTGGCCGGCCTGAGACTGGCGGTATCGCTGCGACCCTACTGGTTCATCCAGTCGCGGGGGCAAAGAGGGGCTGCCGCCCTCATCAGCGCCCTCGACGCCGACCCCAAGGCGCCGCCCCTCGACCGAGCCTGGGCACTTGCCTTCGCTGCCGAGCTCGCCGCCGAGCAGGGCGACGCCCGCGAGACGCCGGGCTGGGCACAAAGGGCCATCACCATCTTCCGGCGAGCCGGGGACCGTCGCGGCGAGGCGACGGGCCAGTGCGCGCTGGGGTCAGCGCTGCTCAACCGCGGGCAGATCGAGCGCGCCGACCGGGTGATCCAAGGCGCGATCCAGACCTTCGACGACCTCGGCGATGTCCAGGACGGGCTGATAGCGCGATACCTCCGTGGCAGCGTCGCGCTGCAAGGCGCCGACTACCAGCAGGCCCAGCTGCTACTCAAGGAGTGCCTGGCAGGATGGACCCGCCTGGGCAGCCCGCGCGGCCGGGCCCGGTCGCTGCGAATGCTCGCCGCCGTCTCCTGCTACCAGGGCGAGCTCGAGGCGGCAGCCCGGTACTGCGAAGAAAGCCTCGCGGTGTTCAGCGCGCTTCAAGACGACCCCTTCGTCACGCATGCTAAGAGCACGCTCGCCGACATCAGGCGGCTCTCCGGCAAATCGGCGCAGGCCCAGGTGATTTACCAGGAGGTACTCGAGCAGTTCCGCAGCTTCGGTGACCGGCGCTGTACCGGGTCGATGCTACGCAACCTCGGGGTACTAGCCTACGGCCGTCAAGATCACCACAGCGCAACCAGCCTCTTCCTGGACTCCATGTCTGTCCGATACGAGCTCGGCGATGACACCGGCGTCGCCGAGGCGCTAGAAGGACTCACAGGCCCCGTTCTTGCCCGGGGCGAGCTACGAGGAGCGGCAGTGCTCCTGAGCGCTGCCAGCAGCATCCGGCAGGCCGGCCACGTTCCCCCCGCGCCCGCCGACCAGGGGGTGATCAGCCAGCATCTGGATGAGCTAAGACGGCGCCTCGGGGAAACGAACTTCCGCGCCGCGTGGTCTGAAGGTGCGACCCTTGACATCGACGCGGCCGTGGCGTACGCGCAGCGCATTTGCAACCGGCGTTAGCTTCGCGGGTCACTCGAAGCCCGTCGTTACTAACACCGTTTGACCTCCGGAGGCTCGACAAGCCTTGGCGAGTTCTCAGTGGGCAAGTGGCACAGAATTGCCAGATATGAGGGACCAGGCTTGCGAGAGCCGCTGGCCGCTCGAGCACGCATAACGGCGGAAGTGCGCGCGATCACCGCAGCCACTGGACGTAACGGAGTGTGTCGTCTGCTCAGGAGCGTGAGCGTCCCTGCCGGCTCGGCGCGCGTGGCTTCTGCATTGTCGGCGCCGACCACCCCGCGCAGATTGTTCGTTTTGAGCGCGGCTTTGACGCCCACCATGTCGGCGAACACAGATGCGGGAGGTCCTTCCTCGGATTACGCCGGGTGCGGTCATGGGAGTGTGGCGGCACGATGGGCCGGTGATCGAGGCAGGACACTCCCGGCCGTCTGCGGGCTTCATTGCCGGAGCGGTGCCTCTTGTCGTCATGTGATCACTGCGGGACCCGCAGGCGTTGTTCCCGCTGCCGCTTAAGGTCAGAGGTCCCCTCGGAGCGGGCCCGACAGTCCTGTCCTTGGATGTTCTGGGGCGCACGGTGTGTCGAAGGCGTAGGCGGCGCCCGGCCCCGCGACCACGTTTGTGACCAGCAGGCCGTGCTCTGGCAGCCCCGCCAGCGGCCTGGAGACGGCGCCGCCGAGGGTGACCTGCCGCAGCCCCATACCACCGACCAGCACCGTGCCGTGGACACCGGCGCGCTGCCGGGCCAGGCGAATCCGCGGCAGGTCGCCGGCTGATCCGCACGCCCCCGCGGCCGATGGCCAGCGGACCGCAGGCTCCGCCGATGTGCGCGGCCGGGGAACCGGCGATGCGGCGGCCGGCGGCAGCCCCGATGGCGGGGACGCGGCGGCGTGGTGCGGCCCGGTGCGGGCGACTACCCCACCCACCAGCACCGCCACCACGGCAACCCCGGCGGACGCCCACACCCACCACGGTGGCCGGGGCCAGCCACCGAACTCGGCCACATCGTCTGATGGCACAGCACACCCTCGCGCCACCGTAACCGGCGGTACCCGCAGAACTAGGTAAGAGCTGTCGCGGACCCGACGGGTCCAGCCAGGTCACGAAGCCTAGACATCAGGTAAAGCATGGGTAAATGATGGGTTTGCCAGCGGGATGGCGTAATCGCGGAGGGGGACCCAGATGGCAATGGAGACTTTGGGCGGCAATCGGCCCCCCGGATGGGCGGCCGCCGTTTTCGCAGCCGGCAGGACCCACGTATTCGCGATCGCGGCCGGGGGTGGAGATCCCAGGAGAGCGGGGCTGGCGCTAGTGCAGCCGGTGCCAGGGATTTTCCAGGCCGGGCGGCGCCTGCGCCGACGGCGTGCCACACGCTCAGGACAGCGCCGGGTCCTATGTCGTGGCCCTCAATGCGCCCACCGCGCCGGGCCAGGCACACTGGCGGCTCTGCGGCAAGTGCCAGACCCTCTCGTTCCGGGGTGGGGTCTGTTTCGCAGGCGGAACGCGCGACCTGACGGGCAGCGGCGACTACACAGTTGGCCAGAATCCCGGGCAGAACCAGTGGCGGCACTGCCCGAACTGCCAAGGGCTCTGGTTCAGCGGAAACGGCGGCCAGGGCCGGTGCCCGGGGCCGGGCGGGGTTCACCAGATGGGCCCGGATGATTACGCCGCCTGAGCAGCGGATGAGCACTCAGTTGGGGGATGTGGCTGGTGATGGCCGAGATGGAGCCTGAGCGGGTGCTGGTTCAGGTGATCGACGTGGACGTGGCCACGGACCGGGAGATCACCTTCGGGAGGAATCTGGCCGAGGGGCTGAGTGACCGGGTGGATGACATCCGGGGCGCGATCGAGGCGGGCTCGGGGGCAGTGGCGAAGAGCCTGCGGTCGCTGGCCGCGCCGGAGGGGTGGCGGCTGGGGGAGGTGTCGGCTTCCTTCGGGATCACCCTTACCGCGGAGGCAGGCGTGCTCGTGTCCAAGGCCTCGGCGGGGGCGACCTTCGAGGTGTCGGTCACGTTCACCAGAGCGGACCGGTAGGTAGCGGTGGCCGGGCGGCTGGGCCGGGTGCGGGTCGGCGGCAGGGACCGCGGGGCGGGCTTCGCCCTTGACCGCGGGCTCGTTGTCACCGCCAACCACGTGGTTCGCGACCGCGGGAACAAACCCGTGGAGTACGTCCCGGCCGGGGGCGAGGCTGTCGGCGTGGCGCGGGTCCAGGCTGACGTGGACCATGATGCCGCCGTCTTGTGGCTGGCAGGCGAGGTCGGGGAATCCCTGCCCACGTCCACCGCGGTCCGGGGAGCAGGGTGGCGGGTGGCGTCACCTCCGCCAGGCGGCAACGACCCGGAGCTGACCGGGACGGTCACCACTGACCGGATGACGATTCAGAAGGCCACCGGCCAGCGCGTCGAGGTGGTGCAGCTGTCGGTTAACGAGCAGCTTGGTGACTTTGGGGGTTATTCCGGCAGCGCGGTGCTGGACTCGCTGGGGCGGGCGGCGCTGGCGCTGCTGGTGGAGCAAAAGCCGCTGCGCACGGCGGTGGCCATTGGCCAGCGGCAGGCGGCGTCGAATGTGCTCTATGCCGTGCCCATCGGCGATGTCATCACTGCCTGTGACGTATCGGTGCGGACGAAAATGGACAAGCCGACTCCGTTCCACGTCGCGCTCGCGCCGCCGGGAATCGTGATCCGCCCCGGCCTGCTCGATGAGGCGGTCGGCCGGGTCATCGCCGCTGGGGACGGGAACAGCGGTACCGGCCTGGTCCTGTTGCGCGGCCCTGGCGGAGTGGGCAAGACCGTGCTCGCCCGTCAGGTCGCTGGCGACGCGCGGGTATGGGCCGAGTTCACCCGCGGGATCATCATGCTCCGGGTCGGCCAGAGCGGAACAGCCGACGCCGTGGCTCGCCAGTTGCACGAGCGCGTGGGTGACCCGGATCGGGACCTCGCGGAAGTGCTAGCCGGGCGGAGACTGCTCCTCATCGTCGATGACGTCTGGGATCGAGAGCTGCTGGACACGCTGCGGGCCAACCTCCCGGCCACCGTCGCGGTCCTGGCCACCACCAGAGGAGTCTCTGTGGACGGCGCCGCGCCCGTGAAGGTCGGCGCAGTCGGCCGGGAGCAGGCCATCGAGATCCTGGCCCGTGGTACTGCCCGCAACGACGAGCTCGACCGGGTCCTCGGTGATTTGGCCGAGACGCTGTTCGGGTGGGCGCTGCTGCTGACCTTGGCCGCCGCCGAGCTTCACCGGGACGACGAGCCCGACTGGGGGTCCGGCGACGACGGCAACTCCTACCCCCAGGTGACCGAACCGAGCGTTCTTACCGGGCGGGCCGAGACGCTTAAGGCAGAGTTTCCCGATGACCCGACCATGCTCGACGACCTGGAACGTACCCCCGAGGCCGCGCCGCCCCGCTCGATTGACGTCATGGTGCGCCGCTCGCTGGACTGGCTAGGTCCCGAGCAGCAGGCACGCTTTGAACTGCTGGCCATCTACCCGCCCGGCGCGGCGATCACCCGGCCCATACTCGGGGACCTCTGGGAGAGCTCCCCGAATCTCACACGCAAGGTGACCAGCCTTCTGGTGCGGGCTGGTCTTGCCCAGCGGGTGCGCGGCGGCCCGCCCGCGATCGAGCTGCACGATCTCATCACCGCGTGGCTGTACCACGGACGCGGCCACCCCGGCGATCCCAGGCACCAACCGGTCCACCTGCGATTGGCCGGGCTGAGCCTTCGTCCCGACGGAAGCCCCGGCACGCTCACCACGGACCGGGCGAAATGGCTTGCCCACCACCTGGCAGCCGCTGGTGCCTGGGACAGGCTCGGGGCCCTGCCGACCCTCGCATGGCGCGGCGCATTCCTGGCGTCCACCGGTTCGGATGCCGCCTTCCTCGCAGGGCTGGACGACTACGGCCACGCCGCCCTCACCCAGGCACCCGACCCCGTCTATCACGCCGTGCGGGCCTGGCTGTTCGCGGCCCACGTCACGACCTTGATCGGCCAGCTTCCCGTCTCCCTGCTCGCGGCCACTGCGCGGGTACGTGATCCCATGGCCGCGATCGCCCAGGCCAGCCAGCACCCGGACGCCTATAAGGCCGTCCCGGCGGTACTGGCAGCAGTCGCTGACCGGCCAGACATCCGCCTTATCCTCGACCAGGCCCTGACCCTAGCCCAAACCATCGCCAGCGACTGGCAGCGCAGCGCGGCGCTGGCCGCGATCGCCGAGCGGCTGGCCGCCACCGACCCCCCGGACCCGGCACTGACCGACCGGGCGCTTGCCGTAGCCGGCACCATTCCCGACAGCTCGTACCGCGGCCCGGCGCTGGCCGCGATCGCCCAGCGGCTGGCCCGCACCAATCCGGCCCGGGCCGCCGCAGTGTTCGACCAGGCCCTCACCGCGGCCGGCACCGTCCCCAGCCTGTTCAGCGCCAGGCCACTGGCCGCGATCGCCGAACGGCTGGCCCCCACCGACCCCGCCCGGGCCGCCGCGCTCATCGACCAGGCCCTGACTCATGCCCGAACCACCTCCAGCGAGGCGGCGTATGTCTCGGCGCTGGTCGCGATCGCCCCGCGGCTGGCCGCCGTCCCCCCGGACTCGGCGCGGATCGACCAGGTCCTTTCCGCGGCCCGAGGCATCCCCTACGACCAGGAGCGCGGCGAGACGCTGGCCGCGATCGCCGAATGGCTGGCCGCCACCGATCCCCCGAACCCGGCGCTGATCGACCAGGCCCGGACCATCGCCGGCACCATCCCCGGCGGCGAACGGCGTGCCGCGGCGCTGGCCGCGATCGCCGAACGGCTCGCCGCCACCGACCCCGCCCAGGCCGCCACCCTCATCGACCAGGCCCTCGCCATCGCCGACACCACCTCCGGCGGCGAACGGCGTGCCAGGGTTCTGGTCACGATCGCCGACCGGCTGGCCGCCACCGACCCCGCCCGGGCCGCCACGCTCATCGACCAGGCCATCACCGCAGCCGACGCCAGCCCCGACGACCGGGAGCGCGGCACGGCGCTGGCCACGATCGCCGACCGGCTGGCGCATTCTTCGACCTCGCCGACGCGATCATCACCGTCCGTAGGCTCATCCGCGAGGCATGGATCCTTTACCGATGGGATGACCGCCCGGCCAGGCGACCATGATGACCTACCTATCCGCGCGAGCTCTTATTGTGATCGCTCGGCCTGGGGCGCGGTCGGCTCAGGGCAAGGTGTCCGAGGCCGGTCTTGGGTGGTCGGCTGGCGTGACCGGATTACCGTTGTGCCTGTGGCCCATGCCGCGATCACGGCGATGGCGGTGATCGCGCCTGCGCCGGGGTAGGCGTACAGGACTGGTGCGGCACCGCCGACCGCTAGGAGGGCGGCGATGGTGGCCGCGAGGAACAGCCACCAGCTCAGCATGGATTCCCCGGCGGGATGACGGTAGGTCTTGTACGCGTTGACGGAGGCGGCCATCATGTCTACAGCTACGGCCAGGATGATGGCGGTGAACCCGGCGCTGAAGCCCCAGGCGGCAAGCGCAGTGGTGACCCCGGCGGTCATGGATAGGGTCAGCCACCGCGGCGGGTCGTCATCGGCGTCGACTGCCGCGCGGCGCCATCGGTCCCGCACGCGGTCATGGTCAGCTGGGCGGCGGGTCCGGCTGGGCTGGCCTGAGAGGTGACGGGGCGGGTTGGGGCGGGCGAGGTATTGCAGCCAGCCGACGGCGGCCAGCGTGGTGGACCCGGCTGCCTCGCCGCCGGCGATCCAGACGCTGGCCAGGCCGCTGCCGTAGGTGACCTCGGAGGCGAACAGCACCCAGTATTCGGCCGACCACATGGACCAGGAGATCCTGCTCGGCCGGGCACGGCCGAACAGCGCGGCCCAGATGAACGGGATGAAGCTGGTCAGGTCTAGGGCGACGGACAGGCCGCCCCAGGCCGCGGCGTTCATGCCGGCTGGCCGGCCGGGGCGAGGCGGGCCTGCCACTGCGCCTGGGACCAGGTCACCGGGTCCAGCAGCCCGGCCGGGTCGTCCGGGACCGCGGCCCGCGGCAGCAGGCAGTACGGGATGCCGGCGACCGCGCCGCCGAAGTACCCGGCCGGCACCTGCGTCGAGGTGACCCCGGCGAAGATCTCCCGGTACAGCACGCCCTGCTGGCCGCCCACGGCCACGATGCTCGCCGCGATCTCCGCGGCCCATTCCTGGTGACCGCAGTCAGCGGGCCCGGAGCGGCGCGCCTGCCAGGGACGCCAGTGCCGCCGCTGGACCCGGACGTCTTCCATGAACAAGTCCGCGTCACGGCCGCGGTGCTCGGCGATGCCCACCCCCAGCGCCGCGCTGACCACGCACGGGCCCGCTGCCGTGATCGTACGCAGCGCGCACGGTGTCACGGTCCCGGGCAGCAGCGGGTACGCCGCCAGCAGCGCATCGCCGGCCTCCAGCAGGGGCCGTAGCGGCTTGACCGGGATCACCTTCCCGTCGTGCCGCTGAACCGCCAGCACCGCGGCCTGCGAGTCCAGCACCTCATTCCGGGCCGCGTCATACCCCCAGATCGTGCACTCCGGCCCGGCAAAACTGCTCACCACGATCGCATTGACCTGGCGCAGGTGCCCGAAGAACTCCGCCATGTCAAAGGCAAGGATCTCATTCAAGATACGGCTGCGGAGGCTGGTGCGGACCACTCCGGAGGTCAGCGTAAT
>Ga0210408_10004930_pt1 | contig 11838 bp, 10 predicted proteins | sample IncBWH4MmetaG_FD_155471 | JGI IMG/M metagenome (GOLD analysis project Ga0210408, IMG submission 155471) | Forest soil microbial communities from Barre Woods Harvard Forest LTER site, Petersham, Massachusetts, United States - Inc-BW-H-4-M | ecosystem: Environmental > Terrestrial > Soil >... | reverse complement strand
CAGCTCGCCGCCACGGGCCATGGCGGCGTGTCCACCGGCGCGGCCGTGAGCTCCGCGAGCGAGACCATGGTGCCGCTCGCCGCCTTCACGCGCTACGAGCCCGGCAAGACCCCGCTGGCGGTCAGTCATCAGGGCCTGTTCGTCGCCAGCACGATCTCCTTCAACCTGGCGGCAGGCAAGTCGCTCAGCGACGCGGTCGCCGTCATCAACGAGGCGATGACGAGGCTCGGCGTTCCCGGCACGATCCACGGCACGTTCCAGGGCACTGCGCGCGCCTTTCAGCAATCGCTCGCCAACGAACCCTTTCTGGTCATCGCGGCGATCGCCGCGGTTTACATCGTTCTGGGCGTCCTCTACGAGAGCTACGTGCACCCCCTCACCATCCTGTCGACGCTGCCGTCGGCAGGCGTCGGCGCCATTCTGGCGCTGATGGCGTTCAACTCGGAGTTCGATATCATCGCGCTGATAGGCGTCATCTTGCTCATCGGCATCGTCAAGAAAAACGCGATCATGATGATCGACTTCGCCATCGATGCCGAGCGCAACCGGCACCTGACGTCGCGCGATGCGATCTATCAAGCCTGTCTGCTGCGCTTCCGCCCGATCATGATGACCACCATGGCGGCGCTCCTGGGCGCGGTGCCGCTCGCGATCGGCGCCGGCGAAGGCGGCGAGCTCCGCCGACCCCTCGGCATCTCCATCGTCGGCGGCCTTCTGGTGAGCCAGGTCCTGACGCTCTATACAACTCCGGTGATCTACTTATATCTCGACCGGTTCCGGCTCTGGTGCCAGCGGCTCTGGCGCCGCAGCGTTCCGGATGTCGCGACGCCGCTGCAAGGCGGCGAATGACGCGCGCACGGCTCCGATGGATCGCGCCCGCGCTGGCGTTGGCATCGCTTGCGGCCTGCGAGGTCGGGCCCGACTACGAGCGGCCGGCGGCGCCCACCCCCGCATCCTATAAGGAGATCGATGGCTGGAAACCGAGCGAGCCGCAAGAGGCCGCCAGCGGCGCTGCCTGGTGGACGATCTACAAGGACTCGCTGCTCGATGACCTCGAGAAGCAGATCGACATATCCAACCAGACCCTCAAGGCGTCCGAGGCGGCATTCCGGCAGGCGAGCGCGGTAGTCCAGGAGGCGCGCTCGGCGTTCTTTCCGACCGTCGCCGTCGATGCCTCCGCGCAGCGTACCGGCACCGGGAGCGGCCAGACCGGACGCAGCAGCATCAAGAGCCAGTTCAACGTCACCGGCAACCTGAGCTGGGAGATCGATGTCTGGGGCCGGATCCGGCGGACCGTCGAAGCGAGCTACGCCAGCGCCGAGGCGAGTGCCGCGGACCTCGCGGCGGCCCGCCTCTCCGCGCAATCGGTGCTGGCGACGGACTACCTAGACCTCCGGATCAACGACGAGCTCAAGCGGTTGCTCGACGCGACGGTGGACGCCGACACGAGGTCGCTGCAGATCACCCAGAACCGATACAACCAGGGTACCGCCGCGCGCTCGGACGTCGCGCAAGCGCAGGCCCAGGTCGAGGGCGTGAGGGCGCAAGCCATCAACGTCGGCGTGCAGCGGGCCCAGCTCGAGCACGCGATTGCCGTGCTGATCGGCAAGCCGCCCGCCGAGTTTTCCATCGCGCCGACGCCGTTGGAGCTCGGCGTGCCCGTGGTTCCTCCGGGCGTCCCGTCGGCGCTGCTTGAGCGCCGGCCCGACATCGCCGCCTCCGAGCGCTCGGCGGCGGCGGCCAACGCGCAGATCGGCGTCGCGATCGCGGCCTACTATCCCGCGATCACGCTCTCCGCCTCGTACGGATTGGTGAGCTCCGCGATCGAGAACCTTTTCCGAGCCTCGAACGCGGTGTGGTCGGTGGGTCCGCAGCTCGCGGAGACCGTGTTCGATGCCGGCTTGCGCTCGGCGCAGGTCGCGGCGGCGCGCGCGGCCTATGACCAGACCATCGCCAATTATCGACAGACGGTGCTGGCGGCGTTCCAGCAGGTCGAGGACGAGCTCGCCGCGCTGCGCATCCTCGAGCAGCAGGCGGATGTGCAGGATCGCGCGGTGAAGGCCGCGGAGGAGGCCGAGCGTCTGATCCTCAATCAGTACACCGCGGGAACCGTCGCCTATACCAACGTCGTCACCGCGCAAACCGTGTCGCTCGGCAACAAGCAGACCGCGCTCGTCATCCTGCAAAGCCGGTTGGCGGCGAGCGTCGTGCTGATCGAGGCGTTGGGCGGCGGCTGGACGGCCGCCGACCTTCCGAGCCATGATCAGATCCGTCAGAGCTCATCGCCGCCGGAGACCGGTTCGCCGAGTCCATAGCCTCCCAACTCAAGCATCAAGAGACACGAAACATGCGACACCCCCGCCGCACGCCCGGGCTCGCTGCAGGACTTTGCGCCATGCTTCTGCTGGGCGGCGTGGGCCATGCCCAGTCGGTCCTGACGTTTCACAACGACGCGGCCCGCGACGGGCTCTATGTGATGCCGCGGCTATCCTGGGAGCGCGCGGCCGGCATGCACCTCGATCCCGATTTCGACGGCCGGATCGATGGGCACGTCTATGCACAGCCCCTCTTCTGGCACTTTCGCCAAACCACCCGGAAGCTGGTCATCGTGGCGACCGAGGATAATGCGGTCTATGCGCTCGATGGCCGCAATGGAAAGGTCGCCTGGAAGAAATCCTTGGGCGCGCCGGTACAGCGCTCGGCCTTGCCGTGCGGCGACATCAGTCCGCTCGGCATTACGGGAACGCCGGCGATCGACGGCATCAAGGACGCGATCTATCTCGACGCGATGGTCCAGGGCCAAGATGGATCGAGCGCGCAGCATCTGATCTTCGGCTTGTCGGTGGGCGATGGCTCAGTCCTGCCCGGTTTCCCCGTGAACGTGGCCAACGCGTTGCGCGCGCAGGGCCTGAGCTTCATGCCGCGCGTCCAGAACCAGCGTGGCGCCTTGCTGATCGCGGAGAACAAGCTCTACATCCCCTACGGCGGACATTTCGGCGATTGCGGCCAATACCGCGGCTGGGTCGTGAGCATCGATCTCAACGACCCCCGAACGGTCTCTGGCTGGAGCACGCGCGGCGTCGGCGGTGGAATCTGGGCGCCCGGCGGCATCAGCTACGACGGACGCTCGCTGTTCGTGGCGACCGGAAACACCATCGGTGCCGGCGAGTGGGCGGATGGCGAGGCGATCATCCGTCTCGGCATCGATCTCAAGACATCGCAGGATGCGCGCGATTTCTTCGCACCGGCCGACTGGAAGGCTCTCGATGGCGCCGATGCCGATCTCGGCGGCGTCGGCGCGCTTCCGCTCGATGTTGCCGACCCCGACGGCAAGACGGCGCTGCTGCTGGCCCTCGGCAAGGACGGCAAAGCCTATCTGCTCGACCGCGCCAATCTCGGCGGCATCGGCGGTGCTCGGGACGTGCAGCGCGTGGCACGCAACTCCCCCCGTACCGCGCCTGCGGTCTTGCCGACCCGGAACGGATCTTACGTCGCCTTCGAGGGTCCCGGCGCGAACTGCCCCAATGGGGTCGCGAACGGCGGTCTCACTGTGCTCAAGATCGACGCGCACCCCGCGCCCAAGATCTCGACGGCGTGGTGCGGCGCCATCAGCGGGCGTGGGGCCCCGATCGTCACCACGGACGACGATAATTCCAGCCCGATCGTCTGGATGGTCGGGGCGGAAGGCGACGACCGGTTGCACGGGTTCCGTGCGGACACGGGTGCCTCCGTTTTCGCGGGCGGCGGTTCGGGTGACGCGATGTCCGGCCTGAGGCATTTCGCGACCATCCTCGCCGCCGACGATCGGCTCTTTATTGCGGGCGACGGTCGAGTCTATGCTTTCAAGCCATAGTTATACTTCGTCGATTGACCACAAGATTCGGTTTTGTTGCACTGCGGAGCCACCAAATTGCCACAAAGTGGCCGATAAAAGCCAAGACGAAGGCCTTTGACTTTTGCCCATTCTGGTACTTGTATGGCCACAGACGCTCGGACCAAGGCTACCCCGTGGGTGCCGAGCACCGTGCAAGAATAGAGGATTGGGGAGGCGTGATGGACCAGCTGGATCTGCTCCGCGCTGACGAAAAGCAGTCCCTCGAAGACAGCAGCATTATCGATCACCTGATCGACACATTCGGCACCATAGAACCCGCTGCGCCTGTCGAGGCGCCGATCACCGTAGAGCGCGTCGAGCCCGTCCGGGTTTACGATCAGATTCGGCGTACGTTGACCCAGCACTGGGAATACGACCACCGGATCTTCCTGAAAGTCGACTGACAATACCGTCTGGCTGGAGATTGCCCGACCGGCCGTGAGGCCGCTCGGCGCTAAGCCGCGCCCGCGCCGCTCTTCCGCCGCGCGGATCGGGTCCATGGCTGGCCCGCGAGATACCAAACGACCGAAGCAAGGACCAGGCATCCGCCGATGATTGCCGGCTGGCCCGGCTGTTCCGCGAATGCGAGCCAAACCCAGACTGGGCCCAGAACCACGTCGAGCAGCCCGATAAGGCCGGCCTCGCCGGAGGGGATATGACGCCCGCCGGTCAGGAAAAGGAGATAGGCGAGGGCGGTTGTCGTGACGCCGAACAGCGCCAAGATGGCAAGCTGCTGCAGATTTGGGATTCCCGGTGTCGCGAAGGGCCAGCAGATCGCCGCGCATAACGCGGCGCCGACGGCATTGATCAAGGCCATGTCGAGTGAAGGATACCGACGCGCCATCACGAGCTGCCCGCCGAAAGCGAGCGTCATCAGGAACGCGATCGCATTGCCGGCAATATCCTGGGGACGGGTTGCGGCTCCCGCCATGATGACGATGCCTGCAAGCGCAATACCGCTTGCCAGCAGGACACGGGACTTGGCCCGCTCGCCGATCCAAAAATAAGCGACACCCGCCGCAACGAAGGGCACCGTCGCATAGACGATCATGACATTGGCGACGGTGGTCAGCGTGAGGGCGATCACGTAGCTGCCCATCGAGATGACGGAGAGCGGCACGGCGGCGAGGCCTGGCCAGCCGGCCTCGCGAGCGGCACCCATTGCACCCCACTGTCTCTGAATGCCGACGACCAGCGCCAGCGAGATGGCGGCGAATAGAGATCGCCACGCGAGCATGGTCCAAACGTCCAAATCCAGAAGACGGACGAAAAGCCCGGCTGTGCTCCAGAGCACCGCTGCCACGGCTACGAGCGCGACGCCGTAAGCATGGGAGCCGATCCCGCCCATCCGATTTTCCCCCTGAGTTACCGCGCGGCCGGCTACAGGTCACTCAAGCGCGCGCAGATGTTGCGGATCTAGTCCACCTTCCACGCGCCGCCTTCCTGAATGAGCTCGGCGACTTCGCCGCCCTCGAGCACCACCGACGCGGTCGCCCCGCGCACGACCAGCCGCTTGATCGTTTTCATCACCGACGCGCCATCCGGCGCGTGTTTGAGGGCTTCCCGGAAACCCGTCTCTCCTGCTTTGGCGCGGAACGCGCCAATCTCCTTCTGGCGCGCGGCCGTCGCATATTTGTCGACCGTGGCCATGTCGCCTTTCCGGAGCGCGTCGCGCAACGCGATCAGGGCCTGCACGGGCGCGCTGCCGAGCGCGGCCTTGCCTTTGAGGTCGGTCGTGACGGGATCGGCGGCAAGGGGCGCATCGAACTTGGCCTTGAGCTCCACCGGCGCGTCGTCGATCGAGACCGACCCCACGGCCCGGCTCGCCGTCACCTTGAGCTCGGTGAATGCGCTGGTGCTGGTCACCGATGCGAAGCTGCCGGGCTCAACGCCCGGCGCATTGAGCAGCGAGGCCACGGCCTCGGCCGATTTTCCCGTGGGATCGGCGAGGATCACGACGCCGTTGACACCCGCCTCGCGGGCGTAGGCCTTGGCGCGCAGTACGCCCGCCGCACCCGCCGCGGTCAGGGGTATGTCGCCGTCGGAGAGGAAGATCCGAAGCCGCGGCCCGTCCTCCAGCCCTTCCTCGTTGCCGTTCTGCAGCGCCAATACCTTCGTGAGCTTGATCGTCTGGCCATTGTAGCGCAGCGTCGCGTCCACTTTTGCGGCGTCTTGGGCGCCGGCATCGCCGGCACAAAGCGCGCAGCCGATTGCAAGGACGAGCGCGAGACGACGATACGTCATTCGGAAAGCTCCTTCTCTCCGGAGCTCCGATCGACAGCGCCGAGCTCGCGCAGCAGGCCCGCTTCGGGAAAACGTTTCGCCAGATAGAACAAGATCCCCGCGACCTCCGTCAGCGGCCGTCCGTCGATCAGCAGGGTCGGCACCTTGCCATCGGGATTGAGCGCGAGATAGGCGGGGCTGCGAGTCTCCTTTCGCGCAAACGAGACCGGCCGGCTCTCGAATGGCGCGCCGATCTCGTGCAAGCCGATGTGCGGCGCCATCGAGCTCGATCCCGGTGCAAAGTAGAGCGTGAGCATGCCAGAGACCTCCGAGCGGTGCCTTGGAGACGCGGGCGTGACCCCAAAAGCATGCCTGCTGGTGGAGCCCGCATCGGTGGGCCGCTGCGGGGGAACAGGACCAGGGAGCGGTTTCATTCATCATGAAACCGCTCCCTGGGTCCCGCCATGCGGGCGGGGTCGGCCTACGGGCTTATGGCTTGAGGCTGACGCCGCCGAACGGCTGACCGCCGAGGAAGTGCAGCTTGAAGCCCTGCACATTGTCGCGCACGGCCACGTAGCCCCGCACATCCGCCAAAATCAGCCCTGGAATGTCCTTGTGGTAGATTTCCTGGGCCTTCTCGTAGAGCGACGCCCGCTCTTCGGGATCCGTCACGACGTCGGCTTTCTTGATCAGGTCGGTAAAGTCCTGATTGCACCAGTGCGAGACGTTGTTGCCACCGGCAATGGCATCGCAGGTGTTCCAGACCAGGAGCTCGCTGGGATCCGGATAGTCCCAGGTGCCGCCCATCATCGTCACGTCCGCCTCGCCGGCGCGCCGGCGGCGGAGGAATTCACCCCATTCGTAGGTGACGATATTGACCTTGACGCCGATCTTCGCCCAGTCGGCCTGGATGAGCTCGGCGGTACGGCGTCCGTTCGGCATATAGGCGCGGCTCACCGGGATGGCCCAGACGTCGGTCGAGAACCCGTCCGGATAGCCTGCCTCGACCAGCAGGGCCTTGGCCCGCGCAGGGTCGTAGGCGCGCGGCTTGAGGGTGGTGTTATGTCCCCACAAAGCGGACGGCACGAGGGAGGCGGTCGGCAGTGCGCTGCCCTGGAACACCGCCTCCAGAATCGAGTTCACGTTGATGGAGATGGCCAGCGCCTCGCGTACGCGCGGATCGCTGAACGGTTTCTTGTCGACGCGCCAGGCGAGCGTGCTCTCGGCGGCCACCGGCGCCTCCGGCACGACGACGCCGGGCGTGGTGCGCATGGCCGGCAGATCGGCCGGGCTCGGGTAACGCAGGATCTGGCACTCGCCCGCGCGCAGCTTGGCGAAGCGCACCGAGGGATCCTTGGTGATGGCGTACACCATCTGGTCCACTTTGGCCGTGCGCTGGGGCATGCCGCCCTTGGCACCCCAAAAGTCGTCGAACCTCCGGAAGCGCACCAGGCTGTCCAACTGATATTCCACGAGCTGGAAAGGCCCGGTGCCGAGCGGCGCGAGATCGAGCTGCTCGGGCGTGCCCGCCTTTTCCATCGCCGCCGCATACTCCGCGGGCCAGACCGAGAAGGACTGCACCGTGAGCGCGCTCAGCAGCGAGGCCGACGGCACCTTCAGATCGAACACGACGGTATCGTCACTGACTTTGCTAACGGACTTGAGCGCAGGCCCGACGAAATCGTCGTACATCGGATAGCGCCCGCCGCTCACCTTGTTGTAGCTGTTCGATTTGTCGTACATGCGAGAAAAGCTGAACACCACGTCGTCGGCGTTCATGTCGCGCGTCGGCTTGAATTTGCTGTTGGACTGGAACTTCACGCCATGCCGCAGCTTGAACGTGTAATGCAGCCCGTCCGGCGAAATCGTCCATGATTCGGCGAGGCCGGGGATCACTTTCGATCCGCCGATTTCCATTTCCACCAGCCGGTCGGCGATCTGCTCGCTGACGTCGAAGCTCGTGTTCGAATCCGTCAGCGCCGAGTTCAACGCGTCCGGGCTGGCTTCGGAGCACACGGTCAACGTATCCGCTTGCGCACCGCCAGCCGCCAATGCCAACACAGCGCCGGCCGCAATCCAACAGAGTTTCCGCATGGCACACCTCATTGAGATGTTGTTCGAGATAGTGAGAGTGGCCCGAGCCGGCTGTCAATTCGCAACTTGATGCGAGGGGCCACTGCGAGTTCGCTGATCGTCGACCTAGCCCGAGCCTCCCGCACCCAGTGGAAAGTGGCACCGCGCCAGATGGTCGGGCGCGATCTCTCGCTTAGCCGGCGCCTCCGCGCGGCAGCGCGCCTGCACATAGGGACAGCGCGTGTGGAACTCGCAGCCGGGTGGGCGGTTGAGCAGGCTTGGGACTTCGCCGGCGATCGCGCGCTCGCGGTGGCGCGTGGGGTCGGCGATCGGGATCGCCGCCAGGAGCGCCGCGGTATAGGGGTGCGCGGCGGCGCGGAACACCGTGGCCGTTGGGCCCGTCTCGATCAGCCGGCCCATATACATGACGCCGAGCCGCTCGGCGCTCAGCCGGACCGCCGCCAGATTGTGCGTGATGAGCAGGAGCGCGATGCCGAGCTCATGGCGCAGCCGCGCGAGCAGGTTCAGCACCTCGCCCTGCACGGAGACGTCGAGACCGGCCGTCGGCTCATCGGCGATGAGCAGGCGCGGGTCGAGTGCCAGCGCGCGCGCGATGCCGACCCTCCGCGCCTGGCCTCCGCTGAGCTCGTGGGCGTAGCGATCGAGAAAATCCGGGGAAAGCCCGACCAGCGAGACAAGCCGGCGCGCCTCGGCGCCGAGGTCGCGGCCGGTGACGCCGTGAATGCGGAAGGGCTCCGTGATCAACGAGCGCACCGTGAAGCGCGGACTCAACGATCCAGTCGGGTCCTGGAACGTCATGGCGATCTGATGCCGCCAGGCTTTGAGCGCCGGCCCGCCGCGCCTTGGAAACGGCACACCCTTCAGGCGGATCTCGCCGCCCTCGGTCGGCACCAGGCCCATGATCGCCCGGCCGAGCGTGGTCTTGCCCGAGCCGCTCTCGCCCACCAGGCCGAAGGCCCCGCCCTCCGGAATGCTCAGGGAGACGTCGGCCACCGCGGAGATCATGGGATCGCGAATGCCGGCGAGCCAGGCGTTGAGCGGCTTGACCGCGCGGAAGCGAACCCGCAGTCGCTCGATTTCGAGGAGCTCAGCCATCGAGCAGATGGCAGCTGGCGCGATGACCGGGTCCAACCGTCGTCAGCGCCGGCGCCTCCGCTCGGCAGCGCTCGAAGGCGAGCGGGCAGCGTGCCACGAAGACGCAGGCGGTGCGCGGCGCGCCCAGATCCGGCAGCCGGCCCGGAATGGTCGGAAAGCTCTGCGCGTCCGCCGCAAGTCGGCCTGGATCGCAGTCGAGGAGAGCGCGCGTATAGGGGTGGCGCGGATTGGCGAACAGCTCCGCGACCGGCGCCTGCTCGACCAACTCCCCGGCGTAGAGCACCACCACCTCGTCACAGATTTCCGCCACCACGCCGAGGTGGTGCGAGACCAGCAGGATCGCGCCGGCGAAGTCTCGGCGCAGATCGCGCAGGAGGTCGAGGATTTGCGCCTCGAGCGTCACGTCGAGCGCGGTCGTGGGCTCGTCCGCGATCAGCAGATCCGGTCGGCTCATCAACGCCATGGCGATGGAGATGCGCTGGCGCATGCCGCCGGAGAACTGGTGCGGGTAATCGTCGATCCGCCGCTCGGGATCGGGAATGCCGACCCGCTTCAGGATAGCGACCGCGCGGGCTCGTTTCTCGGCACGCGAGAGGTCGGCGCGCCGGAACTGCACGTCGATCATCTGCGCGCCCACCGACAGCACGGGGTTGAGCGTGCTCATGGGGTCCTGGAACACCATGGCGATGCGCTCTCCGCGCAGCGCGCGCAAGGCCGCCTCCGAGAGCGCGAACAAATCCACGCCCTCGAACCGAATCGTCCCCGCGGCGATCCGGGCGGAGGGTGCCAGCAGGCGCAGGATCGCAAGGCTCAAGGTGGATTTGCCCGAGCCGCTCTCGCCGACCAGGCCCACGATCCGGCCGCGCTCGATGGAGAACCGCACGTCGCGCAGCGCGTGAATGGGGCGCTGCGATCCCGCGAAATCCACCGACAGGCCGTCGATCTCCAGGAGCGCCGCCATCTCAGAATTCCTTGCGCAGCCGCGGATCGATCGCGTCGCGCAGCGCCTCGCCGAGGAAGGTGAAACCGAGCGTCGAGAGCACCAGCGGCAAGCCGCCCGCCAGGATGATCCAGGGCGTATTGCCGATGAAGGCGTAGCCGTCGTTCAGCACGGTGCCCCAGCTCGGCGTCGGCGGCCTGACGCCGAAGCCGAGGAAACTCAAGCCCGCCTCGATGGTGATGACGACGGGAACGTCCATGCTTGCGAGGATGAAGAGCGGCCCGACGATGTTCGGAACGACGTGAACGGCGAGGATGCGGGCGGGCCCGGCGCCGAGCGAACGCTCGGCCAGGATGAACTCGGCATGCTTCAGCGCTTGCGTCTGGGTGCGCACGATGCGGCCGTAGCTCGGCGCGAAGGTCGCGACCACGATGACGATCACCGTCTCCAGGCTGGGCCCGATCAGCGTGACGAGGGCGAGCGCGAACATGATGGTGGGGAAGGAGCGGACTGTGTCGAAGACGAGCACGAGGATGGCGTCGAGCCATCGCGGCCCGTAGCCCGCGGCAAGCCCGATCGCGCCGCCCAGCGCGAGCGCGAGCGAGATCGCCACCAGCGCCACCTCGAGCGCGATGCGCGCGCCCAGCACCACCCGCGAGAACACGTCGCGGCCGAGCTGATCGGTACCGAAGAGATGCGTGAGCGACGGCGCCTGCAGCCGCGCGGGGATTGCGATCGCCGAGGGGTTATAAGGCGCGATCGCGTCCGCGAAAATCGCGGTGAGCAGGAACACCAGGACCAGCGCCAGGCCGAAGCGGCCCAGCGGATCCGCCAAAAGATGGCGTAACGCCGCGGCGCGCGGCGGCGCCGGGGTGGCTTCCGCCTCAAAGGTCGGCGCGGACACGGGGATCCAGCCAGGCGATCAGCAGGTCGGCGGCGAGCGTGCAGAGCGTGAAGAGCGCGGTCGTGACCAGCACCGCGCCGCTCACCACCGGAAAGTTGCGGGTGACCACGCCGTCGAAGACCAGCTTTCCGGCGCCGGGGCGGGCGAAGACGATTTCCGCGAAGACGGCGCCGGAGAGCAGATTGCCGATGCCGACGCCCAGCAAAGCCACGGTCGGCAGCACCGCCAGCCGCAGCGCATAGCGGAACACGATCCGGCGTTCGGGAAGCCCGTAGGCGCGCGCGGTGCGGATGTGGTTCTCGCCGAGCACTTCGAGCATCGAGGCGCGCACCAGGCGGGCGAGATATCCCACCCAGCCGAGTCCGATCGCGAAGGACGGCAGCACCAGATGCGCGAGCTGGTCGCCGAGGTGTCCGCGGGCGCCCGCGCCGATCGCCGGCAGCCAGTTGAGCTCCACCGCGAACAGCAGGAGCGCGTAGAGCGCCACCACGAATGACGGTACCGCGATCGCCCCGACCGCGAGCACGCCGGTGATCCGGTCGAGCCAGGTGTCGCGCCGGATCGCCGACCAGCAGCCCAGTGGAATGCCGAGCGCGATCGCCCAGCCGATGCCGCAGGCGGCGAGCGCGATCGTATAGGGCAACGCCTCGAACACGATGTCCGTGACCCGTCGGTTCGAGAACAGGTCGATGCCGAGATCGCCCGTGA
>Ga0210408_10004928_pt1 | contig 11840 bp, 10 predicted proteins | sample IncBWH4MmetaG_FD_155471 | JGI IMG/M metagenome (GOLD analysis project Ga0210408, IMG submission 155471) | Forest soil microbial communities from Barre Woods Harvard Forest LTER site, Petersham, Massachusetts, United States - Inc-BW-H-4-M | ecosystem: Environmental > Terrestrial > Soil >... | reverse complement strand
TATCCCAATAATTATGTTTATAGCTCGCCGGATTCCGGATCCTCCTATCAAAATGACAATTCAAATCCGCCTCCGCAGGAAGACAATCAAGGGAGTCCCGAGGGCAATTGGGTCACGCCAAACGGGCCGAGTCCTTCCCTCGCGCCCAATTCCGCGAACTTGACTGTCCCGGTCTTGATTTATATGAAGAACGGCGCGGTCTATACGGTCCGCGATTATTGGATGGTAGACGGGGAACTCAACTACATTCTGATGAACGGCACGCAAAGCTCCGTCGATCTAGAGCAGGTCGATCTGCAACGTACCAACGCGGAAAATGCCAAAAGCGGCGTGAAATTCATTTTCAAGTCCGAGCCAAGTGTCACGGCTCCGGCCCAGCCAGAACCGGAGCCTGGGAGCCCGAACGGGCCGGCACCCACGCAACAAATCAACGCGGTCCCACAACCCGAAGCACGAACTTAAGTAGGACAGGCTTAAGCCTGTCTGCTTTTCCGAACTCACAAAGATCAAAGCCAGACAGGCTGCCCTTCGTGGTTCTCAGGGTAAAAAGGCTATCCTGCTTGTCTCAACGTGTTGGCGCCGGAAACTGGACTTTCGGCGCTTCACGCGACGATTCGGAGGCAGTGAAGTAGGCATTGTTGCGCTGGAATCCCGCCCAACCGGCGAAGATATTGTTCGGGAAAAGCCCGATGAATGTGTTGTAGTCCTGCAATGTGTCGTTGTACCGCTTCCGCTCGACGGCGATCCGATTTTCCGTCCCCGCAAGTTCGTCCTGCAGCCGAAGAAAATTCTCATTCGATTTCAGTTGCGGATAATTCTCAACGATCAAAAGCAGGCGGCCCAGCGCGCCATCCAGTTGCCCGTTCGCGGCAATTTTATCCGCCGGAGTCTGGGCGCCGAGCAGGGCGGAGCGGGCGCTGGCGATATCGTGAAACACCGTCTGCTCCTGCGCGGCAAAGCCTTTCACGGTTTCGACGAGATTGGGGATCAAGTCTGCACGGCGTTGCAAGACGACATCCACTTGCGCCCAGGCGGACTTCACAGCCTCGTTTTTTGTCACCATCTGGTTGCGACCGCTCACGAACATCCCGCCAACGAGCAGAGCGATGACCGCCACAACCACCAGCACGATCGTTCCCGTTTTCATGCGTGTCCTCCCGGATAAATCTTCGCTCACTTTTTGTTGTCGAGCTGTCGGTCAAACTGTTCCGTGACCGCTTCCACAAACGCAAAATACTGATTGAGTGTCTTCTCAACGTCGATGTCACGTTCTTTCACTTTCCCTTCACGGAGGCCGAGAATTGTATGAAACGCTCGGGGATCGGCGCCAGAAAATTGCGCGATCCGATCGATGACCTCGCGCCTGGTTTCCGGGGGCGCTTCGCCGAGCGCGATGAGCGCATGGCGAAACAGCGCCGCAAACGCCGAAAACGAAGACACCATTAGGTCCAGATACGCTTTCGATTTCTTGGGTGCGGCCAGAATTGCCTGGCGGAGGCGCAGCCAATCGGTCCGCAATTCTCGCTCGACCTGAATCGAGTGGTATTGAAGCGGCACGGAGAGCTCCGCCAGGACATTCTCCCCGTACAAGATCCGGTGGCGGGATTTCATATCCAGCAGCTCGATCGTGAAAATATCGGCGGACGTGCGGAGCTCCTCCAGTGTGAAAACAAGCGGCGGGCGCTGGCCACGGCGGATCCACCATTCGACAGGGCTGTGAAAAGCTTCGAGATGCGCCGCGTCTGCCTTGCCGACCACGCAGAGAACGTTGAGGTCCGAGTGCTTGGCGTGAAATTCGTCCGTGGCCGCCGACCCGTACAGAATCACGGATTTCAAATTGTCCGCCGCCGCAGCCTTCAGTTTTTGGGCGAATTTGTCGAGCTTAGAGTCGATCAAACTTCGCTCCTGTGTCCGCGGATATCACCAGCTTCCGCCTGCGCCACCGCCACCAAATGATCCTCCGCCGAAACCGCCAAATCCGCCACCACCCCCCCAGGAACTTCCTCCACCGCCCGACCAACCGCCCCCGTACCAACCGCCCCCTCCGTACCGCGGTCCACCCCACGAACTTCGGCCTCGGCGCGAACCAATTACTCCGCCGAATAGGAGATTGAGAATGAACCCTAGCGCCGGAGAGAATAGGAAGATTACAAAAATGAGAAGCCACACCATCCTCGACATCGGGAAAAGAGAATGATCAGGTTCAGCAACGGGAGGTGGCGCACCAGAAAGAGAATCCAGCGTTACCTTTTGATCTTCGGCAATGACTTGAGCCATACGTTCCGTTATTAGCAACACTGCGCCGCTGTAGTCGTTTTGTCTCAGGAACGGCACGGCTTCGCGACCGAAGCCTCCCACTTTGCCGTCAGGCAGGATTCCCTCTAGGCCGTAGCCGACCTGCGTCCAATACTTGCGATCGTTCGGTGCGACCAGGATAAGGACCCCGCGATCCTTCTGTTTCGGGCCAACGCCCCATTGCGTGGCTAGATCAAATGAGTATTGCTCGACCGGCACGCCCTCGAGCGAAGAAACCGTAACGATGGCAATCTGCGCCTTGGCCTTCTGATCGACTTCCGCACACAGCGCCGCAAGCTTCTCCTTCGCCTGCACGTTCAGCACGCCCGCGAAATCGCTTACGTACCCTTGCGGCTTGAGGTTCTTGGCTTGCTCAGCGGAGGCTACTGGAACGCGGAGCAGGGCTAGGAGTAACAGCGACCGCGCAACTGTTCTTGCAAGTCGAAATGGAGTGGACATCCGGTGTCGGCTTTCGTGGAACCTCCATCTTAGGATGCCGCACTTGCAGCGTCAATGTCGCTCAACCTTAAGCTTCCACTTAATAGGTGGCTTGGCGTATGATCGCGGCAAATCCGAAATTCGATATTTGATCGGACTAGGAAACTGGAGGAGCTATGGCGAAACGATTGTGGATTGCTTGCGCCGTATTTTTCTTGTGTGTGGGAACCGCTTCCGCGCAAGACGCGAAAACTGTTTTGCAGGCCGCCCAGAAAGCGATGGGCGAGGTAACGTCGATTCAATATTCAGGGACCGGCCACATCTATGCGTTCGGGCAGGCCTGGACGCCCAATGCCGCGTGGCCCTCGACCAATCTCACGAGCTATACGAAGACCGTCGACTACACGTCCAAGTCGGCGAAGGAAGATTTGATCCATTCGGAGCCGACGCCAATGGTCAAGGGTGGCGGACGGCCGTTCGCCGGCGATGACAAGCAACAGAACTTCGTCAGCGGGCAATACGCCTGGGACATGCCGGGAAACAAGACGGTGCCGCAACTCGGCTTGGCCGCGGAACGCCAGCTTCAGATTTGGCTCACCCCGCATGGTTTCCTGAAGGCCGCAATGGAGAACAACGCCACCGCGAAAAAAGGAGCGATGGGGACGGAAATTTCATTCCAGACGGGCAAGTACTATGTGACAGGCACGATTGACGCTAAAAATATGGTCACGAAAACGGAGACGTGGCTGCCCACTCCGGTCCTTGGAGACACGCTCGTCGAATTGACATTCTCGAGCTACAAGGATTACAACGGCGTGAAGTTTCCGACGATGATCGTGCAAAAGCAAGGTGGCCAGACCGTGTTGGATCTGACCGTGAGCAGCGTGAATCCCAATCCGGGGCTGACTGTTTCGGTGCCGGACGCGGTCAAGTCAGCGGCAGCTCCGCCCATCAAGGTGGAATCGCAAAAGATGGGCGACGGAATCTGGTTTGTCGGCGGCGGATCGCACAACAGCATGGTTGTGGAATTTCCTTCATACATCACCGTGATAGAGGGGCCGCTCGGTGAGGCGCGCTCGCTCGCTGTGATCGCCGAAGCCAAAAAGCTGGTTCCGAACAAGCCGATCAAATATTTGATTAACACACACTCCCATTTCGACCACTCAGGCGGTGTGCGGACCTACGTGGCCGAAGGCGCGACAATCATCACGCAGGAAATCAACGTGCCCTTCTACCAGAAGGCTTGGGCCGCGCCGCGCACTTTGGCGCCTGACAATCTTTCCAAGGGCGCCAAGGAAGCGAACTTCCTCCCCGTGAAGGAAAAATATGTCCTAAGCGAAGGCGACCAGACACTCGAAATTTTCCATGAGAACGGGTCCATGCACAACGCAGGCATGCTGATCGTCTATTTCCCCAAGGATAAAATCCTCGAGGAAGCTGACGATTACACGCCGGACCTTCCCGACGTTCCGGCACCGAGCGGGATTCGCCCACCAGTTTTCACGTCCAATTTGGTGAAGCAAATCCAAACGCTGAAGCTGGACGTAGCCACGGTCGCGCCGATGCACGGAATCGTCGTGCCGTATTCCGAACTGCAAAAAGCAGCCAGCAGCGGAAAAGGATAGGCCGAAAGCGGGAAGCGTTTGGAGAGGGAGACGGTGAGTTTTCACGACCTCATGCCAGATTGCCCAGTCTGCGGATCAGGCAAAGCGCGCTCAGCAGATTGGTGTTTTCGCCAAAAGTTTGGGTAGAGTGGGGTGATGCGCCCGTAGCTCAGCTGGATAGGGTCCGCCGCGGCGGACCTTCGAAGGAAAGGGTGCGGGTCGTCTGCTTCCCCTTCATGTTTAGCGAACTAATGGGGTCCAAGCCCCTCAAACACTGGCCTTTTCAGAGCGGAATTGGGTAGAGTAAGGGAACACGCCCGTAGCTCAGCTGGATAGAGCATCTGCCTTCGAAGCACAGCCGTCCGTTCCAACGCCTCCAATCTTTCGCGCCTCTTTTCAGCGTTTACAACAAGTTGGGGAATCCGCTTCTCGCTCAAAGCTATCCCTAATGCCATGAATTGATAGAGTTTTGGCACAATTCTGGCACAGCAACAGTTGACGGCACATCAGATTCAAACTTCGAACCCTTCGGTTAACAGCCGAACAACCAACTTCATCAGAACTTGCCGGAGTTGGCCCTAATCGAAGGAAATCAGCAAGTAGTGACTAAACCTGACGATTCACTTTCTCCTTCTTTATTCACCTTTCGTTCGCATTTTGCCACCATTCATCGCTATTACTATTACGATTTTATGACGGCGCGAGGAGCGCGCCTGCCTTGGGCGCACGGCACCCGAGTCTCAACCAGCGTAGCGAGCGGGACGTTGCCCGGACGGTTCAATGATTCGCGCTACCGCATTCAGCAAGATGTCCGCACTGCGCTGGAATCCCTGCCGTTCCTCCTCTGACATTTCCGGCTCAAGTATTTGGCTTACTCCTTGGCGCCCGAGCACGCTTGGGAGAGAAATGGTGATCCCGTATCGTGGATTGTACGATCCAATCGGAATGACCGCGTGCTCGTCGCGCAGGATTGCCTCAGCAATGCGCGCCGTGACCATGCCAATCCCCAACTGGCTCGCGCCGGTTCCTTCGATAATCGTGATATTTGCGAAGCGGACATCCTGCTCCACACTTCGGCGAAACGCGTCCAGGGACTGACCACTATGGTCAAGCAACTCGGCTATGCGTTTGCCTCCGACGCGTGCTGAAGACCACAGGAAAACCTGAGACGTGCCGTGCTCTCCGATGACTTGTGCCTCGACATACATCGGGTTCACCTTTAACCGGCGAGCGAGATGTAAACGAAAGCGCAGCGTGTCCAGAAAAGTGCCGGTGCTCAGTACGCGTTCATTGCCGGCGAGACCGCGAGCAAGGTCAGCCAGAGGATCGGGCGGGTCGGTGACAACAAGGATCAGCGCCCGCGGCGCTACCACAACTATTCTTGAAACGATATCTCTGTAGATGTCCGCATTGATATCGAGAAGCTTCAGCCTTCCGGCTGGATCACTGCGGTCCGTGGCTCCGCCGGCCTTTTCGTTGACGCCTGCTGTGACTATGACGAGCACAGCGTCGGCAAGTTCGGCATAACCGCCAGCGAGAAGTTCCACTGCCGGAGAAAGGGTCGCGCCGTATTGAAGATCGGCCACGACACCCTTTGCGCGCTCATGGTTCTTGTCCAGCACAACCACCTGGCACGCAACTCCGCGCATGACAAGAGAGAGAAGACAAGCAGAGCCGACGCCGCCCGCTCCGACGATTCCCACTTTCATGATGAGTCTCCTTTGGTGTATTCAGGCCGCTGCTTCCTTTGCAATATGCGTTTCGCATGAAGATCTGAATACGCTGGACCAATCGAACACTTCTACTTCTATTATTTCACCGCGACGGAGCCCGGTCGATCCAAACGCTGTTTCGCGGACCGTAACGATCGCGTTTGCATCAGCGGCGGTGCGCACCAGCGCGGAGCATTGATTCGCAAGCGGCTTCGCGACGAAGCCATTCGCTTCGCAACGAACACGCGCAAGGACGAAATGGGGGCGACCGGGACGCGCGTGCAGTTCCGCGTCGAGCCGAGCATACAGTCTCGGCAGTTCAGTAGCGTGTTGGCCCGAGAGGCGCGCGAGAGCCGGCCGCACGAGTTTCTGAAAGCACGTGAAAGCAGCGGCAGGATTGCCCGGTAGTACGCACACAGGCATGCCGCCCCATTCGGCAAAACCGAACGGCCTACCGGGTCGCATAGCTACGGTCGCGAAGTGAAACTCGGCGCCTAACTCGGTAAGAACACTTTTGACAAGGTCGCGCTCCCCTGCCGAAGCTCCACCAGTGGTGATCAGCATGTCCGCGCCAACTTGTCCCCGTTGGAGAATCGCAGAGAGGGCAGCGCGGTTATCTTGTGCGACACCTTCATAGCGAGGCTCGCCGCCAGAGGCGAGCACGAGGGCGGAAAGCGCGACAGCATTGCTGTTGCGCACCTGACCGTGCGCCGGCGTTGCCGCCGCATCAACAAGTTCGTTGCCGGTGCAAACGATGGCGACTCGTGGACGACGGAATACGCGCACTGTGGGTCTGCCGGCGAAAGCAAGGAGTGCCAGCTTTCCCGGGTTCAGAACTTCACCCTCTGCAACGAGTTCATCGCCGCGGTGGAAGTCTTCACCGGGAGGAAACACGCAATCGCCTAGGTCCGCCGGTGCGAAAATTCGAACCATAGTTCCATGTGGCTCTGTGCGTTCATTCGGAATCACTGTATCGGCGCCGCAAGGAAGCGGCGCTCCGGTCGTGATGGCCAATGCAGCTCCGAGCGGGAGGCACGAGCCGCCTTGTTCAGTGAACACTTGGCCCGCCACGGGGATGTCGATCGGATTGTCGAGCGTCGCTAAAGCGCACTCATTTGCCCGCACTGCATAGCCATCCATCGCTGAACGCGAAAACGGCACCGCCTCTTCATGGGCGACTACGGCCTCAGCCGCGACCCTTCCGAGTGCTTGGGCGAGTGCTACAGTTTCTGAACGCAATGGCTGAACGGCGGAAAGAATTGTATGGAGAGCTTCGTCGAATCCAATCGCGGGCATCACGATCCTCCTGAGTGCTGTGCAAGTCCCGAGCGCGGTCGTAGAATCACTTGACTGCGGTGAATCGTGATCGCCAAGTCGCGGGTTATATTCTTGCGGGGGGCGCCAGCTCGCGCATAGGCCGCGACAAAGGACTTCTCGATTTGGGCGGCGCCCCGCTGCTCGTTCACACGGCTCGGCTGCTCCAGCCGCTTGTCACTGCGCTTAAGTGGTGGGCAACCGTACGACCGAGCGAGATAGAGCATGTCAGGAAGCCCCTGCGGGTACCGAAGCGCAAATGGCGATCCGTTCCTCCCCGGCATAAATGACAAAGCGCCGTCCGCGCAAGAAGCCGACCAGAGTCAACCCTAATTCGCGTGCCAGTTGCACCGCAAGACTCGACGGCGCGGATACCGACGCCAACAGAGGAATTCCTGCGGCGATTGTTTTCTGAATGATCTCGAATCCGCCCCGTCCGCTCACTAGTAGGATGTGACCACTAAGAGGCAATCGGCCGCCGAGCAGCGCCCAACCGATGGCCTTATCCACGGCATTGTGTCTGCCAATATCTTCGCGCACGACGAGTAGTTCGCCGGTCGGAGAAAAAATTGCCGCCGCATGTAATCCGCCGGTCCGGACAAACACTGCCTGCGTCTCGCGCAAAATTGGCGGCAACTGGCAGAGCATTTCGGGATTGAACCGCGAAGCAGCCTCGGGATGTCGCAGGCCTCGCCGCCTGAGTTGCGCGATGGACGCTTTCCCGCACACGCCACAGGCCGACCCCGCTGAAAATTTGCGCGCGGCGCTATCCGACGCGAAGCGCACAGTGGGATCGAGAGTCACGCGCACGAGATTTCTCTCGGTATCCGTTTCGCCTGGCATCCGCAGCGCCACCATATCCTCCCGCCGGGAAATGATCCCCTCGGTAAAGAGAAAGCCGGCTACGAGCTCCTCGTCGTCTCCCGGCGTGCGCAGAGTCACACCGAGGGAATATTGCCCAGCGCGCATCTCCAGCGGCTCTTCGGCGGCCAGGTAATCCTCAACACGAGTGGCCTTGCTGTCTTGCCATTGGGTCACTTGCGTGAGCTCGATGTTGCGTTTTGTTTTCGACATTGGATGAAAAGTCTTTTAAACAATCATGTCCGCAGCCGGTCAGTCTGCGGCTCGCGAATTCCGGGTTCCTGACTTTTTGGAGTACAGCGTTGGCGTCTGAGCCGTAGAATCGACATTGGTTTCGCGCGGTGGGGACACCAGCATCGGGAGCACGGCGGAGATCAACATCACCCCGGCAATGACGTGTAACGCACCGCGATACGTCCCACTCGCCTGGCGCATATACGCGATCAATAGCGGCCCGAACGCGCTGGCAAAACCCCAGGCGGTAAGCATGAGACCATAGATCGGTCCAACGTTTTTCGCACCAAAGTAATCGGCCGCGAATGCAGGCATAGTTCCGAATCCACCCCCGTAGCAGAGCAAGACGACGAAGGAGATCACCGTGAGTATGCTCGCGGAAGTAATGCTCGGCAGGAACCAGAAGAGCAACACCTGGAGCAAGAACATCACGAAAAATGTAGCTTTGCGCGTGATCACGTCGGAAACCGCGGCCCAGAATACTCGTCCTAGTGCATTGCCGAGGCTGACCACCCCAACCATGCCTGCAGCTGCAACGGCACTCACGCGGGCCAATTCCTGGAATATGGGGGCCTCTTGCGAAATTACGGAAATGCCCGCGGAAGTATTCAGAAAAAGGAGAAACCACAGGGCCCACCACTGCCAGGTCGCAAGCGCTTCGGGAAGCGTATGGTCACGCTTGGCTCGTTGTGCCGCTTGGGTCGCCGTGGGGCTCCAACCTGCGGGCTTCCACCCTTCTGGCGGATTCTGCATGAAAGCGCCGGAAACAACTGTCACAATCAAGAAGGCAATACCAAGGTAGGCAAACGTGTGCAGGACGCCGACGGTTTGGATCAACCGCGTCGCGACGGGCGCAGTGATCAATGCGCCTGCGCCGAATCCGCCCACCGCAATACCAGTGATCAATCCCCTGCGGTCAGGGAACCATTTGACTAACACGGTAACCGGCACGATGTAGCCAAAGCCCAGTCCGACTCCGCCAATCACGCCATAGGACAGATATAACCACCACAACCCATGATCGGAAAAGCTGGCCAGGAACACGCCAAGTCCGTACAAGATGCCGCCCGCCAGCGCGACGATGCGCGGCCCACGGCGGTTAAGCCAGAGACCACCGAAAAAAGCAGCAATGCCCAGCACGAAGATGCTAATCGTAAACGTCAATGTGACTTCCGGAATGCTCCATCCGAATTGCTTCGCAAGCGGGATGCGAAAGACACTCCAGGCATATACGGCCCCCAATGCGACCTGCAAAAAGACCCCGGCTGTCGCAATCACCCAACGATTCACGCCTCGCATATTTCCTCCACCACCGCGTTCATTTTCCCGAATGAGAGTGGGCCTCCGAGAAAAAGTCTTTTCCCCATGCCTCGAGTAAGCTGTTCACAGCGACGAGCCCGCGCCGCAAATCCTTACTGCGAAACTTATTCAGAATCGCCAAGAATCCGGGAGGTTCTTTCCCCTGGGCTTTCGCTTGCTGCATTGCCTCGGGAAGCGCCAGGGCGAAGCCGTCGAACAGATCGGGATCGATTTCTCCCAGCGTCTTACCGAGGACGATCAGATTGCGGATCGCACGCACCGACTCCGGCGCCTGCGCCGCCTCGGTGGCCGTCTCGAGCACTTTGCCGCCGGATCCCAACAGCCCGCGCAGAAGTTCGAGTACTCCTTGATCGTGAAGTCCTTGCAGCACTTCGTATCCGGCGAGCAATGCCTCTGCGTGTTCTAGCGGTGCACTGTCTAGGCGGGAACGCAGGTCTTCGCGCGAATCGCGCGCAGGTATTTGTATTGGGATTGGCTTGGCCATGACTCTCGCTCCTTTTTACTTCTGCTGAATTTGAACGAGCTGACTTCCCGGGAGCTGGTAGTCCTTACGCTTCCATTTCCGCTCGACCTCGACCCCGTGTTGCGGTGTGGGATGGCCGAAGCGAGGGTTCACGCGAGGCAGTGGACTTTCGCCAACCTCGGGCAAGACCTGCATGTGCACGCTGGTTTCCTTGTAGGCAGGGGTGTGAGTCGCGGGATCCGTGTGGCTGCTGGTCAGCCGGTTGACCGGGCTTTCGGTGGAGTTCATCGGCATATAGAGTTCGCGTCCGCTGACACGGTCCGTCACCAGCGCGCGCACGCGGACCTGTCCATATCGCGAAATGAGCAAGAGCCACGTGCCGCTCTGGACGCCGCGCTCTTGAGCCAGTTCCGGCGAGATTTCCACGAAGGTATCCGGCGTCTTTTCGTGGATTCCTTTGACGCGATTGGTCAAATTGCCCTCGTGGAAATGCTCAAGCAAACGGCCATTGTTCAGATGCAGGTCGAATTGAGCGTTGGGCTTGTCTACCGGCCCCGACCATGACAGCGGGAATAGCCGCGCCTTGCCGTCCGGAAAATTAAATTTTTGCGTGTAGAGCAACGGCTGATCGCTTCCATCCGCTGCAACGGGCCATTGCAGGGACTTGTAGCCCTCGAGCCGTTCATAGTTCACTCCCGTGAGCATTGGTGTGAGCGAAGCCATTTCGCTCATGATTTCGGAGGGGTGCGCGTAGTTCCAATTGGCGTTAAGACGGTTGGCAATATCCTGGGTAATCTTCCAGTCCGGCCGGCTGCCCGGAATGGGCTCGAACACCTGATGCAACCGCTGGATGCGCCGCTCGGTGCTCGTGAATGTGCCTTCCTTCTCCAGGCTGGGGCTGGCGGGGAGAACTACATCGGCGAAGCGGCACGTAGTACTGAAGAAAATATCCTGCACCACAAAGAAATCGAGCATGGAAAATGCCGCCGCAACGTGATTGGCGTTAGAATCCACAATCGCCATCTCTTCGCCCTCCAGGTACAGGGATTTCACCTTGCCCTGATGAATCGCGTCGACCATCTGGTGGTTGTCGAGACCTTTAGTGGAGGACAGCTTCACCTTCCATCCCGCCTCGAATCGTGCTCGAACTTCGGGGTCATCTACGGATTGATAACCCGGAAAAGTGCCGGGCGCCGCACCGCTGTCGCCTGCGCCCTGCACGTTGTTGTGCCCTCGCAGCGGATACGCACCCGTGCCCGTCCTCATGTAATTTCCGGTAACGAGAAGGAGATTTGAGATAGCCGTTGATGTGTCAGAACCCTGGCTTTGTTGCGTCACTCCCATGGCCCAGAGGATGCAGACACCGCTAGCTTCCGCAATCATGTGCGCGACTTTCTCCAGCGTTTCCACGGGAAGGCCGCAAGTCTGCGAAGCAAACTCCATGGTAAAGGGCGCGAGCGTTTTCTTATATTCCTCCAGTCCATTTACCCATTGGCGAAGGAAGTCCTCGTGCGCGAGGCCGTTTTCGAGCAAATAACGAGTGATCGCCGACAGCCAGACCAGATCTGTTGCCGGCTTGGGGTGCATGAAGAGGTCAGC
>Ga0210408_10004927_pt1 | contig 11840 bp, 8 predicted proteins | sample IncBWH4MmetaG_FD_155471 | JGI IMG/M metagenome (GOLD analysis project Ga0210408, IMG submission 155471) | Forest soil microbial communities from Barre Woods Harvard Forest LTER site, Petersham, Massachusetts, United States - Inc-BW-H-4-M | ecosystem: Environmental > Terrestrial > Soil >... | reverse complement strand
GACCAATCCGATCAGCAAACATGCTTTTCGCAAGCTGGTTCTCCTTTCGATCAGGTGGAATTGGGGGCCTGGCGAACGAACGCCGCGGAGAATTTTTCAGATGCGGTGCTGGAGGCAGAGGTTGTCAGCAGCGAGATTCGATTGCGGTTTGGCCACGCCGGAATTTACCGCGAGGGCGAGCGCGCGAATGGGATTGGAATGCTACTTCGGGCAAGCGCCGGAGCCGGAGTCGCGGAAAGTTTTGCCGGCCTCGGGGATGAACTCCCAATCGTACGAGTTGGCGTGCAGCGTCAATTTGAGAACACCGAAAGTGTCGTCGTTGCGGACTTCGCTGGTGGAAAGGGGGATGCCGAAGGGGCGGTGATTTTTTCCGCCCGTGCCCACGACGAATTCGCGGATGCCGTGATCGGGATCACGTTTGCCGGCGGGGTCCATGGGCGCGAGGCGTTCGTAGTCGTGATCGTGCCCCGTGAGAATGAGGGCGGCGTGGGCGGCGTAGAGGTCGAGCCAGAATGCCTGCGTGGACGAATCGTTGCCGTGCGAACCGCCGGAACTGAACAGCGGCTTGTGCCAGTAGGCCAGCGTGCACGCTGCGGGATGAGCCTGCAAGTCGGCTTTCAACCACTGCTCCTGCGGCGAGCCGGGGCCACAGCCGCCCGCGGGCATGCATTCGCTGTTGAGCACGACGATGTGCCAGGCGCCGAGATTGTAGCTGTACACGCCGAGTTTGGGATCGCCCGCGGCTTCACCGAAATATTCGAAGTACGGAGTGGCGCCGCCGGAATGGAAATCGTGGTTGCCGGCCGCCGGGCGCGTGCGGGTTTTGTGGCGTCCCCAGGTGGGGCCGTAGCAATCCTGAAATTGCTTCATGCTGCCGTCGGGATACACGTTGTCGCCGACGGTAAAAACCGTGCCGGGAATTGTGTCGAGGAGTTTGGCGGTGGCCTGAGCGCCGGAGAGGTCAGTGCAATCGGCAATGTCGCCCGCGCCGACGAGAATGGGGTCGCCCGTCGCACCCGCAGCCGGCCGCGGAGTCGCCTTCCGCGCGTCTTGTTGCGCCGCCGCGGACTTCGGCGCTGGAGTCGCGGCACCGCCAGCGGGAGATTGTTGCGCGCGGGCCGTCGCGGCGGATGGCGCAAGGACTGCGCAGAGAATTCCCGCAGCGAAAATGCGATTCACCAGCTCCGCCTCCTAGAACTTAAACCGTACCATAAATTGCAGCTGGCGCGGGAGACCGGTGCCGGTATTCGGCGACGCCTTATTGTCATTGTTGTTGTTGAAGTTCACGGTGGTGTCGATGGTGCCGAAATTTGGCGTGGGCGATATCGTGCCGTCACCATTGTAATTGACCGTGAGATTCTTCGAGCTTGGATCCCCAAGCTGAACATGATTAAAGATGTTGAATGCTTGAACGCCAAACTCCAATGCCAGACGCTCCGTCAACTTCGTTTCTTTCATAAGCGCCAAATCAATTTGCCAGGAGTTCAACGCACGAATCGCTCCGTTTGGCTCGTTCCCGAATCGCAAGATGGTACCTGGGAATACGGCGGGGTTGGTGTTTAGCGGAGGCGACGCGAACGCGGCAAAATTTATCAGTGGGGCGCCATTCTTCCCACCACCGGGGAGTGTGAGCGGCACCCCCGGAATAATATCCGGCCGTTGGTTTGTAATGTCGTTCCCATCGGGAAGCTGGCCTGGTGGGATATTCAGCAGGACAGTGAGAGGATGGCCGGTGTGCCATAGGCCGACGCTGCTGAGCATCCATCCTCCCACGATTTTCCCGGCGACCCCACCTTGATTCATGAAGTGCTTGCCGGGCCCGAAGGGAAGTTCATACACGCCGTTCACCGCGACACTGTGACGAATATCGAAGACGCTGGGTCCCTTATCGCAGGAGAGACAATTTACGTTTTCCGGCCCATTCGATTCGCCGCCGCCGACCGAACCGTCGTTGATGGAATGAGACAAGGTGTAACGAAAAGTGAAAGAAAGGCCATCCGAGAACCGGCGCTCCAAGTTAAGCTGCAAAGCGTTGTAGGTGCTTGCCCCGATGTCTCTCTTGATGTCCACCGATCCGAATGGGCTGCCACCCGCATAGAACGCATCCAAAAATCGGGTGCAATTGTCACTGATGTCGGGTGGCGCGGTGCAGAAATTCACTCCGCCTCGGGAGAATAGTCTGACGCCGCGAGTTCCCAGGTATGAGGCGGTGAAGAGAAATTTGGCTGGCAATTCCTGATCGACGGTCAGTGACCATTCCTCGGCGTAGAGGTCCCGGCGCCCCTGCCGCTGTAGTGCGCGAGGCGAAAAAGAGCTTGTGGTCGTTAGTCCTGTGAAGTCCGGAACTGCTTGCTGCAGGCCGGGACTGAGCGGAATGTTTCCTTGCGCGTCGCCCGTAAACGTGTCGCTTTCAAGTCCTGCATTCAAATCGTCGTTCTGGGCAGCGCCGTGATAGAGCCCGAAGCCGGCGCGAATGACTGTCTTTGCGTGGAATCGGCTCGGGGCCCAAGCGACACCTAACCGTGGATCAAAATTAATGTAGTCCGCATTGTAGAGGGCAGGATTGCGGGGGCAAGGAGGAGTGGTACCCGGAAGAGGACTCCCCTCGAAATTGTTGGAACCTGACCCATTACACACACCATGGAATTGGAGGAGATCGAAAACGGTGGTGCGATTGTCGGCCTCGTGGCTGACGCCGTAGTACTCCCAGCGGAGACCTGCATTTACGGTTAAAGTAGGTGTAACTTTCCATTCATCCTGGAAATAAGGCATGTAGAAAGTCCGCCGGTATTTGTGGCAGCACCAGGGGGCATTGAATTTGATCTCGGAAAGCGTTGCCGAAACCAAGCTGTCATCATTCCCACTAAATGTAAGCGTGTTATCGGCGGTCTTCCCCTGATTGAGGCGGATGCGGCGGATTTCCATGCCGGTCTTAAAAGTGTGACGGCCATGCGTCCACGTGAAATTGTCAATCACGCCGTAGGTTGTTCCGACTTCCACGTCGGAGTTGTTATTGTTGATTTGATAGAAATTGGGCGTAACTACCGAATAAGGGAGAGTGCTGGATTGGGGATTGTGAAAGGGCTCGCGATTAATGTAGACCTTAGTTTCGTTGACTACATTGGGTTCGAAAACATGCTGCAAGGCAATGAAATAGTTGGCTGGGTGGTTGATCGTTCGCAGAAGATCCAGCCCATCGTTAAGGTTATTTGGTGCGTCCACTAGACTGATATCACGCTGGGCGCGTCCGTAAAGGGTGGTCTTGTCGCTTATCTTGTGGTCAACGCGAACCAGCCAAGTATCTTCGTGTACGATCGTTGGAAAGGTGCGTATGAAGTTTTGCGCATCGCCGGTGTCCGGCGCCGAAAGGGGACTACCCAAGGGAGTGAAAAAGCTGTCTGGAAAGGTAAACCTCGAGGCACAAGTCCCGATCGTCCCTGTGGAAGCCTGCCACGGGAACGCCTGCAAGATGGAGCACATCTGAGGCGAAGGCCCGGCGCCATTCCTACCCGTCACTAGGACCTCTCGGAGAAGCTTCGGCGTAGGCACCGGCGTGGAGCCCAAGGACTGCGCCTGAAATTGCCGCAGGCCCTCGTAGTTCACGAAGAAAAATGTCTTGTCCTTCTTGATCGGTCCGCCGGCAGCGAATCCATACTGTCCCAAGCGGAAAGGCGGAACGTCCGGAGGGTCATTGAAATTGCGGGCATCAAAGAAGGAATTTCTGAAGTAGCCGAAAACGGTGCCATGGAATTGATTCGTTCCGGACTTCGTGACGACATTAATTTGCCCCCCGGCCTGGGTGCCATATTCGGCGTCATAGAGGGCGCTGCTGACGCGATATTCTTCGATCGCGTCTTCTGAAATTTGCAATCGGGTTTGTGATTTCTGAGCCTGTTCCTGAATGCCGCCCGCGTCAACGCCGTCGAAATTGAAATTGTTATCGTCCCGGGCGCGGCCGGCGAAACGAATGGTGCGCTGGTCACCTCCGCCGTCGTCCTGGGCGAAGGGCGCAAGGAGGGTGAGACCAGCCCAGTCGCGTCCATTTACGGGGAGATTGTCAATTTGGTTGCTGCGAATGACCGCGCCAATTTCAGCTGAGCTGCGCTCGGCGGGGGCCGCGGCGCTGGCGATCACTTCGACATGTTCGGCCACCGCGCCTACGGCAAGCTCAACGTCGAGGGTGTGCGTTTCACCCACTTGAAGTTCCACATCCTTGATCAATTTGGTCTTGAATCCGTCGCGCGTGACTTCGATGACGAAGAACCCAACAGGAAGTCCCGGAAAGCGATAGTGGCCATTGCTGTTCGTCTTTCTTTCTTGGCTCTGAGAAGTTGCCACCGCCGTGACTTTCACGTTCGCCCCGCCCACGACGCCGCCGCTGGAGTCCGTCACTGTTCCTTCCAACACGGCGCGGTCTGTTTGCCCTGATGTGCTCAACGAAGAGCAAAGGAACCCGATCAGTATGATTGCTGCGGCCCAACGGATCTTGCGCCAGTTCACCTTGTTCCTCCTCAGAGCTTCCGCTGGCCCCACGCGCACTTCACCTTACGGCATCAAAATGCAGCCACTAACGGCTGGGTGTGCGAGGACCGCCTCGCCGGAAGCTACGTTGACAATCTCTGGGCGAGGATTAAGAAGCAGGAATGTGACGCCGCTGTGAAGGCCCGATTAGAAAGATGTGAATCGCGTGAGGACCAATTCGCAAGAAAGTGGAAATTGCAGTCAACGCGCCGCACCAAATGGGGGCGCCGTTCAAGGCACGGCGTCAAACACGATGAGGCGCGCCACAGGGACACCGGACTCTTCCTGTTCGGGAGCGTACACTCTGTGCGATTCCGGGTCGACGGCCAGGGAGTGAACTGCGTGGGCCACGCGCACATCGCCGAGCTTCGAATAGTGCGCAGGATCCTTCTGCTCGAATACGGAGATGGCGCCGCTGTAGCAGGCGACGTAAATGCGCCCGAGGCCGGGATCGAATTTCACAACGTCGGGGCCTTCGGCGAGCGGGAGGTTGGCGACGGCCTCACTCTTGTCGAGGTCGAAGACGGTCAGGAGATTGTTTCCCTCGCACGCGAGGAAGGCGCGGTGATGTTCGGGATCGAGGGCCATGCCGTGATTGCCGCGGCAGCGACCCACAGGATGGCGCTGCGTGACCGTGTCGGTCGTGGGGTTGATGACGGCGAGGACGTTTTCATCCTGCAAGTTGACGTAAACAAGTTTGGCGACGGGATCGTACTGCGGCATGCCGGTTTCGCTCTTGAAATGGAGGGTGCGGACGAGTTCATCAGTGGTCACGTCAATGACGGCGAGAGCTTTGGCGCGCTCGTCGGAGACGTAAAGTTTTTGGAAGGGAGCAGCGTAAGTGCTGCCGTCGGGCTTGGACTCCGTGGGAATTTTCTTGATCACTTTCATGGACGCGAGATCGATGACGCCGATTTCATCTTCGTAGGCGTCCGAGGTGTAAATCTTTTTCTGGTCCGCGACGTATTCCACACCTTCAACGCCGGGGACATCAGGAATTGTCTGCACCACAGTGTTGGTGCGCATGTCCAGGACGTAGAGATTCCCGGCGGCCAGATGGGCGATAAAAAGCAAATGATCGGCGGGATCGATGGCCAGGTAATCGAATCGTTTGCCGGCGGGGCCGGGGAGTTCGATGGAGGCGATTTGTTTCAGGAGTTTGGCGCCGAGGGGAGCGGCGGGCGGAGCGGCGGCGGGCAACAGCATCGCGAGAGAGAGGAAAACAACGAGCGTTGCCGGGGCGAGCAGGTTGTTTTTCGCCGACTGCTTCTTTTTTTGATCCGTGGCCATTTGACGTTGATTGGGATGCTTGCGCGCGACGCTTGGTTTCGTGCTGCCGCTCACCAGCACCGCTATGAATTCACCATGCCGGTGGCGACCAGGTCATTCCCGCGGCGTTCCAGCATGACGCGCGGCAACGGGCGCGGCGGTGGGCCGAACACCACCGAGCCGTCCGCTGCTGAAAATGCGCCCTGGTGGCAGGGGCAATCCAGCCGATTCTCTTCCGGCCGAAAGTGCACGGCGCAAGAGGCGTGCGTGCAGGTGCGGCTGAATGCGATGTAGGTTCCCTCTGTGGGGCGGAGAAGGATGCAGGGCATGATGTCCGTCGGGTAGGTGAAAATTTTGAAGCCGCCGATGGGAATATCGTCCACATGGGCGACCACGCGAACAGGGTATGTTTTGGGCCGCAGGCGAATCACGGCGACGACTCCGGCGACAAGAGCAGCGATGCCGCTCATCAAGAACAACTGGCCGAGGCTGCGGCGGGAAATCCCGGGATCGTTTTCCGTGGCGATGGGCGCGTCCTTTCTATGGATGCACCAGATGTCCAACCTGGAGACGCGTCTGCAAAACGCGAAGGATGGCATCGCGAGAAATCATGCCGCTGATGTTGCCACCGGAGATGACCGGCATCTGCGCGATGTCGCTCGATTGCATGCGTTCGAGGACGGCCAGCACCGGTTCTTCGGGCGAGGCGAACTGGATGCGATCCACCGGCAGCATCACGGCTTGAATGGAAGAGTTGACCCATTCCTCGCGCGGCAGGGCACGAGCGGCTTGCAGGCTGACGAGTCCGACGGGAGCGCCCGCGCCGAGCACGATGTGCGTCAGCACGCCGGTCCGCAGAACTTCATGTACATATTCTTCGATGGACATGTCGCGTGGCACGGTGGGGACATCTTGGGTCATGACGTCATGGGCGGTGAGTCCGGTGAGCGTATTGCGTATGGCCACCTGCGCGTAACTTTCCTGCGCGGCACTCAGCAGGAACCAGCCGATGAACGCGGTCCACAATCCGCCGACCCAATTTCCATTCAGGGCTTGGACGCCTCCATAGACGATCAATCCATAGGCGAAAAGTTTTCCAGTGCTGGAGGCGATGCGCGTGGCGCGCTCGAGATTGCCGGTTATACCCCAGGCGATTCCGCGCAGGACGCGGCCGCCGTCCAGAGGAAATCCGGGAACCAGATTGAAGAGCGCCAAGACGACATTAATCTGTGCCAGCCAGTTGCAAGCTGCCGTCACCATTTCGTTGCCTTGGATAGCTCGAGCAACCAGATAAAAGCAGCCGCCGAGGAACAAGCTTGAGACCGGCCCAATGATCGCGATGGTGAATTCCTGCTTGGCATTGTCCGGCTCCCGCCCGATTCCCGCCAGCCCCCCGAACACAAACAGGGTGATGGATTTCACCGGAATCTTGTAGAGCTTGGCCACGAAGCTGTGGCACAGCTCGTGAAACAGCACGGAAGAAAAGAAAAGGATGCTGGTGATGACGCCGAGCGCGTAGTGCTGCGTTTGGCTCCACCCCGGATGCATGGACGTGAATTGCTTCGCAAGCGTGATGGTGATGAGCGCGAAGATGATGAACCAACTCAGGTGCAGGTAGATGGGGATGCCCCACACGGTGAACAAGTGAATTCCGGGGGCCGGCGCCTGCGCCGGAGCTTGAGCCTGAGATGGCTGTGCCATAGATTTCCCCGCCGCGGATTCTAACAGAGGCGCAGGGCCGCGTACCAATTTCCACGACGTGTTCTGCAGGCCACGAATTCTCCATTCCTGCCAGCAGATAACCGCCTTCCTATCAATCACTTACGGTGTGGTGTGCGCCATGCAATGACGCACGCCGAGGGTGGGAGAAAAGAGAAACTCTCATGGATCAATACAACGGCTTCATCGGTTTTGCTGGAGTGGGCGGAGCAATCATCGCTTCGATGGGACTGGCAATGTGGATGGAATGGTATTGCCTGCGGTTGTTGATGCGCCTCATGCCCGGACGCATGAAGGCCCTGCAAGCCGCCTCGACGATGAACGTGACGGAGGCGGACGAAGCCTCGCTGGATGCGGATCGCGCGGCCACCGAGATGGATGCCGCCCGTGCGCCTGCGAGGCCGGCACGCGGAGAAATTCGCCTCGGGGTTTGAATCCTGAGGCAGAAGAACGGAGGGCACGAACATGTTGTTTCTCAGGTTTCTGCTGTTGGCAGTGAGTTTCGGGTTTCTGGCGTGCGCGGCGGGTGTGGTGCTGTACGACATTTTCCTGGCATTCGAGTTGAACCGGCTACTGCGGCGGCGCGAGCCGGCGGATTCCGCGCAAGCAGAAGGAACGTCGCCGGGAAGCCCTGCGGTGCAGCGGGTTTCGATCGGCCCACGCCCACGTCGAACAATCCGTCTGAACATGGCGACGAAGTTGGTTCTGTTGGCGGCTGTCTCGGCGCTGGCAGGGCGAAGCATTGTGGTGGTCCCAGACGGCAACGCGGCGATTCGCGTGAGCCAGATTTCGGGAGTGCGGCCGGGGACGTTTTATCCCGGGACGCATTTCATCTTCCCGCTGATTGACCGCGTGGTGCTGTTTGACATCAAGGACCGCGTTTTCCAGACCGCGTCGGCGGAAGGGAAGAAGGAGAAATCGGAAGTGCTGACGGTCGAGGCGCGCGAGGGATTGGAAGTGGGGCTGGCAGTGACGGTGCGCTACCGGCTGGACCCGCAGCGGCTGGATTTTATTCAGGCGAATCTGCCACAGCCGGTGGACCAGGAAATTGTGGAGCCAGTGGTGACCAGCGTGTTTCGAGAGCTGGCGCCGAATTACATCGTGCGCGACTTGTTTTCACTGAAGCGCGAGGAATTTCGCGAGCGCGCGGCGCAGGCCATCACCAAGCGGCTGGCGGGCGATTCAATCGTCGTGAAGGAAGTGCTGCTGCGCAAAGTGCAGCTGCCGGAGGAATACGCGCGGGGCTTGGAAGGATTGCTGCTGAAGGAGCAGGAGGACGACCGCACCCTGGTGGACGCATCAATCGAGCAGAAGCGCGTGAAGATCGCCGAATCCCAGGCCGAGGCAGCCAAGGTGCGCCAAGTGAAGCACGCGGAAGCCGACGCGGCTTCGCGAGTGATCATGGCCAAGTCAGAATCGGATTCCATGCAATACACCCTGCCGCTGAAGCAGAAGCAGATCGAACAGTCGCGCCTGGAAGCGGAGGCGCGTAAGGAAGCCACCATCAAGAACGCCGAGGCCGAGGCCCAGGCCAAGGTGATTGACAGCAAGGCGGAACAGGAGAAGGAGAACATTCTATCCGCATCGCGAAACCTGCAGACAGTGAAGAGTGCCGAGGCCACCGCACAAGCGAAAGTGATAGACGGCAAGGCGGAGCTGGAACGCCGCTCGCTGCTGGCGGATGCCGAGGCCCACAACATTCGCGTGACCGCGCAGGCGGAGGCGGAGCAGTTGCAACTGCAGGCCGCGGCGCTGAAGACCAATCCGCTGCTGGTGCAGTACACCGTGGCACAAAGGCTGTCGGACCGCGTGCAAATCATGATGGTGCCCAGCGACGGGAAATTTTTCTTCACCAACGACGTGCTGAAGTCCGTGGGCTCCATGCCGGATGTGCCGGCCAGGCCCGCGAAGTAGATGGAAATGCGGAAGCACCGGCTTCAGGGGCTGAACAGTCTGTATGAGGACACCCGTTTTTCGTCAGGGCACGGCTTCAGCCGTGCCGTAAGTAACGCAAATTCAGCCCGGCTTCAGCCGCTGAGGGACTGATTTCAGATTTTTCACACAGGTCATGAGATTCCCGGCCGCGTCGAACGGAGGAACGCGGCCGCGGGATGCCAGCCGGCAAAAACCCTTGCGGGTGGCGATGCTTTACCCTGAGGCGCTGATGGAAGGAGAGCGAAGGGTACCGCCGCACCCTCCGACCCGGAAAGATGGGTCTCAGGGTAAAGCATCGCCACCCTGCCGGCGTTTGTGGAGGCAAGGGCCGCGTTGCAGGAGAGGACACAGGCGAGCCAGTGCGGCGAGCGGCGGCGAGGGGCAGTTCCGGCAATGTGTTAAGATGGCCAATCGCGAACGAACTAGGCTGTTCGCGCAATTCCATGCGGCTGTCCCGCCGACTCCTTCTTTCTATCTCGCCGGTATTCTTGTTCGTATTCCCAGCTGGAGCGATTCATCTCATGGATTCACAATTAACTGCCTCACATCCGAGCCAGTCACCGCCGACATGTAGTGATGCCGTACAGACGCTCGCGGACAAGATTGCCATTTCGGCCGCGCCAGCACGCACGATTTCACTGGAAATAAAAAACATGTCGTCAGTAGAGAGCAGCGAAGTCGGTGCAATCCAGCGAGAACTGGAGAGTTCGCTGAAGCAGCGTCAGTTACCTCTCGCGCCAGCAGGTTCAGCAGATGCTTCAGTCCGGGTAACGCTGTCGGAGGGAGCCGCAGGGCGCATCTTGATTGCCGAGATTCGGCGAGGAAACGATCATCAAATCGCACTCGTGTCAGCTCCGAGCGAGTCTGTTGTCGGCAATGGAACTTCGCGGGAAGAACTCACACTTGCCGCGAAGCTTGTGTGGAAGCAACGGGAACGATTTTTGGATTTTGCACTTTATGAAGGAATGCCAGGATTAGAATCAACGCTTCTGATAGTTGAATCGGGGCGGCTGGTATACTACCGTTCAACCAATCCCCAGTGGCAACTCCTTCGGACGATACATATACCAGAGTCGAGGCACGCGCACCGAGACGTCAAAGCCCGAGTCGTCAGCCAAGACAGGATTTTGCTCACCCAAGCGGAGTGCTCAGGCAACCTGCTTGTTCCTGACGAAGTCCACTGCACTTCTACAGATGCTATTTATGGATTTGTAAGGGGGTCTAACATCCCGGGTCATGAAGGGAGCCTAACCACGACGCTCGCGCAAAAGTGCAACGGTGGGCTAGTCATACTCGCAAGCGGGACAGGAGACTGGACCCAGCCTGATGCGCTTCAAGCGTTTGGGCGAATGCAAACTGAAGCGCCGCCCACTCCCGCGGGAAACGCCATCAATTTTGACGGGCCGATTCTCACGCTGGCAGCAAATGGACAGGGCATAGTCGCGCGCGCGATTGTTCATAATCTGATGAGCGGAGACTACGAGGCATACCTTGTTACGGCGACTTGCAGTCATTAGCTTGGCCGCGGCAATTCTACTGGCGGCAACCCCTGTGGAGACCGCTCGGCCACCACGACTCGGAGGTACGCTTCGAATGGAGGTCGGAGCGATCTCGAGTTCGAGAAGCCCGAACTCGCTTCGCGCAGACACCGACGACGAGGAAGTGGCAGATCAGATTAACAACCTTACTTATGACGATATGAATCCGAAACGAGATTTCATTGGCGCGCCCGAGACAAGCCCATTTCGTTTGGAGAAATGGGAGCCAGGGAAGTATGCAAAGCTCGTTGCGAATCCGGAATCTCGCGAGGGGAGGCCTTACTTGGACGCAATCGAAATTCAGATGGGCCGGACGCCGCGTGAAAGGCTCCTCGGGCTGGAGTTGGGCAAGACCGACCTGGCACAACTACCACCCCAAATGGCTCGGGAAGCAATGGACCATCGAGTGCGGGTGAGCCTGTCGCTGCCCGATGAATTGCTGGCGCTGGTTTTTCCCGCGGGGCGCGCGGCGACGGAAGATGCGCGGGTGCGGGAGGCGCTGGCGGCGGCGATTGACCGCGCTTCGATTGTGAATTTTATTTTGCAGAAAAACGGCGAGGCGGCCGGCGGGTTGCTGCCGCAGTGGTCGAGCGGAACGGCGTTCCTGTTTCCTACGGCGGCGGATCCGGACCGCGCGAAGGAACTCTGGACGCAAATCGCGAGCGCGCCCAAATTGACGTTGCGTTATGATTCTGGCGACCCTCTCGAACAATCCGTGGCGGAGCGCATTGTGGTGAATGCCCGGGAAGCAGGAATCAGCGTGACGGCACAGGCGGTGCAAGCCGGAGCACCAGCGGCGGGCGTGGATGCGTTGCTGATGCGATTGCGCATGGCGTCGCCCGCTCCGCGGGCTGCGCT
>Ga0210408_10004925_pt1 | contig 11847 bp, 12 predicted proteins | sample IncBWH4MmetaG_FD_155471 | JGI IMG/M metagenome (GOLD analysis project Ga0210408, IMG submission 155471) | Forest soil microbial communities from Barre Woods Harvard Forest LTER site, Petersham, Massachusetts, United States - Inc-BW-H-4-M | ecosystem: Environmental > Terrestrial > Soil >... | reverse complement strand
GGCTCGCCTTGGTGTTCTTGGCGCGGAAGCGATTGACGAACTCCATCAACCGGCCGATTTCGCGTTCCTGGTGTTTGAAGGCCGCCAGCAATTGCTGCTCGTGGGCTTCACGTTGAACCAGGTAGTCATCATAGGTCCCTCGGTAACGAAGCAGGCGGCTCTGGCGGATTTCGACGATGCTGCCGACGAGTTGGTTGAGGAACTCGCGGTCGTGAGAGATGACCACGAGCGCGCCCGGGTAGCTCTGGAGGTATTGCTGGAACCAGAGCAGCGCTTCAAGGTCCAGGTGGTTGGTCGGTTCATCGAGCAACAACAGGTCAGGTTCTTGTGTCAACAGCCGGCCCAGATGGGCGCGCATGACCCAGCCGCCGCTCATCTCCTTAGCAGGCCGCTCGAAATCCCTTTCACGGAAGCCCAGGCCGGCGAGAATCTGTTTGGCTTTGGCTTCCAGCCGGTAGCCGCCCAGTTCGTTGAAGCGCTCATGCACGTTATCGTGAATTTCCTCAGGGTGCAACGCCTCGACCGGGTGCTCGGCTTCCCAGGCCTTGAGGATGCGCCGAAGTTTGGTGTATTCCGGCGTGATCGCGGTGGCCAGTTCCACCACCGTCTCGTCACCCGCGGGCGCGTTCTCCTGCGGCAGGTAACCGAGCGTGACGCCACGTTCCAGGATGACCTTGCCCTCATCCGGGGTCTCCTGGCCCAGGATAATCGAGAAAAGCGTAGTCTTTCCTGCGCCGTTCGGGCCGACCAACCCGATGCGGTCCTGGCGATTTACTTGCACGGTGGCCTCGGCGAACAGAGTCCGCTCGCCGTGGCTCTTGCTGATACCTGACAAAGTTAACATTCAACCGAAGCTTAAGGCCAACAGACCGAAGTCCAAAGTCCAAAGTCCACGGCTGGAGAGGAAAATCGATACAGGTCCTTGTCTTGAGCATTTACAATAGCTCTGGCCCGGAGTAAGAGGGTTTAACCCAAACAACACCAATACCAATATGAGAACTTTCAAAACATGCATGGTTGTCGTATTCATGGCCGGGACAGGCATGGCCGCCACAGTCAATTTCGACGGCCTCAAGACGGGTTCACCACCAACAGGATGGACCGCCGCCCAAACCGGCAAGGGCCAGGCCAACTGGGCAGTCGTCGCCGATGACACAGCGCCCAGCAAACCCAACGTGCTGAAGCAATCCGGCGAAGCGAGTTACCCGGTTTGCATCAAAGATGATACCCACCTCAAAGACGGCTTTGTAGAAGTGAAATTCAAGCCCGTTGCCGGCAAGGAGGACCAGGCCAGCGGCGTGCTCTGGCGCTGCAAAGACGCGGACAATTGTTATATTGCCCGCGCGAATGCGCTGGAAGACAACGTTTGCATCTACCACACTATCCACGGGCGGCGCACCGAAAAGAAGCGGGCAGAAATGAAGGTTGGCTCCAACCAGTGGCACGCGTTGCGGGTGGAATTTCAGGGCAGTCATTTTACCGTCTTTCTGGACGGCAAGAAGGCCATCGAGTGGGACGACGAGACTTTCAAGGAGGCAGGCAAAGTCGGGGTGTGGACCAAAGCCGATAGCGTGACGCTCTTCGACGATTTCAGTTATGGTGAGAAATGAAGAGTGCCGGCCCTCAAGTGGTTGGCCTAGTTGCCTTCCTGCCAGAAGTATGCTTTACTGAACAGGTTAGCGGACCTAAAAAACCAGGATCCAACGTCAACCTGCTTGCGTATGCAAATCCAACGCCGTGAGTTTCTGAAACGTTCCGCCGTGGGGGTGGGTGGCCTGCTGGCCGGTATGCCCCTGGCCCGAGCGGCGGAGCCCAAACCCGCTTTTTTCGATCCGTACGAATTCGTGCCTTTGGGGAAAACCAAGGTCAAAGTCAGCCGGTTTTGCCTGGGCACCGGCGTGCACGGCGGCAACCGGCAGTCGAATGCGACGCGGATGGGCAAGGAGAAGTTTGAAGCCCTGATTCAAGGCGCCCATGACCGCGGTGTGCGGCTCTTCGACCTGGCAGACCTCTACGGCACCCATCCTTACCTGATTCCGGCCCTAAAAGGAGTTCCCAGGGACAAAATCGGCATCATCTCGAAGATTTGGTTTCAGTCCGGGGGGATTCCGGATAAAGAGCGTCCGGATGCGGACGTGGTAGTGCAGCGATTTCTAAAGGAGATCGGCACCGATTATCTCGACCTGGTGTTGCTGCATTGCGTTCAATCCGCCACCTGGCCGGAGGAGTTGGGCAAGCAGATGGACATTTTGGCCCAGCTCAAAGAGAAGGGAATGATTCGGGCGCATGGTGTGTCGTGCCACTCGATAGCGGCCCTGGAAGCCGCCGCCAACGAGCCTTGGGTGGACTCGGTCCATGCGCGGATTAATCCTTATGGCATGAGCATGGATGGACCGCCGGAAAAGGTCGTCCCGGTGTTGAAGAAGCTGCATGATGCCGGCAAGGCGGTGGTGGGGATGAAGATCATCGGGGAAGGCCGGTTGCGCAACGATGAAGATAAGCGGGATGAATCGGCGCGTTACGTGCTGGGTTTAGGTTGCGTGGATGTGCTGAATGTCGGCTTCGAGAAGGTCGAGGAGATCGATGACTTCGCCGCGCGCGTGCGCAAGGTGCCGAAGGCCCAAGTCTGAGGCAGCTACGTCTTGAACGCGGAATTCCGACTCGACGGGCGGCGTTCATTCCTTTAGCCTTAAGCTGTGGAAAAAAAAATCGCTCGCGTGCTGAAGAAAATCCGAAACGTCCCCGGTCTAAGCGACGACGAAAGGTTTCTATTCGCGCGGAGTCTCGCCGCAACCCCGGACGAGCGATGGCAGCTCCACGAGAACTTCCTCCGCTCGCACGACTTATACACGCGCTCAGCCAGGAGAAAATACGGTTTCAAGTAGCCGGGATGAGCGCGGCGATTTTGCAGGGAGTACCGGCCACGACCCTCGATACGGACCTCTGGATTGACCTGCCGGAGCGGCAGTACATGAGACTTCTCCGACTATGCGTGCGCTTGGGCGACTCGGTCCGCACCAACACGGTGGTGGAGCTCAGTGATGGTTCGATTGTCAATTTCCTCTACCGGGTCGATGGTCTTCGAAGTTTTTCGCGTGAATTCAAAGGCGCGCGTTGGATTCGGTGGCTGGGTACGAAGGTAGCAGTGCTCCCGTTGGTCCGTCTTTACGAAAGCAAGAAGTTCATTGGCCGGGCGAAAGACCTCGCCCATTTGCCGCTGCTCGAACAAACGCTGGCCCTGAAACGCCGTGTACGGGCTAGAGGCTAAGCCAGTAACTTGATGGATGGAATCAGTTTCAGTCCCGGGGAGGGGTTTTCGTCTCAGGCAGTGCGGGACCGGGCGCGGGAGCCGGTGCGGCGTTGGTGGCGGTTGCAGGAATTCCGGGAGTGACCGCACCATGCGAGATTGTGGATGAAGGAGCGTCGGCGCCGGCGAGTTCTTCGGACAGGATCGTGATGGCGATCCGCCGGTTACGAGCACGGCCTTCAGGGGCGGCGTTATCGGCCACCGGCCGGAACTCGCCGTAGCCCACGACGCCGAGGCGGCGTGGGTCCACACCGGCATTTTCAGTGAGGAAGCGCACGGCGGCGGTGGCGCGGGCGGTGGACAGTTCCCAATTACTGGGGAAACGGTTCCGCGCCGCGGCGCGGATCGGGACATTGTCAGTGTGGCCGATGACGTGGATTTTCAGCTTGGGATGCTGGGCAAGAATGGCCGCGACCTTGCGCAAGACTGCCGCACCATCGGGCTTGAGGTCAGCTTCACCGGAGTCGAACAGGACGCGGTCGAGGATGTTGACCGTCAGCTTGCCTTGGAGCTGGGAGATCGTGACATCCTTGGATTCCAGGGCGGCGCGCATTTCGTCTTCGAGGCTCCGGTGGGTTTGAACCGTTGCTTCCTGTTGCTTTTGCAGCTCCTCGATGCGCGCCTGGCTGGCGGCGAGTTTGTCCTTTAACTTGGCGGCTTCGGCAGCGTTCTGGGCCGCAGCGGCGCGCGCTTCGGCCAGCTCCGCCTGGGCTCGGTCCACGTCCTGTTTGCGCTCGTAAGAGGAAAACGCGAGCAGGCCCAAAAGCAGGGCTGCCGTCAGGATGCTGCCGATAATCCAGGTTTCTTTGGGCATGGGCCAGCAAAGGGTTACATGCCACTCCGTGACAGTGAAGCTTTTAATTGATTCTCATGCGAGGCGCAAGCAAAAGTGGACTTGCCGGACTTGCCCGACAGGTTGCCAGCCGGCCCACGGAACCTTAAGCTGTGGTCGTGCTCGCTTTAATTGATTATGGGTCCGGCAACCTACGTAGCGTCCACAAGGCCTTGCTGAAGGTGGGGGCGGAAGTGCGGGTGGTGCAGCGGCCCGAGGAGATCCGGGACGCGCGTGCGGTCGTGCTCCCCGGGGTGGGCGCCTTCGACGACTGCATTCAGGCGCTGGACCGGCAGGGGTTGCTTGCCGCCTCGCGGGAGTTCATCCGCATAGGCAGGCCATTCCTCGGCATCTGTGTCGGATACCAGGCTCTGTTCGAGGAGAGCGAAGAGTTCAACAGTTGCGCCGCGGGGATGGGCGTCTTTCAGGGCCGCGTCGTCCGTTTTTCACAAAATAACGGCCTCAAGATCCCGCAAATTGGCTGGAACCAGCTCGAAGTGGTCCAACCCGAGTGCCCTCTGTTCCGCGGCGTTCCCAGCGGCAGCTACGTTTATTTCGTGCACAGCTTTTTCCCCCAACCCGTCGATGCCTCGATCGTCGCGACGCGCACGACTTACGGCGAAGCCTTCGCTTCCGCGGTGTGGCGCGATAATGTTTTCGCCACGCAATTTCATCCGGAAAAAAGCCAGAAGGTGGGTTTGCAATTGCTACGGAACTTCGTCGAGTTGGTGGAGGCAAGCGCCCGCAAATAACCGGGATTGCTTGTTGTGCCTTTTTGTGGCCGTCTTCCTGCCCTTCGTTGGCTGTTCCCTTCTGTAAGATCTGTGTCCATCCGTGTCCACCTGTGGTTAGATCCTTTGGGTTGCGGCTTTCCGCTCTGTGCTCTTTGAGTTCTTTCGTTGCGATTTCTGGCCTGCTCGCTTGACTCTGGCGCAGACGTGCTATCTTACTGAGTTCGTTCGATGCCCAATAAACAAAAAGAGGGCATAGGTTGTACATGGCAAAAACAATTAACGCAGAAAAATTATGGCATACGAACTTCCTCCGCTTCCTTATCCGAAAGACGCGCTCGAGCCGCATATCGACGCAATGACGATGGAGATCCATCACGACAAACACCACGGCGCTTACGTCACCAACGTGAATAAAGCCATCGCGGGCAAAGCCGACCTCGAAAGCAAACCCGTTGAGGCGCTCATCGCCAACCTTGAGGCGGTGCCGCAAGACGTCCGCAATGTCGTGCGTAACAATGGCGGCGGTCACGCCAATCATTCGATGTTTTGGAAGCTCCTGGCGCCCAAAGCGGGCGGCGTTCCCGCGGGCAAGCTGGGGGATGACATTAAGGCCACCTTCGGCGGCTTCGATCCTTTCAAAGAGAAATTCGAGGCCGCGGGAATCGGTCGTTTCGGCAGCGGTTGGGCCTGGTTGGTGGTCAACAAAGGCAAACTGGAAATCGTTTCGACGGCCAACCAGGACAATCCGCTGATGGGCAAGGCTGTCTCCGGCGCGGAAGGGACGCCAATCCTCGGCTGTGACGTTTGGGAACATGCCTACTACTTGAAATACCAGAACCGCCGCGCCGATTATCTCAAGGCCTTCTGGAATGTGGTCAACTGGCCGCAAGTGGCGAAGCATTACGAAGCGGCGCACAAGTGAGCCAGGACAGGCAGACTTTCAGCAAGGCACGCCGGGGTGACTTGGCGTGCCTTGCCGATTTTGCGGAGCAGGGAAGTCGGGTTTCTATGTCGGGGCGGGTTTCTATTGACAACGCCATAGATTCCTCAACATTTTTGGAAAGTGGATCAATGAAAGCTAGGCGTTCCAAGTTCAAAACGACCGGTAGGATGGACCCCTCTTGGCGCAAGTCGCGCGTCCTCGCTCGCATCCTGCTTCGTGAGAAGGACGGCACGCTGACGGAACAAGACCGCCGTCTGGCCGGCAGATTGGCAAAGGACCCGGACGTGGAGAATCGGTTGATCGATCAAGCGATGGCTTGGTTTCGCGCCGATAAGAGGGCGTGAAGCTTTCCATCAAAGCCTGGCAACCCATGTTGGACTGGAGCGCGCCGGCCGGTCGGCTGTTGAAGAGATTGCTTGCCGCATTGCCACCAGAGTATCCTTTCCAAATTACTGTTTTTGGCTCGGCTCCGCTCCAACTGGCTATAGACCGCAGTTTTTTGAGCGCGGATGTGGATATTTTTTCCGAAGATGACTTTTCGGAGGTGATTCGTGAGGAGCATCTGGGAAAAGGCCACCGGCGCCCCTACCTCGAGCAGGTCCGTGCCGCCGTTTTTCACACCGCAGCCGATTGGCGCGCGCGCGCCTTCACCACAAAGCTCGAAAATGTGACGCTGGTCTTCCCCCACCCGATCGATTTGCTCGTAGCGAAACTGCAGCGGCTGGCCCGGAAGGATTTGCGGGCTTTCCGAATGGTCTATCGCCGAACTGGCTTTCCCCGCGAACGGGATTTGGTCCGGGTCTTGCAAAATGCTGTGGACCTTTACCGCTCCCCTTTCCCGGGCGAGCGGCCCGCGGGCGATATGTTCGCCAACACGCGCAAGGTGTGGCGCGAGTTGTTTCACAAAGACATCGATGTCCAAAAGCGCATTATCCAGCCAGTCCTGGCGGAGCGCGCGGCAGCATACGGTCTGGACCTCCCCGATTGGAAGGCCCACGCCGCCCGATTGGCTTCTCGCACCCGTAGCAAACGCCGCCGTTGCTCTCGGTAATCGAGTGCGAGTGTCTTTCTGCGATTTTTTGCCACCTTTGGATTTGACACACCAGTCCGTTGTGCCAGATTTTGGCGCAAATTAGCCAACCATGATGAAACAACGACTCTCCCTGATGTGCCTCGCGGCATTGTTCACCGTATCGATTCTCAGCGCTCACGGCGCGGAGAAGGCAAAACACCCAGTGGATCTAAGCAAGATCCCGCCCGCCGCCGACAAGAAGGACGTGACCTACGCCAACGACATCAAACCCATTTTTGAGAATTCCTGCGTGAAATGTCATGGCGCGCAAAAGCCGAAGGCCAAGCTCCGATTGGACAGCCTCGAAGGCGCGCTCAAAGGGGGCGAGGATGGCAAAGTCATCCTTCCGGGCAAAGGGGCCGAGAGCCTGCTGGTCCAAAACGTTGCCAATGTGGGCGATCCCGACCAATACATGCCCCCACCTAAGAACAAGGCCAATATTGGACCGCTCACCAAAGAACAAATCGGCTTGCTCCGCGCTTGGATCGACCAGGGCGCGAAGTAACAGGTAAGCGACGGCGTTCCGTTTTGCTCCCTGGCACAATTTCACCGAACGCCACCTCGGCCACTACGCCCCTTGCGCCGCACCAGGCCAATCGCATTTTCGGCCAGACCAGCATCTCGGTTGGAATCACTGCTCAGCAAGACCGTATCGTCAATCGCGGCATCGCTCCGGAACGAGTCGCGGCGGCGACTCATTCGCCAGTTCGCCCCGTCACGCTCCGCGACTCGAGCGGCTCTCGTTTCGGAGGAGGCCCATTCCGTCCCTTTTGTCGCTGTCGTCCCTTGGTCTCTGGGCATCTGGACTCAAGGCGGCAAGGGCTCGGCCAGCGAATTAGGACCCAATGCCTTCCCCACGGAAAAGCTGCCCACGCCCTGATGAGAATCGCTGGTGGCTAATCGCAAACCATTGTCATTTGTTTCCCGCCGTGTAACCTTCGGCGTGCCTCTCGCATTACACCTCGTGAAGGAGTATCCAGCCGAAGCTCCATGAACGTTGGAAGCACCGTGACCACCGGGTGGAAAGCCACCATCTCCGTGGCGATGTCCAACTATATCGATGCGGGCTCGATCATCGCCATCGCCACCAGCCTCGGGTTCTGGCAGTCGGCCTTTGGCCTCAGTGACGCCGCTATCGGTATGCTGGCAGCGTTCAGTGCCAACGCTTTTGGGGCAGCGATAGGTGCCGTTCTTGGGGGACCACTGACCGACTGGTTCGGCCGGAAATTCATCTACACCTATGATTTGGTGCTCTATATGGCGGGGGTGTTGCTGGCCGTATTTTCCGGCAATGTCGGAATGCTCTTCGTCGCCTTCTTGCTCACCGGAATAGCGGTCGGTGCGAGCGTTCCTGCCTCGTGGACCTACATCGCCGAGCAAGCCCCGACCGCTTCACGGGCTCAGCATGTGGGCACCGCCCAACTGGCATGGTCCATGGGTCCGCTCATCGGGTTTGCGCTGGCAGCCCTGCTGGCGCCGTTGGGGTTGCTTGGCAGCCGGCTCATCTTTGCCCATCTGTTCCTCGTCGCCTTCGTCGTCTGGTGGATTCGCCAGGGATTGCCCGAATCAGCCATTTGGAAACAGTCCAGGAGCGACCCGGCGCCGACCGCCGCAGGCCGCGGTTTGCTCGCGCTGTTCTCCAAAAAGGCGAATATTACCGCGTTGCTGTTTCTGTTTGGCGTTTACGGGTTCTGGAACCTCGCGGCCGGTCAGGCAGGTATTTTTATGCCGCGCGTCTATGCGGCGACTGGCGTGCGTGAACCGGTGCACCAATATCTGCTGCAGGTGCTCCTGTGGGGCTGCACCGTCGCGGGCACCTGGTTCGGTTTTATGCTCCTTGCCGACCGGATGTCGCGGCGCCGGCTCTATACCGGCGGAGCTGCCCTCGGAATTGCCGGATGGCTCGCCCTGGTTTTTGCGCCCCCTGGCTGGACTTCGCTGCTGGCATTTGCGGTTGCGTGGGGAACCTCGGCAGGCATCGGCGCGCAGGCCTTTTACGGGCTCTGGGCCGCGGAACTGTTCGCGACGCCGTATCGTGCCAGCGCTCAGGGCGTGCTTTTCTTTGCCGCTCGCGTCGCCGTGGGGTTGCTCAGTTCGGCATTCCCTATTCTGCTGACCAGGAACGGAATAGGTTTCGTTGGGACGCTGCTGATCGCTTTTCTGACGTTGGCCGCCCTCATCGGCGCAATCTGGGCGCCCGAAACACGGGGCAAGACCCTTCAGCAAATAGAGGCCGAGCGGTACAGTGCGTGAGCCCTCCGGCCCGCGCGGTGCAGAAACAGGCAGAGTGAAGCAAATGCGCCGGGGACCGCTGGTAAAACCGATCAACCCTGGGGCCACTCCTCGGTCCTTGGCAAACCGATTAACCCGGGCAGCCCTGCCGCGCAATTCCCATTGTACTACGGCCCAGCCGGCCTGGCACACATGACCATTACAGATTGGGCAAGATTTATCGCGCTCCATTTGCGCGGAGATCCGGCCAATCCGCATTGCCAGGCCGCGCTGCTCAAGCTGAATACATTTGCGGAAATGCACGCGGTCGCACCCACCACACCTTATTCCAAGGGATGGGTAATGCGCGGGATAACCCTTCTGGCAACTGGTGATGCCGCATCCGCCCTGACTTACCGTGCCGGATGGTTTATCAGCACGTCCAGTTGGGCAAAAGGCGCCCGGCCTGGAGACACCGGCCGCCGCCTCTGGCACGGCGGAAGCGACGGAATGTCGCACAGCGTCGTGTGTATCGCACCCGAAATTGACTTCGCCGTGCTCGTCGCGTGCAACCGCGGCCCGGACATCGCTATCTGGAAAACTCGCCAGGCGGTCAAGGCATTGATTCGGACATTTGCGCCCAAACGGACCTCATGATTCGAGTCCGGCTCAGAAGTCGGAAACTGAAGCCCAGGTTTGAGCGGGCTGATTTGTTCAGGCGGCTTGAGCGATAACTTTCGGGCTGGCCTTGGCCCACGCCGCTGGTGTGAACTCTTTGGTCTGGGTGATTTTGGAGGCAGGCAAGCGACCGAACAAATCTCTAAGGCAATCGAATGGGTTAGGGGACCAGGTAGCGAAGGGGTATTTGCAGGAGAATTTCATTGATACGTTCCGGCGGTATATTCCGAAGTCGGAAGTGGATGCGCTGAAGGCGGAAATGGAGGAAGGGCTGAAAAAGGAAGGAATAAAGCCGCCGACAGAGGAGTCGTCGGAGCCAGGGCAGCCGAAGGAGTGAGGGGTTACGGGTTAGTGGATTAGTGAATGGTTAGATTAGGTACTGACCGGAAGGCTGGTTCTGGCTGTGGTTTGTCATGCGCACCTGCCGTGGCATGCGGCGAGTGTGCGCGGAGCACAGCCGTGGTCAGAACAAACAAGGGATTGAAGTAGAGGCTTGACCCAGGCGACCCTCTTATAGATCGGTCTGACCCCGGCCCTCAGATCAACCGCGATGGATGGATGCCCAGCCAGGGTCAACCGGCACGAGTGAAAGGAGCCTGCACTGCTCAGGTTCTTTTCCTTGTGAAAAACCTACCGCGCGCTTAGGCTGCAACGCAAATCCCGGGGAACGCTATGTATTTACCGTTGGCACCGGCAGACCGCGCCAAAGTCGGTGAGTTCCAGCGCAAGCACCACACGCGCCTGCTCGCTCTGCTGTTCACAGACGTGGTGGGTTCAACCGAGCTCACGCGGGACCTGGGTGATGTTCCCAGCGCGGAGCTCGTCGAGGTGCATCATGAAACGGTCAGGCGCGTGCTGCGGTCCTTTTCCGAAGGCGACGAGATCAGTGTGAGCGGCGACTCCTTCTTTATTGTTTTCTCAAAACCATCAGACGCCGTTCGGTTTGCTCTGAGCCTGCAGGGCGCTTTGCGGACGGGGCAGGGACGCGCGGACGGCAAGAGAATCCTCGACCGGATCGGCATCCACGTCGGCGAAGTGGTGATCACCGAGCAGGCCGACGGCGCGCCGGATTTCTATGGTATCCAGGTGAACCTATGCTCCCGGGTTATGGAACTCGCGCAAGGCGACCAGATATTGCTCACCCGAACGGCCTTCGACAGTGCGCGCCAGATTCTTAAGGGAGAGGACATTCCAGATATCGGCCCGCTCTCCTGGCTCAATCACGGCACGTTCAGATTGAAAGGAGTCGAGGACCCCGAGGAGATTTGCGAGGTGGGCGAGGAGGGAAAAGCCGTGCTGAAAGTCCCGCCTGATTCGGAGAAAGTCCATCGTTATGCTCACCCGGATTTGGAACCGGTCATGGGTTGGCGGCCGGCCGTTGGCGTGGTGGTTCCCGGCACCCGATGGGTTCTCGAAAAAAAATTGGGCGAAGGCGGTTTCGGAGAAGTTTGGCTGGGCCGGCATGAGACACTCAAGGAACGGCGCGTGTTTAAATTCTGTTTCCGCGCTGACCGGGTACGTTCGCTTAAGCGGGAAATGACCCTCTTTCGGCTGCTGAAGGAGCGCATTGGCAATCATCCCAACATCGTTGCCGTGCTGGACGTCTACTTTGACGAACCACCTTTCTATCTGGTGATGGACTACGGCGAAGACGCAGACCTTCAGCGATGGTGCGAAGAGAAAGGAGGCGCCCAAAAAGTCCCGCTGGCCACGCGCTTGGAGATCGTGGCGCAGGTCGCCGACGCCCTGGAGGCCGCTCACCGGGCCGGAGTCATTCATCGCGACATCAAACCTTCCAACATCCTAATCCACGCTCCGCCGCGCGATTCATCCGCGGCTCTTCAACCTTCCCTGACCGTCAAGCTTACGGATTTCGGCATCGGCGAAGTCGTCAGCCGGGAAGTGCTGGCCGGACTCACTAAACAGGGTTTTACCGAAACCAGAAGCGTCCCGACACCCCTCGCCACGGGCACGCAACTCTACATGCCTCCGGAATTGCTCTCGGGGAAACCCGCCTCAACCCGTTCGGACATCTATTCCCTCGGCGTCGTGCTTTATCAATTGCTTCTC
>Ga0210408_10004924_pt1 | contig 11849 bp, 10 predicted proteins | sample IncBWH4MmetaG_FD_155471 | JGI IMG/M metagenome (GOLD analysis project Ga0210408, IMG submission 155471) | Forest soil microbial communities from Barre Woods Harvard Forest LTER site, Petersham, Massachusetts, United States - Inc-BW-H-4-M | ecosystem: Environmental > Terrestrial > Soil >... | reverse complement strand
GGCGGTCATCGAAAAGGGCCGGGCGCTCGCGGCGGGCCTGCTCCAGGCCGATATCGCCGAGGTCACCTTCTCCGACGGCCGCTTCACTGTGTCGGGAACCGAACGCCAAATCGACTTGCTAGCGGTTGCTCGCGCGGCGAAAGACCCGGCCATTCTCCCCAACGGGATGACGCCGGGTCTCGACAGCTACGCCTTCAACATCTCGGACGCGTTCACCTTTCCCAACGGGTGCCACATCGCCGAAGTCGAAATCGACCCGGAGACCGGAAGCGTCACCCTCGAGCGCTATACCGTGGTCGATGATTATGGGCATCTGATCAACCCGATGCTGACCGCGGGCCAAGTGCAGGGCGGTGTCGTCCAGGGCATCGGGCAGGCTCTCCTCGAACACACCGTTTACGACCCCGGCTCGGGCCAGCTGCTGAGCGGATCCCTGCTGGACTATACGCTGCCGCGCGCCGACGACTTGCCGCCCTTCGACATCACGCTTGCCGAATTGCCGACCGCCGCCAATCCGCTCGGGGTCAAGGGCTCGGGGCAGGCTGGGTGCATCGCCGCACCACAGGCGATCGTCAACGCGGTCGTCGACGCGCTCGCCCCGCTCGGCATCGACCACCTCGACATGCCCGCCACCCCCGAGCGGATATGGCGCGCGATCCGCGCTGCTCGCGACTGATTTCGTTGTCCGGAAAAACTACTCCATGAACCAGCCGTGGCTGACGACCAGCGACTGACCGGTCAACGCATTGGTCTTGAAGCCGGCCAGGAAGAGCACCGCCTCGGCGACGTCCTCGGTGGTGGTGAATTCGCCGTCGACGGTGTCTTTGAGCATCACGTGCTTGATCACCTCCTCCTCGCTGATGCCGAGCTCCTTGGCCTGCTCGGGGATCTGCTTGTCGACAAGCGGCGTGCGCACAAAGCCGGGGCAAACGACATTGGCGCGCACATTGTACTGAGCCCCTTCTTTGGCCACGACCCGGCACAGTCCCAAGAGCCCGTGCTTGGCGGTGACATAGGGCGCCTTCAGCACCGAGGCCTCCTTGGAGTGCACCGAGCCCATGTAGACGATGCTGCCGGATTTCGCGGCGTACATGTGCTTCAGGCAGGCCTTGGTCGTCAGAAAGGCGCCGTCGAGATGGATCGCCAATAGCCTTTTCCAATCAGCAAACGGAAAATCGACGATAGGTTTGACGATCTGAATACCGGCATTACTGACCAGCACATCGATCCGGCCGTATTTCGCCATTGTGTCGGCGACACCCTTCTCGACCGCCGCCTCGTCGGCCACGTTCATGCCGACCGCAAAGGCGTCTGGCCCGTTTGCCCTGATCTCGCGCGCGGTGGCGTCCGCAGCGTCGAAATTGAGATCGGCGATGACGGGTGTGCCGCCCTCGGCGGCAAATCGCAACGCGATCTCCTTGCCGATGCCGCTGGCGGCACCGGTGACCATCGCGACCTTTCCATCGAAACGGGTCATACGGAGTTCCTCTCAAGCACCTTTAAGGTAATCGAACACCACTTCGCCCAGACCGAGCGTCAGGTCGGTCACATAGTGGGTAGCCGAGACCACCTTGCGCACCGGCAGCCGCGCCACGTCGCACAGCGCGTGCTCGAAGAGCTGGATCGCAGCCGGGCCGGCCCAAGCCCCCTTTACGGTGACATCCTCCATGTAATACCGCACCAACTCGCAGATCCGCGGCGTACAGTCGACATGCGGGATGATCTTGATCATGAAATTCGGCCGAGCGAGCGCCTTCAGCAGCAATGCCGGATCGAGCTCGCGATGCTTGAAGCCCATCGTGGCGGAGACGCACAGTACCGAGCCGTAGTGCAGGGTGCAGAGGACGACATCGCCTTCATGCGCCACCTTCGGGCTCGCCAGCTTCTTGGGAAAGCCCCAGATCTCGCGACCGCCGGCGATCGGCGCGTTGTCGTCGAGGTACATGGCGTGTACATAGCCGCCTTCCTGCACCAGGCCGTCCTTGGTCTTGAAGCGCACCGGGATCACCTGGCCCGTCTCGGTGTAGTCGCCAAAGCCGGTCGAGTCCGGCATGCGGATGAATTCGTAGGCGACGGTGTCGCCGGTCACTTCCAGGGGTTCGGGCACCACCTCGCGCAGCTTGTCGGGGTCAGTGCGATAAGTGATGACCACGAACTCGCGATTGTAAAATTTGTACGGGCCTGGCGGATAGGCGGGATCGTTGAGCGGCATGGCGAACGCCTTACGCCGAACCTCGGCGAGGTTCATCGGTTGGATCTCCTCTATTCGCGGCCGTCGACCGCGAGATCGAAGGTGAAGACGCCGTCGAGCCCCTGCGGGCGCTGCAGCACCTCCGGGTGGCGCAGAGTGCGGATGGCGTCGTTGTAGCCGGACCGCCAATGCTCCTCCATCGTCCGACGCGAGAATTCGTAGTCCTTTGAGGTTCCCTCGTAGTGCTTGGTGCGATAGATCAACTGGATCAGGTTGTAGACTTTCTCGTCTGCCTCCAATGCCAGCATTTCGGCCTGCGATGTTTGCAGCAACTCCGTGGGTAGCTTGGCGAGGAGTTGGGCCGCTGCGCGGCGGAGGCTCAGCTGTTTCTTAAACTGATTGGTCGCCAGCCGGGTGCGGCTGGAATAACGGATCTCCTTTTGCCGCGTCTCAGCCTCGACCAGATTGCGCGGATATTCGCCGCGCGCGCTCCACAGATCGATCTGAAAGGCGAGCGTGTCCCGGCCGGGGCGGCTCTCGAGAACCCAGTCGAGCGGCGTATTGGAGACGAGCCCGCCATCCCAGTAGCACTCGCCCTCGATCTCGGTCGGCGGGAAGCCGGGCGGCAGCGAGCCGCTCGCCATCACATGCTCCGGGCAGATCTGGTGGGTGGTGTTGTCGAAATAGACGAAATTCCCGGTGCGGACATTGACCGCGCCGACACTGAAGCGCATCGCGTCGGCGTTGATCAGATCGAAATCGACCAGACGTTCGAGCGTCGCTCGCAGCGGCGCAACGTCGTAATAGCTCAGGGCTTCCGGGCGGCCGTTGGGATAAAGGAACGGCGGCGGGATACGCGGTTGAAAAAATCCGGGTGCGCCGCCAATGAGCGCTCCCAATGAGCTTACCTGATTGATGAGGGTATGGGTGAACTCGTCCCGGCCTTCCAACGCGGCGAGAAAGGGCATCCCGAACGGCGGCGCACTGACGGTTTCCCAGAAGGTGCGCAGCCGCTCGATGCGCGTTTTCGGCGGATTGCCGGCGATCAGGGCCGAGTTGATGGCACCGATCGAAATGCCAGCTACCCAATCCGGATGCAGATGCGCCTCAGCCAGCGCCTGATAGACCCCGGCCTGGTAGGCACCGAGCGCACCGCCGCCTTGCAAGATTAATGCGATCCGCTCGAAAGGCGGCCGCTCGCTCGAGGTGCGTCTTCCGGCGGGGGGGGGCCCGACGACCGGACACGACGAACCCCGTCTAAGGACCAGAGGGGCGATGACGACTTTGCTGCGACAGGTCCGCCCAGATCCGTTCGCCGGAGAATTTGAGGTGAGGGTCCAAGGCCTTGCGCCCCTTGCGAAATGGTACTCGCGCATGACCTTCGCGCGAGATGCCAGCAATGACGCTTCCCACCCGCCGATCGTTGGGAGCGGTCTCGAAGGGCCAGGCTCCGAGCCGTAGATTGGGCGTCCATGCGGCAGGTCAAGCAGGCGGCGTGCCGATCGTGAGCTCTCCCAGGTAAGCGAGGCATCGGGCGCGGTCGGCAGCGAAGTCGCCCTCTTCCCACCACTCGCGCACCGCGGCGAGCAACCGGCCAACCCGCTCGCCGGGCGGGATACCGAGGACGGTGACGTCGCGTCCGGCGAGCGGAAACACCGGGAGCGTCCAGGCGCTGGCGAGATCGAGAAGCTCGGCGAGCCGGCTTCGCGGCATTCCCCCTTGTGCCGCGAGCAGCATTGCCAAGTCGCGATAGCGCTCGCTGCCGAGCCGATAGAGCGCGCGGCGCTGAGCCTGGACATCCCCCCAAGGATCGAGAAGCCAGGGCGGAGCAAGGCCGTGCAGCCGGTCACGCCAAGTATTGGAAAAACGCAAGCGCGCGGCCAGCGTCAAGGCACCTTCGCCGTCGACCTCGACGAGTGCAGCGAGGCGCAGCAGCGGATCGACCGCCGGCTCGATAGCGATCATTTGCCGCAAGCGCCCGAGCCGGCGCGCCTCGGGCACCGCCACCGCGAGCACTCCGTCCTGTTGCATCATGTCCAGTACCGCGATCGGGTCCGGGGTCGCCAGCAGCTTGACAAGCTCCTGCGAAACACGCTCGCCCGAAAGGGTCGGCAACAGATGGGCCGCGGCGCGGCAGGCGGCACGCGCCCCGGGGTCGCCGTTGCCGGTTCCGAAACGCGCCTCGAAACGGTAATAGCGCAAGAGCCTCAGCACGTCCTCGGCGATCCGGGTCCCTGGATCGCCGACAAAGCGGACCCGGCGGGCCTGCAGATCGGCGAGGCCGCCGACAGGATCGTGGATCGTGCCGTCGGGATCGAGAAAGATCGCGTTGATCGAGAAGTCGCGTCGTGCCGCATCGGCGGCCCAATCGGCGTCGAAGGCGACGCGGGCGCGGCGGCCGTAAGTCTCGACGTCGCGGCGCAATGTCGTGATCTCGAAATGTCGCGGCGGCACGACTGCGGTGACCGTCCCGTGGGCGAGGCCGGTCGGTACGACCTTGATGCCGGGCTTCTCCAAGAGTTCGATGATCCTCTCGGGCGGGGCCGGGGTGGCAATGTCGATGTCACCGATAGGTGCGCCCAACAGCGCGTCGCGCACCGAGCCGCCGACAAATCGCGCCTCGACACCTCCCGCGGAAAGTGCCGCCAGCACGGCGTGGGTCGACGGCTCGACCATCCACGACTGCGGGGCGATCCGGTACGGGTTTTGATTGACAAATGCTACCATATGTGCTATTTTGGCAATATCAATTCGGATTTCAACGTTCGATTTGTCTTCGGTGCTCAGATGCATTCACATGCTGCAGCCTCACGCGTATCGAGACGCGTGCCTGGCTTCCGTGCATATCGGTACCCACGATCGGGCGGGCGGTTCGCTTCGGGGGAAGTGGGCGATGCCTGATCTCAACCTGATAAAACAGGCAAAACAGGTGGCGGTTAAGGCGATACCTGTTCGGTTTAGGCCTCCTCTGTTAGTGAGATTTCCTCTTAAACTTGAAACACTCGCGATGCGGCAAGACCATACGCTGAGCAGATTTCTTGGGACGGGATCGCCGTCATCGGCCGGATTTCGGCTCGATGTGTCCAGGGATCATGTGACCGTTCTCCCATCGCGGCGGGACGTAGACGCCTTCCCGTGGCGTGCCGAAGCCCACTGTCGCGACGAAGAGGACGACCACCAATAGCGCCACTCCCGCGCCCGCAAGCCAAATCCAGGGGAGGGCTTTTCGCGGCATGGCGCCGTCCCGCTGGTCTGGTCGAAACGCGATGACCCAGAGCAGATAGAGCGCCGTCGGCAGCAGCAGTGGCAAGACGATGGTAAGGAGGATCCGGGGCATTCCCTCCTCAACCGGCAAGCACCTCGGCCAGGTTCACCAGCATGCCTGCCGTCGCTCCCCAGATGTATCGGTTCTCGTACGGCAGGACAAAAAAGATCCGCGTACGCTGATCCAAGATCCGGGTCATGCGCCGGTGGTTGTTGGGGTCGAGAACAAACGACAGCGGCACCTCGAACACTTCGGCTACTTCGAAGGGGTCGGGGGTGAGCGGGAAAGGCACCCGGACGATGCCGACCAGCGGGGTGATCTCGAACCCCGTCCCGGTCACGTATGTATCGAGCCGGCCGATCACCGTCACATGATCGCGCGTCAGGCCGACCTCCTCCTCGGTCTCGCGCAGTGCGGCCTCCGTCGCACAACGGTCGCTCGCCTCGATCCGCCCGCCGGGAAACGATATCTGTCCGGCATGCGCGCTCAGATGCGCGGTGCGCTGGGTCAGCAGCACCGACATGCCGGCGGCGCGGTCGACGAGCGGAACCAGCACCGCCGCAGGCCGCAGCTCGGCGCTGGGCGGCGTCCACCCGGGATTGAGGTCGTGGTCGCCGCGCGTCGCCTGCCGGAGAGCCGCGGCTTCGGTTGCGTCCGCAGCGCCGCCGAAGCCTCGCCTTCCAGGTTGCCCGAGACGCGCAAAGCGCGCGATCAGCCGCTCGCGCGTCATTGGATTGGCCATTTCCGCTTTCACCGTCACTCCCAATCCGGGCCGGGATCGCCGAGCCGGAAGAATTCGCCCCTACTCCATACCCCGAATTGAGTCGCGTCCTCGACCCTCTCCTCCGTGCCGAGCTCGACCAGTTCGTAGAAGACCGGACGTCCGATTCTCGCCTCGAGGTTGTCGCGAATGAGAAGATAGGGTGCAGGCTCGCCGCTGGCAGTCGTCTCGACGAGCAGCGGATGGTCCGGTCCGGCTGTCACAATATCGTCCAGATTAGTCCGGAATATCAGGCGCTGCTCGTGGCCTCCGCCTTCGACGTTCAGCGCCACTGCGAGAAAGGGGACATCCTCGACTTCGACGCGGCCGCGTTCGGCGGGGGTGACGAGCCAGTAGCTGCCGTCTGCTTCACGACGCAGGACGGAGGCAAAGAGCTTGACGAGAGGTAGGCGGGCGATCGGAGATCCGCGATAGAACCACGTTCCGTCCCGGGCGATGCGCATGTCGAGATCGCCGCGATCGATAGGCGGTCGCGGGCCGTCGACGGCGAGGGAATTGCTAGAACCGGCTTTTTGTATCAGGGTCGAACCCGCCGCAGTGCTTGAAGAGGAATACGCTGCTTGAATTCCACCGCACCCATCGACGCCTCCTCCACGGATCTTGTTGCCGAGGTCGAAGCGCTGGGCGGGCGCTTGAGTCTTGTCCGCGAGCGTATCGGCGAAATCATTTTCGGTCAGCGGGAAGTGGTCGAGCAAGCCCTGATCACTCTCTTGTGCGGCGGGCACGCATTGTTGATCGGCGTCCCCGGCCTCGCCAAGACCCGGCTTGTCGAGACCCTGGGCACGATCCTCGGCCTCGACGACAAGCGCATCCAATGCACACCCGACCTGATGCCCGCCGACATTCTAGGCTCCGAGGTCCTCGAGGAAAGCGAGACCGGACGGCGATCGTTCCGCTTTATATCCGGCCCGGTCTTTTGCCAGCTGCTGATGGCAGACGAAATCAACCGCGCGAGCCCGCGCACCCAGTCGGCACTCTTACAGGCGATGCAGGAGGGCCGCGTTTCGATCGCCGGCCAATACCATCCCCTGCCGCGCCCGTTCCACGTCCTGGCGACCCAGAACCCGCTTGAACAGGAAGGCACCTATCCCCTCCCCGAAGCGCAGCTCGACCGTTTCCTGTTGCAGATTGACGTCGATTATCCCGACCGCGAAGCCGAGCGCCAGATGCTGATCGCGACTACTGGTGTCGTCGAGGACCGACCGCGACCGGCGATGAGTGTCGTCGAGCTGATGGCGGCACAACGCCTCGTGCGCCGCATCCCGGTCGGTGAAAGTGTCGTCGAGGCGATCCTCTCGCTGGTGCGCTCCGCGCGGCCTGACGGCGCTACTTCCGAGGGTGCGACGCGCTTCGTCTCGTGGGGTCCGGGGCCGCGCGCCAGTCAGGCTCTGATGCTCGCCTGCCGCGCCCGGGCGCTGATCGACGGCCGGTTCAGTCCGTCAGTCGACGATGTCCTTGCTCTGGCGTCGCCGGTGCTGCGACACCGCATGGCGGTCAGCTTCGCCGGCCGCGCCGAAGGCCTCACCGTGGCTCGGGTTATCGAGCAAATTTCCGTGCCATTCCAGTGAGCCTCGCCCAGTCGAGGTCGGTGCCGTCGTCGCTGTTGGCGCGCCGCGCCGCGCGGCCTGCCGCGCTGCGCAATCGGGCTGAGCAGACGGCCGCCGTCCTGCCACCGCTTCTCGTGGCGGCGGAGCGGGTCGCGGTAACCGTCGCGCAGGGAGTCCACGGCCGCCGCCGCGTCGGCCAAGGCGAGACATTTTGGCAATTCCGTCAGTACCAGCCTGGAGACGCGGCTGCACGGATCGACTGGCGCGAGAGTGGCAAGTCGCAACGGCTCTATGTCCGCGAGACCGAGTGGGAAGCCGCACAGAGTGTCTGGCTGTGGCGCGATGCCTCCGCCTCGATGGAGTACAGCTCGGCGGAATACCTAGCGGGGGCGGAATGGCCGACGAAACGTGATCGCGCCGAACTCTTGCTCGTAGCTCTGGCGAGCCTCCTCGTCCGCGGCGGCGAACGCCTGACCTTGCTCGGCAGCGGCATCGCGCCGATGAACGGACGAGTCGCGTTGTCGCGAGTTGCCGAACTGGTAGGCCGCGAACGGTCCGAGCCGGACGGTCTGCCGCGCTTCGAACCCTTGCCGCGTTCCGGCCAGCTCGTCCTGATCGGCGACTTCCTGTCGCCGCTCGACGCGGTCAATGCGACAATCACCCGGTTTGCCGCTGCGGGACTCAAGGGCCACATGCTGCACATCACCGACCCGGCGGAGGAAGAGCTGCCCTTCGACGGGCGAATCCGCTTCGAAGGCGTGGAGGAGCCCGAAGATGTCGTTATCGGCCGGGTCGAAAGCATCCGCGATGCCTATTCTGACCGGTTCCGGCACCATCGCGATGGCCTTGCTGCGATCGCCGGGACGGTCGGCTGGAGCTTTGGCTCTCATCGCACGGATCGTCCGCCGCACCTCGCCTTGCTGGCGCTCTACGGCGTGCTGGCGGCCGATCGCGGGCGATGACAGGCTGTCACGTGCGAAACGAGCCGCGCCTTGCCCCCACTCTAGCCCTGCCTCGTAGACACGAGGGAGGGAGGGACCCGCGACGGCGGAGGCGTGAGGATTGGCACCAACCGTCGACCCGAACGGTCTGAGGGATGCTGGCGCTTGGCCCCTTCGCGTTTGCTTCGCCGTGGCTCCTCGTAGCGCTGGCGGCCTTGCCGATCATCTGGTGGCTGTTGCGGGTGACGCCGCCGGCGCCCCGCCGGGTCGCCTTCCCCGCGATCCGCCTCCTGCTGGGGCTGGTGCCTCGGGAGGAAACCCCGGCGCGAACCCCACTGTGGTTAATCCTGCTGCGCATGGCCGTCGCCGCTCTCGTAATCCTGGCGTTCGCCCGGCCGCTCCTCAATCCGCACGCCCGGCTCGGATCAACCGGGCCGATCCTTGTGATCGTCGATGACGGCTGGGCCGCGGCGCGCGACTGGCCCACCCGCCAGGCGGCCCTCATCGAGCTTCTCGCCGAGGCTGAGCGCGAGGAGCGGCAAGTCGTGCTTATCCCTACTGCTCCGCCCGTCTCGGGCGAGTCGGCTGCGAAGTTGGCGCCGGTCCGCGCAGCCGACGCGCGCGCGGAGGTCCAGGCGCTGCAGCCCAAGCCTTGGCCAGTCGATCGCAGGACGGCGCTGACCCGTCTCGAGGCGCTGTCCCTGCCGGAGGCGGGCGTCGCGGTCTGGCTCAGCGACGGCGTCGCAGACGGCGGGGCCGGCGAGGCGCTCGCCAACTATCTCGTCGAGCACGGCAGCTTGCGCTACCTCACCGCGGAGCCAGGACAGGCACCGCTCCTGCTCGCCGCCGGCAGTGTGCAGGCAAATGATCTCGAGGTAGGGCTGAGTTCGTTGGCGGCCCCGACGCCCCGCCTCTATCAGCTACGCGTCAGCGCCGAGGACGGCCGCTTGCTCGCTCGTCAGGCTGCGACGGTCGAACCTGGCGCGACATCGGTCGAAATCCGTCTGCCGATGCCGAGCGAGCTTAGAAATCGCGCTGCCCGCATTGAGGTTGAAGGCGATCAATCGGCAAGTTCGGTGCTCCTGGTCGACGAGCGTTGGCGCCGGCGCCCGGTCGGTATCGCCGCGCCGGCAAGTTCCGGCGGACAGCCGTTGCTCAGCGAGAATTATTATCTTGAACGAGCGCTGGGTCCGTTTGCCGAGATTCGCCGGGGGCGCGCGACGGATCTTGTTAAGCGGGAACTTGCGGTCCTGATCTTTTCGGACAGCGGACCGGATTCGCCGGTGGAGGAAGCCGCCGTCGCCAAATGGATCGAGGCGGGCGGATTACTATTGCGTTTCGCCGGTCCCCATCTCGCCGAGCAGGGGGATCAGCTGTTACCGGTGCGGCTGCGCCGCGGCGGGCGCACGATCGGCGGTGCGCTTTCCTGGGAACAGCCCGCAAAGCTCGCCCCGTTTTCGCCCGACGGCCCACTCACCGGGCTGAGGGTGCCGGTGGACGTAACCGTTTCACGCCAAGTGCTGGCCGAACCGGATCTCGACCTCGCGGCTAAGACCTGGGCGCGCTTGGCCGACGGCACTCCGCTGGTTACCGCGGACAGACGGGGACAAGGCTGGATCGTACTTGTCCACACGACAGCGAACGCCGATTGGTCGAACCTCGCCCTCTCCGGACTGTTCGTCGAGATGTTGCGGCGGACCGTCGCTATGAGCCAGGGGGTGGCGGCCGCGAGCGAAGATGCGCTGCCGCCGCTTGAGACCCTCGACGGGTTTGGCCGGTTGCAGCACCCCCCGCCGACCGCCCGCCCAATTGCGGGTAAAGATGTGGTTTCAGCGATTGCTTCGCCGCAGCATCCGCCCGGCTTTTATGGCACGGCAGACACAAAGCGCGCGCTCAACCTCTCGGCTGGGGTTACCGAACCAAAGCCGCTCGCGAGCCTACCGGCGGAAGCGGTGCGCGAAACCTTTACACGCGGCCGAGAGAGCGACCTTCGACCACCGCTGCTCACCGCGGCGCTGCTTCTTGCGCTTGCCGATCTGATGATCGCCTATGCGCTGCGCGGGCTGCTGCGACGGCGTCCTGCGCGGTTGGCCGCGGGCATTCTGATCGCGGCCCTCGGCGCCGCGTTAACGGCGCGGGCTGACGACGCCTTTGTATTGCAGGCGACCTCGGAGCTGCGCTTGGCGTACGTGCGCACCGGGAACGACCAGGTTGACGTCGTGAGCCGCGCCGGGCTCGTGGGTCTGACCGCGACCTTGAGCCGGCGCACCGCAGTCGAGACCGCCGAGCCGCTTGCCGTCGACATCGAGCGGGACGAATTGATCTTTTTCCCGCTGTTGTATTGGCCGGTGGTCGCCCAACAAGCTCCACCCACCGCGACGGCGCTCGAGCGCATCAATCGTTACATTGGCACCGGCGGCACGGTCTTCTTTGACACGCGCGATGGGGACGAGCAGTCCCCTGGCGCTCTCGGCGGCGCGGCGCTCTCGGCGCAGCGCCTGCGTCGTCTTACGGCCGGCATCAAAATGCCGGCGCTCGTGCCGATGCCGCCCGACCATGTGCTGACCAAATCATTTTACCTGATGCACGAATTTCCCGGCCGCTGGAACGGTGGAACGGTGTGGGTAGAACCGGTCGAAGACCGCGTCAATGACGGGGTCTCGAGCGTCATTGTCGGCGCGAACGACTGGCCAGGCGCCTGGGCAATCGACGGGCAGGGCCGCCCGGCGTTTGCCGTTGTTCCCGGCGGGGAACGGCAACGCGAGATAGCGATGCGATTCGGCATCAACCTCGTCATGTATGTGCTGACCGGGAACTACAAATCGGACCAAGTGCACGTCCCGGCGATTCTGGAGCGCCTCGGCCAATGAGCGGCAGCGCCCTTACGCTCGCAACGGCGCCGCTGTTGCCGTGGGCGGCTATCGCGCTGCTCAGCGCCGTCTGTGCCCTGATTCTAGGTTTCGGCGTCCTACGCCGCGCACCGGGGCTACCATGGCGTGCGCTCGCGTTCGCAATCCTGCTCGCCGCCCTCGTCAACCCCTCCGTAGTCGAGGAGCAGCGGGCGCCGCAGCACGACATCGCGATCGTCGTAGTCGATGAATCACCGAGCCAGCGCCTGGGCGAT
>Ga0210408_10004923_pt1 | contig 11852 bp, 7 predicted proteins | sample IncBWH4MmetaG_FD_155471 | JGI IMG/M metagenome (GOLD analysis project Ga0210408, IMG submission 155471) | Forest soil microbial communities from Barre Woods Harvard Forest LTER site, Petersham, Massachusetts, United States - Inc-BW-H-4-M | ecosystem: Environmental > Terrestrial > Soil >... | reverse complement strand
CGATTCGGAAAGAGAGGTCTTTGAGCGAGCGCAGGCGGGCGATCCGATTGCCGCGCACGTGGTCGAGGAGACGGCGCGGCTGACTGCTCTTGCAGCCGCGGCAGTGATCGCGACAGTGGATCCGCAACTGCTCGTTCTGGGTGGCTCGGTCGGAGCGCGTCCGGATTTTGCGGACAAGGTCGCGCGCGTGCTGTTGCAGCTCTCGGCGCGGCCGGTGGAGATTCGCACCAGCACCCTCGGCAGGCGCGCGGGCGTCGTGGGCGCCTTGTCCGTCGCCTTGCGCCGTCTCCATGATGAATTCTTCGGAGTCGCGGAGCTCGCGGCGGCTCTTCCTCTTCCGCCGCCCGCGCACCGTAGCGCACGTCAATGACGCGCGAAACCGCCTATTGTTTCGCGGCGGACCTTGGCGGCACCAAGCTCGCCGCGGCGATTGCCGATGCGCGTGGTCGTATCGTGGCGGAATTGACCGAGCCCACCGACCCGCGCGGCGCAGCGTACGTGGCCGAACAAATCGCCGCCTGCGCCGCCAAGCTGGCGCAAACCGTCGGGATCGAAATCACGCGGGTGCATCATGTCATGGTGGGAATTCCTGGAGCGATCGATCCTCGCACGGGCCGTGTTTCCCTGACTCCAAACATCGCGGGGCTGGAGGACTTCGATGTCCTCGGCTTTCTGCGCGGCCGCTTCGGACCGGATGTTGCGATCGAGAACGACGTGAATCTCGCCATGCTGGGCGAGCATGCGTTCGGGTGCGCCAGTCACTGCCGCAACGCGGCGTTCTTAGCGCTCGGAACAGGTGCCGGGCTCGGCCTGCTCATCGAAGACAAGCTGTTTCGGGGGGCGCGTGGCTCGGCGGGAGAAATCGCGGACCTGCCAATCGGGCGCGACCCGACTTCGCAGAGCCCATCTGCCGGCGGCACATTCGAGCTCGAGGTGGGCTCACTCGCCATCGTCGATCGATACCGGCGCCAGGGTGGAGCCGCGGCTGCCACGGTACGTGACATTTTTAGGCTCCTCGAGCAAGGAGACGAAGTAGCGGCCTCGGTCCTCGACACGACGGCGCGCTGGGTGGCCCTCGCTGTCGTGACACTGCAATCGCTCCTCGATCTCGAACTCATCGTGTTCGGGGGAAGCATCGGCGTGCGTCCCGAGCTGTATGAGCGGGTCCGACGGGCTCTTCCGGCCCTCTTCTCACGACCCATTACCATCGCACCCAGCCGGCTTGGCGATCGCGCGGGGCTCATCGGCGCCGCGTGGGCCGCGGGGCAGGCCCTGCGCCAGATCCCTGAGCCTGCGTAGTGAGCGCTGGGTCTGCGTCTCCGACGAATATCGTACTCGACTCAAAATTAATCGACCGAGTCAAACGGCTCGCCAATGTCAAAACGACTCGCGACGCGGTCCCTGTCGCGCTCGAGCATTACGTTCGTAGTCGCGATTACTCGGGAGTTCTTGCACTGCGCCGCACGGGTGGCGTTTTAGAGGGCTACGATCCCAAGGCGGCAAGCCCGACTCGGTGACGTGACATGCTCGTCGACTCTTCGGTCTGAATCGCGTGCCTGCGCGGTGAGAATTTGGTCGACGTCGCGCTGCTTTCCGAAGCCCTGGAGCAGGGAAGGCCCGTTTGGCTCGCGCCGCCGATCCTGCAGGAAGTTCTCCAGGGCGCTGATGGCCCTGACCGATTCACGCGCTGGGATCGGGTGCTCGGCGAGCTACCAATCGCGCCTGACCCCTGAGAAGCAGCACGCAGCGCCGCGCATTTGTATGCGCGATGTCGATGGGCGGGCGTGATGCTCGTCGCGGTGAAGCAATGACCAACTACCCTTCAAACTCGATTTCATCGAGAGGCAGTGATCGTGACTAGCCATGGCCGCGACGATGTGGTGCTCCAGGGCCGAATTAAGTGCCCAGCCGGGTAAGCGTCTCGTCTGCGGGATGGACGCACACCTGGGCGTGGAATAAACGTCACACTCAAGGAGTCTATACCTCGAACGCCAAATCGATTGGACTTCCAGGAATACACAAATGCCTTTTTCGGCGTGCAAGCTGGCCCTCTCGAGCGCGAGGCGCACAAGCATCGCCTCAGGCCTTTGTGCGGCACTGATAGGTTGTGGTGGTGGAGGGGGCGCTGCCCCACCGACGGTCAACTTCGCTGCGCCAGTCTCAGGGACTTCGATCACACTCGGTCAGAGCGTGAATCTGGCCTGGGCCTCGAACGAAGCGAGCGGCTGTACCGCATCCGACTCGAACACTGCAGCGGGCAACTTTGGCAGCACTGCAGCGCCGGCAAGTGAACCCGTCAACGGGACGGCGACTGTCATACCCACCGCAGCCGGCAGCTTTACCTACACAATCGTCTGCACCGGCGCTGGAGGCACAGCCACCGCCAGCGTTGCAGTCAACGTGGCACCGCCCGCGGTCACAGTAACAGTTCAGCCGCAAGAGTCGACCATCTTGCTCGGGGAGGGGGTCTCGATCAGCTGGCAATCGACTAATGCGACAAGCTGCTTCGGATCGACTTCCAGCATTTTCTCAGGCGGCAACTACCCTCTTTTGTATACCGCCAATGGAGCCAATGGAACACCCACCACGACCTCCGGGACATCCGGTGCTGCTCCTGTCGGGACCGGAAGCTTTACCTATACAGTAACTTGCTCCGGACCCAAAGGGACGGCTTCAGCGAATGCATCTGTGGTGGTGACGCCCGATCCAGGGGCCGCTCCGATCACAATTACTTCTCCTGTCCATGGCGAAACCATCGTTCTCGGGCAGTCCGTTATAGTTGCCTTCCAGGGACCCGCCGGGGGTGATTGCTTCGTCATTGAGCCCAATCTCGAAGCGGGTTTCGGCAACAGTGCAGCCGCGGTCACCGTTACGCCTACCGCGAGGGGAACCGTGACCTATGGCGTGACCTGCACGACCTCGGGCGGGTTGACGTCTTTCGCTGCGGCTCCCGCGGTCATCGTGCTGCCTGACCTGGTGGGAGCGGGCAAGATTTCCACGCTCGGTTCGACGAGCGATCCGGTGTTGCACGACAAGCATCCCAAGGGTTTGGCACTGGCCACCACGACTGCGGGACGCATTACAACGGGGGATCTGCTCACCTGTGACTTCGCAGATTCGGGCGGTAAAGCGGGACAAGGCACGACAATTGTCGGCCTGCATCCCACTGCGGGTGCCACGGCTTACCAAGTCGCGCAGTCGGCCGAATTGGCCGGCTGTAATGCGCTCACGGCTCTGCCGGACGGAACGCTGTTTGCGGCCGCGTATCGCGCGAATCAAACGCCGATGGTCGCTCCTGCGGGTGGGGTGAACGCTGCGCTCCCAGCTGGAACATTTGTCGGGCCATCCGGCATCGCTTACGCCGGGAACTCGCTTTACGTCGCGACCATTGACCTGTCACGTCCCAATGGCGGATCAATTTATCGTGTTGCGTTGAATGGTGACACTGCGAGTAGCGCAAGCGTCGTGCAGATCGTGTCGGGTCTATGTACCAGCGGCACTGCGGGCGCACTTTATGGCCCCGTGGCGCTCTTGTACGGACCGAGCGACACGCTATACATCTCCGATTCGAGCTCCGGCCAAGTGATCGAAATCAGACAAGTCTCATCGTTCAGTGCCGCAGGGCAGTTCGCTGCGACGTGTGGCGGATCGCCGCCGACTGGACTTACGAAGAATGAATTAACACCCCAGGAAGACCAGATTGATTTCTTTGGCGGAACCGGAGCAGGTCTTGCTTTAACTCCTGTGGGTGTAGCTCTGCGCCCCAATGGCAATCTTCTGGTGACGAACGGCGACCTGCCTCTGTCCGCGGGATCGACGCCACCCCCTGCCAATTCGGTGATCGAGCTTTCGTCCGCGGCCGGCGGTGGAGTTCTGGGTCAGCCACGGCAGCTCGACACCGGCGCTCCCGGCGCCTTGTCGGGTATCGTCGCCACGCAGGACAGACAGGGGAATGAGGTCATCTACTTCACCGATGCCAACACAAACTCGATCATTGTGTTGAGTCAATAGCCCGATACGAGGCACAAATCGCTGCGCATCAATGCCGTCATACCTCTTGTACTTCCAGCCGAGCTGTTCACGCGTGCGCTGGCTCGAAGCCGGGTTGTCGGCCGCGACCAAGGGCGCGCGGCGAGCTCAAGGCCTGATGCGGACCACCGATCCGTGCGGGGAAGTGCTCTCGTTCGAGACGTAAACCGCGCCGTCCGGGCCCGCCGCGAAACCATTCGGTAAATTCGACACGCCCGCTCCGAAATGCGTACGCGCGCCGGCAGTGCTGTCGGCGTTTACCGCCACGCGCACGACATCGCCGCCGCCTGGGGGAGTGAGGCTCGTCCAGAATTCCGTCACGAGTACATCGAGTCCCTCGGTCATGACGAGGGGTCTAAAAGACTTGATACCACGCCGCAGCCACTAGCGGGACGTCGGCATCAAGGCCCTTTCGACGATGCGACATTAACAATATTGTGGATAGCGCCAGCGGCACCTGATTTGTACCTGCGCTTGTAAGTATCTAATTTATCAGGAAAAATCTTGAAAATTGGTAGCGGGGGTAGGATTTGCCGGCAAGACGTCAATCGAGGGGATACTGCCGCACTTGATCCGCCCGCTGGCCCAGCCGCTTCCACGTAGGCTGAAATGACGGGGGAAGCCAAGCGATAGGCGCATCAGGGCGCAGGCTGGGACGTCTTTTCAGGAAGCACCTAAGATAACCGGTTGAGATCGCTATTCGAGGAGGAAGAAGCATGATGACACGGCGTGAGTTTCTGGATGGAGCGATAGCAGGTGCAGCGGGTTTGGCGATCAGCTCGACGGCGAAGAGCTACGCGCAGATCATAGGGTCCAACAACCGGCTCAACTTCGCCGTCATCGGCCTGAACGGTCGCGCCTACGCGCACCTCTCATCCTTGAAGGCGAACAAGGCGAACGCGCGCATCTCCCATGTGTGCGACGTGGAGCGCAACATCCTGAGGAAGTTCGCCACCGCCACGCAGACTGAGATGGGCGAGGCCCCGGCAATCGAGAAAGACTTCCGCAACCTCCTCGCGCGGAAAGAAATCGATGCGATCGCCATCGCAACGCCCGACCACTGGCACGCGCCGATGGCCATCGCGAGCCTTCAGGCGGGCAAGCATGTCTACGTCGAAAAGCCATGCAGCCACAATCCCGCCGAGGGCGTAATGCTGATCGAGGCGCAGAAGAGAACGGGCAAGCTGGTGCAGATGGGCTCGCAGCAGCGCTCCTCGCCGCACACCATCGAGATCGTGGACAAGATCCACAACGGCTCGATCGGCCGCGCTTACTTCGCAAAGGCGTGGTACGGCAACGTGCGCAAGTCGATTGGCACAGGCAAAGAAGTTCCCGTGCCGCCGCAGTTGGACTGGGACCTCTTCCAGGGACCGGCACCACGTCAGGCCTACAAGGACAACGTACAGCCCTACAACTGGCACTGGTTCAAGACCTGGGGCACAGGGGAATCGCTCAACAACGGCACGCACGAAGTAGACGTCTGCCGCTGGGCATTGGGCGTGGACTATCCCAACAGCGTTGCATCCATTGCCGGACGATATCAGTTCAAGGACGACTGGCAGTTCTACGACACCATGAACACAAGCTTCGCCTACGACGACGCGATGATCTCCTGGGAAGGGAAGTCCTGCAACGGGATGAAGTACTACGGCCGCGACCGCGGCGCAGCCATCATCGGAACCACCGGCACTGTAGTCGTCGATCGCGACGGCTACGAGATCTACGACTTGAAGGGCAACATGACTGCTGAGTTCAAGGCAGGCAACAAGACCGCTTCGGCGGACCTGGTCGGCCGCGATTCGATGACGGACGCCCACTTCGCAAACTTTATCGCGGGCATTCAGAAGGGCGAAAAGCTAAAGCAGCCCGTCGCACAGGGCAACGTCGCCGTGACCATGTTGCAACTCTCGAACATCGCCTGGGAGACGAAGCGTGAACTGCACCTGGACAACAAGGATGGCAAGGTGCTGAACGATCCGGAAGCCATGTCGTTCTGGGACCGCACCTATGAAAAGGGCTGGGCTCCGCATCTGTGAGGCCAGTCCCGCTCCAAGCGCATGAGCAACGAACCATCCATTTTCGAGGGACGTATGAAGCGAGATCTTTCGCGGCGAAACTTTCTTCGCGCCGGTGCCCTGGCCGGAGCTGCAATGTCCACTCCGGTCTTGCTTTCCGCGGCTGCCTTAGGCAAGCCAGCCACGGGCAAACCGTCACCCATCAAGCTCGGCCTCGCCAGTTATACCTTTCGCAACTTCAGCCGCGCCCAGATGATCGGCTACATGAAGCAACTCAACGTCTCGGGGCTGAACGCAAAGGATGTCAAAGACCATCTTCCAACCGATCCAACGCAGGAAAAGCAGGCCATCGCCGACTACACCGCAGCAGACATCCAACTTCACGCTGCGGGTGCCATCTACTTCCTCAAGGATGAAGACGACGACATCCGCGCCAAATTTGAGTATTGCAAGCGGGCCGGCGTCACCGTCATCGTCGCCGGAGATCCCACGCCCGCCAGTCTTCCGCGAGTAGAGAAGTTCGTCAAGGAGTACGGCATCAGGATCGCGATCCACAACCATGGTCCGGAAGACAAGCTCTGGCAGTCGCCGCTCGACATCCTGAGGCTCGTCAAAAACATGGACCCGCGAATCGGCTGCTGCATCGATGTAGGCCACACCGTGCGCACCGGCACGGACGTCGTCGAGGCCATCCATGAAGTCGGACCGCGCCTCTTCAACATACATATGAAGGACCTGGCCGACTTGAACGTCAAGGAGAGCCAGGTAGCAGTGGGAGACGGCAAGATGCCGGTGCGCGCTATCTTTGAGGCGCTCATCGCCAATCAGTATGAAGGCTTCGTCGACCTTGAGTACGAGATCCATGCCGACGACCCGATGCCCGGCGTGATCAGCAGCTTCGTCTATATGCGCGGCGTGCTTGCGGGCATGGGGTATGCAAACCATCCTTAAGTTCCTGGCCATGGCGCAAGAGAAAAGACGAAAGGAGATCGAACAAGTGAGGCATCTATCCAGGCGGAAGTTCGTCAGCTGCGCGGCCGGCGCATCCGCATCGTTTTTGTTGGCCCTGCGGGCGTTCGCCGCGGATACGAAGTTCAAGGTCGGCGTCATCTCCGACGAGATATCCCAGGACCTCGACCACGCCTGCTACGTCATCGCGAAGGACTTCGGTCTTCACTGGGTCGAACTGCGCGAGGTCTGGGGCAAGAACCTGCAAGTCATCTCTGACGCGCAGATCGCCGAGGCGCAGAAGATCCTCGCCAAGTACGGTCTTCAGGTTACCGATATCAGCAGCCCGCTCTACAAGGTGAACTGGCCCGGCGCGCCCGTCTCCCATTACGGCACAAAGGAAGACATGCACGGCGCCGACGAGGTCAGCTTCAAGCATCAGGATGAAGTCCTCGAACGCTCTATCTCCCTCGCCAAACAATTCAAAACGAACAAGGTCCGCTGTTTCGACTTCTGGCGCATAGACGATATCAAGCCCTACCGCGCCGCCATCAACGACAAACTGCGGCAGGCCGCCGAACACGCCGCCGCGCAGAACATCATGCTCGTGCTAGAAAACGAGTTCGCCTGCAACACCGCCACCGGACGGGAAGCCGCTGCCACCCTCGCCGGCGTCCCCTCTCGCAATCTTTCGCTCAACTGGGACCCAGCCAATGCAGTCATGCGCGGCGAACTCGATGCCTATCCCGGCGGCTGGGACGCTCTGCCGAAAGACCGCATCCACCACTGCCATGTCAAGAACGCCATCAAGGACGGCGCTGGTGAGATGCAGTGGTCGCCCGTCGACAAGGGCTACATCGATTGGACCGCCCAGTTCCGCGCACTCGCGAAGATTGGCTACTCCGATGCGGTCAATCTCGAAACGCACTGGAAGGGCGGCGGTACTCCCGAAGAATGCACCCGCATCAGTTGGGCCGGCATGAAAAACAATCTCGACCAGGCACAGATGGGCTGAGTACTCTCAGTGTCGAATTGAGGTAGCCCGAGTCGGGGCCTGGCGGCCGCTCACATCGCTGCGACCACGTTCATGAAGATGCCGTGGCTCTTGAAGCTCATATCGGTCAGATCTTCCGAGAAATTCGTGAAGTTGTACCCCAGCCCGGCTTTCACGTGCTTGCCGAGATGGCGGTAGACAGCGACGAGCGCTCCGGAGCGCGTTTGGTTGAGGTCAGGCATCTTGAGCGCACGGCCCTCGATCATTCCCTCCCACTCCTGGTGGAAATGCCAGTCGATGCGCACGATGTAGAGTTCCGCCGTGTTATCGAAGAACTGCGGGTTCACCCGCTCGAGGCTCGCCTGGCCCATGCGGTAGGCGTATTTTCCTCCGACCGACCACTGCGGGGTCAGGTCATAGCTCACATCGATGGCTGCGATCTGACTCTTTTGGATGAACTGCGCCGCAGTGCCCTGCGGGGTCACTTGCCCGGCCGTCGGGAGGTTGTAGAAGTAGGTGTACTTCGCCAGCACGTCGAGCCGATCGCTGTGAACCGGGCGATATCCGTAGCCGATCACGGCTTCGGTGTAGCCGCCGTCGTAGAACTGTCCCTGTGAGTTATCGCTCTTCGAGTGGTCGAACTTGCCGACCAGCCTCCAGTCCGGCGTGATCTGAAACTTGAAATTGTTCCTGAACAGCCAGGTCTTCAGGTTCGAGAACGTTGCATCGGGTCCCTGCGTCTCATCGTTCCGATACTCGATTCCGCTCGAGACCTGGATCTTGTCGTGGCCGTAGCCGACGTGGATGCCGCCCGCCTTCCGCTTCGTCTCGGCGTCGGTTTGACTGTTGACGAGCGTGCCGACCTCCGCGCTGGCGCCCAAGTTCCAGCGATCATCGGGCGTGAGTGTCACGCCCGTCGCATGTGTGAGGCCCGACGCCGAGTCGATGTCCTGGTAGCGCTCCTCGACATAGACGCTGCTGCTGTCCGTCAGGCGCTGCTTCACCCCCGAAACCAGCGTCCCCTGGCGCTGGAACAGACCGCTGTCCGCGCGCTCGTTCTGCAGCGAGTAATTGAGGTACAGAGTGGTGTGATCCGAGGCGAGATAGTTGGTGCCGAGCTTGCCGCCCGGCCCGAGACTGCCCTCGGACCCTTCCGCCTCGATTCGCAGCGTGTTCGTGACGCGATACGACCCGCCGACACCAGCGCGTCCGTTGTCCTCCCGGTCGCCGCTCTTCGAGACGGTGTCCTGAACGAAAGTGTACGCGCGCCACTTAGCCAGGGAGTCATACCCCAGCTGCGCCACCACATCGGTTCGCTCGCCCTGCTGCTGTGTGGCCGGAACGACTGGAGAGTTGTCCTGGCGGTCGTCGCGCCGGACACCGGTGCTCACGCTCCAATGCTTGCTGATCTTGTAGGCGACGTCGAGTTCCTCGGCCGTCGTCTTGAGCCCTTGCTCCTGCGCCTTCTTGTCCGCCTTGGCGTTCAGGCTCCAGCGATCGCCGACCGGTAGCTTGAAAGTACCGCCGTAGTAGTCGGTGGCGGTCAGCGAGTCGAACCCGGGCGCGGAATAGCCGGCGTCGAGGTGTTGGGTGTAGTACGTCAGGTGACCCTTGTTCCCCGACAGAAAATCACCAAGCCCGAGACTGACATCGGCACGGTATGCGTTGGCGCTCGCGTTCGCGAACGCATTCGGGTTGTAGCTGGTGAAGCCGAAGCCACCGTCATTCGAGTAGGACGACCCGGACGCCAGCCCATCGCTCTTCCCGGTCTGCAGCTTCACCCAGGAGTCCGTGCTCTTCCGCAGCGTCAGATCCGCACCGCGCAGGCTGCTGCCGCTGACGCCCGCGTCGTTGGAGCTGGCAGTGACCCCGAGCCGGATGTAATCGTTGAGCCACACATCCCCCTGACCGCCCGTCGTCCAGGTGTGGATGTTCTGAAAGGCCGGCGTGAACTCATAGCGAACCACCAGGTACGCCACCTGCCCGCTGAGACCGCTGGTGCGAACCAGCAGGTTATCGGCCGCGGTCGAGGACAGCGGCTCGGCGAGGACGATCCGGCCCTGCAGATAATCAATCTCGTAGTCGATCGAGGGCCGCAGGTTCACGGTTCCGGTAACGAGCCCGGAGTCCTTGTCGCGCAGCTCGATGCGGACACGCTCCGAGCCGGTGAGGATGTCCTGCACGCGCATGAAGTACAGCGACCCACCCGTTCCCTGGAACTCGTCGCGGCCCGCGATCGTGCCCGGCTGGGCCACAAACCCATCGACGGCGTAGCGCTTCTCACCAAACCTCGTCGTGGTGTCGGACAGCCAGCGAACATTGCCACCGTAGAGCCCGCGGTCGACCTGCGCGAGCTCGTTGTCGAGGTAGTTGGCCCTGAAATTGCCCCACAGTCCGTAGTCGTCGTGGTGCTCAACCTTCACGTAGAACTTGCCCAGCGTCGGAGCAAGCTCCTGCACGATGCTGTCATCGCCGTAGGTTGGGTAGTAGTAAGCGGGATCGATGCGCCGGAACAGCGAGTCGGGCGTCTTGTTCAGGAAGTTGCTGAACAGATCCTTGACCGGTTCCTCGCGGGTATCCGCGCTCGCCGTCACGCGCCAATCGTCGCTGAATTTCCGCGTCGCAAAGAACGACAGGCTGCCGGCCACCGATGCATTGTAGTCGTACGGTGCGTTCGCACCCTGCATTTGCTGGTCGGCGGCGCTCGTGTGGTTCTTCGAAACGGTGAGATCCGCCATGGCAACGTAGAAGCGATCGTTGGGCTTGAACTCCAGGTCGCGCAGATACAGCGTGCCATTGCCGTCCTCATCGAGCACCGCCACCTCGACCGTGTGAGCGCCCGCGGGCAGGACCTCCTCGGCGATGAAGTTGCCCTTCGCATCCACCGGCACCGGGTGGCCCGCCACCCATACCGTATCCTTGCGCGGAATGCCGCCACCGTGCACGGTGACCGTGCCGCCGCTCACCCGGATGTTGTGTTCCGAGAGCGTGCTCTCGCCGTACGCGGCGAGCAGCTCCGGCTCCGCGTGCTGGACAGCCGCGGATTGCGGCCCCAGGTCTGCAGCCTCGTGCAGCTCGGGGCTGGACGTGCCAGCGGGTGAGTCAGCGGCGGCCTCCGGATTCTTGGCCGCGCGGGATCCATCATGAACCATCCACAGGGACAGCGGCTTCGTGTCGTCGAACTTGCCATCCTTGCCGAAGGCTCTGACCAGGTACTGTAACTCCTGCCCCGCAGTGGAGAGCTGCCGAGCGCTGGGTTGCCACTCGGCGGTGCCGTTCGGATCGATCGCGACGACGGCAAGCGGCGTGCTCTGCGGGGAACGCCCCGCCTCGAAGATCCGCACCTCCGCTCGCGCGATGAAGGCCCCGTAGTTGGTGTACATCTGAAAGCGCACCGGCGCCGCAACCAGACCTTCGTCAGGAGTCTGCTGGAACACGACGACGCTCGGGGCGACCGCCACACTCAGCCGGCGCCGCGCCTTGAGATTGTCGAACTGAAATCGAATCGCTGCCTTGTCCAGAGCAACGTCCGTGCAACGCTGCACGTCTGCGGAGCTCCTGCCCGGGTCGTCGATCGGCACCCCGTCCACGGTGATGTGCATCGTGTTGACGCCGAAGGGGCTCTGGGGTGTGAGCTCGTGCGTCAGGCGCGTGATGTTCAGGCCGTCGTCATCGAGTACGGCGGGCTCGTCGTAGACGACCTGGACCACGACGTACGATGTCTCTTCCTGGGTGAAGCCTACATTGACCACGTCACTCGACTGCACATAGCCCCGTCCTTCGTGCTCGGCCTGCGAGGCCGGCAGATGCATCTGCTCCGTGACGAGATCCATCGCCCGACGCGCCCGGGCGGCGGAGAGTCCGAC
>Ga0210408_10004922_pt1 | contig 11856 bp, 7 predicted proteins | sample IncBWH4MmetaG_FD_155471 | JGI IMG/M metagenome (GOLD analysis project Ga0210408, IMG submission 155471) | Forest soil microbial communities from Barre Woods Harvard Forest LTER site, Petersham, Massachusetts, United States - Inc-BW-H-4-M | ecosystem: Environmental > Terrestrial > Soil >... | reverse complement strand
ATCCCCAGCAAGTCATAACGCGGATTCGTCGGGTTGATCGTCGCTTTCAGGATCTCCGTATCTCTGGCGGTTCCGATAGCCACCAGTCTCTCCGGCATTCCGTACTGGAGAGAGTTATGCAGGTAAGATCTCCGCCAGACGTACGCCGCCACCGGCAGAATCGCAGCGCACAGCTCCATCGATCGAGAACCGGGAATCTCCAGCTCAAAAATGTGGAAAAATGCATTGCACAGGACGCTCGCCGCGCCCACTGCGATCATCGCTCTAAACAAGGTTCCCAGTCGGTTGAACTCCGCCATGCTGTAAAGATCGAAAACGTAAATTGCCCCCACGAAGGTTGTCAGCAGCACGGCCAACGACAGCCCCTTTTGCGCCGCGTCGCTTGTCCCCGCCGGATACACATACCACCCCGCGACGCTAACAAGCGTTATCAGTCCGATATCTCCCAGAAACAGTGTCACCTTGTGCCGGCATGGATGTCCCCAATGCATCATGTGGATCAACTCCCTCCTGATATGGAATCGTTCTCGCCTCTTCGCGCGAAAGTCATGGGCATCAGGAGCTTTTGCGCGTTAACAAAGTCCCGCTGCCAACTCCCAAAATCCCTTAACGAACGCAACTCCGCGCGCTCTCGGGCAACGCGCACACGTTCCCCTGATCAAGTCGTTCTAAGTCGCCCTATGTTCTTTTCTGAATTCCAGGAAGCCGGGAACCCTAACTGACCTCTCAAACTGACCTTCAGCTAGCAACGAGATCAGGTTCGTGCATTTTCCTGCCTGACATAGCTCCGCTCTCTGCAGGCCATTTCTTGCCGAGCACTCCCCGATAAATCTCCAACATCACACCGACTATGGTCGCATGCGAAAATTCGTTTAACGCTCTCTCCCGTCCCTTCCATGCCAAACGCCGCCGAAGTTCGGTGTCGTTTAATAGTCGTTCGATCGCAACCGCAAGAGCTTTTGCGTCTCTAGCAGGCACAAGTAGTCCATTCACCTCATGGGATACAGCTTGGCGGCATCCAGGCGCGTCCGTCGTCACAACTGCCCGCCCGGATGCTCCCGCCTCCGTAAGCACGTTGGGCAATCCCTCTCCGTAGTAGGAGGGCAGACAAACAAGTGTGGATTCGGCGTAAACCGCCGGCATGTCGCTTCGCTCCCGCCACCACTCCACAACTCTCGACCGCTCCCAAAGATCAAGCTGCTCCTTGGAAATGCAACCAGGATTATCGGGATCGGGGGAGCCAACGAGAACGAACCTTGCAGATGTTCCCTTTTCCCGCAGCGCCTGCGCCGCAGCCACGAATTCACCAACACCCTTCTCCCATATCATCCGTGACGGCAACAAGACGATTGGCCTTCCCGCAGGCTCTGAATGAGCCGAAAATCGGGCGGGATGGACACCCACGCCGGGAACTACGCTAACCTGATCCGCCTTGAGAACATGCTCGTTCAACAACGTAGCCCGGTTATCGTCGTTCATGACTATCAGTCGGAGATTCTCGGCTTTGAAAACGATGGCCAATACGCGGATTAAGATGCCGCGCAAGATCTTCATTTTTACGGTCGCGCGCGTGAAAATAGATCCCAGCCCGCAAATGATATTCACGGAAGGAATCGTGCCAATGAAACGAGCGGCGACGCCACCATGGACGACAGCCTTCAGCGCCTCATGCTGAACAACGTCCGGACGCTCTTGCCTATATACCTTGACGACCTCAAGCAGTGACCTCAACTCACGCAGGGGATTAAGGCTCTTCCGCGAGAGATTCCACGGAATCACCCGGATTCCTTCTTTTTCGATCTCTGCCCGGCGATTGCTGATTGGCGACATCACGACAACATCAAAGCCGCATCTCTTAGCTTCGCGTGCTAAGCCAAGCCGATTTCGCCAAAAGGACACGTCATCTGAACATAGAAGAAGGATTTTCGTCTGGCGGAAATTAGAAACCTCGAAGTTGCTCGCAGCAAAAGACGAGTTCGTGCCCATCCAAAGCCTCCGTTTCGAACCTATCGAATTCGAGAATCTTCCCGCACACACTGCTGCTCCAAAACGACTTTCGGAGCGATCCTTCGCTATGACTCCAGTGTGTTTAGGGAATTGCGCGGGCGCTCTCTGGTAACCATTCCCGAGCGAGTCTAGTTGGATGAGACCACTGTTTTTCTCGCGCCAACTCGATCTCTCTCAGAGAAACAACGAAAAACGGTAACAAGTAGAGCGTCCGAAAATAGATTAATAGTGGGAATCCGGTTTCAAATGACACGGTCACAAAAAACAGAATCAAAAGATGCTTTCGCGAAACTAAATTATTTTTCAAAAAGCGATAGAGCCCGAAATATACAAGGAATAAGAGAAGGAACGAGCCCCGCAGCAGATATTCGAGAATTCCCGAATCGCCGATGAAGAAATGCGAAGGCGATTCGACATCGCTACCTGCCTCGCTCTGTGCACGCGCGAGCCCAATGGGCAAGAAAGGATGGCTGCGCAAATAGGCCATGGCGACACTCAGGGAGCCATCTGGCCCGTAGCGCGATACAGGCCCGTTAGATTCAGTGTTCAGAAAAGCTCCATCGGCCATTTGTGGCAAATTGCTAAGGGTATCCAGTGCGTCTGCAAAATTCCTGATCGCCAACGGAACTACAGCAGAGACGCACAAAACTGACACGATGAAAAGTCGCCGATCGCGCTTCCAAAACCATGTTCCCATCTGCACAAGGGCGAGAGCACCAAAAGCGACCGAGGTAAAAGACGTTAGCCCCAGAAGAAGAACGAAATAACCCAAAGCAAAGAAAAGCGAGAGCCTGCTAGCTTTAGATATGAAGCTCTCCCAGTTAATCCAGAACAAAACGAAGACGAAAAACGCGGCCATTGAGTGAGTCCCGAATGTGAGCACGGGCTTGTGCAACGACACCATCAACGGAACCAGTTCAGAATAAGCAGTCCAATAGTACCTAGGAAGAAACTCCGTCATCCATTCGCTTCCGGCGAGTATCGCAACCCCTGCTGCGAGGTTGAGCAAATTGATGAGTACAACAGCACCATTAACAAGCGGACCAGGACGAAATTTGCGGAGGTCCAGCGCTAGAACCAGTGCCAAAACGCAATACTTGAGAAACAGTCCCAAGTCAACGTCCACCGGCCCACGGCACAACCCATAAAGAGTCCATGCCGCAGGAAGGATCACAATGGGCAACGAGATGCACCCAATGATCTCCCGGCGAAGGCCACGCCTTCCGGCCAAGTACGCAAGTAAGCCTAGTAGAATTGAGAAAGCGATTAGAACAGCAAGGACACTGTGCTCCCCATTTGTAGACGTTGGGAAGTAGAAACCGACGACGAGAAGGCATGCGAAAGCCGCCTGCTCGAAGGAAAAGGTTGACTCAGTCTCAAGATGTGGTGACACGGGCTAGTTCAGACCGTAGCAAGCTTCAAGGCATGTTGTTCTACGTGGGTCTCGGCCCACACTTCTTCCCATCGCCGAGCGGTAAGTTCGTCCACCGGCAGGGCGCGATGTCGCAGAAGACGATGGTTTAGACCTGTGCAAATAGCGATGGAGTCTAGGACGCCCTTTAGTACCTGCTCGATTAATGCAGCACCAGCGATCAAATACTGTCCCTTAAGGATCGCCCTGTTGAGCACAGCCGTCGTGAAATACCTTCTACCCGTCATGATTTTAGTAAGGGAAAGCTTTTCTTCTCGGTACCCCAGCACGATCTCAGGTACCGCCGCAAAACGGCTTTGCTCATAGGTACGCAGCAGTAGTTCCTGGTCCTCGCACCGCAGTGCGTCCGGACGATATAGGTGCTTTCGGAACCACGCGATCCTTCCAATCCACGTGGGGTGGGTTAGATAGAAACCCCTCCAAGCTCTCCTGCAAATGATTTCGTGGGTTGTCGGCGCTTTACGCAAACCAAGAAGGCGTCCTCCCCGCCCAAAAGTCAGAACGCCTCCGCCTAAAAGATCTACGTACGGATGCTGCTCCAAGTACCGCACCTGGAGCGCCAATCTTTCAGGATAGGAAATATCGTCGCCATCCATTCGAGCGAAATACCTCCCACTGCTGAGTTCAATCGCCTCGTTCAAGCGAGCAACAAGTCCCTCGCGCTTTCCGTCTGCAAAAACCCGAATTCGAGGGTCCATATAAGCCCGGACCAAATCGACCGTTCCATCGCTCGATCCGTCGTCAATAATCAAAAGCTCCCAGTCAGAGAAGGTCTGACTCAGGATCGATTGAATCGCCGCACAGACAGTTGACTCGCAATTACGAACCGGCATGCCGATGCTTACGCAGGGGCGCTGGACATCATCCATGGTCAGTGCTCCACCTGAATTGAGACTACGGTTGAAACGTCCCTCACCTCTGCCAGGCCGCGCCGAAAAAGAATTAGGCTTAAAGTAGACAGTTGAAAGGTTTCAGCAATCAGAACGGCCCATGCCATCCCTATATGTGCAAACAGGGGAGCTAGAACAGAAGCCGATATAAGGTTGATAAATACGCTGCCGAGAGTTACCGCTCCGACTGTGCGCTCCATACCTCGCGGAAGCATCCAATGCATGATCAACGCTTCGTTGACCGCCTCGAGCGCTAGAACCAGCGCGAAAACGTAAAGCACTTGTATCGACGCCTCGTAACCCCTCCCGAGGATGAGTGAAACAAACTGCGAAGCATATAGAGCGAGCGCGCCCGCCAAGGCCAGCCCGGCGGCGCCCGCAATCGGAATCGTCCATCGAGCCAGTCGCGATGCCTTCGGAGGATCATCGGAAACTAGCCGGCTCATATGGGGATAGAGTGCCTGGGTGAAGGGTACAGTCAAACCCTGAGCCGCTTTTGCAATTCGTTCTGCGCCGCCAAAGTAGCCCACCTGGAGGGAGGGAACGAAAAGACCCAAGATAAACGCATTCGCTGAGCCGTAAACGTTGTAAGCACTCCGGAAGAGGAACATATTCCAACCCTGACGCAAGGCACGTACGCTCGCCTCCAAGCTCAACGAGCGGAAACCTATTTCCCGGTACATCCAGAGCGTCGCGACCAGCACGAGAATACAGCCCGCGGCTGCTTGGGACGCCAGCGCCTTCCATCCATCTCCGGGACTATGCACGACAAAAAAAATTGCCAGCGTCGCCACGGCCCGCGTAAAGAGCTGCATGAGAACGACGACAACAACGCGCTCCGTGCCTTGGAAGAACCAGAAGTTGCTCAGACCGAAGGCCAGCGCCTGAAGCATCGCCCATGCCAGATAACCCGGGTGCTGGTAAAAATTCTCAACCGTAAGGGCCGCGACACAGGAAAGAACTAGAAAGCCGGAGATGAGTATCAGCTTGGCCCCAAGAACCCCCGCTGCGATCTCAGCAAGCGCTTCGCTATTGCCACGGTTTTGGGCCACCTCGCGCGTAGCGCTGAAATTGAATCCGTACTCGAAAGTGATAGAAGCCCACAGCGCGAACGACTGCGAGAATAGTAAGAGCCCGAACGCCTGAGCATGCAAAACTCTCGCCAGGTACGGGAGAGTCACCAAAGGCATGACATAACCCGCGAATTGAATTGCGTAAAGGGCTACAGTGTTCCTCGCGACCGGATGCCTGAGAAGCCCACGCATAAAATTGGAGCGCTCCAATTGTGTTTTGGGATCCTGCATTTTTGGCTTTCTAATCCTGCTTGAACGCTCGCGTCAGTTATATTTTCGTCCCGTCCTTCGTCGGATTAACCCTTAGGGACCACTTTCGCACGCCAACAACACACAAAGGTGATCCACACCCACGAGCGCGGTGAGCACACAATCAAAAAGCGCGATCTTCCACTAAGAAAAGACGAATACGTCGACATCAGAGGTGCGCGTCCGGAAAAAGGTTCTTGATTTAAGAGCCCGTAACACTGCATCGGTGCATCCAGGCTTGAACGAGTCGTGGCACTCAATCATCAACACTTTGCAGATTGGGATCGCGTTACTCTCAAAGATCTCTTTCTCCGAACCTTCAACGTCGATTTTTAGAATATCTGCCTCAAGCACCAAAGAGGAAAGCGGGAGTCCAGGAACTACGCCATTTGGCGACTCGCGGACTGACGATGCCCAAGAGTCACAGAGATCATCGACCTCCAGCTTCGTGTGTTGGGGCCACGCTGCCGCGTTTACAGCTCTTATGTTTGGATAAGGACGGATGTTTTCCAGCAAGAGACCGAAATTCCGGGGATTCGGCTCGACAGCGATGATGCTGGCGCTGGGAAAGAGGTTGGCGAAGAAAACGCTGGCCAAACCGATATGTGCACCTGCGTCAAGAATGACCTTCGGATGCCGAAGTTCCCGGACAGCGGGATGGTCGTAGCTCCGTTGAATCAGAACTTGATCGAAGGCGCCGCGGTCTCCGCGATTCCTGCCTACCGTGACAGGATATTTTATGTTGGGAACTGATAGCCTCACGTGGCCATGCTGTCGCAGATGGAGCGATAGTGCAGGCAACGGGCCGAGCGTAAACAAAGATCGTAGGGCTGCCCGTGGGGCAAAGCTAATTCTATCGAGCCCTAGAAGGCGTATCAGCCGCCGGACCCAGTTCGGCCGCCCCGTCGCGACTTCCGCCCGCTTGCCCTGAGTCCCGGAGGGAGTCTCGAAGGGTGGCTCGCTTCGAACGAGCGCAGCGTCTTTAACGCTTGTCGCCATCATCCATCCCCATCGTCTTTTCGTAGCTCATCTAGTATTCATGTAGCTTAGGTGTCTCGACGTTCTGTCGGACACCTGAGGGTTTTGCTCAGAATCCGAAAGCCTCTTTACGCCAGCGGTGTAATGTTTAATGCTCGAAATTTCGTCGCCCTGACCTCGCGCATACGGGCGTTGTCTGCCTTACAAGTGGCACAGCCACTCCTGGCTGTGCTCAGTCCATCGTCCAGCTTCGCCGCCCGCCGCCCAAAATTCCCCGGCTTCCGCGAACACGCTCCCGCTTCGCCTCGCCTCTCCGCGACTCCCCGCTTGCCCAGAGAGGCGCGCAGCGAATCGAAGGGTTCTCGTATTCCTCGGCAGGACCGGCTTCCCTTCCGCCCTCGCGATGACTAACCCCGGCTCCACCGGGATGGGCGCTTCCAGGCTCGTTCCGCCCCGTCAGAGTCACCCCGCGGATGACAGTGCGCGGAGCTCTCGCGGACCCTGCACTTCCAAATTCGTTGCGCCTGCAACCCCTTTAGAATGCGCACTTGCGCAAAAAGGGTGGGGGGGTACCCCTGTCTCTCCTCTATCAAATTCTCAACTTTTCAGCGCCGCCACCGGCGCGTGCGGCGCAAACACCCGGACCGCCTCGATCTCCCCGATGTTCACCTCAACCGCGACCGCTCGCGTGATGAGCCCAATCGACAGCACAAGGCGCGAGATCCCCTTCTTCCGCACCAGGATTCCCTCGACTCCCGTGAGTGCGCCGCGCGTGATCCGCACGCGCTGGCCTGCCAGCAATACGGGGTGCGGCTGGAGCTTGCAGTCATGATCGAGGCACGTTCGGATTGCCGTGAGCTCGGCTTCGGGAATCGCCGCCGGCTCGCCTCCAAAACCCACCAGCCGTATCACGCTCGGGACCTGAATTACCTTCAGGCGGTTTTGAATAGGCACCCGCACGAAGACGTAACCGGGAAAGAGCGGCAGATCGAGCCGCATTTTCCGGTCCTTCCACTGACGCACGCTCTCGTAGAGCGGCAGGTAATGCGGGATGGACCTCTCGTTCATCTGGCGCGCCACGCTCTTTTCATGATTGGGCTGCGTGTAAGCCGCGAACCAATGCGGCGCGAATTCGCCGCCAGCCGCTTCGCCGCAAGGCGATTCCGAAATCTTCGGCTCCGCCCTATTCAGATTTTGAGAGGTTGATTTCACGTCGTGTCCGCACACAGCTCCGCCATCGTCTCTTACAGGCCCTGAAAACATTAACTGGCTGCTGCTCAATAAATTACGAGCAGTTCGTTAGTCCGCGCCACCCTCAACGGGGCGACGCGATCGGCCAAAAATCCCCCATGTCTTCGCGCGCAGGCTCACCCCAGCCTGCGGAAGCAAACGCATCTGCGTTTTCATCGACGCAAAGACTTCCTGCGCCAAGACTTTGCCCTCGTCTTCCGGGTCCATTTGGCGCCAGCCAGTCTTCCCAAGCACGCAAATCACGGCGACGGCAAGCGCAAGTATCGTGCCGAGGCCGATCACGATCAGACGGGGTGGATACGACTTCTTTTCAGGCACTTCGGCTGCATCGAGCACTTTTACGCTTGGCGTTTCCTTGGCCTCTTCGACCTTGGCGAGCTCGTTTTGTTGTGTGAGCAATCCGTAGACGGTCTCTTGGATCTTTGCCTCGCGGTAGAAGTCGGCGTATTTCGCACCGAGCAAGGGCAATTGCCGAATCGAAGGATAGGGCATGGCAGCAGACGAATCCGTAACCGGCTCAGCCGAAGGGTCTGCATTACTTTGTCTAGCCCGTCCCACACTGCTTTCGGTGCCGCCAATCTTGTCGAGTTCTTTGTGCAGCTCGCCGACTTGCGCACTCAGCTCTCGAACGCGGGCGTTGTTTTCCGTGTAGATCTGGCGCATGCCCTGAAGTTCGGATTCGGCTGCGATCATCTGGCCGGCCAGATTCGAGGCGGCATCCAGCATCGCTTTACCCTGCTGTTGGATGTCGAGAGTGCTGTTCTTACTTGAGAATTGGGCCAGCTGGCCCTCGGCGTTGCCCAAATCTCGCTTTACGGATTGAAGACGATCTTCCAGGAACACGCGCTCGCGATGTGCGGAGGAGGTCGAGAGCTGAGCGACCATCGTATTCAGTTCATTGACGTAGGCGTTGGCAATCGCTGCGGCTCGCTGCGGGCTACGATCAATCACTGTGATGGTGATGATGCCGCTCTTCCGGTCTTCCTGAACGACCGTGTTCTTGCTCAGTTCTTTGCGTGCATCTTCCAGGAGCCGGGCACTGTATATCTTTCTCAAATCGAAGCTCTGGACCAGATGGTTCTCGATCGTCTCGCTCTGCAACATGCCAACAAACAATGCGCCTGAGCTTTTCATTCCCAGGAGATCGCCGGCCGTTGCTGCAAGTCCGCCGCCGGTTTTTTGGGCCATTTCTGCCATCATCATCATGCCCGACGTCGATTGCGGATCGGGCGGCATCAGCCTTGTGCTAGTTGTGTATCGCTTCGGAATTGCAAACGCGAGCGCCAGTGAGAGCAGCAGGCCCACACCGGCCACACGCGCCATGTAAGCGCGCTCATTCCAGACGAGGCGCAGCGTGGCTATCCATTTCTCCCGCGCGGGGTAACGTTCCTCCGAGCCAGCGTCGTTCATGTCAGATTGAAACGCTGCGCCGGAGGGCTCCTGCGATTTGATTTTGTCGTCTTCCATCAACCAAGGTTTCCTATTCTTGTGCCGCGTTTCATGGCTCTATCGCGTGCTACTTCTGCCTTCCAGAATTTCGCTCGGGATAAAAACCGACTTCCAGGGTTGCGGTGACGTTTCTTTGTGGCCCTTTGAACAGAACCGGATAGCGCGAAATGTTTTCGTACTGCAGCTCACCTTTCATATAAAAGCCGGTCCGCAGATACAACTCATTGCGCAACCCATAATCTTGCCAGGCGCCTCCGCCCGGAATGAACTCCGCGTTTACGCTGTTGTGCCGGTAGATAAATTGCAAAGTGTTTCGTGGTGAGATCCAGTACGTGAACCAACTTTGAATAGTGCGGCCTTCCCGGCCCACAGTGTTGCCAATCAAATTGCCTTTGTTTGTGTTGCCGTCTGGGTACCCATAGTTATAGTAGTTATACAGTCCTGAATTTCCTCCGCCGATTAGAGCGGAAGACGACTCTGTGGAGACTCCTTCCATGTGGAAATCGAGCCTAGGAATTCCGGGAATCCGGGTAATGAAGATGCCGGGATGCCAAGGATTACGCGGGGGATTCTCAATCGGCAAGATGTCGTCTTCGGCGTAGGCGTCTCCGTAGAGAACTATGTAGTTCCGAACCTTAGGAACATAAAAGGTCCAGTCCATCTCGGATTCGTTGTCACCAGGTACACTGTTGAGTTTGGGACTGACAGAACCAACCAGACTTCGAAGCAAATTGCCCGTTGTCAGTGGATCGCCGCCGGTGCCGCCGATCATGGTTCGGCGCCCGAATCCTAGCTCCAAAAACGGGAACAGCTTGACGTTGATCTTTTGGCCGTAGACGAACGGATTCGGAACATAAGGATGTCCTTCAAGCCGTCCGAAAAAGTGGTCGATTCGCACGGGGCCGAGGTGGCGAAGGAAGCCTGGCAGTAGAAAAGGCTCCGGATTCACCAGGCGAATCATGGTCACCGGCTCGATGTTGTCACTCCACGTCATCGAATCCGGTCCCGGCGCCCACGAAAGACTCTGCCGACCGACAGCAAGCTGGAAGTTGTGCACGTCTACAGCTGCGTAAGCATCAAGCAGTTGCGCTTGATTGGTGCTTGCTACCGCACCCGATTGCACTTCCGAAAGCGGTACCCCGTCTGCTCGGGCAATAACGCTTCGTGCTCCGTCGGAGAGCGCGGGCGCCGCAGGAGCGTGTTGGAATTCCGCGCGCACATATATGGTTAGCGGCCCTGCTGAAGCGTCGAAGGATCCGCCGGCTTGGCCGTTGGTTCCGCGCTCAAAGGGCCGTCCAAAGTCGTAAGCAACGGTCTGGCCGAAATGGTAACTATCGGTGAGTGCCGGACCACTAATCGATACAGCTCGGACGTAAAGAGAATCGACATTCGCGGTCAGGTTGTGCCCGCCGCTAAGCAAACCACTTTCATAACCAAATTCTTCCTGCAGTCGGCTGACGAGGCCGGCAGCCTCGGTATTTGGTTTATCCGTTGCTTGCAATGACTCCGCGGCTTCTTCGGTGAGGCGCGCGCATTCCATCCGTGTCCAAGGCTTCAAACCGAGAATCGCACTGCTAACGTATCGCAGAGCCGCCAACCGCTCGACGGTCGAGTAAACCCAGCTATCGAGCGGAACGAATGGAGAACCCATGTCCTGCCGGTCTCGTTCCCCTCCACGATCCTCCTTTCCTGGAAGATCGCCGACTGTCGCTCCTCCAAGATCAGGATCATGGTGAGCACGATAGATCTGACGACCGATCAGCCATCCCATGGCGCTCCCAATAAGCGCATCCGAGGGCGAATGATCTTTACCTAGCACAACCGAGGCACTCACGGCCGTCGCCAATCCGTACGCTAATGTCTGTGTGAGGAAGCCCGGATATTCGTGCGCGATGACCGTTGCCGCGGACCAAGCCGCGGCGGCATGATCCGATGGGAATGAATTGCCACCCTTGAAAAAATCGAGCCGACCTTGATCCGCGGTGGGCCGTTCTCTGCCAAAGGAATACTTGAGAGCCTGCGTGGTAAGCAGGCCGTCAATCACAGCTTCGCCGGTGAGAATGCCCGTCTCTCTCTCGTGATCGTCGTGTGAGATGTAACTCCAAACATAAGAACCAGCCGCCACGCCGACGAGCGCAGCTACTCCATCATTCGAGAAACTACGATAACGATTCAATTTTTGTGGGTCGCTCGATAGCGCACGAACGAAGGAGCGATCTGTCGCGACTGAGAATGCGGTCACGGTGGCAAAAGGAAAAAGCCACGTGGCAGCGTCGGAATGGAGGTGAAAAGAACTCGTCCAGATGGTCTTCTGATCGAGAGCGATATTCTTCAGCAACGAAAAGCCGACACGGCTTTCCGAAAAGTTCGCGGACTTATTGTCCTGGCTCGTGCTTTCGTCAGTCACGAACCTCCCTTCACTCGTCGTCGAGTCTTGCGCTGGCAGCCCCGTCGCAACCATCGCAAAAATGAACAGACCGCAAAAGAAATTTGTTACGAGTTTGCGCACTTGCCTCGATTCATTGCT
>Ga0210408_10004921_pt1 | contig 11857 bp, 13 predicted proteins | sample IncBWH4MmetaG_FD_155471 | JGI IMG/M metagenome (GOLD analysis project Ga0210408, IMG submission 155471) | Forest soil microbial communities from Barre Woods Harvard Forest LTER site, Petersham, Massachusetts, United States - Inc-BW-H-4-M | ecosystem: Environmental > Terrestrial > Soil >... | reverse complement strand
CGAACGGTGCTGCCGTCCTTGTGCACATTGAGGGGAGAAGCCGGATTGGTGGCGGTCCAGAGCTGGAACCACGCCTGATTGCGTTGCGCCGAATGAAAAGCGCCGCATTCTTCATAGTCGCTTTCCGCGGTGGCGAAGTTGAAGCGCTCGCACACAGTCAGGTAATGGGTCAGAAAATACCGGGTCACCGCCTGCTCGGGCGCCGTGCGGCCGGCGTACACCGGCACCACATCGACAATGCCCGTGCTGTTATCGACCCGCACCACAAAGGGGTCGACACGCTTCAAGGGCATGAGCATGGCGAGCGCCAGCGCGCTCGCAACCGCGCACAGCCATCCGGCTCCGGCCACCCACCACGCGGTGCGGGTACTGCGACGCAGCTGTGCCGCGCGATCGGCATCCCATGACTCGGCCTCGCGAAAATAGTCTTCAATGGGAGAAGTCGTGATCAAGGCGCTCTCCGCGCATTGGCCGCACTTGCCGTCCCACTTGGAGCGCTGCTTGCACCGCCGATCGCCACGGGCGGATTGATCGGCTGCAGGTGCGCATCACAGCGCACGATGGGTTTGGCACACCCGCACAGCATTGCCATCAAACAGACGAGCAGACGCATGATTTCACCCTCCTTGGAATTCACTTGGTATAGCGGCGCTTCTGTCGCCGTCGATGTGCCGGCGCGAGTAGCCGACTGCTCTGCGCACTACCCGACCTGGGAGACGCACCAGCTTTGCGGGGGTGCCCAGCAAACGCGGCGTGAGAAATTGCAGCACCGGAACAGAGGCCTTGCCGGTGTTTCTCAGGCCCCAACCCAGACTGCGGCTCGTGAGCCCGAAGGAATTGAGTGTTACGCCACCGGCCAGTCCCGCGGCTATAGGCATGACCTGTCGCAATACCAGAAACACCAGTACCGCAATCAACAGCATGTGCAGCACGTCGACCGTCAAGATGGCCGTGCCTCGAGCCGCCGTTTGCGTGGCGTAGGACTGCACGATTTGCAGCAACAGAGCCGCGACCATCACGGTCAGCACGATGATCAAGGCGTAGTTGATCAGCTGCGCAATCCAGGCCGCAAAGAATCGCTTGGTGGCATCGAAAAATAGTGAGGCAATGAACAACGGTCCCAGCGCCAGAAGAACCGCCAAGGCAACGCTCGAGAGCGCGAAGAGAAACATCGCATACACGCACAGCAGGCCGATCAAACACCACACCAGAGCACCGGCGATATAGAATCCGATTCCGAAGCCGTGCCACGAACTGGCGCCCTTGGTCCAAAGAATATCGGCAACTGTGCCGCCGCGATTCCAGATAGTATCGATGGTCCCCACCGGATCGGCGCTTCCCACGATCGCAGCGGCGAGCTGGACCGGCGCGTTGTAAAAGGTGTCGACGATCAACGTGTTGTAGAGCCACAGCCGCAGCCCCACCCCCAGGATCAGAGCCAGCACGAGAATGCGCTTCAACCCCGTCATCACGGGTTCGTCGATCTTGCCGGTGAGGTGCAGGTAACCCCACGCCATCACATAGATCGTCGCCAGTGTGACGATGGCGGGCTCGAGGATCGACGCCAGGCGTGCCGTGTTGTCGCCTATGTAGGCGGCCAGCTGAGCGTTGAGCCAAGCCGAAAATGTCGAGAAAAACCCCATGTCGGCGCCTCGCAGCCCGCGCCTCAGGGAACCGGCTGGAAGCGGGTTTCAAAGCTTCCCTGCCCTTCGATTGCACGTTCGAGCGCCTGCTGCCGCAGGGCCGATTCCTGAGCCTCGGTCGCCTGATACAGCACCTGATTCTTGGTCTGTTCGTTTTGCAGCATCCCGAGCTCGGCACTGATTCGCGCCTGCAAATCGAGGATTGCCTTCTGGTCCCCCGCCGTCGAAATCGCGGCGATCAGGCTTTGAATCGAGGCGAACCGGCCACTCGCGTTCGCGAGCGCCTCTTGGGCCAGCGCCTGCTGCATGGCGGTCCACTGGCGCGCTGACAGAATTTGCTGCTGATCGGCCGGCGAAAGCATACTTAAGCGCTGCGGGGACAGAACCGCATTGGCGGCCATCACTCTTTGCACGTCGGCGGTAAGGCCGGTGTATCCGCTCGCGCCGCGCGCCAGGAGCGCGGAAGTCACCTGCGTCCAATCGACAGGCAAATAGTTGCGGTTGGTGCCGCCGAGCAGTCCCGCCATGCCGCGGCCGCCCGTCATGGCCTGCAACGCTTGCTGCGCCGATTGCAGTTGATTGCGCGCAATCGCCAATTGCTGCTGCATGGTCTGTACTTCCTGGATCAATTGCATGATGGCCGGCATATCGATGACCGCCCATTGCGCGCGGGCAGCCGGCGTGATTGCGATCGAAGCGACAAGGCACGCGAGGCTCAAGCGAATATTGCGGGTAAGCATGGACATCTCCTCTCCTATCAAGTGAGTCGATTGGATAAGCACCGGTCAGCGGCCGGTGCCGGTCAAGAATTGGGGTAGCCACGCCATCGGGTCGGGTCCCGTCGCGGACATAATCCGGTGCATGCGCTTGACCTCGCTGGCACGGCCAGAAATCACGGCCAGTTCGGCGTCAAAGCCCTTGAGATCGAGCTGGCACACCACGCTGTGGTGCGCTTGTTTGACCAAAAACATTCTCGACCCCGGTTCGAGCTGATCCTTGATGAGTCTGAACTCTCGTTCAGTCAGCCCGAACCCCTGCGTGTATTCCTCGAAATTGGCGTCGGCGTTTGGAAAGAACACCTTCGTCGGGGTCTGCTCCGTCAAGGTTCGGCTGATGGGACTGTCGAGCACATCGCTGGCACTTTGCGTCGCGAGGCACATCACCCCGTTGAGTTTTCGCCAGGTCTTCGGGCCATCCTTTGCGAAGTTCTCGAACGCGGGGTCCGCGAGCAGCCGCCAGAACTCGTCCATCCAACAGACGAGTCGACGGCCATCGAGCAACTGGCGTACCAAATGAAACAAGTACAGCGTGATCGGCGACCGAGTCAGCGAGTGATCGAGAAATTCCGTCACATCGAATCCGACGACCGGGCGCCCCGTCAACCGGGACACCAGAGTGTCGCGGGCGTTATCGAAGACCCACGCGTAATCACCTCGACAGGCTTCGCACCAACGCGCGAGGCGCGCGTGCAGGCCTTCCGGATCCGTTGGATCGAGAAACTCCACCAGCCGAGACAGGCGTCGGGCCGCTGGCTCGAGAGCCAAAGTGCCTCGCAGCGCTTGATCGAGGTCGGCCGCCTCCCGCACGTGACCGGCGCGCTGCGACGGCGGGGCGCTCAGGCTCAGCAGCCAAGTCTTGAGAAATTCGACGTTTGCCGGCGTGTTCGGCAGCTGCAGTGGATTGAAGCCGGTGGGAACCCCATTTTTCAACGAGAGATAGTCGCCTCCCAACGCTCGCACCAGGATTTCGAGTCCGCGATCCTTGTCGAAGACGACCTGAGTCACGCCTTGACGGTCCAACATGGCAATCAAAAAACCGATGAACACCGTCTTACCCGAACCGGTGGGGCCGCAAATGAGGGTATGGCCGGTATCCTTGCGGCTCCCGCCGTCCGGATCGTTAGGATCGCTGGCATGCAGTGAAAAGTAATACGGCGAGCACGCGCTGGTGACGAACAAGCTCAACGCGTCACCCCAATGATTGCCGGTTGCGCGACCGGTGGGATAGTTGTGAAACGGCGCCATGGCCGCAAAGTTCCGCGACGTGATCGGCGCCTTGCGCGGCCGGACAGGGAAATTACCCGGCAACTGCGCCCAGAATGCCGCCTCCAAGGCCATGTCCTCACGCGCGACCAACATTCCGGTATCGGCGAGAAGACTGCGCGCCAACGCAATGTGATCCTTGAGCGCCTTGAGGCGGCCACCCGCATCGGCGTCGACACTGGGTTCGGGAATATCAGCCAGCACCTGCAGGGAGAAGTGATGGTCACCCATGACGAACTCATTGCTCGTGAGCGCATCCAGCGCCTCCTTCAGCTCCGACGCCTGCGAGACGGCGAAATCGCCGGCATTCGCCATTCGATTGAATTGCCGTTGCAGCAGGGATTGGCCCGTGGCCTTCGATAGAAAAGCAAAAGACTGCGTCAAAACAAAGGCAAACGGCGCCGACAACAGCCGGTTGTACATTCCCACGACGCTTGGGGTTGGATACTCCTTGATGCCGAGCATCGCGCCCACGCGCGTCGTCGTGGGCGATCGGTATTCGATGGCTTCGGTACCGAACAATAGGCGCGCGGTCGCAAGCGCTTGATTGATCGGACCTCTTGGCAGCGGCAAGCGTTGCCATTCGCCATTGATCAGCAGTCCGAGGTACTCGAGCAACGACGAGCACCGGACATTGCCTGATTGATAGGTACCGAGGAGTTCGGGCTCATACCTCGCCAATGATGCCGCGAGCGTCTGCGCCAGCTTCTCGCAGGCATCGAGCGAATCGGCAACCGCCAGCTGCGATCCGTCGCGCTGCGCGCGGACCAGAATTTTCGATACCAGGTTAGTGGCTGCCCCCGATGTGGGTCTATATACCAGCGCGAGATAGACCTCGTTGATCATCAAGGTCTCATTCGCCAGACGGCTGCGATATTTTGCATGGAGGGCGCCGGCAAATGAGCCGCACGATTGCCGCCTGGCGGCCCATTCCTCCGAACTCACCGTAATTCCGGTGCGGTGCCGAATCACCTGCGTCCACAGAGCCACATTGGGACTACCGATATTTCGCCACAGTACGTTGAGCCGCTCGTGCCAATTGTTGAGTTCGTCGTCATCATTGCTTTCGAAGCTGGCACCTCCCAACCGAAACACCTGCAAGTAGTCGCCGTCGGCCGTCCTGACCACCGTCGGCGCCACGTGCGCCGTATAGGGGATCCGCTCGGAGGTCGCGAACTCGCGACGTATGGCCGTTGTGCGTTTCAGTGTCCGCATGATCCGGCCTCCTTTCTCGGAATAAAGCTGCTCATGTCTACTCCTTGACTGCTGTGCGGCGCGGTGTGAGAAAACCGTCCGTCGCGTGACAGGCAGTCTGGGAGAGGCTCTGCAGAAATTAAATCTAATTAACTGCCGAGTTCACGCAAAAAGGAAAGTCGCTCCCGGTTCGGTAATCTACGCGTGCGTTCTGCATTTGAGCGACCCGGCACGTTCAACAGGACGATTACGATCAGCCACGAAGAGCTGGATCGGTTTGGGGTGATTTCGCGCGTTCGGGAGCGCCGCTGGCAACTTCGCTGTGCTTCGATTCTGATCGAGTGACGAGTCCATAGACCGACAGACGCGAATCACGGTGATCTGCGAGCGTTTCGTTCTTCTTTTTCCACTCCCACGCGGAATGAAGCGCTGGAAGACAGCATTCCGCTTTCCCAAGGGGGATTGACGCTCAAGCCATCTCGCGACCGAGTTCCATCTTACCTTCGATCTTCACGTCGAGTCTCTCCAAGATCTTGAGCAACGTATCCCACGACACGTTTTGATAATCCTCGCTCTCGTAGCGCGCAATCTGCCGGGAGTGCACATGCACTAGTCGAGCGAAGCTCTCGATGGTCATGTGAGCTGCGATCCGATATCGGATCGGAGCGACACGCAGATCGTGGAGGGAGAAGATGTGCAATTCCTTTGCTGGAGTTTTCTGCAGTTGCTCATAATCCTTGATCTGCCTCTCGATCTCCTCAGCCAGCTCTATCGTTTGGCCGTGTGCCGCGCGGATGAGCGCTTCAGGCGCTTTGGTCCGAGTTTTACGGGCCAAAGCCTCCCGCAACGATGCGAGTTGCTTCTTGGCGGCCTGGTGCTGTTTTTCGCTGCGAATCATATCAATACCCTCTATGTCCTACGCGAAGGAGACCACCAAAATTCCTTTGGGTTCTCCGTCCCGATTGACTTGAAAAAATTTCGGAAAAGGAAGACCGCTACCGGCCTCGATCACAAATGCCGGAAAGAGCTCAACACCGTATTTCTCCTTCATGGGCGCCCGGCTTGCCGCCAGGAACACAGGATCGAGCCGACCAAGATCGACGCGCTCGGTATACTCCCAACAGCCATCCACATCGTTGGGCTCTTTTTTACTCGTAACAAAGCTCCCATCGATCCAAATCTTTTGGACCCCCGCCGCTTGTAAATTCTCCGCAGCATTTTCCAGCCCATACATCAACTCTTCCCGCTGCGCCGACAATCGTCCGAAGCGCTTTCTTACGCCCGGGAGCGATGTCCGATGTTCGCCGGGCGGAAGCTCGCCCGCTTTATTTAACGGAGGGATCGCCATAACGCCTATTATGTCATGACTATATAGTCATGTCCACAACGGAGTGAAGCGTTAGGTTTTTATTCGACGGCTCGTAGGGCACTGGCGCGGTTGATCACCGCCATGCTCGGAACCCGGCTCGCGGAGCCATCACCTGAAACTGCGCCATATCGGCGCGCCTGCGACCGCGGCGGCTCGGCAGATCGAGTAGCAGCGGGCTGTAGCTGCTGGCCTTCCAGACGCGTAAATTCGCGAACAGCGCGGGCAGTCGAGTCCGCGCCCACAGCAGTACCAAATCGAAGAAGCGGGCATCCCGTGCACACAGCAGCATGCACACGCCATGAATCGGCGCACAAAGCAGCAGCGTCAGGAGATTTCTTGTCAGAAGGAAGGCTTCCATCGTGAACACCATGTTGAACAGCAGCGCCGAATAGGTCACACCCCATCGCATCGGTGGCCGTGTCGCACCCACGAACAGCGGATCGGCGATCAGTCCGGAATTGAGTTCGCTCAATGTCCTCTCCTAGACTCCGAACATGCCGCGAACCCAGGTGACGATTTGCGGCGCTCCAAATCCGATCGCAATCCCCAGAATTGCGCCGATACACCACCCCCAGGACATTCGGTTTGCCATTGCCATTCCGCCCAGTACCATCACGAGAATGATGGCGACCGGCGTCAACCACGCGAGCAGGTTGGTCTGCAACGAGGTTGCGCCCGTCATGAAAGGCGACGCTTGAGCCATCGCCAAATCGGGCGTAACCATCACGAAGGCAATCAGCAATAAAGGCAGCGCGATCGGCTGCCAACTGACGCAATGCGAACGGGGATGATGCACGGCGGAATTCCTTTTCCGAAAATTGTCGGGGCGCGCCTGCCCCGGCGCGCGACTCCTGCCCTTAGATCTCGGTCTCGAGCGCTCCCTCTCTCTGGTGACGCCGAGCCGACAGCTCTTCGCGCTTGATCTTGCCGGGTGCGCCAAACCGGAAACTTTGAACGACGAATGAGTGGTCGTATTGCTTTTCGCCCTCTTTGTCGGTCCAGTTGTTGGAACGGATCTGCGCCTGAAGAATGAGCTGATCCCCCTTGCGCGCGTTTTTTGCGATCGCCTCGCCCATACTTTCGAATGCCACGAACCAGATAGTTGTAACGGCCTCGCGCGCATTGCCCTGATCATCCTTGCCGGCGTAGTCGTTTCCGACCAGGCATAGCCGCGTGTAGGTGGTATCCCCTTTCACGGCAAGTTCGGGATCCTTGGCGAGATTTCCGACGGCGGTTACTGTGAAGCTATTCATGTCTACTCCTTGACTTGTGGTGTTGCGCGACTCGAGATGAGTTCTCCGTCGCGTGGCAGGCAGTCTGAAAGGAGCGCGCGAAAAATCAAATCCAATTAAATGGCCGGTTTGCGGAGAAAAAGAACGCCGCACGCCGGTAAGCGCGAATATTTTCGCGCCGCATTGCATAATCGTAGGCCCATGCCGGCGCCACCCAGCCACCACACCTCAGAGCATCCCGCACTGCGCGCCACTCACCTCCGCAAGGTGTACGGTGAATTGACCGCGGTGGATGACGTATCGTTCACGGTGAAGCGCGGAGAAATCGTCGGACTGCTGGGCCCCAATGGCGCCGGCAAGACCACCACCATCAACATGGTGCTGGGGGTGCTCGCGACGACCACGGGCGGCGTCGAGATCGACGGCATCGATATTTCGAAGCAGCGCGCGCGAGCGCTCGCGCGCACCAATTTTGCCGCCGTGTATGCCACCCTGCCCGGCAACTTGACGGTAAGCGAAAATTTGCGCTTTTTCGGTCTGCTTTACGGCATCGCATCCTTGCGGCATCGAGTCGAGGAATTGCTGCTCGAGTTCGATCTTACGCATCTGCGCCATACCAAGTGCGGATTGCTGTCCTCCGGCGAACAGACCCGATCGGCTCTCGCCAAGGCGCTGCTCAACAAGCCGCGACTATTGCTGCTGGATGAGCCCACCGCCTCCCTGGATCCGTCCGCGGCGCAGCTGATCCGCGCCAAGATCAAGACCCTTGCGACCGACGACCGCTGCGGCATCTTGTGGACCTCGCACAATATGGCCGAAGTGGAGGCGGTTTGCGATCGGGTGCTGTTCCTGTCGCACGGCAAGGTGCTGCTCGAGGGAAATCCACACACCCTGCCGCAGGAGCATGGCTCGGCAACCTTGGAGGATCTGTTCATTCGCGTGGCGCGCGAGCCGCTGGCCGCGGCCGCGGAGGCACGCGCATGAAACTGCGCCCCATCGCCGCCATCGTCTTGCGCCAGTTCTATTTGATGCGCGGCAGCCCGGTGCGCCTGTTTCCCATGGTGACCTGGGTGGCCATCGACATTGTGCTGTGGGGCTTCATTACCCGATATCTCAACTCGGTCAGCGCCGGCGGCATGGACTTCGTGCCCACGCTGCTGGGTGGAGTGCTTTTGTGGGACTTCTGCACCCGCATCATGCAGGGCGTCTCCACGGCCTTCCTCGAGGACGTTTGGTCGCGCAATTTCTTGAACCTGTTCTCCTCGCCCCTGTCGGTCTCCGAATACATCTCGGGACTCGTGATCACCAGCGTGCTCACGGGCAGCATCGGCCTGGTCGTGATGTTGCTGCTGGCCACCGGCATTTTTCACCTGCAGTTCTTTTCCATGGGCCTGCCGCTGATCGCCTTCCTCATGGTGCTGTTCGTGTTTGGAATCACGCTCGGCATATTCGCGAGCGCCATCGTGCTGCGGCTGGGCCCCGCGTCCGAATGGCTGCTATGGCCCCTGCCGGCGCTCCTGTCGCCCTTCGCAGCGGTGTTTTATCCCTTGGGTGTACTGCCGCACTGGATGCAATGGGTGTCCCATGCGCTGCCGCCTGCCTATGTGTTCGAGGGCATGCGCGCGCTGCTGGCCGAGCTGCCGTTCCCCGGTCTCCTGCTGCTGCAGGGATCGGCGGTGGCCGTGGTCGAACTGCTGCTGGCGGCCTATTTTTACGGGCGCGTATACGACCAGGCGGTACGCACCGGGCTTCTGGCGCGCTACAGCGCGGAAAGCGTGGCGTAGGCCGGCGGGAACCTATCGAGCGGCGGCGAAGTTCGGCGGGCTATTCCAGGCAGACGACGAGCTTGGCCGAATGCGTGCGCCAATTGATGGGAATCACGTAGGAGCGGCTGTGCGGCGCCGTGACCTTGTCGACATCGTGCGCGATGACGACGGGCACCGAGATGACGAAATTCTTGCCGAAATCGCGGCGCGCGTTGCCTGAAATCGTGTTTGCGACCTCGCCGACGAGATCCTTGATGTTTTCATCGCTGGTGTCGGTTTCCTGCATGCGCATCAGCAGCACCGTGAGCATGCCGCGCGGAGCGGTAAAGTAGACGACGCCTTTGCGGGCGCCGGAAATACCGATGACTCCCGTGTATTCGTACGCTCCCGGATTCCCGTCCGTCACCAGATACGGCGATCCGACGGTGGCCGACTGCTGCGCCGTGATCTCGAAGTAGTTGGTCGTTCCATCGATGAACGTGCGGATTTCGGCTTCTTTGAGCATCACGTCTCCGACAGCAACTCTTCCAATGCGTCATTGAGCTGACGATCGGTAAACGGTTTGCACAGGAAGCCGTTCGCTCCTTTCTCGATGGCATCCACCGCCGTGGCCTTGTCGGCGAGCGCGGACACCACCAGGATCAGCACATTGGAGTTGATCGCCACCAGTTCCTGCACGCACTCGACACCGTCCATCTCGGGCATGGTCAGATCCATGGTCACCACATCGGGCTGGGTGCGGCGAAACAAGTCCACGGCCTCGCGCCCGTTGCTGGCGGCGCCCACCACTTCCAGGCGGTCGATTTGCTGCGAGCGCTCGATGCGGCGGCGAATGATGTTCGAATCATCGACGATCATGAGCTTCAACATCTGCTTGGGAAGCTCCATCACGCGGCTTCCGTATCATCCGCCCGCTTCGCGGCGCGCGGCAGAGTCATGGTCAGTCGCGTGAATTTTCCGGCGCTCGTCGCGATGGAGACCCGTCCGCCCATCTGACTGGTGAGATCGGCGATCATATTCATGCCGACGCCCCGTCCCGCATCCTTCGTCGCGGTTTCCATGGTGGAGAATCCCGGCTGGAACAGCAGCGAGAAGATCTGCTTCGTGTCCAGTGTCTGCGCCCGCTCCGGCGTGATGAACCCCTTTTTCAGCGCGACCTCCTTGATGCGCTCGGTCGACAGGCCCTGCCCGTCGTCCTCGACGACGAGCTTGTAGCCCGCGTCGCCCTGATCTTGAAATGCAAGGCGCACGGCGCCGCGCGCGGATTTGCCGGCGGCCAGCCGCACCGCCGGCAGCTCTATGCCGTGCACAATGGCGTTGCGCACCGCCTGAATGCCGATGTCCTTGATCACGCGCCGGTAGTCTTCGGGCACCGCGTCGAAGCCGCTGCAGTACAGCTTCGCCTCCTTGTTATTTTCGCGCGCGATTCGCTCGGTCAGCTGCTGCAGAGTCGACGCGACTCCGGAGTCCGCCTTGGCGCTCTGCTGGGTTGGCTCCTCGCTCAGCACGGCGGTCGCCGCATGAGCGTCGGCGTGCCCAACGTGCAGGCGCGACAGGCGCGACACCAGGTCGCGGACCGATTGCAGGTGAGTCAGCAGGTCGTCGAGTTTAATGACCAGCGGCAGGAAGTCATTCCCCGACAGGCTCGGCTTCTCGCGCAGCGACTTCAAATCTTCTTCAAAGGCATGCGCGCGGCTTTCGATTGAGGACAGGCCCAGGGCTGCCGCCTCTCCCTTGACCGAGTGCACCTGCCGGAACAGCGTATCGAGCTTCTTGCGGAATACTCCTTCCTCGCGGGTCGGCTCGCGCAGCACCGCGTTGATCATTTTCATCGCCGCGCTCGAGTCGTTCAAGAACGATGTGAGCTGCGCCGGATCGATGTGCAGGATGCCCAGCAGGGTATCGACCTGGCCCTGAGCCTGATTCTGCGAGGCCTGCAGTTCATGCGCCAGGTCCACGCGCGCGCTCACGTCGGATACGGATACCAGCACATGCGTCATTTCGCCGTCGACGCGCACGCGGTGAAAATCAAACTGCAGATAGCGCGTCTCGAACTTGCCGTTGCCGCCGTCGAGATGAACTTCCACCTCGCCCAGAGGATTGATCGTTTTGATGAGCTTTTCGTTGGTGCGTTCGGCCCAGAGGATCTTGACGTACTTGAGCGCGGTGGCCAGAGTTCGCTCCGAAACGATGTGCCGGAGCAGGTCCTCGAAGGGGAGACCTGTGAAGTCCTTGCGCTGGAACAGGTTCTCCAATGCGGCGGAATAGGCCGAGCCGATATTCAAATCCTGATCGAGCAGAAACAATCCGTCTTTGACCGTGCGCAGGATGTCGGCCGTCTGCTGCCGGGCCTGGCGCAGCCGGCTTTCCTGCCGCTGACGGGCGCTGAGCAGTATGGTCACCAGCACCACGAGGGCGACGGCGATGACCAGACCGGATAGCATCACCAGCCGCAGCTCGGTCGCCGAACGTACGTTGCTCGACTGCAGCTCCCCCGAAATGGCCGCGAATTCTCCGTCCAGCAGAGGCAGGGCGTGACGGCTGACGCGCAGCGCCGCGTTCACCCGAAGCTCCAGCTCGCGCCCGCTGTCTTTCAGTTTGGTGCCGGTGG
>Ga0210408_10004919_pt1 | contig 11863 bp, 8 predicted proteins | sample IncBWH4MmetaG_FD_155471 | JGI IMG/M metagenome (GOLD analysis project Ga0210408, IMG submission 155471) | Forest soil microbial communities from Barre Woods Harvard Forest LTER site, Petersham, Massachusetts, United States - Inc-BW-H-4-M | ecosystem: Environmental > Terrestrial > Soil >... | reverse complement strand
TATATTCTTGGCCTCCCAATTTACGGGCAAGCCGGAAGTCATCGACTCATCCAGTCGGATTAGTACCGAGAAACCCCCTTGTGCTGAGTGCTCTGGCCAACTTCCGCTTGGTCGGCTACTCGGAAACTGGCGCAGTGCGCCTGCCATTCATTGAACTAAAATTTACCGGAGCGTATAGTCGAGCTACTGGCCTTTGTCGAGTTACTCTCCTGGGTGTGCGCTTTCGCAAGAAAGTCGGAGGAGAAAGCAAAGAAGGGATGGATGGAGAACCCATTGCAAGTTCCGTTCGCTCGGCGCGGCTATGGCCGCTTGCTAAGCGCTTTGCTGACAGCCGGTTGTGCCGTTTGTCAGGCTCAGGCGCAGGAAGCGCCCGCTAAGAGCGAAACTCCATCCGCACCGTCGGCCCAGGCTCCCGCCAACGAAACCTCCGAAGTCTCCACCCGCGACACTCCGCCTACCTTTCGCGTTCGTGTAAACCTCGTTCTCGTACGCGTCGTAGTCCGCGATAACGCCGGAAAAGTCGTCACCAACCTCAAGAAGGAAGACTTCCTGCTTTCCGATAACCGCAAGCCACAAGTCATTTCCTCATTCAGCGTCGAGACGCCGGAATCGCACAAGGTTGCGCCCACGACCAAATCGCCGGAGCCCAACCCGGACGGAAACGAAGCGGCAGACGCCGCAGCCGCCATCGCCTCTCTGCCGCAACGCTTTGTCGCCATCGTTTTCGATGATACCGACATGCTGATGGAGGATACCGCCTGGGTACGCAACGCCGCCACGCGCCTTTTTGGTTCGCTAGCCCCTACGGACCGCGTCGCAATTTATTCAACTTCCGGGCAGGTGACGCGCGAGTTCACGCAAGATCGCGCTTCACTGCAAGAATCCCTCTTGGGCATTGTTCCGCATCCATTGGGCACGAATGGATTCCATGAATGTCCGGATATTAGCTACTATCAGGCCGACCAAATCCAGAACAAAAGCGACACGCAAGCCCTCTCCGTGGCCACGCAGGATGCCTTGGACTGTGCGTTCGGTGGTGATCCGCGATCCACCGCGCAAGCGCAAGCCCTGGCGCAGTCCGTCACTGCGCAAGTCCTGAGCAGCGGCGATTCTCAGACGCAGTACGTGTATCGCCATCTTGAGGACTTTACGCGAAGGCTCGCGGGAATGCCCGGCCAGCGCATCATGGTCTTCGTATCGCCGGGTTTCATCGTCACAACGGCGTTGGCGCTGGACTCCTCCTCGCTGATTGATCGCGCAAATCGCGCCAACATCGTCATCAATACGATCGACGCCCGAGGCCTCTACACGCCGGACCTGGGCGACATTGCCGACCCGGTGCAAAGTTCACCGAAGACCCTCGGCATCAAGGGCTTGTACCGCGTTAGCGCGCAGTCCGCGCAGTCGGATATCCTCGGGCAATTGGCGGATGGCACCGGCGGAACTTTTTTTCACAACCGCAACGACATCGATGAAGGATTGCGTCAAGCCGCCGCCGCGCCTGCCATCTCCTATTTGCTCGGATTTTCCCCGCAGAATCTGAAGATCAATGGTTCCTATCACACGCTCAAGGTAACCTTGGCCGGCAAACAGAAATTGAGCATCCAGGCACGGCACGGATACTACGCACCCCGCACCATCGCTGATCCCTCCGAGGCTGCCAAGGAAGAGATTCAGGAAGCTCTCTTCTCGCAAGACGAAATCCACGATTTGCCCGTGGAGATGCAAACGCAGTTCTTCAAGAAAGATCAGGCCCAGGCGCGTTTGGCGGTGCTCACCCACGTGGATCTTAAAGGGATTCGTTTTCGCAAAGCAGACGGCCGCAATCGCGACGATCTCACCGTGGCTACGGCCATTTTTGATGAGAACGGAAATTTTGTCACTGGCGGGGAAAAGATCGTCGAAATGAAATTGCTCGATAAAACGTTCGACCGCTTGAGTCATTCCGGATTCACTTTGAAATCCAGTTTCGACGTCAAGCCTGGAACCTATCTGGTGCGCATGGTCGTGCGTGACGCGGAAGGCGCGCAGATGGCCGCGCGTAATGGAGCGGTAAGTATTCCGTTTTAGTCAGCTGGTTTGTTGTTCGTTTGGGGGACCACATGAAGACTCTTCTTCCTTTCAAATTTGCATGCTTGGGATCCTGTGCCGTAGCGCTTGCTCTCTCGGGGAGCGCCCTGCGTTTGCAGGCGCAGGCGCCGCCACAAGAGCAGGCCGCGCCCCAGCAAACGCAAGCTCCCGCGCTCGCTCCAGCCGGAGTTCCGGCCGCGCCTGCGGAACCGCAGAGCGGCGCGGTGATCAAGAAGGAATCGCGGTTGGTGTTGGTGGACGCGGTCGTGACCGATAAAAAGGGAAATTACGTCCACGACCTGACCGGAAAAGATTTCAAGGTTTATGAAGACAATAAGGAACAGCCGGTCGCGAGCTTTTCTTCCGGTGCGGACACCACGGTACAAGCCAAGGGTCAGAAACATTATTTGATCTTGTTTTTCGATAATTCGTCCATGGCCGTCCCGGATCAAATTCAGGCTCGCGGCGCCGCGGCAAAATTTGTGCAAGGAAACGCCGGACCGGACCGCTTGATGGCGGTGGTGGATTTCGGCGGCAAAATGCGCATTGTCCAGAATTTCACGGCCAACGCGGATGCGCTGGCGGCAGCCGTGAAAGGCATAAAATTTTCGGCGGTGGACTCCAATCCCACCGACGCTTCCAATTCGCTCGGGCCCATCACCGTAGCCACCACGGGACTCTCTTCGCTGAGCAATGCCGAAGCGGATTTTGGCGCGCGGACCATGCTGCTGGCAGTGCGCAGCCTGGCCAAAAATTTGCGCGCGGTCCCGGGACGAAAAATGCTGGTGCTTTTCTCCGCCGGTTTCGCGTTGACTCCCCAAAATGAATCGGAATTGACCGCCACCATTGACGCCTGCAACAAAGCGAACGTAGCAATCTACTCGCTGGACGTGCGCGGATTGGTCGCGCCGACGCCCGGGCCCGGTGGAGGCAGCGCGCGAAACCGAACGGGGCGCGACGAATCCGCCGTGGCCCAACGTGCAACCGCAGGTAACGACGCTCGCTCGCGACTCGTGCTCACTGCTTACTCGCTGGGCACACCCGGTGAGCCGCAACGTCCCGGAGGCGGTGGCGGTGCCGGAGGCGGAGGCGGAGCCGGCGGTGGCGGCGGGCGCGGAGGCGGCGGCGCGGGCGGTGGCACAGGCGGTGGCGCTGGAGGCGGGACGGGCGGCGGAGGAGGCCGCGGTGGCACCGGTGGCGGCACCGGTGGTGGCACGGGCGCGGGCGGCGGAGGTCGCGGCGGCACGGGTGGTGGCACAGGCGGAGGAACTGGCGGCAAAGGAGGAGGAACCGGAGGAGCCGGCGGCGGAACGCGCGGGACCGGCGGAGGCTACAGCAACAATCCTTACGCGAATTCGTTGAACAGCCCTTACAACCAGTCGCGGACCATAGTGCCGCAGTTTCCGCCTTCGGTGGCTACGAACCAGCAGATCCTCGCCGCGTTGGCGGATGGGACCGGTGGATTTTCCATTTTCAACACTAACGATCTGCTTGGCGGGCTGGAAAAAATCGGACGCGAGCAGAACGACTTTTATATTTTGGGTTACGTGCCGCCGGAGACTGCGGAAGGCAGTTGCCACACGCTGAAAGTGAAATTGAATCGCGGCGGAATGATTGTGCGCTCGCGCAGCGGCTACTGCAACTCGCGCACGGTGAATCCGCTGGACGGCAAACCGCTGGAAAAGCAACTGGAGCTGCACGCGGCGGGAACAAATATGGGTTCCATCCATGGCGCTGTGCAAGCGCCGTATTTCTACACCGCTCCCGACGTGGCGCGCGTCAACCTGGCCATGGAAATTCCGCCGGACTCGCTGAACTTCAACAAAGAGAAGGGCAAGTATCGCGCGAACGTGAATATCCTGGGAATCGCGTACAAACCAGACGGCTCGGTGGGCGCGAAATTCAACGACACCGTGAATCTGGATCTGGAAAAAGATGAGTGGAAGGAGTTCACGAAAGTTCCTTACCGCTACCAAAATCAGTTCGATGCTGCTCCGGGCACATACAAATTAACCGTTGTGCTCAGCGGAGGCGGGGACACTTTCGGGAAATTCGAGTCGCCGCTGCAGATTGACGCTTACGACGGAAAAAAGTTCACGCTGGGCGGAGTGGCGCTGACCAATTCGCCGGTTCGCATATCGGATATCCCCAGCGGACTGGATTCGGTGTTGCTGGAAGATCGCACGCCGCTGGTCGTGAAGGGAATGCAGATTGTTCCTTCCGCGAGCAATCGCTTCAAGCGCACGGACCGCGTGATCCTGTACACGGAAATTTATGAGCCGGGACTGACTTCGGCGACGCCGCCGCGCGTGGGTTTTGCGTATCACATCTACGAACGCGCGAGTAACAAGGATGTGTTCTTCAGCGGACTCGCGCCGGCGGATGACTTCATCCAGAAAGGCAATCCGGTGATCGCAGGCGGCATGATGGTAAACGTGAAGGATCTCGCGCCGGGAAGCTATCGCCTGGTGGTGCAGGCGGTGGACAGCGCGAAGAATCAGGCGCCGAATCGCACGGTGGATTTCGACATCACCGAGTAGCCGGAAAGAGAAGAGCCGCAGGGCTCCGCGGACTCCGCCCTGCGCTACAGGTAGGCGTTCCATGCTGGCTTTTGTGGGCGTGGGATGCATAGGGTTCAGGCGGTGCGGGCGCGGGGTTGGCCGGATTCGGCGAGCAGGCTGCGTAGGACGAACCAGCAGTTTGCCGGGCGTTCGGACAGGCGGCGCATGAAGTACGGGCACCAGTCGGTGCCGAAGGGTACGTAGACCTGTAGCGTGTGGCCGGCGGCGTGAACTTCTTGCTGCAAGTCGCGGCGGATTCCATAGATCATTTGAAACTCGTAGCGGTCTTTCGGAAGCTTTAGGCGAGAGACTTCGGATTGCGCCTGCGCGACCATGAATGGATCGTGCGAGGCGATGGCCGGCAGGAAAATTCCTCGCGCCGCGCCTTCCAGCAGTAGAGTCGTCAGGCGCTTGAAGTTGGCGTCGACTGCGGCTTTGCCTTGCACAGCGATCTTCTTTGGCTCGCGATAGGCGCCTTTAACCAGGCGGATTTTTGGTCTTAGCGGAGCGAGGCGCTGCAAATCTTTTTCCGTGCGATGGAGATAGGCCTGGATCGCCAGGCCAGTGTTGCCGTGCTCGCGCTGCACGGCTTCAAAGATGTCCAGCGTCGCCTCGGTGTAAGCGCTTCCTTCCATGTCCATTTCGATGGTGCGGCTGAGTTCGCGAGCGCGTCGCGCGATGGAGCTTGCGAGCGAGGTGCACAGTTCCTTGCGGAGGTCGAGGCCGAGCTGCGTGAGTTTGATGGAGATGTTGCCCGCTAAATTCTTTGCGTGCATCTCTTCGATCATTTGAATGTAGCTGGCGCAAACTTCGCGGGCGGCCGCCTCGGTGGTGACATTTTCGCCGAGGTGATTGAGGCTGACGTTGCGGCCTTGCTGGCAAAGCTCGCTGCTGGCGGTGAGCGCCTCGGCAAGCGTTTCCCCGGCAACGAAACGTCGAGCGAAACCAAGCTTCATGCCGCGGCGCGCGATGGAATCCGTGATTCTGCGCTTGGTAGAAAGCCAAAAGATAAGGTTGCGGACCAGCATGGAAGCTCCTGGGATACGAGGCCAGAGCATAAGGTGGCGAGGGGTGGAGGTCAAATGTGGGTGGGGATTTGTCATTTGGGGAACCACGAGATTTGCCACGGAGGCACGGAGGGCACAGAGAAAAATGAGCCGACGACTCGACGTCTTGATCCCACCCCCGCTCCTACGATAGCGCTAAGATGTTATCTGAGGACGCTTAGTAGCCCCGGTGGCTCGGTACGGCAATTCTTTGGGCAGAGATTCATTTGTGGGAATAGGGGGCAGCCCGAAAGACATTGACCGGGCGTGGTACAGTCAGAGCATCCCTTTTCGGCGTGCTTTGCTCGAATTCGGCGAAAGTCGTGGTGGTTCCTCCAAATCTCAGCTAGAGAAGAGCCCCGGAGTGGGATTCCACGGTATCCGGCCTCCACCATGAAAGAGCATGGATAGACTTCCATTCTTTCGGACACAAAAAGCGAGAAGCGTCCCGCGTCGCACCCTTCCAGCGAAATCGCCGGGGCACTGCCGAACCGCGCCAGGCCGGTTATTGTGCAGGTGTCAAAACCAATACGAAACGTTGTCCCTCCGGCTGTTGCGAGTTTGAAAAACTCTTCAAGTCTAGAGCTTTTGTTGAGAAGCAATCTTTCGTCAGCGAAACGACCCACAGGTTTATAGTTCAGAAATACAATGGCGTTAGCTTTGGTCAGAAAAGCCGGAGGATTCTTAAGCCACTCGATTGCGGTGTCCACCGTTTTGCTAGTAAGAATAAAATGTATGTTGGTTGTTATTCCGCCCGACCTCAGCAGGTCAACTGCATCCTCGGTCTCCCGATACGGAGGATACGCGCTAACAGCCACTGCTCCGCAATACCTCGCGGTTGCCTCGAGCACCGACGTAGTGAGGCCCCGGCCGTTCGTCGTGTAATTGGGCACGATTCCGTATTTCTGCCTTGTTAGGCGAAGGATTTCGGGAAATTGGGGGTGCTGGTTGGGGTTTCCACCGCCGAGTGCGACCTGGAAAACGTGGATTGATTGCGCTTGTCGGATGATTTCCTCGTAGTCGGTCAGCGAGATATGCGAACCAGACTCATCTGATTTTCGATAGCAGAAGGAACATCCTCGGTCACACCAGTTCGTGATGGCGATATCCAACAATTCCGGGCCATGCTCGGCCCAGAAAGGTTCGTCATGACCAGTGTCTTCGACTCTCGCGAAAAAACCCGAATTCGGGTTGAAGATCGCAGTATAGTGCTCCCCAACAAATCTCTTTATAATAAAGGCGGCTTTGTGGTTTACCACGTGCACTCCAAGCCATTGAAATAGATCTTTTCATTTTCGACTTCAAACGAATCCATACAAAAAAAGGTCTGAATCGGGTTTGTTTCACTATCCAGCCAGCCGTAGTACGCCTTAAGGCCACGGTTTTTGGCATCTTGAAGTTTTGTCAGCATCCGGTCCGACAAGTGACCGCGCCGGGTTTCAAACAAGGTCTCGGGACGTGTATCCTTGCTGATCGTCTTAAAGTCGACTTCCTGATATGTGTTATCGAGTACCGACTGGTAGAACTCTGAAAATAGGTCGGCGATAGGCGAGTCGAGGGAAATGCCCATTAATTCAAAAAAATCGCGTTTGTTTAGGTCGTCCTTGAAGATGATCAGGAATGACGTTGACGAGCTGTTCGAAACAAAGCCGGCCCTAATTTTCATTTTGTCCTCCTCGGCTCAAGAAGTCTAACCAGAAAGTCATAGCCATAATTATCCTCCAGGAACCAATAGCTGGGACGAAAGTAAATGATTTGGGTGGTCTGCGAAGATTGCGTGCTTATGATATTCACAACGTCCGGAGGAAACAGGAATCGTCTCCGTGCGTATTCTGCAAACGTACCATACTCAACCGAGTAATACTTCGAGTAGTCTCTTTTCAATTCGATGGAATGATGAAAAATTCCACTATGCAGATTGGCTACTAAATCCCCTGCGTAGCTTCCGGATTTGACTTTGGCTCTCGTCAGCATCGTGCGTTCCTCGATAGCGTAGTTTAGGCAAATGACGTAGGAACGTCGAAAATCCGAGTCCGGATCCTTGATAGTGATGATCATTCGGAAGGACTCTCTGACACTGCGTCAAGGCGGCGAAGAAATCGTTCGACTTCCCTATGAAGGACCGGTTCAGCGGTCTCGGTACGCGACCGCTCGATCTCTGCTTCACCACGCAAAGACCTGATCAGTTCAACTGGGCCGCTCCCGGAGGTCAGGAGACGCCAAACATACGGGCGATGACGAGTCGGTCCCCATCGAAGTGATTCTGTCAACAAACTAATAGCGTAAGCTGGATATCTATCTAGCAGACTGCGGAAAACGAAGAAACTCTCGCTGTTCAAGTCAACGCCACTGTCCACCGGGAACAGTAGAATGAGGAACCGGAATAGGCTGTCTTCCGCTTGTTTCGCGTCCGGAACAAATCTTGGTAGTACGTGCTCGGTGACGAACTTGCAGAACCCCTTAGCAGAACGTCCCTCATTGTAGTGCGGGACCGTTCTAAAAGCCGGAACAATCAAAGAGTCGAATCGTACATTGTCGGATAGCGTTACGAACGAAATGAGGAGATCGAGATTAAGAAGTCTTGAGTGAATTGGATGCCAATTCACGGCGAGCTGAACGGCAAAATCTATAGCTCGCGCGTCGAATGCCTCCAGGGCTCGGGTAATTATATCGCGATCTTCAACTCGCAACAGTTTCTCGTCAACGTTAAAGATTTCAGAATCGTACACATCCTTGTACCAAGTCTGGTCCCTATAGAAATTCCAAAAGGCTTCATTCTCCGTCTTCCGTGACGCGTAGAAGAGAAATCTCTTGAGTCCTTCAATTACTTGCGAGCTCTTCGGATCGCTTCTACCGATGTACTGTTCAAAAGCGCCGCGATCGCTGACGTAAATCTTGTGTAGAAGATACTGAGCAAGCAAAAAATCACGGAATTCGTCAAACGTAAAATTGATAGTCTCGTTAGATGGAGAGAAAATGGAAGGCGCTGGGGGAATATCACGCCGCAATATCAGCTCCTCATCGAGGAGAGCGTACAACGCGTTTTTTAGGCTGTCGGGAATCGCAGACAATGGAACGTCCGCGAATTGCCATGTCTGAAGCATATGGGCCAAGCAGTGCTCGAGAACGGCGCCGAGGTCAGCTTTTTCATCCGAGGGACTCGGCTGATTGGTGAAACGCTGCAAGAACGCTCTAGCCATGCCGAGTTTTCGTTCTAAATATATTTCAAAAATCTTTTCGCGATAGATGGTGGCGATAAATTCTTGACGATATTCCGCGGGCTTGCCTCTCCCACCATACGCCTCACAAAAGAACCGTAGGAGCAGGATGTCCTTCTTTAGGATCTCCACCACATGATCGGATACCCTGTCTTCTCGAATCTCGAAGAACTTGAAGTAGCCCACTACCATTTCATCATAGGCTTCTTCCTCGAGCCGACTCTCATTCGCCTCCAGCAGGAAGACATGTTCCACCAATGGGGTCCTGACTAGATTGCCAAAGCGCTGTCGGAAGTATTCCGACCGGCAACTCAGGAACACTTTGAAGCCAGGGTAACGGATTACGTCCTCAATGAGATGCTCCAACTGCTCGGCAAATTCGGTAATGCGATGATGCTCATTTAGGCCGTCGATGATGAGCACAAACGGCTTATCGATATGACTCGCATGCTCAGAGACGAGGCCCGCAGCGTGAGCAAAAGATGTCGTTTTGCCCTCAAACAGTAGGCGCTGTATCGCATCCCCGAGGTCGGCCCCTTGCATCGACCGGAGCCGACGTGCACTGAGATAGGCGCATGGCACTCTATGTTTCAACAAGAAGGTCTCTACGAAGTCACATACCAAGTTCGTCTTTCCTTGGCCAGCTCTTCCCGTGAGAATGAAAACCCGCGCACGCGCAACGGCTAGTTCATTGCTTAGACCTTTGAGCTGTCGCTTGAGTCCCCAACCCAGTCCACTCTGCAGGTGGAATTCATTTGCTTCGTAAAAGTACGTACGATCCCCTTGCACCTTGAATGGAAGCGGGTTTTCCCTGGACAGGTTTTCGTATTTCTCAAGAATGCCCGTCAAATCCGCAAGTTTTAACAAAAGTTGACTTGCAGAACGATTTACATCCTGAAGCGTAGAAACAGTTCCGTAGGCAGCCAGATCAGGGAATGGCAGCGGCGGTAGCCCTGCCTTTTCCAAGAACCGATTCCAATACCGAATATTAAGCCGACCGAGTGACTCCAGAGTTCTGGAAAAGAAAAGCGCAGGGTGCGCAAAACAGCGTACCAGATTCTTGCTGTCGCGGGTCTCGACGAAAACATCGGGAATATACTTTCCAGTGTTCTTTTCGTAGTCGATTTGCCTGATCGACAAATTGTTTAGATACCCTTCGATATCTACGTGCTCCTCGCCAATCACACTCCGAGCCATGATTTTCTGTACGGCGAGGACCTTAGCATCTGAAAGACCCGCGATAAGAGCGAAGAGATCGAGAGTAGTTACAATGTCCGTTGCGGGATTAAAGTGCAGCCTGCGTCCACAGATCCTGCGCCATTTTTGTTTGCTCGGCCGGGTAAATCGTATGGGAGTCGCCGTTAGAATGAAGAAAATGAGCCTTCGATAGTGCTTGTGACGACCTCCCGAAATGAAGTTTGTGAGCGTTTCAGTTACTTTCGCCGCTGAACGCTCGCTCGTTACCTGCAAGGCCAAGTGAGAAATATCATCTGCCAAGTCGATATAGGGGAAATTCACCCCCCCTTGATTTAGGTTCCGTAGGTGCGGCGCTTTCAGCACAAGCTGGAAGATCGGTACCAGCAAATCCTCGGCGACTCTGTTTTTCGAAAAGAATCCTGCAAGATTTTCCGCGCGTGTCTCGTGCGTCAGCACTGCCAACGCTCGACTGATTTTCCCAAGCGCATCCGACCGGTTCATTTTGCTCAGTATATACTTCTTAGCGTATTACCAGCTTTCTATTATTAGACGAGAACTACACCGCCCAGTTCGGCTGGTGCTGCAGCCCTCGGTTTTTTTGAGGTCGCGGGCTTTGATGAGCCGTTCGAACGGTTAACCAACCGTTAATAATAATGCTTGACTAACATCAGTCGCCCTAGTATTCTCTTCTCGATTCTCGGGCCTTAAGCTCGCCGCATTGACTGCGGGTCGTGCGCTAGAGCGGACCCCACTCGACTGAGTTCACCGCTGCGGCAGGTCCTCGGCAAGACCGAGACGCACCTCCACTTCGCGGCCGCAAAAAGGGCAAAGAAAAAAGATGTCCTCAGCCCACCATCGCCATCGCTTTCCCAATCTTCAGCGAATTTCCGTCCCCTGCGCCCTCCGCGCCTCTGCGGTCGGACATCCGTTCCATCGATTTTCAACTCCTTTGTTTTCAGCATCTTCTGAGTTGCTATTTTCCCAACTCCTTTCCTTTCAAGAACATCTGCGTTGCCCTATGTTATTCTCTAATTTTGCTTTCCAAGCACCTCCGTCGACGGCCTCAAGCGCTAAGTCCTTTATCTACCGCTTTTACGCCAATTCGCGAGCTAACCCCTTTATCTACTGCATTTACGAAAAACATGCCGGGTGTGGGGTCTCCAGGAGCTCAGTCGATGCGTATGTGAGCAGCGGCGGCGATTGTTGCTCTTACGCAGGCAGGCTCGCGATGACAACGAAGCCGAGAAGAGACGGGCTTTCCGCGGCCGCTACGAAGAACGACAGAAAGAACGGGCACGGGTGTCCCGTGCCCCTACGGCCGGTCCTCGGCGCCGTCACATCGACGCGGAAAAAGGGAGCGAGTTTATGGGCCTAGGGTTCGGACGGAGACGATGAAGTACTCGGTTTCGCCGAAACAGGCGGTCGGTACGCCTTTGTGTTGCTCGTAGGTTAGGGCGACGCGCTGCCCGGCAGCATCTTGTATCTTCTGGGCTACGGAGTCGTCGCGCACACTGAACGTGAAGATTTGCGGGGCGGTGCCTGGAAAGGTGCTCATGGCCAACTCTCCTTCCCAGGTCTTGCATACCCAGCCTTTTTGGGAAATCTTTTGGATGTAGCCGGCGCGCTCGCCTCTGGAGTAGGAAAAATGAAGTGTGATCCAGGCCCACGCCGCGAACAGGCACACGGGCAAAACGACAAATAGCAGTAGCAGGAATACCCAGAGGCCGCTTCTTCGCGGCGGAGCGTGAGAGGCGGTTACACCGTTCATGCG
>Ga0210408_10004917_pt1 | contig 11864 bp, 10 predicted proteins | sample IncBWH4MmetaG_FD_155471 | JGI IMG/M metagenome (GOLD analysis project Ga0210408, IMG submission 155471) | Forest soil microbial communities from Barre Woods Harvard Forest LTER site, Petersham, Massachusetts, United States - Inc-BW-H-4-M | ecosystem: Environmental > Terrestrial > Soil >... | reverse complement strand
ACCTGCTGTTCGTCTACAAAGGCGAAGGGAGCATTGAGCCGCGGGAGGTCGAATTGGGGCCTCAAGTTGGTGACGAATTGGTGGTCACGAAGGGCATCAAGGTACAAGAACAAATCGTCACTTCGGCAAACTTCCTGATTGATTCCGAAGCCCAATTGCAGGCGGCCGCGGGCGCGTTTGTTCCCCCGCCTCCCGGTGCTGGTCAGGCGGCTTCGATGAATGCTCCCGCACAACAGCAAGCGAATTTGGAACTGACGACTGATCCCGACTCTCCCCATGAGGGCAGCAACATCGTTCGCGTGAAGCTGACCGGGCAAGATGGGCGGCCAATCGCAGGCGCAAACGTCACCGTGACCTTCTTCATGGCCGCAATGCCGGCGATGGGAATGGCCTCCATGAAGACCGTCATCCATGCCAGCGACAAAGGCAGGGGAATGTACGAAGGGAAGGGTGATCTCGGCTCCGGCGGCACCTGGCAGGTCACCATCCGGGCACAACAGAACGGACAGACCATCGCCAACAAGCAGCTCACGCTCAATGCCACAGGAGGCATGTAATCGTGATCTCCCGAATCATCGAGTGGTGCGCGCACAATCGCTTCCTGGTCTTCACTGGAGTGCTGCTCCTTACGCTGGCGGGAATCTGGTCCATGGGCCACGTTCCGCTGGATGCGCTGCCGGATATTTCCGATGTGCAGGTGATCATTCATACTAACTGGGAGGGCGAGCCACCCAACATCATCGAGGACCAAGTCACCTACCCAATCGTTACCGCTTTGCTGGCTGCGCCGCGGGTGAAAGCGGTCCGCGCCCAGACCATGTTCAATGACTCCTACGTCTTTGTGGTGTTCGAAGACGGGACCGATATCTATTGGGCCCGTTCTCGGGTTGTGGAGTATCTGCAGACGATTGCCGGCCGGCTTCCCGCAAATGTACATCCGGCCATTGGTCCCGATGCGACCGGTGCGGGCTGGGTCTACGAGTATGTGCTCGTCGATCACAGTCACAGGCAGAGCCTGGCCGATCTGCGAAGCATTCAGGACTGGCACCTACGCTACCAGCTGGCAACGGTTCCTGGCGTGGCCGAAGTCGCGAGTATCGGTGGGTTCGTGCGCCAATACCAGGTGCAGCTTGAGCCGAACAAACTGCTCGCCTACGGCATACCCCTCTCGACCGTTATTGACCGAGTGAAATCGAGTACGAATGAAGTCGGTGGTCGCGTACTGGAACTGAGCGGTACGCGATACATGATTCGCGGGCTCGGCTATCTCAAGTCGCTCGATGATCTGGCGAACGTGCCGGTCATGGCAAAGAACGGGACGCCCGTGCTCATCAAGGATCTGGGCACGGTTTCTTTCGGCCCAGACCTGCGAGAAGGTGTTGCGGAGTGGAACGGCGAAGGCGAGACCGTGGGGGGCGTTATCGTCATGCGGTATGGGCTGAATGCCCTCAATGTGATCAATGGTGTCAAGAAGAAGCTGGCTGAGATCAAAGGATCGCTGCCGCCGGGAGTCGAGATCGCCTCTGGCTATGACCGCGGGAGACTGATCAGTGAATCAATCAACACTTTGAAACATAGCCTGCTGGAGGAAGCGGTTATCGTTTCCCTGGTCATTATCGTGTTCTTGTTTCACTTCCGCTCAGCGCTGATCCCGATTCTCACCTTACCGATCGCGCTCGTGATCTCTTTCATTCCTTTGTACTACCTGAACGTTAGCTCGAACATCATGTCGCTGGGCGGGTTGGCATTGGCGATTGGCGTTTTGGTTGACGCCGCCATCGTCATGGTGGAAAACGGATGCCGGCACCTTTCCGAGCGCCCGCAAGCGGGTGGAGAACCACTCTGGGAGACGAATTCCTCGAATGAACCAGCGCTCCAGAAAGAGACAGACGCCAGCGCAGGTAAGTCAGCGAAGAAGGCCGTTGAACGAGAGCGGGTGCGCATCCTCATCGACTCGGCCAAACAAGTGGGTCCCGCGTTGTTCTTTTCTCTTCTCATAATTGTGGTCTCGTTCCTCCCAGTGTTCCTACTGGAAGCACAGGAAGGACGTATGTTCCGCCCGCTGGCATGGACGAAGACTCTGGCCGTGGGTTTCTCCTCCTTGTTGGCTATCACCCTGGTTCCCATCCTGATGGTCATTTTCATTCGAGGGAAGCTGCGGCCCGAATCGGAAAACCCCATCTCCAGAATCACGCAGGCACTCTATCTGCCGGTACTACGACTGTGCCTGAAATACCGCAAGACGACGTTGATGCTGAATCTGGTCTTCCTTGTCGCGACCTTTCCCCTAATGTTCAAGATCGGCAGTCAGTTCATGCCGCCCCTGTTTGAAGACTCATCGCTCTACATGCCCACGGCACTTCCCGGTATTTCGATCACGCAAGCTTCACAGCTCTTGCAGGAGCAGGATCGGATTCTTCGATCCTTTCCCGAAGTTGCGACCGTCTTCGGCGCCGTCGGCCGATCCGACAGTGCAACCGACAACGCTCCCCTCGATATGTACGACACGACCGTCATGCTCAAGCCGCGTGAAAAGTGGCCGCCGGGGATGACCTACGAAAAACTCATTCGCGAGATGGACGAGAAGCTGCAGTTTCCAGGGTTGACGAACACCTGGACCATGCCAGTTCAAAACCGTCTCGACATGGCGCTGACGGGAATCAAGACACCCGTAGGAATGAAGCTTCAAGGCACAAATCTGGAGCAAATCCAGCAGCTCGGGGCACAGGTCCAGCAGGTTTTGTCAGAGCTGCCCCAGGTGCGTTCGGTTTTCGCGGAGCGAGTCTCGCAAGGCTTTTACATCAATGTAGAGGTCAACCGACCGGAAGCGGCGAAATACGGTTTGACCATTGCCGACGTGCAACAGGCGGTGGAATCTGGCATTGGGGGCATGAATGTTGCCGAAAACGTCGAAGGCCGCAGCCGTTATCCGATCAATGTCCGTTACCAGCGTGACTTCCGGGACAACGTGGGGGAACTCAGCAGAGTGCTGATCGCTACACCTTCTGCTGCGCAGATACCGATTTCCGAAGTAGCCAAGATTTCCTTCTCGCGCGGCCCGGCCATGATTCGCGATGAAGATGGCCAGCTCACAGGATATGTCTACATTGATCTCAACACCACCGACTACGGCGGCTTTGTAGACCAGGCCAGCAAGATGCTGCGCCAAAGGCTGCAACTGCCTGCGGGATACACCTATCAGTGGTCGGGCGAGTATGAATTCCAGCTTCGAGCGAAGGAACGGATGAGGATCATTTTGCCGCTGGTGTTCTTCGTGATCTTCCTGCTGCTGTACATGGTCTTCCACAACCTAACAGAGGCCATGGTCCTGATCTTTCCCACCTTCTATGCCCTGACCGGCGGTCTGATCTTGCAGTGGCTGCTGGGCTACAACTTCAGCGTCGCCGTCTGGGTCGGGTATGTCGCGCTGTTCGGCATCGCGGTGGAGACGGGCGTCGTCATGGTCGTCTATCTGCACGAATCACTCGATAAGCGCATTGCGTCAGGTCGCCAGCTTACAGAGGCCGATATTCACGAGGCTGCCATTGAGGGTGCTGTGCAGCGGCTCCGGCCCAAGCTGATGACGGTCTGTGCGGTTCTCGCCAGCCTGATTCCCATCCTCTGGGCAAGTGGAATCGGCTCCGACGTGATGAAGCCGATTGCCGCTCCTATGATCGGCGGAATGATTACGTCTACGATTCACGTGCTTATTCTGGTCCCGGTGTTCTTCGTGTTGATGAAAGAAAGGGCGCTGCGGCATGGGACGTTGCGGCCGGATCCGACGAGGTAATTAAGGAGGAACCAACCGAGGGGTGAGCTATGGCCTTTCCGTCGGAATCACTGCCTGATGTCCGACAATGTCAAGTGCGAAACTCCCGATCTACGGACTCTTGATATGCTCTGGTGGTGGAGATCGCACTAGATCGGCAAGCTGTGGCTCGATGCGGAAAGCAGTAGGAATATTTCACGATCGCGTGAACAGCTTAGAGGGACTGGTCGCGCTGGTCGCCGGCGCACTCGCGGGCAGCATCTCTCTTGTGGGATTCGGTATCGACAGTTTCATAGAGGTCACGGCCGGCGGAGTGCTGCTCTGGAGCATGTCAATTGACGCGGACGTGCAGAAACGGGAACGAAGGGAGAAGCTCAGTCTGAGGATTGTGGGCGTGTGCTTCTTAGCACTAGCCGCTTACGTCCTTAACGAACCCACAACGCTGGCCTAGTGGCCAGTGCCGCCACGCGGCACCGACCCCCGCCGCTCAAATCGACATTAGATCTACGAAGAACGGCTTTCAAGCTCGCACCAATCTCGAAGCCTTGGTAAGTTGATCAGATCGGAGTTCCTTGCGAACTCTAGGAGCCACGTGAGTTCCCAGGATTTCGATGGACCTTAGCATTTTGTCATGAGGCAAAGCCGAGACGCCCATCTGGAATGTGATGCGAGAAAGCCCGCCAAGAACCTGGTCAACGTAGAGCACTTTCCGTGCAACAGTTTCTGCATCCCCGATCAACAGGGCACCCGTTGGTCCGCGCAGGGCATCGAATTGAACCGGCGTCGCTGGTGGCCAGCCTCGTTCCTTGCCGATCTCTGTGAAGGTGTGGGCGTACCCCGGGTAGAAACTGTCGGCTGCTTCTTGCGTTGTATTGCCCAGAAACCCAATGGCGTGCAGTCCAACCAAGAGCTTCTCTTCGGGATGGCCGGCCCGTCGGCCTGCTTCACGATACAGATCAATGAGCGGTCGGAATCGCTTCGGTTCACCACCGATGATCGCGACCATCAAGGGAAGTCCGAGTGTACCGGCGCGTATAAATGAAGCCGGCGTTCCACCAACTCCGACCCAGATCGGAAGCGGATCTTGGAGAGGACGCGGGTACACGGCCTGTCCCGTGAGCGGAGCGCGGTATTTGCCGCTCCAATGAATGCGGGTGTTGTCGCGAATTTTGAGAAGGAGATCAAGCTTCTCCGCGAAAAGCGAATCGTAGTCGACCAAATCGAAACCGAAGAGTGGAAAGGCCTCGATAGACGAGCCGCGCCCGGCAACGATTTCGGCACGACCGCTGGATATCAAATCCAGAGTAGCAAACTCTTGAAACACCCGAACCGGATCGGCGGCGCTAAGGACCGTGACAGCACTGGTTAGGCGAATATTCTGAGTTCGCGTGGCAGCCGCGGCGAGAATCACAACCGGGGCTGAATCCACAAACTCGCTGCGATGGTGTTCACCCACTCCGAAGACATCTAGTCCGACCCTGTCGGCGAGTGCAATTTCTTCGAGTAGATTCTGTGTTCGTTGCACAGGGCTTAACGTCAGGCCTGCGGCTGGGTCAGAAATTACCGCTCCGAAGCTATCGATTCCGATTTCCATGTTTACCCCTGATAGCACGCAGACGTTCCACCTGCCCAATCGCCCGATTACGATTGTGAACACTTGTCTTCAGCTCTTTCTCGGCTTGGAACCAGTCCTCGAGATCTAATCCATCTTGTCGGCCCCGCTGGATATAAATCTCATACGCCCGCATTTGAATTTGCTCGAACGTAGGCTCAGAGTGCGGCTGGGCTTGATCCGAGGTTGCGTCTTTTCGTTTCTTATGCGTGTTCATGATCCTGTCCCTCATTTATTTGCTTCTTGCCCCTCGCGCGTCTCACCACTGACGGTTCTTACCCCATCGAAACCGCACCTCGTCCTCGCCCGTATAGTCGGGATCAAGATAGATGTGCAGGCTCGATATTCGGCCATCTCGAAACTTGAAGACGTTGCAGAAGCGGCCGCCAGGAGTTCGGCCCCCTGCCGATGACTTACCAGACATTCTGCCGTGTGAAGTGCCTTCAACAACGAGATAGTCGGCTGAAGGAATGAAAGTCAAACGGTCGTAATCATGTTGAATGCATTCCAAGGTTCCTTTGAATCCTTTAACCATTTCAAGAAACGAGTTCCGTCCGAATCCAAATCCGAATTTAGGGAAATAGACTTCGGCATCTTCATGGAGCAGTTCAAGGATGTCTGGACGTCTTGGTCAGCTCTAATGAAATATTCGCGAGCGACCTTTATTTTCTCTTGATCATTTAACCCCATTGGTCCTTCCTTCCTCACCGATCAAGGTTGACCACCGTCAACGACGATTGCCTGTCCGGTGATAAATACCGCATCAACGCTGGTCAAAAAAGTACCGCATCCGTGACACCTTCGCGTTCTTTCGACACCGCTTGATCGCCTGCTGCTTCCAGATGTTCATTTTTCATCTCAGATTGGGCCGCGGTTGCCTCGACTAGCCCAGTAAAGTGCGTCCATGGTGCGTCACACGGCAACTCAGGGTAGCTTGTCGAAAAGAGATAGACCGAAGCAATACGACCGTTGCGGGCGACGATAAAATCGGTTCCCGCGTAAGCTGGTGGTTTGCCGGGAGTGCCAGATAGCCACCGAACCCGTCCGGCATCACCTAATTCCTCGGGAGGAAACAGGGGCTGATAGTCGAAATCTGGGTGCGTCGCTTTTGTCGCACCAGCAATACGATCAATTTCGTCACGGCCACGAAATATACCGCCTTTGGGATCATGGAATACTGCGTCTTCGTGGAAGATCGCGTCGATTGCAGCGCGACGACGCAAGGGGTCATTTTCGCCAAATACGTCGCTCAGACTACGAAGCAGCAAGGTCGATATGCTGTAGGACATGATTTGTCTCCCCACTTCTACGGAACGAGTACGACTTTCCCGGAGGTTCTACGTGCTTCAAAGAGATGGTGAACCTTGGCCGCTTGGGTGAGTGGGTATCTCGTGATTTCGAGCGCGAGCTTGCCTTCACCAACTAATACGAAGAGTGCCGACAGTGCTTTGGGCACTTGGTGAAGGCTGCCTTCGAGATTGAAACCACGCAGAGTGATGTTGTTCTCGATCATTACCGGCACGGCCTCAAAAGGAAGCGCATCGCGCCCACCTGAGCGAACGCCAAAGATGATCCACTGACCAGATTGGCTCAGCAAGGGGAACGCATCCGTTCGAAGATTGCCAATGGAATCCAGGTAGACTTGAATTCCTTTCTCTCCAACTGCTTCTTTGACCGATCGAGCCCAACCCGAATCATCGTAGTCCGCCACATGATCGGCACCGAGGTTTCTGACTAGCTCGAACTTCGACCTGGAGGTAAGGCCAACAACCTTGGCACCCCGCGCCTTTGCTAGTTGGACGGCGAGGTTCCCAAGGCCTCCGCCAGCAGCGGAGACCAGCACGGCGTCGCCTTCCTTGACCTTGGCTTCCTCAAGCAGGATGTAGGCTGTAACACCTTGGACGAGCACTGCAACGGCAAGCGCAGGTTCGAATCCTGCAGGCAGGGGAATCGCCGTCATGGCCGGGATCACAGCGTGAGTTGCATATCCGCCACCCTGAGTAATGGCCGCAACAGAATCGCCCTCCTTGAAGCCTTCGACGCCTTTGCCGATGCCTTTCACCACTCCGGCAACCTCAAAGCCCAAGGGGAAAGGGGCCTTCGGAACCCGTGGGTAGACGCCAGATCGAGCCATGATGTCCGCATAATTGACGCCTGCTGCCCTTACCTCGACCAGCAGAGTTCCTTGTGTCGGAGATGGTGTTGGCGCTTCCCGTAGCGTGAGCACTTCAGGCCCACCAAACTTTGAGGCTTCAATGAATTTCATAACCCTGTTCTCCGGTCACGATCGGTGTGGCCAGTTGTGGGTTGTCGTCGCAGTTTCGGTTTAGCCGATGCGATACTGACCGCCATCGACGACAATTGCTTGCCCGGTGATAAATGCGGCCTCATCGCTGGTTAGAAATAAAATGGCGCCTGTAATATCCCCTGGTTCTCCCAGTCGCTTGATCGCTTGCTGTTCCCAAGTAGAGCGTTTTTGCTCTTCCGATTGCGGCGCGATTGCCGCCGTATTCGTCAGACCGGGCAAGACCGCATTCGCGGTTATTCCATCACTGGCAACATCATTGGCTAAACCTCGCATGAACCCGATAATTCCCATTTTGGTGGCGATGTAGTGGCTCATGCCGGGTATCGCGAGGCCAACCATATTCGAGGAAATTCCAACAAAGCGGCCCCACTTCTTCTTTCTCATGTTCGGCAAGAAATATTTCACGCTTAAAAAGTGGGAGTCCAAATTCGTGGCCATGGTCTTTCGCCACGTCGTCAGATCCAGTTCGTCGATGGAGCGATTTGGAAAATAGCCCGCGTTGTTCACAACGATAGTCACCTCACCGACCCCTCGGCTTTTGGCGGCTACCGATCGCCAATCCTCTTCCTGCGTCACATCAAGGTGGAATGCATGTGCCGAGGGACCGATTTTGTTTACGGTTTCGTCTGGGAGCCTGAGGTCGGTCGCAATCACTTGTGCTCCTCGCTCTGCTAATGCCAATGCGATCGCCTGACCGAGACCTTGCGCTGCACCGGTCACCAGGGCCACTCGTCCTTCGTGTGTTCCCATCGAGGTCTTCATAAGCAGTCCGTACGTATTGGCCAACCGGTCCTTTGCTCCGAGGCCGTCAGGCCCTCACGAACTCGGCGTCGAGAGTGATGGTGACCTCATCACCAACCAGGATGCCGCCGGTCTCGAGGGCAGCATTCCAGGTCAAGCCGAAGTCCTTTCGGTTTATCTTTGTGCTCGCGGAGATCGCAACGCGAGTGTTGCCCCAGGGATCCTTGGCAGGAGGTGTGGGCCCTTCGACCGCAAAGCGGACCTTGCGGGTAACGCCATGGATAGTCAGGTCGCCTTCGACCGCCAATTCTCCATCCCTGACGATGCTGATGCTCTTGGATTTGAAATGCAGGGTTGGAAACTTCTCCACATCAAAGAAATCGGCACTCTTCAGGTGCGCATCGCGCTGTTCATCTCGGGTGTGAATCGAGGCCGCCTCGATCGAGGCCTCGACACGAGAGTTCGCAAGATCAGATTCGTCCAGGAACAAAGCTCCCGAGACTTTGGGGAATTGACCTTTCACATTGGCGATCATCATATGCTTGATTTTGAACTCCGCGATGGAGTGAACCGGATCGATGTTCCAGGTGGTGGTTGAGGTTTGTACTGCAACGGCTGGGTTGGTCATGGTAGCCTCCTTATTTACTTCATCGATATCATTCATATCGACATCGATATATATGATGTCGAGTACAATCACTGGATTCACATTTTTATGGAAGAACGCAAAAGGCCTCCAGAAGCGCTCCATACCTGGCTCATCATGCTGAAAGCCTGGCAATCGATGTCCCGTTATCTGCTTCCGACATTCCTAGCGGAGGGATTAGGAGAGTCTGACTTTCGCGTCCTCGAAGTACTACTGCACAAAGGACCGATGCCAGTAAACGCCATTGGCCCAAAGGTTTATCTCAACCCGGGATCAGTCAGCGTCGCGGTGGATCGTCTATACAAAAAGGGGTTTGTCAGCCGGGTAGAGTGCAGCGAAGATCGGCGAATCAGAACGGTGTCGCTGACGGAAAAAGGGCGAGAAATGTTCGTCCCTCTCTTTCGTCGGCATACTGCAGTCATCAAACGCGCGTTCCAGGATGTCTCTTCAGAAGAGCTGAAACAGCTTGACCTGGTACTTAAGAAGATCGGTAAACGTGCCGAAAGTCTTGCCGAAAAGAAAGCTCACTCTCACCTTGGATAAGCGGGTTCAGCACCGATTCAATGTAATCCTGGAGGAACACAGCTACAGAAGGTGATGTAAGGTTCTTCCCGTGTGGAGTCTCCGTTTCCCATGGTGCCGTTTCTGATCTTTGTGATTTTAAGCTTGTTAGTCGGCCCGCTGAGTAGCTGGCGCCGAAACCGAAAACTTCTCGCCCAAGCGCGTAGCGCAGCCTAATAACCGGGCGGGTCCGGCTGAGCCGGTTACTGGCCTGGTTTGCTTGGGCAGGGGTCCACCTGGCGTTTCTCACAACTACCAGTCTGCGCCTCGCCGTTCTTCTGCAATGGCTCTGAAGTTTTGTGACGCGTCAGACAGGGGTTCGGTTGATCGTGAATCGCATTCCTCTTTTCAGACCGAAGCAGAACATAGAACGGGCCAAATGCTAGCTCAGGAAGGAAGGAAATGACAGGTTTCTCGCCATAATTGCTAAGTTTTTAAGACTTTTGTTTTGTGATGGTGTCTTGGTTCAGCCTGAACTGGAGAGGAGGCGCTCTCCGTTAACGAGTATTCCGCCCTGCGGGCGGGGATTTTCAAGGCATCGGTGTCTTTCGATCCGATGGGGTTCGAAAGCAGCGCAAGAAACTGATTCCCGCGCTGCCTATCATCGTCTCGATGAGCCCACCAGGTTATGCCTTGGCATGGTTGCATCCCTGCAGTGCCGCTTCTGTTTCACCTGGCGACGGCCATTGTAGCTCCGCGTCGCCGATAGCGCATCCTGATCAGGTTCGTTTCGGCGGGTACAGTCGCGATTTCGTTCTTTGACGCGAGCGAAGCTCTGTGTCAGCCTAAATGCATGAAGCAGAGCGTGGATCTTTCAGGAACTGGTTTCTGCGATGTCGATGCAACCGGCTATGATTGCGAACCAGGACGCCTCGGTCTACTCCACGAGATGTTCGGGCCGCATACGCAGTCTACCGGGAGGACCAATGGCAGAGACCTTCGAAGCATACCGAACTCGAGTCCTAAGCTATCTTGGCGATGAGGAGCCCATCGGTGTCCAACAATCCACCCCATCGCAGCTCGATCGGCGTCTGCGCGATGTCGTGCCCGAGGAGTTGATCCGGCGTCCTGCACCTGAAAAGTGGTCAATCGCCGAGATCGTAGCGCACTTGGCGGACGCGGAGCTGGCGATGGGGTGGCGATTGCGAAACATGCTGGCGAATCCGGGCGTGGCCTTAACGTGGTGGGATCAGGCCGTATGGGCGGAGCGCTTGGGTTACGCGCAGCAAGATGCGAGCCTTTCGGCAGGGGTCTTTCGGGTGCTGCGCGAGAGCAACCTGCGACTGTTGGAGTCGGTCCCGCGCGCACGGTGGGTGGAGTGCTATGGGGTCCACGAGGTACGCGGACGGCAAACGGTCGAGGAGTTCGTCCACTTGGAAGCGGCACACGACTTGAACCATCTTCGGCAGATCGACCGCATCTTGGGCGGGTGTATGTAGTGGTAGCCGTTTGGCTGCCAACGCCTCCGACGGCTTCGCCCTCCGCATCGGCCAACGAGCCGCGCTCGTTCCCACGCCAGGTGCGAAGGTCTACGGGTTAGTATTCTCGCTCACGCGGTCTGAACTGGATCGCCTCTATTCGGAATCGAGCGTCCAGGCTTACAAGCCACAGGCCGTGCTCGCGCATTTGGCCAGCCGAGGCGTCGTCGCCGCCGTTTGCTACAACCTTCCACAGCCGCCGTCGCCTACCGAACGTTGGCCACCTTTTCTTCAGCAGTGTAGTGCTTGCGCTCTTTCCTCATACGTCCGCTCCATTATCTTAACGCACGACGCTTTCTCCATTTCCAGCTGAGGCAGAACAATTGCACGAGTCATACCATCGCCTGTCGCGTGCACACAACGGCTCGGCAGCCTTGAATATTCAATCCGTAATGGTTCCCCGGCCCCTCTTCAAGCCCACCGCCACACAATCACACTGCCCGAGGGGCGACGAGTCCCGGGCCTCTGTCACGACAAGGCAGAGGCCTCAGCCTCAGTAAAATTGTCTCTCATGCATAATCACGTCATCCTTGGTTCCCGGGGTGCAATGCAAGTTGCGAATGCGCTCTTGCTCGTTCTCGTCACTGAATCGATTGATAACTGACCGGGGTATATAGACGTGAACCGAGTCGAAACCTGAAGTTCGCAGTGCGACCGGCTCCGACTCCATATCGAATATCTGAATCCCGCCGGCATCCCATTCGGTGACACGATGAAAGCGTCCGTCAAGCCACGTTCCCCAGCCCTTA
>Ga0210408_10004916_pt1 | contig 11864 bp, 8 predicted proteins | sample IncBWH4MmetaG_FD_155471 | JGI IMG/M metagenome (GOLD analysis project Ga0210408, IMG submission 155471) | Forest soil microbial communities from Barre Woods Harvard Forest LTER site, Petersham, Massachusetts, United States - Inc-BW-H-4-M | ecosystem: Environmental > Terrestrial > Soil >... | reverse complement strand
CGAGCGAACCGCGCAGGCGGTTGACGATGAAGGTGCCGTCGCGGTTGGACAGCACCCGCTCGAGATTGGCGCCGTCGATCTTGACACTGGCAAAGCGCGGCCCGGCCGTGACGTCAGGAAGCGTCGAGGCAAAGGCCTCGACCTCGGCCATGGTCGTCATCGCGCGGGAATCCCTGATCCCGCACGCCTTGGCGACGCCGACGAGGTCGGCGGTCCCGGCGGTGTGGCTCACCTGTCCGCCGGTCTCGCCATAGCACTCATTGTCGAGCACGATGATGGAGAGGTTGCCCGGCTTTTGCAGGCCGACGGTGGCAAGGCTCCCCATCCCCATCAGCATCTCGCCGTCGCCGGTGATCACCACCACCGGCAGTTTCGGCTGCGCCAGCGCCAGCCCAAGCCCGATCATCACGGCGCCGCCCATGGCGCCCCATAGATAGAGATTGCGCTCGTGATCGCCGGCCGCCGCGATGTCGTAGGTCGACGCGCCCAACCCGCCGACGGCAATGGTGCCCTTGCGATTCGCCAACAGGCTCGCGACAACGGCGCGGCGATCGAGCAGGTTTGGCTTACTCATTTCACGAACACCTTGGTGCCGATCAGGCGTTGCGACAACAGAACCGCGGTCGGCGTGCAGGCGTTATAGGCTTGGCTGGCAGCGGCCTCGACGACGTCGCTCACCTCTTCGGGATCGGAAGCGCGCAGCACCTTGATCCCGGCCAGTTCGAGCACGCCTTGTGTGCTCGAACCCATCGGCACCTGCCAGGGATTGAACTCGCCCCATTCGCCGCGCATCGTCACCAGCGTGAGGAACGGAAAGCGGAAGACTTGCGTCAGCGACAGCATGTTGATGCAATTGCCGACGCCGCTCGACTGCATCAACAGCACGCCGCGCTCCCCGCCCGCCCAGGCGCCGGCGAGCAGCGCCACGCCCTCCTCCTCCGTGGTCAGCACGATGCCGCGCATCGAGGACGACCCGAGCACCCGCTCGATCAGTTGGGAATGCCCGGCATCCGGCACGTAAGGCACCTGACGGACGTCGAAACGCTGCAGGATCGCAAAGATCTGCTCCGGCCAAATCGCTGTAGGCTCGGCCGCATTTTCGGCCGCCTGTTCTGAGGGTGCGTCGGCGCGGGCGTGCATTTGCATTTCCGATCGGGTAGCGGGAAAGTCGCGCGGGACTGTAAACGGCGCGGCGTTTGGCGAAAGAGCAAAAACGGCATATCGGTCTTCATTAAAGAGTATGGCAAAATGAATGCGGATGCGCGCGAGCTGGCGGCAAGCTTCGACCTTGAGAAGCTGACACCCGAATTCTATGCCAACCCCTATCCGACTTATCGTGCACTGCGGCAGAACGAGCCGCTCAAGCCGATGCCGAACGGCTCGTACTTCCTGACGCGCTACGACGATCTGGTCGCCGCCTACAAGAACACCAAGGCGTTCTCATCCGACAAGCGAAAGGAGTTTCTGCCGAAATACGGCCACTCCCTGCTCTACGAGCACCACACCACGAGCCTCGTGTTCAACGATCCTCCCGCGCATACAAGGGTGCGGCGGCTGATCATGGGCGCGCTGTCACCGCGGGCGATATCAGGCATGGAGGGCGACCTGATCGCGCTGGTGGACCGGCTGCTCGATGCCATCGCCGCCAAGGAGCATTGCGAGCTGATCGGCGATTTCGCCGCCGCCATCCCGGTCGAGGTGATCGGCAATCTGCTGGACGTGCCGCACGAAGAGCGCGAGCCGTTGCGCGGCTGGTCGCTGGCGATTCTTGGCGCGCTCGAACCCGTCATCGGCGCGGAGGTTTTTGCGCGCGGCAACAGGGCGGTAGGGGATTTTCTTGAGTATCTGGAAGTGCTGGTCGAGCGGCGGCGCGCCAAACCCGGCAATCCCGAGCGCGACGTGCTGACGCGGCTCATCCTGGGCGAAGACGGCGAACGGCTGAGCCCAAAAGAGCTTTTGCACAACTGCATCTTCCTGCTCAATGCCGGCCACGAGACCACCACCAATTTGATCGGCAACGGACTGGTGGCGCTTTTCGAACACCCGTCCGAAAAGAAGCGGCTGATCGAACAGCCCGATCTGATCAAGACCGCGGTCGAGGAAATTTTGCGGTTTGAAAGCTCGAACCAGCTCGGCAACCGCATGACATCGGAGCCCGTCGAGCTTGGCGGCATCGCGATGCCCGCGGGCACGCCGGTGACGCTGTGCATTGGGGCCGCCAACCGCGATCCTGCGCAATTTGCCGATCCCGAACGGCTCGACATCGGCCGCACCCCCAACCGGCATCTCGCCTTCGCTACCGGCGCGCACCAATGCGCCGGCATGGCGCTGGCGCGGCTCGAAGGCGCGATCGCGATCTCGCGCTTTCTCAAGCGGTTTCCGCATTACGCGCTGAACGGCGAGCCGCTGCGCGGCGGCCGCGTCCGCTTCCGCGGCTTCTTGAGCGTGCCGTGCGTGGTGAATGGGTAGGGTGGGTTAGCCAACGGGTCGCGCGAATGCGCGCCCGATGATAAGCTCAGCGTAACCCACGCATCTGCGATTACTCAAGTCGGACATTACGTCGATTATTTTGCTGCGCTTGCTCACTCGCGGCGACCACCGCTGCCTCAGACTCAAGAAGGCGTGGGGGGTTGTGGCAGTCTTGAATTGTCTGTTACCTTTTGTGGGCCAGCGTCGAAATTAGATCCTACTCGCTCAACCGTTCGCGACATTGCCGCGCTGGCAAAGTCGAAAGGACGGACAACAACAAACGGGGGGTCCCTCATGGTTCACACCGCAAGCGGTGCGCCATTTTTCCGCGCATGTTCCAGAAAGCACAAACGATCTCGCCTTGGCGTTGCAAGCCTTCTGGCGACCAGTGTCCTGGCCGCCGCGCCGGTTGCGCACGCGCGCATCACGCAAATCCAGATCCTGACCAGAGGCACTGCCTTCGGCGGCCACTCGTTTGCCGGCGTCGGCCAGTATGAGTTCATCACCGGCATCGCGACCGGCGAGGTCGACCCGGCAAATCCGCAGAATGCGGTTATTACCGACATCGCGCTCGCGCCGAAAAACGCACAGGGCCGCGTCGTCTATCACCACAATTTCTACATTCTGCAGCCTTTGGACCCAAGCAAGGGCAATCGCAAAATGATGTATGAGCCGCCGAACCGCGGCGGCAAGACGTACCAATTGCTCAACAACACGCCGACCGGCACCAGCGATCCGGCGGCGCTCACTGACGCTGCGGCTCTGGATGATTCCTTCCTGTGGACCCGCGGCTACACCACGGTATGGTCCGGCTGGGAAAACAATCTCGGGCCCTTGAGCGGTATTCTCGTGGCGACGGCCTCCTTCCCAATTGCAGGTGACCCCAATAATCCGATCACCGGGCCAGCCTACGAGTACATCGTAACCGCCGGTGTCACCGCCAGCTTCACGCTGGCTTACCCTCCCGCCTCGACCAACCAGGGCGATGCCGTCCTGACCCATCGTGTCCATCTCGACGACCCGGCCGTGCCTGTCCCGTCCAGCGGCTGGGCCTATACCGACGCCGTTGACCCCACGAACCCTCCCAACACGATCCCTAACCGGGCGATCAAATTGACCACGGGCAATTTCGTCAACAACGACATCTACGAATTTTCCTACAAGGCCAAGAACCCGACGGTGAACGGGTTGGGGTTAGCGGCCATTCGCGACTTCAATTCGTTCCTGCGGTTCGCCTCGCACGACGACGCCGGCACGCCCAACCCGATCAGGAGTCAGATCGACCGCATCTACACGGAGACAGTGTCGCAGCCGGCCCGGACCCTCAATGACTTCGTTCATCTCGGATTCAATGAGGACGAAAACCACAGGAAAGTTTTCGACGGAATGATGCAATGGATTGCGGCCGGCGACGGCGCCAATATGAACTACCGGTGGTCGCAGACCAAGCGCACCAACCGCAACCGCCAGGAACTGCTCTACCTTGAGGGCCTTTACCCGTTTGCGAACGTGCCGACCTTCGATCCGATTTCCGGCACCAGCGACTGGCGCTACAAGAAGTGTGAACAGACCCACACCTGCCCGCTGGCAACCGAGTTCTATTCGGCCAACGAGTTCTGGGTGAAGGCCGCTTCGCTGATGAGCACCGACCCGACGGGAAGATTCGATCTGCCGGATCATCCACTCACGCGACTGTACCTGTTGTCCAGCATGCAGCATGCCGGCCTCCCGAGCAATCCTACATCGAAAGGCTTGTGCCAGCAGTTCCTCAATCCGCTCGATTCCGCTCCGGTGCAACGAGCGCTGTGGAACGATCTGGACGAATGGTCGACGCGCGGCAACGAACCTCCGGACTCCGAGGTGCCGAAGCTTCGCGACCACACCCTGGTGCCGCCCTTGCCTCAGGACGGCGTTGGATTCCCGCACATTCCAGGCGTCACCTACACAGGTTTGAAAACGACCCGGTACCGGTTCAACTTCGGACCGGATTTTTACAAAACCTTCGTGCCGACGATAAACCCGCCGGTCATCACGCCGCCGTATGAGGATAATCCGGCCAACGGCAGGATTTATCCGAGCTACGTGCCGAAGACCGACAGCGACGGCAACGACCTTGCCGGCATTCGGCTGCCGGAACTGGTGGTGCCGCTGGCGACCTACACAGGCTGGGGACTGCGTTCGGGTGTCTGGGCGAACGATGGATGCGAGCAGTCCGGCCAATACATCCCGTTCCAGGCCACGAGGGCGGCCCGTTTGGCTGCAGGCGATCCACGGCCCTCGGTCGAGGAGCGTTATCTTTCCTTCGGGGAGTATCGCGCCAAGGTCGTCTTGGCGGTCGACAATCTGGTAAGAAACCGCTTCCTGATTTGCGACGATACGCAGGACATCGTGAACCGATTGCTGCAGGCTGGACTGAAGGCCGGCGTCCCCGCGCCGGGCGCAAACGAGAACGCGTCTGCTCCCGATCCGGTGCCCGCGTGCAGGGGGCACCATCATCACAATCATCAAGTCTTTGATCATGATCATGATCATGACGATGGTCCGGATTAACGCTAGCGGACACTAGTCCCTGGATCGTCATGGCCGGGATAAACCCCGGCCATGACGCTTTGAGTTCGAGGCGGATATCAGGCGGCTGGAAGCGGCCTGATATTGCTCCCCTAGGCAGGCAGCCCATTTTGCGTTGACGCTTTTGATACCCAAGTCATGATTGGCTTGGCTCATAACGCGTTAGTGCAACGGGAGTGCCGAAGATGGTTCGATCAGTCACTGATCTGCTCGCGACGGAAGCCCGCCTTGGCACCTACAATTACGAGCCGATCGGCGTCGTTCTGTCGCGCGGCGAAGGCATCTGGGTGTGGGACATTGAAGGTAACCGCTATCTCGATTGCCTCTCCGCCTATTCGGCGGTCAATCAGGGCCACTGCCATCCCAAAATCCTGGCCGCCATGCTGGAGCAGGCCGCGAAGCTGACATTGACCTCGCGCGCCTTCCACAACGACCAACTCGCCCCCTTCTATGAAGAGATCGCGGCGTTGACCGGCTCCCACAAGGTGCTGCCAATGAACAGCGGCGCCGAGGCGGTCGAGAGCGCGATCAAGTCGGTGCGCAAATGGGGCTACGAGGTGAAGGGCGTGCCGGATGGTCAGGCCGAGATCATCGTCTGCGCCGACAATTTCCACGGGCGCACGCTCGGCATCGTCGGCTTCAGCACCGATCCTGCGGCGCGCGACCATTTCGGACCGTTCGCGCCGGGTTTTCGGATCATCCCCTTCGGCGACGCCACAGCCCTGGAGCGGGCGATCACGGCGAACACGGTGGCATTCCTGGTCGAGCCGATCCAGGGCGAAGCCGGCGTCATCATCCCCCCGTCAGGGTATCTCGCCCAAGTGCGCGAGATTTGCACCGCGCGCAACGTGATGCTGATCCTCGACGAGATCCAGACCGGGCTCGGCCGCACCGGCAAGCTGCTCGCCGAACAGCATGACGGCATCGAAGCTGACGTGACGCTGCTCGGCAAAGCCTTGTCCGGCGGCTTCTATCCGGTGTCGGCCGTGCTTTCCAACACCGAAGTGCTCGGCACCTTGAAACCCGGCCAGCATGGCTCGACCTTTGGCGGCAATCCGCTTGCCTGCGCGGTGGCGCGGGCGGCGCTGCGTGTGCTCGTCGAGGAAGGGATGATCGAGAACGCGGCCGCGCAGGGCGAGCGGCTCCTGGCCGGCCTGAAAAACATCCGCGCCAACTTGATCCGCGAGGTGCGCGGCAAAGGCCTGATGTTGGCGGTCGAGCTTCACCCCGAGGCAGGCGGCGCGCGTCGCTATTGCGAGGCCCTGCAGAAGCGAGGCATCCTCGCCAAGGATACCCATGGTCACACCATCCGGATCGCCCCGCCGCTGGTGATCACGGCCGATCAGGTCGACTGGGCGCTGGAGCGGATCGAAGCCACGCTGAAGCAGGATTTGTCGTGATTGGAAATGCTCTGCAGCATGATCCGGAAAAAAGCCTGCCCCACACTTGGATAGCGGGGTGGTCACCGGTTTTCCCTTAGCTAACAAACGCGGAACGCGTTTGCGTGGAGATCATGCTCAAACAAAAACAAAGAGCGGGATGACGAGGGCGCGCGGCTCGGCGGACGCCCTCGTCATTCGCGGGATGCGAGCCGCGCTATGGCAGGTTCGGCACGCCCAAATTGACAATGGACGGCCTCGACGGATTGAGGCTCTGGTCCCAGAACGCGCACTGGTGGACCGTTGCCAGATCGGTGGGGTCGCTTGCGGTCTCATGGGTGGGCGTCGGCGGCACGAACGATATGAGGTCGTCGAGGCCCGACACGTATTGCGGCCAGACCACCGGGGTATCGCCCCGGTTTGGATTGCCGGTAGCGGCAAAGGTCGTCCAATAGAGGACCATCTGATGGGCGAGTTGCTGCTGATTGGCCGTGAACGGCGTCTGTGCGAGATCGAGCCCGACCCCTGACGGATTGGAGACCGGGAACAGATACTGGATCTCCGCCGTGTGATCCGAACCGTAGGGATAGTTGGTGCCGTCGTGCAGGGTAGTCGGCGACAGGAAGTTGTCGGGTGCCTGCTCGTCGTTGAACTCGTAGGCGAACACCGGCACGAACTGCGACGCGCTCTTGTCGATCGTATGGGCATTGCAAGCGAAAATAGCGTCGGTCGCCGCGGCCGCCAGCGCAATGTTCGCGCTCAGCGGCGTATTGCCCGAGGGATACAGCGTGATGACGCCGGGCAATCGGTCCGGCGACACGATGGTCGCCAGCAGGATCTGAAGCGCCGCCGAATAGGGCGTCGTCCCCGGGGCGGTCGCGGCCTGGGCGTCGGGCACCACGTTGTCCTGGAACCCGAACACCAGCGGGATGAACAATCGGAACTCGTTGTGATTGGATCCGTTGATGAGGGGTATGCGGGCGAAGTGCCCCGCCGCGATGGCGTCGACGAGAGATTCCGGAAGCACCTTGCCGTCGATGACGGGCGAGGCGACGGTGCCCTCGAACGTGAGGCTCTGGCACGAGTTCTGGCTCGCACAGGGCCCCAGGATCTTGTCGACCGGCACCGCGCGCAGGCAGGCGGCGGTCTGCGCGTCGGCCTGGTTGGGATCGGCGCATCCTTCCGCGATGGCGAATTCGGTGCCCTTCTTTTCCGAGTCGGCCTGGGTCGGTTGGCGCATCTGATAGCCGCCGCTCTCGATGATGGCGCGGTGGAACAGTCCACTGGCCAGCGGCGACACCATGTTGACGAGCGTGCTCGATCCCCCGGCCGACTCGCCGAAGATCGTCACCCTGTTCGGATCGCCCCCGAACGCCGCGATGTTGCGCTTGACCCATTGCATCGCGAATTGCTGATCCAAGATCCCGTAGTTGCCCGAGATCTTGTCCGGCGATTCGGCGGTGAATGCTGGATGCGCCATGAAGCCCAAGGCGCCGAGGCGATAGTTGATGGTGACGACGACGACGCCCTGTTGCACCAGCTGCGATGCATTGTACTCGTCGCTTTCGCCCAAGAACAACGCCCCGCCATGGATCCAGAACATGACCGCGTGGTCCTGACTGTTGTCGTTGGGCGCGAATACGTTGAGGAACAGACAATCCTCGTTCAAGGTGCCGTTGCCGAATTGCGTCAGCGGTTGGGCACAGTGGCCGCCGAACCGGGTCGCATCGACGGTCCCCGACGGGCTTTGGGGAGCCTGCGGCGGCCGCCAGCGCAGCGCCCCGACCGGAGGGGCGGCGTACCGAATACCAAGAAACTGGCGCATGGTGCGGGTCGAATTCAGCGCACCCTGAAACGCGCCGTCGGCGGCCGTCACCAGCGTTGGACCGCTGGCCTGGGCAACCGGGCTCGTCGCCAGCGCGCAGAGCGCCGCAATTCCGGCCAAAGCTCCGCGCGCTCGAGAGAGCGCGGCACGATATGCGGGCGGTCGTATCTTTCGTTCGCTTGTCATCGGGTTTCCTCCGGCAATTTGGAACGGACAATCACGCTCAACCTTGACGGGCCTCAGCCAACTCGACCCGCGCACGCGGGGGACCCTTGCGCGGTGCCCGGTCCCGGGACGCCGCGCACAGGCACTGAGACGTTGCGGCCACCGTTCTGTCGCCATCCAGGAACCACACCGGGTCTGCACTGGCTCAGCAGCGGCCTGTTGTAGGAGGGGATCAGGTCCCCAAACCTGACCAGAATGCCGAGAACCGGGAATGGTTCCCACCTACGGGCTTGACCCGGGCATCCACGCCTTTCGTTTTTGAGAGAAACAAGACGTGGATGGCCGCAATAAATCCCGGCTTACGGCCGTAGTCAGGCCGGTAAAACTGGGCCTCAGACGGCGGACCGTCCCCGCAGCATCCCGGCAATCCCCAAATCTTCGTCAAGCTCGGGCCCGTGAATGCCCATCGCCATCAGCTCGAAGTGCTCGCGCGCCGCGGCGCTCGCCTCGTGCAGCCGCGGATACCATTTGAGCGGGGTCGCGATCTTGCGGCCGTCAGCGAGAGTCACCACCAGTTCGTCGGTGGTGAAGGCGACCGAGACCGGCCTGATATCGCCGACATCGATTTCCAAAGTGCTCATGCCATTTGCCTACGAGGAGGTCGCGTTGCGCGTACAGTTCTTTCGCAACATTGTTCTGGCGGTGAAAATCATCCTCGTCAAAGACCTTTGAAAATATCTCCTCCGTGAGGATGTGCTGAATCAACATCTCGCGTACATCCTCTGCTGTAACCAGCGGATTGATCGTCTCCTGTGCGTGTACCCATCAATGGCATCCGATGAGGTGATGGGTTTCGCGGAGTTCATCATCGGGCGCGCATTCCGCCTCCGCCCTTCGGGCTACGGCGGACACGTCGCGCGACCCGTTGGCTCAATCCATCCTACGCGCTAGCCCCGTTCTCCCCGCGCCGTCCGCTCCAACAGCAGCGTCTGGATGCCGCAGATGCCGCTGCGCACGGTCATCACGCGGGTGCCCGGCTTGCGGCCGATGCGCACCTCCGACACGTCGATGCCGGCAGCCACCAGCCGCGCCCGCGTCGCGGCGATATCGGCGACGCGCCAGCTCAGGCCCCAGAGCCTGTCGTGGGCCTGGTCGGCGCCCGCGACCGCCCGGCGCACCACCTCGACGATGAGATCGCCGCAGCGAAAAAACATCAACTGGCCCCAGTCCTGATGCGAGCGGTCGAGCGCCATGTCGAGACCGAGCCGCGCGCCATAAAGCGCCGCGGCGCGCTCGGGATCTTCGGTCGACACCACGACATGGTCGAGCCCCGTGATCGGCGCCGCCGAGGTCACAGCCGAGCGCGGCCGCTCGCCGGCCACTTCGAGGAAGAAGGTCCGCACGCCCCGCGTCAGCTCGGTCGCAGCTCGGGTGCGCTTCCAGTGCAGCACCGCGCCGGACAAGGAATCGCGGCTTTCGACCTCGACGATCGGGTCGGGCTTCAGCGCCAGACGGTCGAGCCTGCGATGCATTTTCGCGATGTCGGCCACGCGGAAGCAGATGCTGGCGAGCCCCTCGCCCGAGGTCTCGATCACATGGCGGATACGGTCGGCGGCCACGCTGAAACCGCTCGGCGCCATCAGCTCCAGCGTCATGTTGTCGAGCGTGAACAGCACGCGATCGGCGCCATCGCCGCTGTTTTTCCACGCCGGCGCCCGCGCCAGCAGCGTCTCGTAGGCCGCCTGGCCGGTCCCGATGTCGCCCACGAGGACGACGACGTGATCGAGGCCGGTGATCACGGAAACAGCCCGCGCGTGTTCTTGGCGGCACGCACTTTCTCGACCCCGATCGCCATCGCCGCGGTGCGATGCGGAATGTTGTCGGCTTTGGAGCGCGCCACCATCTGGTCGAAGGCGCGATCGAGAATGAGATATTCGCGCCGCGTCACCTCCTCCTCTTCCCAGAACAATTGCTGGAGGTCCTGCACCCATTCGAAATAGCTGACCACCACGCCGCCGGAATTGCAGAGGATGTCCGGGATCACGAAAATCTCGTCCTGGCGTTTTTCCAGCACCAGATCGGCGTCCGGCGTGGTCGGACCGTTGGCGCCTTCCGCCAACACCCGGCATTTCAAATTCTCGGCGACCTTGGCGTCGATCACCCGCTCCATCGCCGCCGGCACCAGCACGTCACAGGGCATCGTCAGGATTTCCGCGGGATCGAAATGCAACTCGTTGGAATAGCCGGCGATGCTGCCATGGATGTCGGCATGCCGCATCAGCGCGGGGATATCCAGTCCCTCGGCCTGATGCAGCGCGCCGGTGTGATCGGAGATCGCAATCACCTTGAGGCCGCAATGATGCAGCTCGAGCGCGGCATAGGAGCCGACATTGCCGAAGCCTTGAATGACGACGGTGGCGTTGTGGCGGCGGATCTGGAGCTCTTTCAGCACCCGCTTGGCCAGATGCGCGACGCCGCGCCCGGTGGCCTCGCGCCGGCCCAGCGTGCCGCCGGAAGCAACCGGTTTTCCGGTGACGATCTCGGTCACGGTCTGGCCCTGGTACATCGAATAGGTGTCCATGAACCAGGCCATCACCTGCTCGTTGGTGCCCATGTCCGGCGCCATCACGTCGGTACGGGGACCGACGAACGGAATCATCTCCTGCATGTAGCGCCGCGACAGCAATTCAAGCTCGCGCTTGGATATTTTCGAGAGGTCGACATTCACCCCGCCCTTGGCGCCGCCGTAAGGAAGACCTGCTAGCGCGCATTTCCAGCTCATCCAGATCGCGAGCGCCGCCACCTCGCCGATATCGACGGAGGGCGCAAAGCGCGTGCCGCCCTTGGTCGGACCCATGGTGAGGTGGTGCTGCACGCGATAGCCTTCGAACACCGCGACCGTGCCGTCGTCACGGTGGATCGGACAGGACACGGTGACCGCCCGCTTCGGCAGCAGCAGGCGGTCGCGTTCGTCCATCGGGATGTCAAGATGATTGGCGATCACATTGAACTGGTTCTTCGCCATATCGAAGACTGGACCGGAATAGACGGTCATTGTTTGCCCCTGTTGTCGCGCCGTGGTCTCTTGATTCTACCGTTCGCAAATGCGCCAGCCGAAACCGGGTGTGCACGTTAGAATCGGATCACTGGCGATGCCCCGCGAAGGTGGTATTCCGCCCACACCCCTATCTCAAGCGATTAACGCGCCAGGGTTGCGAATAATTCAGCGAAAATCCACAACGACCGGTGCTAAGGTAGGGACCGCCGGGCAAGGAACTCACCTAACCAGCCCACGGGAAGCGAATGCAGGCTCTCTTCATCGGACAGACCTATATCGACGTTACCTTCATCACTGACCACATGCCGACCGGCGACGAGAAACACGTCGCCTCCGCCTATGCCGTCTCGTTCGGCGGCAACGCCGTCACCGCGGCGTTCTGCTGCGCCAAACTCGGGAT
>Ga0210408_10004915_pt1 | contig 11867 bp, 9 predicted proteins | sample IncBWH4MmetaG_FD_155471 | JGI IMG/M metagenome (GOLD analysis project Ga0210408, IMG submission 155471) | Forest soil microbial communities from Barre Woods Harvard Forest LTER site, Petersham, Massachusetts, United States - Inc-BW-H-4-M | ecosystem: Environmental > Terrestrial > Soil >... | reverse complement strand
CAAGCCGCCAGAAGTTTCTCAGCGATCCCGATGCCTGGCCGCCGACCGCGGACTGGAGCTATCACAATGGGGGCGGCGAGTTTACGAGCCTGAAGGTCATGAATGAGGCGATGACGGCTGTTTACGCCGCGCCCCACTCAGCCGCCGACTACGAGCGGATCGCGCAGACTATGGAATACGACTCCGAACGCGCCATGTTCGAGTCCTACAGCAAGAACAAGTACTTTTCCACCGGCGTCATCCAGTGGATGCTCAACAACGCGTGGCCGTCGATGATCTGGCACCTCTACGACTACTACCTCGATGCCGGCGCAGGTTATTACGCAACCAAGAAAGCCTGCGAGCCCCTGCATATCCAGTACTCCTACGACGATCGCTCCATCGTCTTCGTCAACAGCACCTACGAGCCCGTCGCAGGCCTTCGTGCCAGCCTTCATGTGCACGGCTTGAATTGGAAAGAGCTCTACAGCGCCGAGGCCACTGTCAATGCCGCCGCCGATAGCTCGCAGCGCGTCTTCCTACTTCCCGACTCGCTGATCTCCGGCGCCGAGCGCATCTTCTTCATTGACCTCTCGCTCACCGATGCTGCGGGCCGGCCCGTCAGCCGCAACTTCTACTGGGTGCCGTACGCTCTCACCAGTTTTGATTGGTCGCGCACCGAGTACACCCACACTCCGGCGGACCGCCACGAAGATTTGACTGCGCTCGCCAGCCTGCCCGCCGTGCACATCGATGCCACCTCTGAAATTGAGCACATTTCGCAAGGCTCTCTTCTGCGGGTCCATCTCCACAACACCGATGCCGCCCTGGCATTCCAGGTCAACGCTGCTGTGCGGACGCAATCGGGCGGGCTTGTCGCACCCGTATTCTGGTCAGACAACTGGATCGAGCTGGCCCCGGGAGAGTCCGTTACGCTCAACGCGCAGTTGCCTGAGGACGCGCCGGTAGACTCCACTGTGCAGATTCAGGGCTGGAACGTTGCGCCGCTCACGTTGAAGCCGCAGGTCGCCACCGCAACTGCGCAAGGGAATTGATGCCAGACCCTGCTACCGTTGTCGCGTCTCCCGGGCTCAAGCGCAGCCTGCGTTTTCGCGACCTGGTGCTTTACGGCATCATTCTTATCCAGCCCACCGCGCCGATGCCCAGCTTCGGCGTCATCTACAACGAAGCGCGCGGCCACGTGGTTACCGCCATCCTCCTCGCCATGGTGGCCATGCTGTTTACTTCCATCAGCTATGGCCGCATGGCGCGCGTCTATCCGCATGGCGGCTCGGCATTCCTCTACGTTGGCAAGGAGATTCATCCCAGCCTCGGGTACATCACCGGCTGGTGCCTGGTAATGGACTATGTTCTCAACCCGCTCATCTGCACCATCTGGTGCAGCCGCGCGGTCATGAACTTCCTGCCCGGCGTGCCTTACTTCGTTCTAGCCGTCTTCTTCGCGGTTTTCTTCACGCTGCTCAACTGCAACGGCGTCGAAACCTCGGCTCGCATCAACGCCGGCATGGCCGCCGCGCTCGGCCTGGTCATCGTGCTGGTGCTCATCGCGGCGGCTCGCTGGCTGCTCCATCTGCAGCATCCCGGCGCGGGCTTCTTCCTCGCGCCCTTCTACGATCCAGCAACCTTCAACATGAAGGGCTTGCTGCGTGGCACGTCAATTGCCGTGCTCACCTACATCGGTTTCGACGGCATCTCGACTTTGACCGACGAAGCCCACGACCCCGCTCGCAGCGTGCCCCGCGCCATCGTGCTCACCTGCTTTGTTACCGGCGTGCTTGCCAGTATCGAAGTCTACGCCGCGCAGCTTGTTTGGCCGCGCGGGCTCGCCTTCCCCGATCTCGATACCGCCTACGTACACGTCTCCGGGCGGATGGGCGGGCCCATCCTCTTTCTCATCGTGAATAGCTCGTTGCTGCTGGCCAACATCGGCTCCGGCATGGCCTCGCAACTCGGAGCCGCGCGCCTGCTCTACGCCATGGGCCAGGACGGCGCATTGCCGCGCCGCTTCTTCGCAGCGCTCAGCCCGAAGAACCGCATTCCCCGCAACAACGTCATCCTGATCGGCGCCATTTGCATGGTTGGCGCGCTGGTCTTCAGCTATCAGCTGGGGACGGAACTGCTCAACTACGGCGCGCTGCTCGCCTTCATGGGCGTCAACTTCGCGTCCATGCTGCGCGGCTGGCGGCATGGCCGCTGGGCGCAGTGGCTCCCCATGCTGCTCTCGCTTGGCGGCCTGGTCACTTGTGCGCTGCTCTGGTACAGCCTCGGCCCGCTGGCCAAGTTGGCCGGCACCGGCTGGGCCCTCGTTGGAATCCTGCTCTATCTGGTTCGTCGCAGCCAAACCGTGCTGCCCGTCGAAGCCTGACCATCAACCCGGCAACCGCAACAACTATACAAACGAGAGATTTATGGCTGCCGGCAACGCTGCGATCAAGGAGGCCATCACGCCGTCGTCAATCTCCGTGCTCAACGTCTGGCCGTGTGCCGCCTGGAAGTTATGGAGCGCTGTCAGGGTGTGCGCACCCACGCTTCCATCGACTCCGTGCGGATCGTAGCCCAGCAAGTAGAGAAGCATCTGGGCCGAACGCACCGTGAGGTCGGGCCGCTTGCTCGAATCTTTGAAGAGGGTGTAAGCCATGCTCAGCCTGGTGTCGTACTGGTTTTTGGCGTAATCCACGCCGTTGTATGCCTTGGCGTACGCCGCCCAGTTTTGTTGCTGCAGTGCGCCCTGCAGATTCTGCCATTGGATGAACCCCACCACCGCCTGCAGCTGCTGGTCTTCTGAAGCCGCCATTGCGGTCACCATCTCGTCCACCGAGTTGAATCCGATGTTCGCGGCGTGCGCGCCGAGGATCTGTCCCAGCCCCCACGACGCCGACTTGAGCGCCGCCTCAGCGTTCAGCGCGTAGGCCTGTGCCAGACGCGTGTACTGGTTATCGCCGCCCTGCCCATAGCCGCCCGCCACGGGATTGCTGACATCGGGCGCCGCGGCGTCGAACTGGCCGCCGGTGTTCTTTGAAAACAAATGCCGCTCGAAGAGGATCTGCGGCCGCCGGCTGGCAAAGTAGCCGCATCCGTGCGTCTCTACAAACACCATTGCCCAGAGTGTGGCTGCATCGATATTGAGCGTGTCCATTGCGAACTGCAGTCCGTTCGCCGTCATCGGCGTTGCCGTGCAGGAGCAGGTAAGAGTAGCCATGGTCGTTCCTCTGGGTTCAGGTTTGGGTTGGGGGCGATTTTTGAATGGCGCGCGCACGCGCAACAACCAAAAAAACGCCGACGCTGGTTACATTCAGGGAGTTAGGAGCGGCTTTGTAGTTGAATGTGAGTCACATCACAAGTGGACAGTGAAGAGTGCACCGTGAACAGGAGAAAGGGCGATGACGTGGATGCAGGAAAGACGTGAATGAGTGAAGAAGGGAACCAGTGTTGAAATGGTGCGACCACGGCTTATCTCCTTTCTTCGCAGATGCGAAAGGCCCGCCACAGGCGAGCCTTTAATTTCTACCACTACATCCATTATGGCAAGTTCGAACAATTAACCCCCAACTTTTCGAAATTCATTTTCTGTTTGTTTTGTGGGGGTTGCGGCGATTTCCACAGGTAAGCCACTTGATAAGTTTTCCACAGGGTCGGGTTGCGGTTGGGGAACGAGGCGGAGACAAGGGGGTAGAGACTGGGGGCCAGGGACCAGGAGGGCCGAGGGGAAAGGGCGGCCGAGATCCGTTGACCAGCTGCTCGAATCGCGTCATCCAGACTGGCCCTGCGTTTAGCGAAGAGAGGGCGAATTGGCGAAGGAAAGGCGAATAACGGATAAAAAATACGTGGTTAATTCGTACTGCAATTGTAGTGATTTGAGCAAAAGAGTCCGGAAATGCCGAAGCTGATTCTCCGGCGGACGGGTTGGGCATGCGGGGAAATGGCAAAAGCAAGAACAACTGCAGATCCCTTCGCCCGCGATGCGGGCTACGGGATGACAGCACTTTGGTGGATTGGGATGACAGCGGTGTGGTGGAATGGGATGACAGCGCGTTGGGCGGAGCGGGCGGTGGGATATGCGGCTTGTCAGGCCGGGCTTGTGTAGGCTACGCGTCCTTCGGCGATCGTCCAGCGCACTTTTCCCTGCATCGTCCAGCCGTCAAACGGCGTGTTCTTTGCTTTCGACTTGCCTTCCGCGGCGCGGTAGGTCCATTCCGCGTTGGGATCGAAGATGACCGCGTCGGCGCAGCTTCCGACGGCGAGCGTGCCGCGGCCCTTCAGGCCCAGCACCGCGGCGGGCTGCGCGCTCAACAGGCTCAGCACCCGGCCCAGCGGCATCTTCAAATCCCCATGCAGATAACGAAGACACAGGCCCAGCGCTGTCTCGAGCCCCGTGATGCCATTGGGGGCGCGCTCGAACTCGACTTCCTTTTCGTGCATTGCATGCGGCGCGTGGTCGGTGGCGATCGCGTCCACCACGCCGTCGAGAATCGCCTCAATCATGGCGTCGCGGTCGGCCGCGGAGCGCAGCGGGGGATTCATTTTGTAGTGGGTGTTGTAAGCGCCCACGTGCTCATCGGTCAGGAGGAAATGATGGGGAGCGACTTCGCAGGTAACGCGCAGGCCATTGCGCCGCGCCTGCCGCACCGCCGCGATTGCCGCTGCCGTGGAGGTGTGCGCCACATGCAGGTGCGCGCGGGCATCGCGCAGCTCCGTCACCAGGCGAATATCGCGCTCCACAATTCCGGACTCCGCCTCGACCGGCATCCCGCGCAGTCCCAGCTTGAACGCCACCGGGCCGGCGTTCATGCTGGCGCCCTGTGTCATCCGCGTGTCTTCCGCGTGCTGAATCACGCTCAGCCCCACGCGCGATGCGGCGGCCAGGGTCTCACGCATGACGCTGTCTTTGAGGATGGGGTGGCCGTCGTCGGTCACGGCAACGGCGCCGGCGGACTTCAACGCGGCGTAGTCGTTAAGCGTCTCACCCTTTGACCCCCGCGTGGCTGCGGCAATCGGGAAGACGCGCACTTGTGCGCCGCGCTCCGGGGATTGCATCCAGCGAGTGATGTCGGCTGAATCGTTTACCGGTGCGGTGTTGGGCATCGCGGCCACCGCGGTGAATCCGCCCGCGGCGGCTGCAGCCGTTCCCGTCGCAATCGTCTCCTTGTAGCCCTGTCCCGGCTCTCGCAGATGCACGTGAATATCGATCAACCCCGGCGTCACTACCAAGCCGGTGGCATCAATCGACTGTGCGTCGGTGGCGCCGTTCAACTGCTTCAGCTTGCCAGGCGCGGCAATTTCCACGACCCGGTTGTCTTTGAAGAGGATGTCTCTGACCGCGTCGACGCCGGCGCCCGGGTCTATAAGCTGACCACCCCGAATCACCAGCGTGCTCAAGCGCGGCCCCCGTTCTTCGACCCCAACGATGAAGACCGGTCGTTGGGGACCCTCGGCGATTCCGCCGTCAGTGCGCGTTCGACGACCGCCATGCGGATCGCCACTCCGTTGCTCACCTGTTCGAGAATCGTGGACTGTGGACCGTCGGCCACGCCCGCCGTCAGCTCGAGGCCGCGAATAATCGGACCCGGATGCATGACGATGGCTTGCGGCGCCAGGGTGCGCAGCCGGTCGCCGGTGAGCTGATAGGCGGCCTTGTACTGTTCCAGGTCGAGCTGCAGGCCCGCCAGCCGCTCCGCCTGGATGCGCAACATCATTACCACCTGCGACTGCCTGAGCGCCGACTCGAAGTTGCGCTCGATGGCGATACCCGGACCAGCGTCCGCAGCCAATTCCGGCAGCAGTTCCTTCGGGCCGCATAGCACCACCTGCGCGCCCAGGCGCGGCAGCAGCAGCATGTTCGAGCGTGCGACGCGGCTATGCAGGATGTCGCCAGTGATGGTGACGGTGACGCCGGCCAGCGTCTCCGGTCCCACCTCGGCAACGCCTGGCCGCAGACGGGCGAGGATCGTGCGCAGGTCAAGCAATCCTTGCGTAGGGTGCTCGTGCATGCCGTCGCCGGCGTTCAGCACGGGCAGGCGTGTGTAGTCCTCAAGCAGCCACGGCGCGCCCGACGAATTGTGGCGGAGGATGATGGCCTCGGCGCCCAGCGCGCGAATCGTCAATCCGGTGTCTTTGAGCGACTCGCCCTTCTCGATGCTGGAGGAGAGACTCGACACCAGCGTGGTGTCGCAGCCCAGCGCCTTGGCCGCGAGTTCGAAGCTGGTGCGCGTGCGCGTCGAGGACTCGTAGAAAAGGAGCGCCACACGCCGCTTGGCAAGGATTTGAGCGCGGGTGAGCGGATCCTGATAAGTGAGCACCGTGGCGCGCGCCAGAATGTGGTTGAGCGACTCGAGGGTGAGGTCGTTCACGGAGAGCAACGAGCCCGGATGGTATGGAAATGGCGAGGGCGATAACTGCGGAGGATGGAAGGTTCGGCGGGCGGTAGTGGTGGGCATGAATTCAGCTTTCAGCTGTTAGCTTTTAGCTCTTAGCTGTTCTTGCTTCGAGCTGAGTTTGAGCAACTAGGATGCCAGTCCGTAGGTTTCTTCCCGGGGGAATTTCTGTGTCAACGCATAGATGCAAACGGTCAGGTCGATCGCTCTTTGCCAGACCGTCAAATCGTGGAAATCTTGCGGCATAGAGGCAGCTTCTAGCTCTTAGCTGTTCTTGCTTCGAGCTGAGTTTGTGTTCAGCGATCAGTGGTCGGTGATCAGAAAAGACCGCTGACCTCTGCGACATGTTGCTAAAGGCCAAGAGCTAATAGCTATTAGCTGTCTCTCTCCACGAGCAGCACCTGCTCGTCCTTGTCGACCTCCTGGAACTTTACTTCGATGATCTCGCGGCCGCTGGTGGGGACGTGCTTGCCGACGTAGGTTGCCTCGATGGGCAGCTCGCGATGGCCGCGGTCGATGAGGACGGCAAGCTGCACGCGGCGGGGGCGGCCGTGGTCGAAGAGCGCGTCGAGCGCGGCGCGAATGGTGCGGCCGGTGTAGAGCACGTCATCGCAGAGGATCACATCCTTGTCCACGATATCGGCGCCGATGGCGCCGGGCGTCACGATGGGGCGGACATCGGCGGTCGAGAGGTCGTCGCGGTAAAACTGGATGTCGAGGATGCCACGCTCGACGGGGCACTTTTCAATGGTCGAGATCAGGTTGGCCAGCCGTTCGGCCAGCGGCACGCCGCGGCGCTTAATGCCTACCAGCACCATGCCCTTGCAGCCGTTGCTCTTCTCCACGATTTCGTGAGCCAGTCGCACCAGCGTGCGCTCAATTTCCGAGGCGGACATCAGCCTGCCCTTGATGCGCAGGGGTGATTTCGTTTGGGCTTCGCTCATGGGTCTCTCGACGCTCTGGTCTCTCGACGGATGATAGAAGGCTGAGCCGGGTGGCGGCAAGTTGGCGGACGATGGTTGGTTGCGGTAGTCGCCGATGAGGCTGAAGTGGAGTGGCGAGGTCTGAAAAAGGCTAGTCCGTCGATCTCGCGTTGACGGCTAGTCGACGTTATGCCTGGGGCCGCCGCCGCGCCATCAGCCGAGCCCCGATCGCTCCGCCGGCCGCGGCAAAGCCCACCAGCGCTACTTCAAGCAGCAGCAACCCGCCGAGCACCGATCCGGCGCGGCCTTCCGGCGAAAGCAGCCAGGTGGCTAAACGCTTGAACGTTGCGGCCGTTTGCGGGTCCGGGCTCATCGACTGCCACTGCTGCGCCATTTGGCCCACCAGCGCCTGCCACGGCTCATCGAACTCCTTACCTTGTCTGAAGAGGAACCTCATGGCGTAGAGCGAGGCCCCACTGGCGACAAATGCGAGCCACCCTGCCAGAAATCCCGTTACCAGGCCGATGCGTGCCCCGGCGCCGGTGGTCACCCATCCCGGGCGCTGCCTGCGGGCGTAGAGTGTGACGGCCCAGGCCGCGGCCGCCGCCATCCACAGCAGACTCAACGGCCACACCGGCGATTGACCGCAGGAAAGCAATCCGGCCGGCACCGCCAGCAACATCGCAACGCGGAGCGCCGGCTTCCACTCGACTGTCGCTGCGTCGTGGACCGCGCCCGCCCAGCGCTCGGCGGCGGCGGGCGCCGCAGACCCGTCCTCGCTGCTGTATACCAGCTGCGGAAGCCCACAAGCTGGGCAGAAACAGCTGTCGGCGGGAACGCTCTGGTGGCATCGATTGCAGGCGGCTTCCATCTACTTACGAGCCTATAGCATTTTCCTCAGGATGGGCAGGGGATCGAACCGGGTAGCCAGGCACGCGACGCCGAACCAGTCTTTGGCTGGGAGAACCTCCAGAACCGGAAGCTGCCTTATCGTGCCAGCCTTTTGAGAGGCTTCTGCTTGATCGACAATACGGTGAAAATAGAAGCGAATCTCCGCGCATAGCACACCGCGCACCGGACCGGAAACCGCAAGAGGACCAGCTTGGTCAGGTCAGACACGCGAAGGTGGGAGCGGCGGAATTGCGTTGAACCGCAATCAAGGCATCGAAGTTCCATGGAAATCCTGGTCGTGTCTCTCTGCGATTATGCCCAGGGCGAGGAGAGCTGCCGTGGGACAGGGACTGTTATCAGAACGGTTTTGAGATATACCGTCCCCAGTTTGTTCCTGATCGTGACATGCTGACGGATTTGGATCAATGAAAAAATGCCGATCCTCATGGTATTCACATGCCCCGTCCTGACAGGCGAGATGCCTGCGCGTTGGTTCTCAACCCTGGTGAGCCGCAAGCCTCCCGGCAACAATGGCTTCGGCGGCCTTGACGGCTTCTTCCAGAGTCATGTTGGTCGAGTCGAGCAGGACGGCGTCCGGGGCTGGCCGCAGAGGCGAATCCGCGCGGTTTCGATCCCGCTGGTCGCGTTCGTGGAGATCGCGAATGACTTCGTCCGGTTGTCTGGCTAGGCTCGCGCCCAACTGATCGAAACGCCGCATCCCGCGCACTTCCGGAGCGGCATCCAGGAAAATCTTGGCGTCGGCGTGGGGAAAGACCACGGTGCCGATGTCCCGGCCTTCCATCACGACGCCGCCCTCGGCGCCGAGTTCCTGCTGCAGTTGTACCATCCAGGCGCGGATGGGCGGGAATACGCTCACCCGCGACGCCCCGTCCGTCACCACCTGGTTCCGAATCAGCCCGGTCACATCCTCGCCATCCAGCAAGACGCGATTTTCTGCGTCTCCAGGTTCGAGACGAATTGAGGTCACCCTGGCCAGCCGCTCCAGGGCGGCACTGTCGTCGAGCAGCACGCCCTCTCTAAGCGCCTTGAGGGCAAAGGCGCGATACATAGCGCCGGTTTCGAGGTTGAGCAGGCCGAAATGACGGGCCAGGTGCCTGGCAATTGTGCTTTTGCCCGCTCCAGCAGGCCCATCAATGGCCACAATGATCCTCCTGGTCCAGTGAGAACCAGGAGGGGCGTCGTTCATGGTCATCCGCGCTTTTTCGATCCCTGCTTTGCGCCGAACCCAAAGCGCTTATCCGAGCGCGAAACCCCGCCTGCAGCCAGCGCCGGCTTGCGATTCCCGCGCGCCTCGACGCGCGAGTCCTTGCGCGCGGAAGAAGCGCTGCGGCTCAGGCTGCCATTGCGGCTCGCTGGCTTTCCCGGCCGTGCCGCGGCAGGCCTTGCTGCGCTCGCCCGTGTTCCGTTCGTTGCCCTGGCCGTGTTTGCGGGACGAGAGTGCCCGTTGGTGCCAGCCTTGGCGGTGGTGTGGTTTCCATTGCCGTTTCCGTTTCGCGATGCGCCGTTAGAATGTGCGCTCTTCGCGCCGTTGGAATGCGCGCTCTTAGCCCCGTTGGATGCCCACCGTGACCCTGCGGCCCGGCTTGCGGAGTTGCGAGAAGCGCCACTGCGGGATTCGGTAGTTCTCCGGTTTGACCGGTTGCTGGACCCGGATGCCGCAGGCTTGCGGTCGCGCGGCGCGGGACGGCTGAAGTGAGGACGGGGAGCCGACGGCTTCCCATTCGAGGTCGATCTCCGCGCCCCGTTCGAGTGGGCGTGAACCTCGGGCTTGGCCGAAATGCCTTCCTCGACCGCTGCATGCTCCAGCGGGGCTGGTTCCGGCAGGCCCTCCTCTTCGCGAACGTAGGGCAAGTACGAGGAGCCGATGGAACTGGTGTACGTGCTGACGACCGGAGCAAACTCGGGCAATGTTCCGGCCACGTAGAAGTGCGGCGCATGGCCGAGCGAGAGCGTGTGGACCTGGCGCGTGGCCACTAGCCCGCGAATGACCTCGCGGATCTTGCTGCGCGCGGTGAGCGGCGAAAGAAAGATCTCCACCTCTTCCATGCCGGCTGCGATGACAGCCTGCAGGAAGATAGAGGCCAGCACGGAGATCGCAGTCACCTGTGAAGTGGAGGCGCCCTCGGCAATCGCCTTCTGAAAGCGATGACGCAGGAGCTGCCACTTGGCGGCTTTGCCGGGCGCCGCGACCACGGGAATGATACGCAGCTGCTGCCAAAGTTCGGTGATGGCGCGCAGGACCGCGGCTTCTGAGACGCCGTGGCCGAGGTTCTGCTTCAGCTCGGCGATCGTCATGTCGCCCGTCTCGAGCTGCTTGTAGGCCTGGATCGCCAGCGGCGAAACCTGCCGGGAACCGGTGAGCTGAGGGCTGCGCCGCCAGTCCCGATCCCCGCGTAGAGCATAGACGTAAGGGAGGACCCAGGCAGCAACCACGTAGTCGGGCTGCTCGCCGGGCTGGCCGAGCAGGTTGAGCCGAACCACGACACCATCCAGCTCCAGGCGGACCAGCAGCTCCTCGGCTGCCGCAATCTGCCGGGATTCCGGAGTGACGTTCCGCAGGCCGGCTACGGCCTCAACAAAACTGGGGGCGAGCGATGAGGAGAACTGCCGCTTGGGAAGGAAGAGGCACAAACCTGTCTCTTCAATCCACGTGCGGGCTTCCTCCAGTGTGAGGACCCCATGTCCGTTTTGACGCATCCGTTCGGCGCGCGCAACTTCCAATTGCTCCAATGTCAAAGAAGAACCTCTCTTCCAGGCTGGCTTGTGGCAAACCTGAGAGCCTGTTCTCCGTTCACCCACGCACTCAGTTGGCGCATCACGAGGCCACGGTTGTTACCGTCGGGCTTCTGGGATGCATCGGATTGAGTGCTTCGGCTCCGGGAGGCAGTCTCCCTGGTTCGTTGTTTGCCGGGCTCCCTGCTCCCCTGAGGGGGTGGGATGCCGCCTTCCCTACGCGTTAGATACGGTGGAAGGCCCGCTGGATCTCTCTCCAAGAATACAGCAAAGCGATCGGACGTCCATGCGGGCAGTTTGTCGGGTGTTCCGTTTTTGCAAGTTCCAACAATAGCCACTCCATACGCGCCGGGTCAAGAGGGGTATTTACCTTGATGGCGGAGTGGCAGGCGATGGACGCGGCGACTCGGGTTCCAAGATCTCTAAGCCCTTCATTTCCAGAGCCTTCGTCGTCTTTTCCGGTCTGTTCGATGACTTCAGTTAGAGCTCGCTCAAGCTCCGCTCCCTCCAGGCCCACGGGGGCCGCTTTCAAGGCGAGTGTTTGTGGACCGAACGGCTCCACTTCGAATCCGTTCCGCTCCAACTCCCCGGCTACTTGCGCGAATACCACCATCTGCCACGGTTTGAGCTCCACCAGCAACGGCATGAGCAGCCGCTGGCGCTGTACCTGCTCCACCTTTCGCGCCTGCAGGATCCTTTCGAAGAGCACGCGCTCGTGCGCCACGTGCTGGTCAATGATCCAGAGACCGTCCTCGCCGGTGGCGAGAATGAAGGATTCACGGAGCTGGCCCAGGGGCTTCAGGGACCCCAGGTGGTTCAGCGTCCGGGACGCCTGCTCGGCCTCCACCTGCGCTGCGGCGAGCGCTGCCGCCGATGAGAGTCCGGAGACGTAATCCGCTGATTCGCCGTTGTTTTGGGAACATCCCGA
>Ga0210408_10004914_pt1 | contig 11867 bp, 10 predicted proteins | sample IncBWH4MmetaG_FD_155471 | JGI IMG/M metagenome (GOLD analysis project Ga0210408, IMG submission 155471) | Forest soil microbial communities from Barre Woods Harvard Forest LTER site, Petersham, Massachusetts, United States - Inc-BW-H-4-M | ecosystem: Environmental > Terrestrial > Soil >... | reverse complement strand
CCAGCTTGAAGCGCACCCCGTACGGAGTCAGCTGTGGACCGAACCCGCCCACGTGACACTTGATGCACGCATACCCCGTCTGCCGCGCGTAGCTCGGCAGCGCAGAGGCCTGGCCGGCGAAAAGCAGCATTGTGCAAAGCAGTAGGAAAGATCCTACCCAGCTGAAGCGTGTAGGGCTCCACCCTTCTTGAACCCTGACATGGGTATTACTCCCCATTGCTGGCCCCAAAAATTAAGTAACGTTGATGTGGGATACCTGTCTGATATACGGTATATCAAGCAGTCCCTATTTTTTGGTTAAATCTAAGTAAAAATCACATATAATCAATGACTTAGGCAAAAATAATCACACAACGCCCAATTTGTGAATGCATCGTAGGTGATTAGAACGCGTGATGTCAACGATAATGCGGTACCGTTCGTCGGTTTACTTACGTTCCCTTAAAAAATATATTGCATCGCACCAAAAACGTGCAAAATTAGGCCGTTCCGGGTCGTTGCGACGACAACGGATCAGTGGGTGCCGAACCAGGCGGGACTTCTTGCCTCGAACACCACGAGGCTCGCAAGACACGGTTCAGGACCGGGTCCTACGGCCGATCGCGATGCACGCCGCTCGCGCGGCGCAGACCCATCACTGCTGACTCGGCTTCAGCACGTACACACGGTTAATCCCGCTGCAGCAGAAAAGTTCATGCGTGCGCCGGGCGTGCATCCCATTTAGGGTGTTTACCTTTAGGAAAGGTAGGGCAGCGACCCGTACCTTCCATGGACCGATCTGGTCTCGCAGAGGGGTTTCCGTGATCGGGCCGGTACGGGCCGACGAGGTCGTTCCAAGGGCACGCTGCATCGCCCCTCGCCCCTCGCCCGCGCCTTCACATTGGCTGGGGGAGCACGAGGGGGCCAGCCCAGCCCCCTCGTTCTCTTCCTCCCTTCCTTTTCCGGCCGAAGGCCGGAAAAGGACCTGCTAGCGGCGCTCGGCCTCGGGCGCCACCGGCGCAGGCGGTCCGAAGAAGGTGTTGCGGGTCGTGACGGTGTACAGGCCGTCGAGTGCGCCGATGCTGATCAGGGTTATCAGCAGCAACGGCGGCACCAGGATCGCGTACACCAGGGCCAGCCGTTCCCACACCAGGTGCATCAGCACCGAGACGATCAGGCCGGCCTGCAGCAGCATCAGCGCGATCAGCAGGATCTGGCGCAGCGGCGCCTGAACCTCGAAGTAGCCGACGGAATAGGATGCCGCGGCCAGTACGAACAGCAACCCCCAGATCTTGACGTAGGTCGCGATCAGGGGCTGCTGGCTGTGTTCCTGTGTCATGGTTTTCTTACCAGAGGTAGAAGACTGCGAAGATGAACACCCACACCAGGTCGACGAAGTGCCAGTACAGGCTCAGGATCTCCACGATCTCGTAGCCGCCCTTGCGCCCGGTCATGAAGCCGGGCCGCCTGTTTTCCAGGTCCCCCCGCGCCACCTTGACGGCCGTGATCAGCAGGAAGATCACCCCGATCGTGACGTGCGTGCCGTGAAAACCCGTGATCAGGAAGAAGCTCGCGCCGAACTGGGCCGCCCCCATCGGATTGCCCCAGGGCCGCACGCCCTCGTGGATCAGCGAGGTCCATTCGATGGCCTGCATCCCGACGAACGAGGCGCCCAGGAGCGCGGTGATCAGGATCCACAGCAGCGTCCTGCGGCGATCGTTCTGGTATCCGTAGCCGACCGCCAGCGACATCGTGCCGCAGCTGCTGGTCAGGACGAACGTCATGATGGCCACCAGCAGCATCGGGATCTTCTTCCCGGCCACCGTCAGCGCGAATACCTCGGCCGTGTGTGGCCAGGGCACCTGCGTCGAGATCCGCACGTTCATGTACCCGATCAGGAAGCTGCCGAAGACGAAAACGTCGCCCAGCAGGAAGATCCACATCATCACCTTGGCCCAGGGGACGTTCTTGAAGGCCCGCTGGTCGGACGAGATGTCGGCGATCAGGCTGTTCAGGCCTGTTGGGGCAGGCACGGATGCGGCGCTGCTGACCGGCGCGGGCTGCGTCATCTTATCGGGTCTCCGTTTTCTTCCGCATGACTCAGAACGACAGGCGCCCGCGGCACAACTCGCTGATGGCCGGAACCAGCAGGGCGAACAGCACCAGCCACACCACCAGAAGATAGTGCCAGTACAGGGTGCACAGCTCCACGCTCAGGCGGACGCGGGCCGCCGAGGCGCCGCGCCACACCCGGGCGGTGGTCCGGCCCCAGACCCACAGGCCGCCCAGCAGGTGCAGCCCGTGCAGCGCCGTGAAAAGATAGAAGAACGAATTGGCCGGACTGGCCGCCGCAGCGCCGCCCGCGTCCTGGGCGCCGAAGTATCCGGAGGAGTTCAGCTGCAGCCAGGCCCAGACCTGTCCCACCAGGAACGCGAAGCTCGTGATGCCGCCGGCGATCAGGCCGGTGCGCACGCGGTCCATTTCGGCGCGCCGTGCCGCGGTGCGCGCCGAGCGCATCGCCAGGTCGCTCACGATCAGCAGGCCCGTGTTCAGCCACAGCACGCTGGGAAAGACCAGCGTCCTCCAGTCCGCCGCCATCATCCGCATGAAGTAGGCGCAGATCGTCAGCACGAACAGCGACGTGGCCACCGCCAGGAACACGCCCAGCCCCACCGTCGCGGCCGGGCGCGCGAACGAGGCCCCGCTGGCGGCGCTGTCGTCCACCGCGCCGGGATCGGCCCACGGCCGCACGTTCATCGTCTGGCGAAACAGCCAGACCATGGCTACCGCCATGATCGAAATCACCACGACCAGCGGGGTCATCACCGTCTGTCACCCATGGCTGGCGGCGCCCGCGGCCGCCGGCTGATTCTGCGGAGTGAAGTCCTCGGCGGCGCCGGGCACGCTGTAGTCGTAGGCCCAGCGGTAGACGGCCGGAAGGTGCTCGCCGAAGTTGCCGTGCTGCGGTGGCGTGTGCGCCGTTTGCCACTCCAGGGTGGTCGCGCGCCATGGGTTGTCGCCGGCCGGCTTGCCCTTGAAATAGCTCCAGATCAGGTTGTAGATGAACAGCAGCTGCGTCACGCCGACGATCAGTGCCGAAATCGTGATGAACTCGTTCAGGTGCTGGGCCGACGCTGGAATGAACGGCGCCGACTCGAGCGCGTAGTAGCGGCGCGGCACGCCCAGGAAACCCAGGTAGTGCATCGGGAAGAAGATGCAATAGGCGCCGATGAACGTGACCCAGAAGTGGATCCTGCCCATCGTCTCGTCCATCATCTTGCCGGTGATCTTCGGGTACCAGTGGTAGATCGCACCGTAAAAAACCAGCACCGGCGATACCGCCATCACCATGTGGAAATGCGCCACCACGAACAGCGTGTGGGCCAGCGGCACGTCGAGCGGCACGTTGCCCAGGAACAGCCCCGACAGGCCGCCATTGACAAAGGTGAAGACGAACGCGATCGCGAACAACATCGGGACCGTGAAGTGGATGTTGCCGCGCCACAGGGTCAGGGTCCAGTTGTACACCTTCATCGCGGTGGGGATCGCGATGATCAGTGTGGTGGTGGCGAAGAAGAAACCGAAGTACAGGTTCATCCCGCTGACGAACATGTGGTGCGCCCACACCCCGAAACTGAGGCCGCCGATGCCCAGGATGGCCCACACCATCATCCGGTAGCCGAAGATGTTCTTGCGCGCGTGCGTGCTGATCAGGTCCGAGGCGATGCCGAAGGCCGGCAGCGCGACGATGTAGACCTCCGGGTGGCCGAAATACCAGAACAGGTGCTGGAACAGGATCGGGTTGCCGCCGCCGTATTCGAGATGCTTTCCCGCCACGACCATCTCGGGCATGAAGAAGCTGGTGCCCAGGGTCTGGTCCAGCGTCATCATCAGCGCGGACACCAACAGGGCCGGAAAAGCCAGCAGCGCCATGATGGTGGCGGTGAAGATGCCCCACACCGTCAGCGGCAAGCGCATCAGCGTCATCCCGCGCGTGCGCGCCTGCAATACCGTCACCACATAGTTCAATCCGCCCATCGTGAAGCCGATGATGAACACCGCCAGCGAAACGAGCGTCAGGACGATTCCCAGGCTCGACCCCGGCGTCCCCGGCAAAATGGCCTGGGGCGGATACAAGGTCCAGCCGGAGCCGGTTGCGCCGCCCGGGACGAAGAAAGTCGCCACCAGGATCAGCACGGCCACCAGGTAGGTCCAGTAGCTCAACATGTTCATGATCGGAAACACCATGTCTCGGGCCCCGACCATCAGCGGGATCAGGTAGTTGCCGAATCCGCCCAGGAACAGCGCCGTGAGAAGGTAAACCACCATGATCAGTCCGTGCATCGTGACGAACTGAAGGTAATTGCTCGGGGTGATGAACGAAAACACGCTGGGAAAGCCCAGCTGCAGGCGCATCAGCAGCGACAGCGCAAGGCCGACCAGGCCGATCGCCAGCGCGGTGGCGCCGTACTGGATCCCGATGTACTTGGCGTCCTGGCTGAAGACGTACTTTCCGATCCACGTGTGCGCGTGCGGAAGCTCGACCTCCTCGACTTCGGCCGGCGGAGCGTGAGCCGATGCGTCATGCGTTACGGCAACCATGATTCTTTCCTCTCAACGAGTCTTGTCAGCGCATCGTGGGCACGGCCTGGCCTGAAGATCGGCTCGCCTCTGACCCGGCCGGCGATCACCGGAGCGAATTGACGTATTGGGCCAGTTCGGCGGTCTCATGCTCGCCCGTCAGCATCGCCGCCATCGACGACATCTGGATTCCGTACAGGTCGTCCGGATGCCGGCCGCGAATGCCCTGCTTGAAATTCTCCAGCTGGGTGAGCACGTACCAGTCGCTCATCCCGGCAAGCCGCGGAGCGTTGGTGGCGTGGTTGCCGTGCCCGTCCGCCCCATGACAGATCGCGCAGTTGCTGTACAGCACGCGGCCTTTTTCGAGGTCCGCGTTCACGGTGCGCGGCGCAGGCTGGTCCGGCAGCGTTTCGATATAAGCGACGACGTTGCGGATTGCGGCCTCGTCGGCCAGCGTGGCGGCCATCGGCGCCATCGTCTGGCCGAACACGTCCTTCTCGTTGGTGCCGCGCTGGCCCGCCTTGAAGCTCTTGAGCTGGCGCACCAGGTACCAGTCGGGCTGGCCGCTCAGCTTGGGCGCGTGCATCGCCGGGTTGCCCTCTGCCTGCTGGCCGTGACATGCGGAACAGACCGCAAACAGGGGCGCTCCCGCAGAGGCGTCGGCGGGCGCCGGTACCAACGACTGCGCGAAGGTCGGATAGCTCGCCAGCCAGGTCTGAAACGGTGCATCGTCCTCGACCACGATCTTGCTGTGCATCGTGAAATGCCCGATGCCGCAAAGCTCCTGGCAGTTCAGATCATAGGATCCGACCTTGGTCGGGGTGAACCAGTAGTGCGTGACCAGGCCCGGCACCAGGTTCATCTTGACCCGGAACTGCGGCACGGTGAAATCGTGCAGCACGTCGATCGAGCGCAGCAGCACCTTGCGCGGGACGCCGACCGGCAGATGCAGTTCGGGATTGGCCACCACGATGTCGTCCTGTCCGTTCGGATCGTTCGGATCGATGCCGAACGGGTTCGATTCGCTGATGAAGCGCGCGTCGGTGGCACCCAGCACACCGTCCTTGCCCGGGAAGCGGAACATCCAGTTCCACTGGCGCCCGAGCGCTTCGACCACCTGCGCGTCCTTGGGGACGTTGACGATCTTCGCCCACGCGAAAAGGCCCGGGGTCAGCAGTCCGGCGACCCCGATCACGGTCAACGTGGTCAGCCAGGCTTCGAGCTTCTTGCTTTCCGGCTCATAAGCGGCCTGCGATCCCTGGCGGTTGCGGAAGCGCATCACGCAATACGCCATGAAGAGATTGACCGCGACAAAGACAATGGCGGTGACAGCGATCGTCGTGGTCATGATGTGGTCGATCATGCCCCAGTTGGACGCGATCGGCGTGAAGGTCCAGGGGCTGAGGAAATGGAACAACAGCGACCCCAGCACCAGGATGATCAGGACGATGGCTACGACCATGACGGCAGCCCTGGCAGACCTTCGATTGCGCCCAACGTCACTGGTTGCCTCCCTCGATCCGTCAAATGGTTCTTTTCAGTCGGCAGACTCTACCGTCCCTGTCTGACCCGGGTCATCCCAGGAGCGCGTGATGTTGCGACAGAATTCTGCCGCGCGCGGTGCGCCGCATCTCAGAGCCTCAGGCCGGCGTCGAGGATCGCGACAGCGAGCAGCAGCGCGAGGTAGAACAGCGACGCGTGAAAGTTGGCGATGGCCGTGCGAGCGCTCGGCGCCCGCGCCAGCTGCGCGCTCTTGACCAGAAGATAGGCGCCGGCGCCGACCGCCGTCACGAGATACAGCCACCCCATGCCGAGCAGCGCCGGCACCAGTGAGGCGGCCACCAGCAGCGCCGAGCCGGCCAGGACGGCACGCGCGGCGCGCGCATCGCCGACCACGACCGGAAGCATCGGCACCTTGGCGGCGGCGTAGTCGTCGTGATAGGCGATCGCCAGGCTCCAGAAGTGCGGCGGGGTCCACAGGAACAGCACCACCGCGAACGCCAGCGGCAGGGGCTCGAGGGCCTGCGGCGATACCGCGGCCGCGCCGGCCAGCACGGCGAAACTGCCGGCCAGTCCCCCGATCACGATGTTCCACCATGTGCGCCGCTTCAGCCACATCGTGTAGACGACGGCATAAGTGAACGCGCCCAGGAAGGTATAAATGGCGGTCGTCAGATTCAGTGCGAACGCGGCCAGCGCGACGCCGGCGGCGCCGGTTGCCGCGATCGCGGCGTGCCAGGCCGGCCCGGCCGTGAGCTGGCCGCTGACGAAGGGGCGGTTGCGCGTGCGACGCATGCCGGCGTCCAGCCCGCGCTCCACGATCTGGTTGAATGCACCGGCGGCCGCTGACGCCAGCGTGACCGCCAGCCCCAGTGCGAACACCCGCCAGGCCGGCAGCGATCGGCCCGATGCGACCGCCAGGCCGGCGAGCGCCGTGAATCCGATCACCAGGCCGATGCGCAGCTTGAACAGGTCAAAGAACAGACGCAGGCTCAAGCCACGGGTCGGCCGCAGCAGAACGGATGCCCGATCGCCCTGCAACAAATGTGTCTCCCCCGGTGTCCGCTGGCTAGAACGGGATCGGCCGGCGACGAGTATCGCTCGCCCGCCGGCCGGCTGCTTGTACGAATCTATCAAACAAATATACCAGCTTGGGGTTGCGTCCCATCATGAAAACCAGCGCAGGAAGGCGGCCGCGCACAGCGCGATGGCGGCGAAGCCGAGCAGCGCACTCCACGCGTGGCTCCGCTGCGTTTCGTTCCAGGCCCGCGCCCGGGCCAGCAGCAGCGTGCTGACCGAAACGCCCGCCACTGCGCACGTGATCTTCAACCGCAAGGCAGCTACCGCGATGCCGTGAATCTCCGGAAACTGCCCGAAGCTGGCGTAGCTGATGCCGCCGAATGTCGCTCCGCTGAGAATCTGGGCGACCCATCCGCCCAGTACGAGCCATTGCAGGCGGCGTTGCCGCTTCGGTTCGGTCGCAGCCTGCGTCCAGCGCCCGCCGGCGGCCCCGGCCGTCACCGCGACTGCACCGAAATTGTGAACGACCTGGGTCAGCGCGTAGGCCAGATCCTGCGTATTCACACGGCGCCTCGCAGCGGTTGGCGCGATCGCCCGCGCCCGTGCGGCGCCGGCGATCAGGGCTTCTTCGATTCGGGCTTGTTCGATTCGTAAACCATGGGCGGAACGTTGCCGGCGTTGAGCGTGACGCACTTTTCGGCGCCGACCGGCGTGTGACCCTTGTCGACGACGCGGAAACACACCCAGTGCCGGCCGGCCGTGAGCTTGTCGACGGTATAGCTGGCCTTGAGCTGCCGAAGCTCGGCGACCTGCTCGCCGTCCACGAAGACGTGGACATGGTCGCCCTTCGGCGCCTGCGTCACCTCGAAGGCGACCTTGATGCCGCTCAGTCCGACCTTGGCGCCCTCGGCGGGTGAAGTGATCGTGACCAAGCCGGCTTCCTTGGCGCCCTCGGCCGGCGAAGTCATCGGGCCTTGCTCTGAAAATGCAGCGCTGGACAGCCCGAGCGCAACGATGATCACCGCGGATCTCAGCGCATTCATGGTTGGCTCCCGCTCTGAAACCGGTTCGCGCGAATATAACAGCTCCAGAGCAGGGCCTGCCCTCCGAAGCTGCGCAGCAGCTTAGGAGGGTCAGTGCGCAGCTGCGGCTTCATCACGCAACGCGCGGCGCAGGATCTTGCCGACGTTGCTCTTGGGCAGGTCGGAGCGGAATTCGATGAATTTCGGACGCTTGTATCCGGTCAGATTCTCGTGGCAGTACTCGACCAGGTCATGTTCGGTCAGCGCCGGATCGGCCCGCACCACGAACAGCTTCACGGCCTCGCCCGCGCGCTCATCCGGCACCCCGATCGCCGCGCACTCGCGCACGCCGGGGTGCGAGGCCACGACGTCCTCGATCTCGTTGGGGAAGACCTTGAACCCGGACACCAGGATCATGTCCTTCTTGCGGTCGACGATGCGGACATAGCCCCGCTCGTCCATCACGCCGATGTCGCCGCTGCGAAAGAATCCGTCGTCCGTCATCACGCGCGCGGTCTCATCGGGCCTGAGCCAGTAGCCATCCATCAGCTGGGGCCCGCGGATGGCGATCTCGCCGGCCGTGCCCGTCGGCAGCCGGTTGCCGGCATCATCCAGGATCGCGATGTCGGTCGACGGCAGCGGCAGGCCGATGCTGCCGTTGAACTCCTCGCTGAGCACCGGATTGACCGTTGCGCCGGGGGAGGTCTCCGACAATCCGTACGCCTGGCAGATGGTGCGCCCGGTCAATTCGGCCCAGCGCTTGGCCACTGCGCTCTGCACCGCCATTCCGCCTCCGAGGCAGATGCGCATCGACGAGAAGTCCAGCGCCCGGAACGCCTCGTTGCCGGCGAGCGCGTTGAACAGGGTGTTGACGGCCGGCAGGCAGTGCACGCGATGCCGCGCAACTTCGCGCACCAGCGCCGCTATGTCGCGCGGGTTCGGAATCAGCACGCATTTTCCGCCGCGTCGCACCGACATCAGTGCGCAGCCGGTCAGCGCGAAGATGTGATACAGCGGAAGGGCCGCCACCGTGGTGTATTGCTCGCCGGGCGGCAGCAGGTCCAGCGCCGGACGAAACCAGGCCTCGACCTGCAGCACGTTGGCGTACAGGTTGCGGTGAAGCAGCGTGGCGCCCTTGGCCACGCCGGTGGTGCCGCCCGTGTACTGCAGACAGGCGACGTCGCCCGGCTCGATCGGCACCGGCCGGGGCGGTGTGCGGGCGCCCTGGCGCAGCACGTCGCCAAACGCGACCGCATCGGGCAGCGAGTAAGCGGGAACCAGCTTGCGCACCCGGCGCACGACGAAATTGACCAGCGCTCCGCGCACCGGGCCCAGCAGGTCGCCGAGCCGGCACACGCACACGCTGTCGGTCGGCACGTGTGCGCGCACCGCCGCCACGGTGGCGGCAAAGTTTTCCAGTACGAATATGGCGCGCGCCCCGGAATCGGCCAACTGGTGCTCGAGCTCGCGCGGCATGTACAGCGGATTGACGTTGACCACCACGCAGCCGGCGCGCAGGATCCCCGCCATCACGACCGGGTACTGCATCACGTTGGGCAGCATGATCGCGACGCGGTCCCCGCGGTCCAGCCCGCGCGACTGCAGCCAGCTCGCAACCGCGCTTGAAAGCCGATCCACCTGCCGGTAAGTCAGATCCGCCCCCATGCAGGCGAACGCCACCTGGGGTCCGTTGCGGGCGAACGACTCCTGCAGCATCTGTACCAGCGTGCCGATTCGCCTTTCGTCGATCGTCGTCTCGACGCCGGCTGGGTAGCTCTTCAGCCAGAACCGGTCGAGCTGTTCGGTGCGGGTGGCCTGCAACATGGGCTCGGGAAGCAACGCGCGCGCTTTGGGCAGCCGCGTCCGCGTTGACTGCGGGATTCGATCATACCCGCTTGGTCAGGTCGTCGAGCTCGCGATCGCGCGCGTCCTTGCGCAGCGCGGCAATCCGCTTGGCCTCGCGAAAAAATGCCGCCATGTCGGGCCCGGTACGGCGCATCAACGCCTCGAACGCCGGGACCCGGTCGAAATAGGCGCCGATCGCCGCCAGATGGGCGTTGTTCAGCGGCTGGCCGAAGAAGCGGTCGTAGCCCTTGAACCCGCCCCACGGCCCGTCGCGCAGCGATTGATAGCGCCCCTGCAGCTCGGCGAACAGCGCGCGCTTGCGCTCGCGCTTGTCCGGATCCGGCGCGGTGCCCGCGTAGGCCTCGTCCAGCGCGGCGCGCGTCCGCGTCAGCAGGTCCAGGAACTGGGCGCGGCGCTGTTCGATCTGCTGCCATTCGGCCCGCAGGCGATCGGAGCCTTGCGCCTGCAGCCAGCGCCGCACGCCTTCGCGCTCGACCGCGGTCGCAAAGGACTCGTTGAAGACGGTGTCGTCCCGCACGTACAGGACCTGGTGGGCCAGCTCGTGGAAGATCAGCCGCGCCAGTTCGGGCTCGGGAAGGTTGATGAAGGTGTTGAGCAGCGGATCGGAGAACCAACCCAGGGTCGAGAAGGCCTGGACCGGGCCGACGCTGACGTCGTATCCCTGCGCGGCCAGCCCGGCGGCGAGGTGATCGGCCTCGCCCCGATCGAAATAACCGCGGTAGGAGGCGCAGCCGAAGAACAGGTAGCACCAGGTCTTCAGCTGGGTCGAAAGCTCCGGTGTGGCGAACACGTTCCACACGACCGCCGTGCGCTTCAGGTCCGCGTAACGCGTGTAGCTTTGATTGTCGGGTTCGGCGAGCTCGCGCGTGGCGAACTCGCGAATCTGGCGGGCCAGCCGCAACCGCTGCTTGAGCTGGTCGGACACCGCCGGGTCGTCGAGCCACGCATCGATCGGGCGCGCCGACGACAGGACGCCCCATTCGCCGCGGGCCGCCTGCACGTAGTAGCCCAGCGAGCTGCACCCGGCCATCGTCAACGCCAGCATCACCGCCACGGCGGCAGCGAGCCCGGCGCGCCGCTGGACCGTTGCCGCCCGCATGTCAGTCGGGCCGGACGCTTATGGGTTCGCCGGGTGCTGGTCGCCCGCGTCGGAGCGGCGAACCTGGACCAGGCAGTCGTAAAACGTCGGCGCCCGGCCCAGGTCGGTGAGGCGCTGATGCGTGAGCTCGTTGGCGTTGCGTCCGTCCGATGCGAGCTTGCGCCACCAGACCGACAGCGCAACCACCACGCCCAGCCGGGCCCGATCGGTCACGCGCGCCTTCAGTTGCAGGCTGCCGCGATCGTTGAACACGGTGACCGGGTCGCCGTCCGAGATGCCGCGCTCGGCCGCATCGTCCGGATGAATGTCCAGATGCGGCTCTCCTTCGGTATCGCGCAGGCTGCGCACGTTGACGAACGTCGAGTTCAGGAAGTTGCGCGCCGGAGGCGAAATGATGGCCAGCGGATAGCGTTGGGCCAGCTCCGGCGCGCTGGCCGGATTCTCGTACGGCGGCACATAAGCGGGCAGCGGATCGAGCCCCTGGGCCGCCAAGCGCTCGGAGTAGAACTCGCAGCGTCCGCTCGGGGTCGGAAAGCGCCCGCTGGCGAAGGGCGCGTAAGGGGCCGGCACGTTCAGGCGCCACCAGCCGCGCTCGCGCACCTGGTCCCAGCGGTAACCCGCGGTCGTTGCCTGGCCGGTGAACGCCTGCGCGGCGATCTGTTCGTCGCTTTCGACGAAACACGGGTCGGTGAAGCCCATCCTGGAGGCCAGGCGCCGGAAGATCTCGCTGTTCGGCAGCGCTTCGCCCAGCGGCTCGATGGCCGGGTTGTTGGCGACCACGTACAGATGACCGTAGGAGC
>Ga0210408_10004913_pt1 | contig 11870 bp, 9 predicted proteins | sample IncBWH4MmetaG_FD_155471 | JGI IMG/M metagenome (GOLD analysis project Ga0210408, IMG submission 155471) | Forest soil microbial communities from Barre Woods Harvard Forest LTER site, Petersham, Massachusetts, United States - Inc-BW-H-4-M | ecosystem: Environmental > Terrestrial > Soil >... | reverse complement strand
CCTGGCCGCCGTCGAGGGATCCCGGATGCACGCCTACATCGCCCTGTGCCTGGCGACCGGCATCCGCACCGAAGAGGCCCGGGCGCTGCGCTGGGAGCACGTCGGCTTCGGCGATCCAGTGGCCAATCCGCCCGTGCCGGCCAGTGCGGCCGTATGGCGATCCGTGCGATCGCATGGGGACACCAAGACCGAGAAATCACGCCGGACGCTTGCCCTGCCCGAGATGGCGGTGAATGCGCTGTGAGCCCACAAGGAGCGGCAAGCCGGTGAACGGGCCGCTGCCGGCCTGACGTGGAGCGACCGTGATCTCGTCTTTTCCACCCGGACAGGCGCTGCCCTGGACGCGGCCAACGTCCGGCGGGAGTTCAAGGCGGCCTGCAAGGCCGCAAATATCGGCGCGAACTGGACACCACGGGAGCTGCGTCACTCATTCGTGTCGCTGATGTCCAGCTCGGGGGTGCCAGTCGAGGAGATAGCGCGGCTCGCGGGCCACTCGAACACCAGGACCACCGAGGTGGTCTATCGGCGCGAGCTGCGGCCAGTGCTGACCACTGGAGCCGAAGCCATGGACAGACTTTTCAAGGTACACGCGTCCCAGTAGCAACACGCTCAGGCAACTCGCACCGGCCGCCGCGGGACAATCCTGCCGACGCGGCCGTGCGTTCGGGCCCACCATCGGTGATCATGTTGTAAATCGATCGATTTTCAGGCAGTCACACTGAGCGTTGGAGTGCGGGTGCCTGCAGCGATCGGTATGTGACGTCATCGAAAAGTGGCGTGTGTTTCTCCGGCGGTATCTGGCAGGATGTGCGGGCGTTTCGGGGTGTCCGGGCCCACTACGGTGGGAGGCTTGGAGCGTCATCGTCAGCATGCTGGGAGTGGGAGGGGCGAGGCAATGCGGTGGATGCGATGGCTGGTGGCTGTGACCGTGACGGTCGTCGTGTTCGGGGGGTGCTTGTGGCTGTTCCGGTTTGCCTCCTGGTCATGGATGCCGGACGCGACGCCGGACCGCTGGGTGGTAGCCGCTGCATTTGCCACGGTTACTGCAGGCGCGGTCGGCGCTGCTGGCACCTGGTGGGCAGGCCGGGAGACCCTACGGCCGGCCGGAACCGCGGATGCGGGCGATGCCGCGGCTGGTCCTGGTGCTCCGGCTGGTCCTGGTGCTCCCGCGGCCGGGGAGCGGTCGATCAGCGCAGTCGGGGGCATCAGCGGGATCGCCTCCACCGGCGACGACGCCACTAACATCCAGCGGTTATGAAGCGGCCGGGCAGTCGGCAGCAGGACAAGCCGCAGTCCCCGGCGGCGCCGGAGCCGGGCGGCCGGTCAATCGCCGCAGTCGGGGGCATCAGCGGGATCGCCTCCACCGGCGACAATGCCTTCAACGTGCAGAACCGGGCAGAGCAGATGACTGTCCTGCCGACGGAGGCGTTGCGGCCGTGGGCGGAGGTGGCCGCCCGGCGGGGCTGTCGAACCTGCCGCGGCCGGGGCTGTTCGTGGGCCGGGCCCGCGAGCTGGCCCGGCTGGATGCGGCGCTGGCCGGGCCGGGCGGGGTGGTGCAGGCGGTGCACGGCCCGGGCGGGGTTGGCAAGAGCACGCTGGCCGCCCAGTGGGCCGCCGCGCACGCCGCCGAGTACAGCCTGACCTGGTGGATCACCGCCGCCACCCCGGCGGATATCGATGCCGGGCTGGCCGACTTGGCGGTCGCGCTGCGGCCGGCGCTGGCCGGGGTGCTGCCGCTGGAGGCGCTGCGGGAAGGGGCGGTGCAGTGGCTGGCCGCCCGCTCCGGGTGGCTGGTGATCCTGGACAACGTGAGTGACCCGGCCGACGTGGCGCCGCTGCTGGCCCGGGCCAGCGCCGGCCGGTACCTGATCACCAGCCGCCGCGCGTCCGGCTGGCACGGCACCGCGGTGCCGGTCCGGCTGGACGTGCTGGACCCGGCCGAGGCGCGGGCCCTGCTGGCCGCGATCCTGGCCCCGGACCGGCCGCAGGAGACGGACGGTGCCGCCGAGTTGTGCGCGGAGCTGGGCTTTTTGCCGCTGGCCATTGAGCAGGCCGGCGCCTACCTGGCCCAGGCCGGCGCCGCCCCCAGGGAGTATCTAGACCTGCTGGCCCGCTACCCGGCCGCGATGTACCAGGCCGCGCCGGAAGGTGGCGACGCCGCCCGCACCATCGCCCGGATCTGGCACGTCACCGTGGACCGGCTGGCCGGTGACCCGCTGGCCGGGCAAGTGCTGCGGATCCTGGCCTGGTACGCCCCCGAGGCGATCCCCCGTGGCCTGCTAGACGGGCTGGCCGACCCGCCCGCGGTGCTGGGCGCGGTCGGCCGCCTGGCCGCCTACAGCATGCTCACCGCTCACGTGGATACCCTGGCCATGCACCGGCTGGTGCAGGCGGTGACCCGTACCCCCGACCCAGGCGACCCCCACCGTGCCCCCCAGGCGATAGATGATGCCCGGGACCTGGCCACCCTCCAGCTCGTCGGCGTCCTCCCGGACCCGCAGGACCCGGCGGGCTGGCCAGGCTGGCGGATGCTGCTCCCGCACATCGACGCCCTGGCCAGCCATGCGCCACCGGACACCGACACCCAGGCCACCGCCTACCTCCTCAACAAGGCCGGACTGTTCTTCTACGGCCAGGGCCAGCCTGGCTACGCGGTGGGGTACCTTCAGCGTGCCTACTTCAGGTGCGTGCGAGTGCTGGGCGCCGACCACCCCCATACCTTGGCCTCGTGGAACAATGTCGCCGGCGCATACCAGGACGTAGGGAACCCTGGCCGGGCCATCCCGCTGCTCGAGCAGGTCCTGGTCGACTGCGTGCGGGTGCTGGGCGACGACCACCCCGACACCCTGACCTCGGGGGACAACCTCGCCTTCGCCTATCTGGCCGCGGGGGACCTGGACCGGGCCATCCCGCTGCTCGAGCAGGTCCTGGCCGACCGGCTGCGGGTGCTGGGCGACGACCACCCCGACACCCTGATCTCGCGGAACAACCTCGCCGACGCCTACCAGGCGGCGGGGGACCTGGGCCGGGCCATCCCCCTGCTCAAGCAGGCCCTGGCCGACTGCGTGCGGGTGCTGGGCGCCGACCACCCCCAGACCAAGATCGTGCGCGGCAACCTCGCCGCAGCGCGCCAGCACCCTCAGTAGTGCCGGCCCGGCGTCCTTGCCGGAAGCACGCAGGCAGCGATCCGGGCTGATCCCCTCGGGTGTGCTCCGCATGTTGTAAATCGAACGGTTCTCGACATGATCAACTTCTGCCCCGCCGGACACTTCGGTCACGGCCCAAGGGCGTTGAAAAACGTGTTGCAATACCGGCATGTCTATCAATTCCGCAGAGGGCCGTTTCTCTGCAGTCCCGGTGTGACCGCGCCCATCCTGGTACCTCCGAAGCCCGGCAACCTGCTGCTGACGTGGGTAGGATCGCAGGCGCTAGGACCGGTTGTAAGCACCGGTTAGGTGGTGGGCGGGACTCCTGGGGGGTCGGATGGGGCGCCGGTTAAGCGGGAGCAATGGCCCGGGAACATTCCTGAGCGCGCAGGGCGTCGAGTTCGCTCTCGTTGTCGTGCTCGTGCTCCTGAAGGTGATGAACGTGGTCGAGATGACCGTGGCCGTCGGCTTCGACAGCGGGGTGTCACGGCGAGATTGGCTTGAGTGTTCGGCGGCGGCCGTGTTCGCGGCGGCGGGCGTGCTCGTGCTGACGGTCTCCCTTCGCAGCCGGCGAGTTCGGTCATGGGCGGTCGCGGTTGACGTCGTCGCGGGCGTCACGGTGCTGCTGGCCGCGCCGGCATTTGCGCCGGCCCTATTGGGGCAGCCGTGGGCGGAATGGCCGATCTGGGCGACGTTCCTCGTCGCGGCGGAGGCTGCCGCGTGCTTCCGGCCGCGATTGGCAATCTTTGCGTGTGCAGCGTTGATAGGTGCTGCGTCGCTGTGGCTGGTCTATGACCCGCCGGCGGCGACGCGTCATTTGATCTTTGTCAATTACGTGCCCTACGTGGGATTCGCGCTGGGCAGCTTCCTGTTCGTCACCTATCTGCGCAAGCTCGCGGCACTGGCCGACGCCGGCCGGTCAGCAGCAGCGGAACTCGCGCGACTCCAGGAACAGGAACAAACCCGGCGCGTCCTGCATACACCGCATCGGCTGCTGCAGGAGCTCCAGGACGAGCTGCGCAGGCAGCTCGCCGACGTCGGCCCCGACCCGCAGCGTGCAGCCAGGCTTGCAGAGGCGGTCGCCTCCATTCGTGAGGTCGAGGCGGTCGTACGCGGCACAACTCCGTCCACCAGCAACCTCGGCAAGGAACTGGAGGACTTGCAGCTGCAGTTTCCGGACCTGCCGCTGACCGTGAACGTCGACACCATGACGGTGACGTTGCCGGAGCCAGATGTCTACCGGATCCGGGAAGCGGTCCGCTCCGCGCTGCAAAACGTCCGCCACCATGCGCACGCCACCGCCGTGACGCTGTTTGCGGCCATCGAGGGCAGCAACTGGATCGTCAGCGTGCACGACGACGGTCGCGGCATCTCCGCGGATGCCGTGCCGAAGCTCGGTACCCGCATCATCACCGACGGTGCGGCCGAAGCCGGCTGCCGGGTAGACGTGACCAGCAGCCCCGGCTCCACGCTCGTCGAAATCCGCGGCCCGCTTCCCGACCAGGCCGCGATGTCATGATGAGCACGCCGACCCGGGTCGTCGTCATCGACGACCACACCTCGGTCCGTGAGGCGGCCGAGGGCGGACGATGGCCCGGCCTGGTGCCGGTCGCCAGCTACCCCCACACGGAGGCGTTCCTCTCCCGGCACCGCGGCCGGGCGGACTACGACGTGATCGTGCTCGACCTGCAGCTGAATCCGCAGCCGGGTCAGACCGGGCCGCCGCCGGCGATCGGAACCGCGGCGATCCGGAGCCTCCGCAATGCCGGCCATCATCCGATCGTGCTCTACACCGGCATCGTCGCGGACGCCGTCATCGCGGCCTGCCTAGCGGCCGGCGCGGACGGGGCCGTGTCGAAGAACTCCCCGAACGCTGAGATCAGTCGTGTTGTCGCCGACGTCGGGCGCGGGCATCTCGCGGTGGACCGGGCGCTGGCCGGGGCGTTGAGGCGGCTAGATGCCGGCCGGTACGCGGGCGGCCTCAGCGTGCAGCAGGGGCGGGTGATCACCCTGCTCGCGCAGGGACTCAACCAAGACGCCATCGCCGCGAGCATCGGGGTGTCCACCCGCAAATCTGTGGAGAACTACTTGCGCGATGCGATCTTCAAGCTGTCCCAGCCCGAATGGGATCTGCCGACCGGTGGCGTGACCGGATCGCTGGCGGCCCGGCGGGCTGCCGCCGCGCTCGGCCTTTCCGATGGCCTGGTGCGGTTGGAAGACCTTGAGGAAGCCCGGCGGGAACGGGCCCGCGCAGCACGCGCGATGCCACCAGGCGATGCTAGGGGGATTTCCTCCTAACGTGCCCGGCGCCCAGTCGGCAACCTCGATGCGTGCAGGGGGAATCGCGGGCCCGGATCGTCGGCCCCTGGCCCGCGATCGCCCGGGTCCGCGCCGCGCTCTCCGGCGCGGCGTGGCCTGGGCTCATGATCCTCGCCGCTCCAGCCGGGGTGCCGCGAGCCGCGCTTGCCGATGCGTCCGCGCGCGGTGAGCGAGTCCTCGCCTACGTCACTGACCTCACCGCTGTCCACGCCGCCGCCCTGTTCATCGCCGGCGTCGACGGCTTCGCCACCAGGCTGGCCGACCTCCCGCATGCGGCCACCGGGGTGACCGACCAGCGGCTGCATCTCGAGCCGATGAGCGCCCTCGCCGTGCTGCACCTCGCACGTAGCGTCCGTGACCCCGCGTTCGACCCGCTCGCCGCCGCGACCCGCGCCTGCGCCGCCGGCCAGCCATGGCCGCCCTTCCACGACGCGGACGATCTGGCAGCCGCCGCACAGCACCTGCGCCGCCGGCTCTAAGTCCACCGGTCGATCAATGGTGGGTTTTCCCACTTCTGCCATCACCGCAGCAGCCGGCACACTGCATTCATCTGCCTGGATCGTGGTCCGCTCAGATGGTTGGAGTTCCCGGGAAAGCCCTAGGACCTTTCATAACTAGGAGGTGGTAGATGTCGTCGCTCACTCGCTCAGCGCTCATCTTCCCGAGGCAACGTGTCGCGGCTGTGATCACTTCCGAGGCGATCGGCCTCAAGCTATAGAGGGGAAAGCCACATGCTCCATCGGTACAAAGGTAAGCATACGATAGCCCGCGCAATCAGTGCGCTATCAGTACGCGTCCGCATAGGCATCATCGTTGCGATTCTCGGCGGCCTTAGTGTAGCCGGGCTCACGCTAGCTGGCTCCGCGTCAGCCGTCACCGGGTACCACGTCGTTGTAGGGTCTGCTGGTCTCAATGCGCGATCGGGCCCCGGGACGGGATTCCCCGTCGTTGGGACGACCCTAGCCAACGGACAGCCGATCGATATCAGCTGTCAGGCCAAGGGCACGCTTGTTGGTGTTGGGCTGCCCGGGACGCCGACTGATGTTTGGGACAAGCTCGCTGATAGTCGGTACATCACTGACTATTACACATCCACCCCTGGTATTGGGGGGAGCTACACACCCGGAATTCCCCAATGCAGCAGTCAGCCTGGACCTGCCCCGGCCCCGCCACCCGCCCCGAAGACGATCTACAACCGGCAGCAAGCAGCATCCTGGGCGCTCAGCAACGTCAACAACAAAAACGGATCACACTTCTTCAGCTCAAGTCTGTTCAGTGACGGAAAGGACTGCACTTTCTTCGTCTCGTCGGCGCTATGGGCCGGAGGGCTGCCGAAGAGTGCAGATTGGACCGACATGTCGACAGACAAGAGTAAACTAGCCTCGCGCGGGTGGAATCCTGGAGCCACAAAGGACGCAGCCAACGCAGATTACTTCAAAAATTACGTGGTCAACAATCACATTGCCACGATCAAGGAAGTGAGTTGGTCTGACAACACTGCCGGAGGCGCCCAACTCGGAGACGTGATCGGGTATGACTGGAACGGTCGGCCAGATGGCATTCTGGATCATCTCGCCATAGTCACGTCTCTTAACCAGTATGGCTATCCCTCGGTGACACAGCACTCCCCGTCGCGCACCCGGTACTGGTCATGGGATCCCGCAGGAAACTGGATTCAGGTAACGCATCCGGGTTCGCGTGTTTACCTGATTCACATAATCATGTAGACCGAGACCAGGTACAGCCGCAGGCGCTGTCTATATTCTGTGGCTGTACCTGGCCCAAGCCCTGTAGTAAGGCAGCCGCACTTGGCGCCGTGAGCTGGGCGAAGAGGCCTGGCGTGGTTGAGGTGGTCTTGTTGCGGGACGGGCTGATGTGAGCGCAGCCGCCTCGTGATCATGTCTGTGTGACGAGTACAAAATCAGAGGCGGCCGCTGCCGTCAGGATAGGCGCCGGGCTGGCGCTGCGGAAACGGGATGAGCTGCTAGACCTGCTGCGGCCGTGCTTAGCCCGGACAGAGCCGTGGCTGCAGGCGGGCAAGTACGTGTCGGCGCTGGCCAGCGAGCTGCCCCGGGTGAACGGCTGGAGTATCGCCCGGCATGGCCGGGACCGGACGCCGGACCGGACCCAGCGGCTGCTGAACCACGCGAGCTGGGATACCTTCGCCGCGATGAGCGTGGTGCGCCGGTTCGCGGTGGCCGGGCTGGAGGAGGCGGTCCGGCGCAGGCGGCGGGGCGGGCTGGTGGTCGGCGCGATCGACGAGACCGGGCAGGAAAAGGCCGGCCAGGCCACCGCGGGAGTCAAGCGCCACTACCTGGGGTGCGCGGGGAAGGTGGCGAACGGGATCACCACGGTGCATCTGGCTTACGTGCGGGAGAAGGCGGGGCACGCGCTGATCGGCGCCCGGCAGTGGATCCCCCGCGAGCACCTCGCCGACCCGGTGAAGTGCCTGGTCATGGGGCTGCCGCTGGATCTTCAGTTCCGTACTAAGGGCCAGCTGGCCATCGACATCAGCACCGACGCCGCCGCCGACGGCATCCGTCCGGACTTCTACTGCGGGGACGAGGTCTACGGCAGCTGCACCCAGCTGCGCGAGAACTTCGAAGCCCAGGACCAGGCGTACGTGCTGCGGGTGCCGTCGAACTTCACCCTCACGCTCACGGCGGGCAGGAAGATGACCTGCGCCGAAGCGGTCCAGACGCTGCTGAAACACCCCCGGTGCCAGGAGGTACGCTCCGCCGGGAGCGGCTCCAAGGGCGAGCGCTGGTACGCCTGGGCCTGGCTCGCCACGGCGTCAGCACGCCACCACCTGCTGGTCCGCCGCCACCTCAAGACCGGCGAACTGGCCTTTCACTACTGCTGGGTGCCCGAAGGCCAGCTGCTGACCAAGACCCGGCTGATCAGGGCGGCGGGGCTGCGCTGGCCGGTTGAAGAAGATTTCGGATTCAGCAAGGACTGCTTCGGCCTCGACCAGTGCCAGGCCCGGCTCTACACCGCCATCGCCCGCCACGCCGTGCTGGTCATGGCCGCCCTGGCCATCTGCGCCATCACCGCCGCCCGCCTCAAGGACCGCACCGATACCCAGGCACCGCCCCCGATCCGGCCCGACCAGCCGCCACCGCCGGAACCCGGCATGATCCCGCTGACCATCCCCGAGATCAAACGGCTGCTCACCGCCCTCACCACCCGGCCCCTGCCCCGCTGGCTCGTCATCCACTGGGACGCATGGACCCGCCGCCACCAGGCCCGCTCACGATGGTTCCACAAACGCACCAGACTCGCCCGCGACGCCGAGACCGCCCTGCTCAGCTAGTGAAATGCGGCTGCCTTACTAACGGTAGTTTGTTAATTCGGGATGTAGAGGTGCAGGCCGCAGCCTGCCGCGACCGAGTTCATCAGGGCCTGCAGCTGCGGCGGCGGGGGCGCCGTGGACCATGCCGGCCACCAGCGTCGCAGCGCGATCCAGGGGGAAAGCCAGGCGCGTATTGCGCGCAGCGCCCGCGGCCACGACGGCGCCGGCGGGGGGACGGCGGCGCTTGGCCCCCCTCTCTCCGCGGCTGGGTCCTGGCCGCGGTGCCGCAGGCTGGTGCGGTGCCGGATGGTCGTGGAACCAGGCGTCCCAGCAGAAGCTGAACGCGCAGTTGACCAGGGCCTGGTGGCGGCGGATGGCGACGTCGGAGCGGACCTGGAAATCGGCCCAGCCCAGCTCGTCCTTGACCTGCTTGCAGCTCTGCCCGGTCCAGTGCCGGATGCCGTAGATCCGGGTGATCTCGGCCAGGTCCGCGGCCGGGTGCGGGCCGTCTTGCTCGCGCGGGCCGCCGGGGCGGGGCAGGTTGGTGACCAGGTACCAGGTGGCCTTGTCCGGCAGGGTGCCCGGGTCGGCGGTGGCCACCACCAGGCGCCGGACGCCGTCCGGCCCCCACCCGCCGAGGGTCGCGTCAGCCGCCCGCCAGGTCTCGGCGTGCCCGTCGCGGAACGTGCGCACTACCGGGCGCCAGTCCCCGGGATCCTCCGGGCCGTCCCAGGCCAGCGCGCGGGCCGCCTCCACCGGGGTGTGCGCATCCGGGCCGCGGGCCCAGGTCCCCCGGCGCGGCCGCAGCGCCATCACGAACGGCAGGCCGGCCTCGGCCAGCTCGCCGCGGAACCCGTCCTGATCGCCGTACGCGCTGTCCGCGACGACCGCGCGGAACGTGAACCCGGCCTCCCGGGCCGTGGCCGCCAGCTCGGCACCGATCTGCAGCCTGGTGCGGAACGCCGGATCGTTCTTCCCCTTCGCGAAGTGCCTCGCCGGGGTGTACGGCACCGCGTGCACCGGATAATAGAGCCGCTCATCGGCCCGCACCGTGGTGACGGTGACCACGCCGCTGCCGGTCGTGCCGTACCGGCCCAGCCACTGCCGGCCCACGTGCGCGGTCCTGGTCCCGTCCTTGCGGTCCCCGCTGTCGTCGATCACCAGCACCCCGCCGCCGTGCGGCGCGGTCGCCGGGTCCGCGAGCAGCAGCTCCAGCCGGCGGTCATTGACCTGTTCCGGGTCCCACCGGGACTCGGACAGGAAGAACTGCAACCGCTGCACCGCCGCATGCTGCGCCCCGGCGACCGGCTCGGCCCCGGCCAGCGCGGTCAGCGTCTTGTTCCGGTCCCGCGGCGCCAGCAGCCCGGCCAGGTACTCCCGGAACCCCCGCCGCTGCGCCACCCGGGTAAACAGGTCATCGAACCGGGCCGCATACCCTTCCAGCGGACCCGGAGCAGGCGGACACGGCACCGGCTTGGTCATCAGTCATCACCAGCTCCCAAACTCACCGGGCAACCCACGACGACCCTACCCGCCTCCGCCTTGACTCAACAAACTACCGTTAGGCATCCAGCCCGCCGCGCGGTAGCGTCCAGCCATCTCCCGCAGCAGGCATTACAGGCAGAAGGGACGTGGCGATGCCGTTGTACATGTACCAGGCCGCGTACACCCCAGAATCGGTCGCGGCCCAGATCAAGGACCCGCAGGACCGGTTCGAGGCCGTCCGGCCGGCGTTCGAGGCCATCGGCGGCAAGATCATCGTGGGCTGCTACCCGGCGGGCGAGTACGACATGCTGGCCATCGTCGAAGCCCCCGATGACACGACCGCGGCTGGCTTCGCGCTGGCCGTCATCGCCGGCGGCGCGGTCAGGTCCGCCCAGACCACCCGGCTGCTGACCGGGCAGGAATGGGTCGAGTCCTTGCGGAAGGCGCAGCTCGCTCAATACCGGCCTGCCCGGTAGCCGCGCCGCCTGCGCGATGCGAGGACGAAGTCTCTGACTTGCGGGCAGCCATCGCCGGCACGCTTTCCCACAGCCCGCAGGCCGAAGCCACCGCGTACCAGTGCGCAGATCATTCACTTCGGCGCGGCACCCGTGGTCCTTGGCATAGACATCGACAAGGCGTCAATCAGGCGGATATTTTGCACAGGTCCGCAAGGACTCAATTGCGCTGCGGAGCGTGATCCGGAGATTGACCGCCTTCTTGCGCTTGGGGCGCGCCGGGTCGACATCGAGCAGACCGGCGGTGAGTCCTGGACTGTCCTTGCCGACCCGGAGGGAAACGAGTTCTGCGTAGTGCGCCCGAAGGAAACGCTCATCCGATGAGGCTCAGCACCGAGAACCGCAGACAGACCTTGTCCGCGGCATGAGCGTGTATTTCCACACACGGACGCGGTGCCTAAATATGCAGATCCAGCCGTCTATAGGTCGAGCCAACAGGAGCCTGCAGGCGGTCGGAATGACAAAGGTTATTCTGGTAACTGCGCGCCGACCGCCGTTGGGTACAGCCACCATCACTATGGCACCTATAAAGCTGAGGCGCGCAGAACAGCTCGATCTGGTCCAGCTGATCGCTTTGCCATACGGCGATACGCGTTCATGCTGAACTATACGCCGCTATTCGCATACTATACACTGTCCTGCCGCTCGGCCCATTCGTCCGGTCTAGCTATAGCCCAGGATTGCGTAAGAAGATCATAAGGCAAATTAGGCGGCTAGGAGTGTGCCAGTGCCAAGTAGGGGTTACCCGCGCATCTATCCACGTCCGATGGCGTCTGTCGCTGCGTCAGCGGTTGCTACTTACTTGGTTACTCGGTCGCTCCCAAATCGGCGGCCATAGTCGAGGTCCAGCGAGATTCGCCGGTAGTCTGGATTAGGAATTCGTCTGCCACTGTATCCGTATACGAAACAAGGCGGACGATAACCCTACAGAAGGTTTTCACATCGTTCTTGTTCACAGTGCGCCCCGGGATAAACCGATGGACAATTGTATTCCTTCGTTCCAGGTGCGTGTCAAGCTCGTCGCATATCGATGCCCATCCTGACGTTCGCCACCTACCGCGAAGGTCTTCTATGCCCAAAGCATTAAAAAGTAGCTCTTCTACTGCTGCACTC
>Ga0210408_10004912_pt1 | contig 11873 bp, 15 predicted proteins | sample IncBWH4MmetaG_FD_155471 | JGI IMG/M metagenome (GOLD analysis project Ga0210408, IMG submission 155471) | Forest soil microbial communities from Barre Woods Harvard Forest LTER site, Petersham, Massachusetts, United States - Inc-BW-H-4-M | ecosystem: Environmental > Terrestrial > Soil >... | reverse complement strand
TTAATTGGAGCAGCCTGATTATCTAACCTTTTGTGTTCTTGGCTCTAGGGTGCTTAGTGCAAACATGGGCTGCAAAATCTTTATCGCGCCGCCGCTCATAGTTCTGCTTCATTTCATCGAGCGATTTGCCGATGGGTGCTCCTGTAGGGTTGAATTCCCATGCACATTCGGAGCAACCCCAGCCCAGAAAACACTGTTCCTCGATCCATACCAGTTTGCGCTGCATGTGATCCTTAGCACAGCTCTCGATTTGCCGCGGTTATGCTCTTCCAGGCACCTCCGACAACAAAAGGTGCGCGTTTTATGGCCCTGAGCAAGGTTCTGCCCTGGCCACCGGTTTTTGAACACACACCAAATCCGAAGTGAACACGCAAGGCGTAGATACTATCGATAAGAAGAAGTTGGTGTCTGTGGGGTATCCAACACTGTCAAGAATTGCTATCGCAGTCCAATGTCATCCTCAAACTGTTGGATGACGCCGTAACACTCGCAGGCGGATTTTTCAAGTTTCCTGCGGTTCACAATCTTCACTGCACCTCGCACGTATTCTATGGTTCCCCTTTTTTGTAAGACTGCCGCTGCCAAGCTCACAGTAGATCGGTCGGTGCCCATCATGGTGGCAATAAAATCGTGGGTGATCGGAAGCACTCCGGAATCCACCCTATCCTGAGTCATTAGCAGCCACCTCGAGAGACGCTGCTCTATATCGTGCAGCCGATTGCACGCCGCGGTCTGTGCGACTTGCATTCCTTGAAGCCCGGTATGCCTGTTCAACATCGCCTGTAGTTGCGGAGCAGACCGCAGAATACGTCCTAGCGCATTCCCCATCACCCGGAAGCCATCGCCGGCGACTTGGATTATTTCGCGCACTGAACTTCTGCTCAAACCAGCCGCCAATCCTGCTCCAACGTAGCCTTCCTTACCTACTACGCCAACTTCCACGGTTCGACCGTCTTTGGTCACTACAACTTGTGAAACCATTCCACGGTTCGGGAAATAGACGAATTCGATAATTTGCGTCGGCTCATGAAGGCTGAGATGATGCGGCATGTCGACGTAGGTTAGGTCAGGACGTATCAAGTTGTATTCATCATCGGGCATCGCCAACAATACTTTGTTCCCTACTGGTTTTCCCTCGACGTTGGTCCGTTCGCCTTCTTGTACGATTCGAAAGTTTTTTCCACTCATGTCAATCCTGAACGGCACCAGACCGTATTTCAATCATTGGATGAAACTTCACACGCTCTGAAATGGAAGTCGCAACTCGTTGCCCTGCTGAAATTCCACGTCGATTAAACCAAAAGAAGGCCGAAGATTCTGTGCAAAAGGGGACAACTCTCCAAGCTAAGACAAATCACCCTAGGCCGTCTGGATCGGTGTTACCATTCTTGCCGGACGGAACTTGTCAGAACCCGGTGAGTTCACTTCCTTTCAAGGGCCGCAATAGTGGTGCGTAAAGTTTCGGCCGCAAGAAGCGGCAGATTCAGCCATGAATTGATTCCCCAAAATAGTGTTCGATTTTAGACAGACGCACACCTGCCGAGAACGCTTTAATAGCCGTGTGGAGTTTCATAACAGAAACACTGAGGGGGAACATTTATTTCTCCACAGCTCTTTTAGGACGCAAATGGCGAGGATCTCCGGATTCGACTCGGGGTTTTCGTCTCAGCGAAATGACAACGTGGACTTCCTCGCCTCAAGAATTGGCACGCACTGAATTTGGTTAGTGAAAGGCCCCAACAGCATGCGGATCCGTGTAGGCTATGAGTTCGTGTACAGCTTTCCACAACCAACTCCGATCATATTGACGGTAAGCATCCACTATTCGCGCGCTTCTGACATTCTCGTTCCCGATCAGCTGACCACTGACCCGTTAGTCCCTATGTCGACCTTTCGCGATGGCTTTGGAAATTTCTGTAGCCGAATTGTGGCGCCTGCCGGGCAATTTCGAATCAAGAGCACAGGATTGGTAAGAGATACCGGCTTATTGGACGTGGTTGTTCCTTTTGCCCAGCAGCATGCTGTTAAAGACCTCCCCGAGGAGACTCTCGTGTTCCTGCTGGGCAGCCGATATTGCGAAACGGATCTGCTGTCCCCGGTGGCCTGGCAGCTCTTCGGCCAGTCGCAGCGCGGATGGCCGCTGGTTCAGACGATCTGCGATTATGTCCATAACCGAATCACGTTCGACTACCAAAGTGCTCGCTCCACCAGGACTGCATGGGAGACCTATAACGAGCGGTCGGGAGTCTGCCGCGACTTCGCCCACCTGGCAATCGCATTTTGCCGCTGCATGAATATTCCTGCGCGGTATTGCACGGGTTACCTGGGCGACACAGGAACTCTCCCGCCATTCGGCGTCCCGGATCTCGCCGCGTGGATGGAAGTCTATCTCGGTGGCGAATGGTATATCTTCGATCCTCGGAACAACGTGCCAAGGATCGGGCGAGTACTGATCGCGCGAGGCCGCGACGCAGCTGATGTCGCAATTGCGACCACATTCGGCCCGAATACGCTGGAGAGTTTCAAGATTTGGACAGACGAAGTTGCGGAGGGCGGTGACATTATTCCCCCTCTGAAGAGGGCGATGAACGCTTAACTATGTCCCTCCTTACCGTGCGCCACGTCACGATTTATCGTTACTCTGAGCTAGTAAGACTCGGGGAGCACCGAATGATGTTTCGTCCCCGGGAGAGTCACGACCTTAAGCTTCTCAGGACTAGCTTGAGGATCGTTCCCACTCCTGCTCGCCTGCGCTGGCTCCATGATGTATTCGACAACTCCATCGCCATCGCGGAATTCGATGGGTCCACTTCGGAGCTTCGCTTTGAGAGCGTTGTGACGCTTGAGCACTTCGAGACTAGCTTACCGAACTACCCGCTGGAAGAGTACGCGAACAACTATCCATTCAGCTATTCAGAGGACGATACGCCAAACCTGTGTCGCGCGCTGGCCCATCACTATCCACGCGAAAATGTTCGCCATTGGGCGAGCCAGTTTCTGGATCCGTCGGGGATCACCGGAACCATGGAGTTACTGCGCTCCATGACACTCGGTATCAGGAAACAGTTTCTATACGCGCGGCGCAGCAATAAGGGCGTACAAAGCCCGGACGAAACAATCCAGAGCGGTCGCGGAAGCTGCCGGGACTTCGCCGTCCTCATGATGGAAGCGACGCGATCTCTTGGCGTGGCCGCTCGCTTCGTCAGCGGGTATATCTTTGTTCCTGGCAACGATACAAGTGTCGCAGGCGGCGGTGCGACGCACGCTTGGATGCAGGCTTACTTGCCAGGCGCTGGCTGGATTGATTTCGATCCGACCAATAGTATTGTGGGGAACCGCAACCTAATTCGTGTCGCCGTTGCCTGGTCCCCGGAAAATGTTCTGCCACTTTGGGGCACCTTCACGGGTCCCAGCAATTCCTTCCTCGGCATGGATGTCACGGTGAGTGTGACTGAAGAAAGCTCTGACCGAGACTGCCCAGACCAATGACCGTCACCTGTCCGGGTTAGCAGCCCCAGCGGGAATCCGCCACACGTGTTGGTTTGGCTCAGTTGCCTCATGTGCGGCAGTAAGTGTACCTTGGCAAAAAGGTAGGATGCCCCGGCAAAGCAAGCATTCGTTTCCGCACTGATCAGTGCCACTCTCTCCGAGCGTCCAGTTCTATTCAAGCATTGCAAGGGAAATCCTGGCTTCTAATGGGTCTGGATTCAAGCCGGTGAGATTTGTTGATAACTCCTATGAAACGGGATTCTTCGCAATTTGCGGCAGGCGGATGTCGAGATTCCGAGAAGAAGAGGGCTTCCTCGAGCTTGGCCCCAAATCACGAGTCACCCCCCGCCAGTTGAATCGAGTCCCGCCGATCGTATAGTAGAAGGCGATCGGGTGTATACTCTCCGAGTCTAGCCACACACCTTCGGCCGCGCCCGCCATGGGCGACGGTTCCCGTGCCCCAAGACTTGCATCGCGCGGACTGGGTATATCACTACGGTTCTCGTCAATCTAACTAGCAGTCCGGGTGTAGTCGGGCGAAAACCAAACTGAGGAGAACACAAATGCGCCCTCAAAAAGCAAGGAGATACTTTCGCAATGAAAGAGCAGCGTGAAGATCGCCGCATCTCATCACTGATAAACCAATCGCAGACAGTCCGGATTCGCCCGGTCGAATCACAATACGCAGAAGAGATTCGTTCAACTTTGAATATGACTTGGGACGGGTTGTATTTCGCGACTTCGATAGGACATTATTTCTCCGGGATGATTGTTTATGTAACGCGAGATTTCCAATCGAGCGTTCCGGGGAATCAGGAAAAACAAGGCACTGTCGTGCGGGTCGACAAAATGAAAGAAGGCAGGTGGGGTGTAGCCGTCCAGTTGGCCCGGGACGTTGGCACGAACAAAATCACCTGATCGCGCCAGTAAATGATCCGACCCGTCGGGTCAATTCGCCAGCACAACGTAATACCTAGCAGGACCCGGATAGGCCCTAAGAAACGGCGTTCTCGGAATGTGGGAATCCGGCCATTTCGGCAGGCCTCGTTTGCAGGTTCTGGAAATATTTAGATTTGCGCGGGACGGTTAGAACGCCGGGGTGTCTTCATCGTCGTTGGAGAAAAACGGCCCGGCCATAATGGTTTTGCAAACTGGAATACCCGACCAACCACACAAAAGGTCTGAAGTTGGGCTCCCTGAGGACGTCTGGACGGTGCGGCTAGTTCTGCCAACAGGGTAAATTCCCGGTCTTCCGTCCTTATTTTGCATTTCAACAGAGCAGAGCTTCGAGGTGTCCCACAAGCCTGCCGATATCAGTTTTCGGTACGACTGCCCGTATGCCTACGGAAACCGCAGCAGGTTCGATCGCCCCGGTATCTTGGTTGGTGAACAAAATTACCGGCACTTCGGGCAACATCGCCTTAAAGACAGCCCCTGCTTCGATGCCGTTCATTGCGGGCATTGAATAGTCCAAGAGAATCAAATCGGGATGGAGCGTTCTGGCTTTTTCGATGGCGTCAACACCGTCAACGGCTTCGCCGCATACCTCGCATGCCGTTCGCGATTCGAGAAACCAGCGAATCACTCGGCGTATGTCCTCATTGTCGTCCGCAATCAGAATGCGTTTAGGCATGATCGATAGCCTCCCTGCTAAACAGAGTCATACTACGTGACAACTAAAACTGTCCGTTTTGGAACACTGAGCCAAATAGTAACCAAGGACTTAGATCGCCTACTGCCGTCAGCCGGTCAGCATGAGCCGAAAATTACTTTCCTCTAAGCCGTGATTGCCGCAATATGAGAGTATCCGGCGACGATCAGATCCAAAGTAGAGTGCCGTGAAGATGGAACCGTTCAAATACAACGACGGGTTGCAAATAAACTCGTCTCTCCTAAGTCCTGCACGAGTAACCACAAACTTTCAAGTGATGCAAGATAGAGGCGTAGCCCCTCGCCATCTCCCAGGTTGCGAATCCATTTTGGAAATTAAGGAGACGATGAGATTGCTGTGTGATCTTGATCGAGAAACGGTCTTATCAGAATGCGGCCCAAGCTGCTGGAGGCCAAAAAGTCAGATTCCGATAAGACTTATCGGGACTTGGCCACTAGCGCTGTGGACTGTGCTAGATTCTGCCCAAGGTGTGTCAAGTAGGATTGAAGCGAATATGCAAGACGAAGCGTGGATCGAGACACTTGAAGACGGCAGAAAAGTGAAGTTCATCTACCAAAAACTGCTGGAAGACGGTGCATTTATCACCGCGCAGATCGCTGGCAATGAAGTCGTCTACTCGATTATCTTGACCAATGCAAAAAACCCGCTTAGTCGCGAAGATGTTGAAACTCGTTTCAAGGCCGAGCTTTCAAAAAAGTAGTAACACTCCACAGGTGACGTCATGAACGCAATCGCGAGTTCAGGCAAGATTCGATCCAAGAAAAATCCTGCCTTTGACGCCCAAGCTTTCCTCGACTCAGCCGGATTGGCGAGAAAAGTCGTGGAGTATCGAAAATCAGAAACAATCTATACTCAAGGTGAATCTATCAAGGATGTTCTGTACATTCAAAAAGGCGGGATAAAGCTGTCCGTTATCAATTAGGTTGGCAAAGAGGCCGTCGTGGCGATGCTTGGACCCGGTGATTTTTTTGGTGAGGGGGGCTTGGCAGGTCAACTTGTTCGCGTCCGGACGGCCACCGCGATCGCTCCCACGACATTACTTGTTATTGAAAAAAAAGAGATGGTTCGCGTGCTCCACACGGAACATGCGTTCTCTGACCGATTCTTGGCTTATATGCTTGGGCGCAACATCCGAATTGAGCAGGATTTGGTTGATCAGCTCTTTAACTCCAGCGAGAAACGGCTGGCCCGCACCCTTCTGCTACTCGCTCGTTATGGCAAGCAAGACCAGCCCCAAAAAGTGGTCGCCGCAATATCGCAAGAGACTTTGGCGGAAATTATCGGGACAACGCGCAGCCGGATCAATTTCTTCATGAACAAATTCAAGAAACTAGGCTTCATTAGTTACAACGGCGGTCTCCACATCGACGCTTCCCTCTTGAGCGTTGTCCTGCACGATTAAGCAATTTCTTTGAAGCGGTGCCCACTCCCTTTTAAAAAGAGTAGATCATCACCCGTGAGGGATCGAGCTGCGTCCGAAAGGACTTCGTTTGGCGGCCAAGTCCTGAGAAACGGCGTTATAGGAATGTGACTCACCCAGCGGGGAATAGACAGCCACATTCCGACAAAACTTCATGCGCCAAAGCCGCACCACCGGGAATGAAAATGGGGTCTCATGGTATCGCATCGTAAATCGTCTTTTCCGCCGAAGATGAGCCCAAATTCATGGCAGAGGACTTCTGAACCCGGGACATTGCAACATTCTGGGGAGCCAGGCTAGTTACGCCGTTCGGCGCATGGCGGTGAAGTGCATTATCAGGCTGTGCACGCTTTTCGCAAGCTCCACAACTTCGCCTTTTCCTTGCAGTTCGAATTCGATCTGATATTTTCCTGAAACGGCGTGATCGACTGCCTCTTTGAGCATCAGTAGCGGCTTCACAACCTGGCGCGGCAGAACGAAACTCATCCAGACGCTCAGGAGAATGGTCAAAGCCGAAACGATGCTCAATACCCACTCGGCGCGATGAAGAAGCTTTTGTGCGCTCTGGTGGTCGTCCTGAACGCGCTGCCAGTTCCTCATTTCCAGGGTAGAAGTCAGGCTGAAGACCTCATGGCTTGATGTATCCAGATCGCCGGCAACTTCCCGCAACTTCGGGTCGCTAGCCTGAAGGGTGGACATAATCTGTGTATCGAACGAGCCTACTTGTGCGCGAAGCTCATCAACGAGCTTGGCCCTGCTCTTGCGGCTATTCCGCCCCACCAGACCATTCAAATCCCTTTCGTAATTCCGCACCACGGCTGCAACGCGGTCGCGCTGGGCCTCACCCGGCTGCGAAAGGTACGAAACCGCGGCCGCAAATCGCTGCTGGTACAGGTTGACCGCGTTCAGGGCGTTCTGAATGGTCGTCTGCTCCTCCGGCTGCAAGTTGCGAATTTGCGTCAGGATGCCGGTGACGGCCTTGAGCGACTCGTCGTTTTCTTTTACGTCCGAGTCGTCGTACAGCAGGAAGAAGTTGCGCTCGGCGCGGCGCGCTTCGAGCATCTGGATCGAAGCCTGTTGCGCGAGAGTGGCCGCAGGCGCGTCCACGCTCACGATGCGATCGACAATCCAACCCATCTCAAACAAATAGTAGACTGCGACCAAAATGACCGGTGCGAGAATCAGTCTCACAATGGCCAGGCTTAACGCGACCCTCCGGCGCAGCGACACGTCGGGTGCGAAAATCGAGAAAGTCCTTCGCATGATTGGTTGCACTTGCACCCCCCGCTGGGCACACTCCCACATATTAACCGGAAATCCCGATTTCGACTTCTGGCTTATGCATCGTGGGCTTCCCCTCCGCCCTCGATGTAATGAATTAACTTCAAGCGCAGGCACCAGAGCAAATCAACGGAGTTGTAGGCGGCCAGGTCCCGAGAAACGGGTTGGTCTCAATGGGTCAGTGCAACACTTGCTTGCAGTTTATCTGCTGGAGTTTCAAATCCCAAAGTTTTTCTCGGACGCTGATTTAAGCGCAGCGCGACTTTGTCGAGCTCGGATTGGGAATACACAGACAAATCCGTTCTTTTAGGAAAATACTGTCGCAGCAGTCCGTTCGTGTTTTCGTTGCTGCCGCGCTGCCAAGGGCTTTGCGGATCACAGAAGTACACGTTCACCTTCGTGGCTGCCGTGAAGGTCTGGAGTTTGGCCATCTCCAACCCGCGATCCCACGTCAACGAGCGCCGCAGCGATGCGGGGAGTTTGCGAACGTGCCGGCTCAGCGCGGCTACGACCGCAGCCGTGTCTTTGCTGGGCACTTTTACTAACGCGGTGAACCGCGAATGACCTTCCACCAGCGTGGCGATGTGACTGTTCTGGGTGCCTCCAATCAGGTCGCCCTCCCAATGGCCGGGAATAGCGCGGTCCTCAATTTCCGCAGGCCTTTCCCGGATGGAGATGGCATCGACGATCTGCCCACTGCGGTGTCCGCCCGCACGGGATTGCCGCGAGCGGCGTATACGTCGCTTGGTCCGAAGATGCTGAATCAGCTCCTTTTTCAGCACTCCGCGCGCCTGAATGAACAGGCTGCGGTAAATGGTTTCGTGGGATACGCGCATACACTCGTCCTCGGGATACTGGATCTTCAGCCACCCGGAGATCTGCTCGGGCGACCAGTCCAAGATCAGTTTACTCGCAACCATCGTTCGCAACTTCCTGTGGATGGCCAGAAGGCACAGCTTGGGCCGCAAGGCCGACTCCCAAGCCTGGGCATCGGCTTGATTGGCTCGATAGAGAGGTCGCCCGCCATGGCGGGCGACCTCTCGGCTCACCGTTGACACCGCCCGCTCCAACCCTCTGGCTATATCACGAATCGACGAGCCGGAAGCGATCCCTCGTGAGATGTCCTCTCGTTCCGCCAGTGTGAGTGTTACCACCGAGCGCCGACGAACTGCAGGAACGATCCCGCTGTGCTGCGACAACATAAATTTAATCGATATATGGTCCTTGCCGAAGGCACGCCCAATCTCATGCAACGACTGCCCCGCCTTCCAGCGGCTCCACATGTCGATCCGCTGGTTCGCGGACAGCTTCACCCGTCTCCTAAACGGCATAAACACCACCTTTAGAGAAAAGATTTATACCAGATGGTGTTGCATCGACCGGTTGAGCCGACAGGACTTATCGGGACTTGGCAAGCGAGCGCTCCATTTCACATGGGGCGCGGATGAATTTACCCGCAAATCGGTTTTCCGCCGCTGAATAAGCGGCTGATCGTGCCGTTCAATTCTAGTGAAAGCGATAGCCATTCCATCAAGGTCGCGCAGGCCGCACACAGATCGGTTGCGATAAGCGCACTCTAAATGTGTTCCTTTTTGCATAGACGCACCACCTTCGATGCGTCAATCTATTCAAGGGTGTTGATTTACTGGCTTTCGCACCCCCAGCTACCATCGAGTCGAAAATGGAAATCCAGGCCAAATTCCGGATGGAACTCATTTGGGTCGTGCTCTCGGCCACCGAGCGCATCTGAAGGTCGCCATGGCCATCCGCCGCAGAACCCGTCTGATCGTTGTTGGAATCGTGGCGCTACTCTTGCTCGCGCTTATTTTCTTTGGACCCGCACTTTTTAACGTGGAGCGCTACCGGCCTCAGGTGATTTCGTATCTCCAGAAGAAAACTGGAAAGCAGGTTGAAATCGGGCGGCTCGCACTCACGTTTTTCCCTGTGTCAATTCACATCGATAATTTCGGCGTGAAGAACCCACCAATATTTCCGTCCGGTTATGTAGTACAGGTGGCGCGGATTGATGCGGAACTTAGCATTGGTGCCCTCTTGCATCGGCAGGTGGTCGTTAAATCTCTCGACCTTGAAGGCCCGGTCATAAATCTGACTTCGGACCCCGACGGTCCGTGGAACTTCGAGAATCCACAATCCAAGGTTTCACAGAACACCTTTCCTCTCGGAACGATCTCAAGGGTGCAAATTCAGCACGGACAGCTGATAGCGTCGAATCTTCTGCCATCCGACGCAGCGGGCCCTATTTTTTTCGAAGTCCACGAGATCTCGGGCGAACTGGAACAAGTAAACCTAGTCGGAATTATCGATCCTTCCTCCTCCTCGATGGATGGCCAGGGCAGCCTGAAGACGGGTCTGATGCGCATGGGTGCGGTAGAGGTAAGAAATCTAAATTCGACAATGCGGCTAGAGGCGAGGCATGTTTTTTTCACAAATATCAAAGCGGAACTCTACGGCGGAAATGCCACGGGTGACCTCACGTTTGACTTATCGGGAAAGAACGTAAACTTTAAGACTAATGCGCGCTTGAGTGGAATCAATGTGGCCCAGCTTCTGGCGGACTTTCCCAACGGCGGTGGAAAAATGACCGGAAAAATGGAAGGGGACGTAAAGTTGGAGGGAGAAATCGAGCACACTCTACGCCCCTTGGCAGGAATGAACGGATCCGGACATGTGACCGTGCGCAACGGCCAGGTACCGAGTCTCAAGCTCAACGTGAACTTGATGAAGCTGGCGCACTTCAACGATCTTGGCCCTGCCAAAAACGATCCTTCCTCGTTCAACCTGATAACTACCGATTTGGAGCTGGCCCATCAACGGATTTCGAGCCGCGTGATCGACATCGACGGCTACGGAGTCGATGTGGATGGGTCGGGCAGCGTCAGCGTGTCAGGCTCTGACGAGCTGAATTATCGCGGCTTGGCAGAGATTACGACCAAAGAAGGCTTCTTCACTAACACCATCGCCCGGCTCTCCGGAGCCGCGTTGGTTCAAGGTAAGTTGCAGTTTCCCTTCCGAATCGGCGGTACGATCGATAGCCCAGTCTTCTCTAAGGGGAAGGGTGATAAGGACGTAGACGCTGTACAAAAGCCTCGGTGAGGGAGGTTGATAGAGTTTCACTCCACGCCTCCTCAGGGGGCTTTCGGAATTAATTCATCTTCTGTTGGGCCAACGCGTACTCCCAGATCGCTGTCCATACCGGGCATTTTGAGCGCCTGAGTTGGATTCCGCCTGAGAACTGCATTATCGGAATGTGGTTTACGTTGGCTCACGCAGGGTGAATATGGAACGATATATACTTTAGCGAAACATTGCCGCGACAATCTGGACTCCTCAGGCGGAGATGGCGTGAAATATAAGGTGAGGTACGCAAGGCGACTAGACCGGTGGCCGGACCCCGTCGTATGGGTTTGTGGCGTGCCGGATTGCAAGCACAAGTATCGGATTTTCGCATGGCTCCACGCTGTGTGGCGGCGTCCATGGTTATTAAGGCGTAGGCAGGCGTGAGTAGACGGAGAGGCATCCGTTGCTAAAGTCTTGATAAACGGTCTTCTCGGAAAGTAGGTACCTGAAGGCTGGGCTGGCCTCATTTTCAGGTCTGGAAATATTTGTATTTGTGCAGGACACCTAGAGCGCCGGGGAGCCCTCATTGACCTTCAGAAAAAACGGTCCGGCATGGACAGATTGAAGACTTGAATATCCAACGGGAAAAATCCACGAGAATTCAGGCGAGCGCAACAGACTCACGAAGAACCTGATCGTGAATTCCGCCTCGGTGACCAAAATAGATCTCCTAATTCGTTTAATCGAAAGCGTGGTTTCGTGTAGTGCTCCCCGCTAATTTAGGCAATCAGAGCCTCCGAGTTTAGGTCAGTTGCAAAAGCCAAGAAGGCCTCGTGAGGAGTGCGATTTTGAACTCCGCGATGAGGCCGGTCGTAATTGTACTCCTCGATCCAGCGAGCGATGCTGGTTCGCGCTTCTTCTAGGCTCCGATAT
>Ga0210408_10004911_pt1 | contig 11874 bp, 9 predicted proteins | sample IncBWH4MmetaG_FD_155471 | JGI IMG/M metagenome (GOLD analysis project Ga0210408, IMG submission 155471) | Forest soil microbial communities from Barre Woods Harvard Forest LTER site, Petersham, Massachusetts, United States - Inc-BW-H-4-M | ecosystem: Environmental > Terrestrial > Soil >... | reverse complement strand
ATCGCTGGCTGGCTCCCCTGGTTCCTGTTCCTCAAGCGGACTCCCCAGTTCGACTACTACTCGCTGGATTTCCTCCCGTTCCTGGTGCTGTGCATCGCACTCTGCCTGGGGCTGATCATCGGGCCGGCCCGGGCGAGCCCGCGGCGCCGGGCAATCGGGGCCGCTATCGTCGGGGCGTACGTGCTTGCGGTGCTGATACTGTTCTGGTACTTCTATCCGATCCTCGCAGGTCAGATCATCCCGCACTCATGGTGGTCCGCCCGCATGTGGTACCGGGGCTGGATCTAGCCAGTGGGCGCCGAAAACTGCGCCATCTCACGCGATCTGCGGATATCCGTGGGTCAAGCCATCGAGCCGGTCTCGGCTAGGTCGACCATGACCCCGGCCTCGTCACTCTCGCCACCGGCGTGGCTCCGCCCTGCGGTCACGGTGGAGGTGGCCGGACTGAGATACCTCGTGCAAGTGTCCGCCTGATTGGCTCATCTGGGCACCTTGTCGGCCGCTGCCCCCGAAGATCAGTCCTGCCCGGTGTTCGTCGTGGCTGCCGGGGCCGGCGTGTTCTGCCCACCCGGTGTGGTGAGGCCGGCGTTCGAGACCATTCCCGGCCCGGAGCGGCTTATGATCGTCCCCGGACGCCGCTGCTGGGTCTGCGCCGGCTTCAGGCACGAGGCCATCGCGGTGGCCGCCGGCTGGTTTGTCGGGCGCCTGCGGTCGGCGAGCCCGGGTTACCGGGCCAGCCGGAACGGCGGGTACTGGTCGGTGACGAGGGTGAACGCGTAGGCGGTCACCCGGCTGGTCCAGCGGAAGACTCCCTCGACGAAGCCGAACATCGCCCGGGGGTAGGTGCCGGTGAACACGATGGCGAACCAGGCCATGATCACGACCGCGAACGCGGCGATGTAGAGGAACAGAAGCACCACGTAGTGCGGGATCGCAGCCAGCCACTTCACCAGCGGCAGCCACCGGCTCAGATCGCGCGCGGCATCAGGATAGGGGTAGTCCAGGTGGACTGACTGGTGATCGTCGGTGGAGGGGTACCGGTCGTCCATCAGCGCCAGGTAGACGCTGACGCGGCTGGAGAACCGCCCCAGTTCGAGGTTCCAGTCGAACCACCACCGAGGGTACTTGCGCCGGAACATGATCATCAGCAGCGGGCCGAGGAACAGCGCGCCCCCGGCGCCCGCGGCTACCGTCTGGCCGCCTGAATAGCTCGCCTGCCAGGCCTGCCCGGACACCGTGCCGAGCACGAACACGATCGGGATCACCCAGAAGATGCGCAGAGCCGTGCTCAGCCGGCTGAGCCGCCGGTCAGGGTAGTCAACAGAAAACTGAACCGGATATTCCATGTCTCACCGTGGCCTGCGCCGCTGACGTGACCCTGAAACGGCGCTGCAGCCGGCCGGCAACCGACTCGTGCGGACATGCAACCAACTGCGCGCAACGGACCCGTGGGCTGCCGTCACACACCAGGACGTAGGACGTCCGCGGTGCCTGCGGGCAGGTCTACTCGGAGTCTTGGACGACCGATTCTGCCGAATAGCGAGCGTCGGCAATTCGGATACCTATGCAGCGTTTGGCATACTTATTCGTGGTTGAGCTGAGCTGGCAGCACTCCGCCGCATCGTTGCCGCCTATCTTCATAGCAGCCAGATGGAGTGATACGGGTGATCTTCTCCGCATATCGGATCGCAGAAGCGGGCGATGATCATTCGGTACCTCTGTTGGCGGCATCCAGATCATCCAAGTCCAACATCCTGGGACCGACAGGTTTCCGCCGGGTGTCAGCGGATAGTTCCTGTATCGCGACGGATAGCTCGAAGTGACAATCGATCCGGAAGTTATTTATTGCTCTGGCGGCGGCGCGACGAATCGGGTAAGGACGGCGATTACTGCGCCGCTCTCCTATCGGAACAACGGCACTTCGTAACGCACTACCGTTGAAATACAGTCCGCCGACGGCACCGCCCGTCACGTCATTTCGCGTTAGTATGTTCAGGGGCCTAGGTGGATGTATGGCGCCCACAGCAGGGGCTCCCCGGGGCAGGCCTGGCGCAGGCCGGTTACGGCGTGGTGCAGGGCAAAGGGAGCCCGTGCCGCCTGCACTCGGTCGGCGGGGGCGGGGCGGTCGGGGTCGGGATGCAGTAGGTGGGCGTAGGTGATGTCGGCCATGAAAGGGGCGGCGGCGTCGGAGATGCTCCACAAGGTGGCCAGCACGTGACGGTAGCCGACGAGCTGCAGGGCCCCGGCCAGGTGAAGCGCCTCGTCAGGCAGCCGCACATCGCCAGTTGCGGTCTGGCAGGCCGCAAGGTAGGCCAGGTCGGTCTCGCGGAGGTTGAGGGCGGCAAGGTCGGCCAGGGTTAGCGGTTGGTCGTGCAACAGGAAGGCGCTGAGGGAGGCATCGGCCGGGTGCTGGACGCCGTGGCAGGACAGGTGCAGCCACGAGTGGCCGGGAAGCGCCGAGAGGACGGCCTGCTTGGTGGCGGCGGGGCCGACCAGATGGCTGGCCTGGTCGGGTATGGGCAGGTAGCGGGTCACGGCGCGGAGTTCGTCGGGGACGGCAGGCAGCGAGCTGACGCCGGGTGCTTCGGATACCCCCACGGCTAGCTGCCGCGCACGGCCGGGTGCGGCTCGGGTGCGGGCGCGGGCCAAGGTGGTCAAGGTCGGGGTGTAGGAGGAGATCACCCGCCCGGCCACGCTGTCGGCCCGGGCGGCCGCCTCGCCCATCGCCGCGTACTGGGTGGTGGTACGGGGGTGGCGGCCCGCGGCGTGCAACGGCAGCGCCGTCGCCGGTCCCGTCGGGCACCACCACACCCGCGGCCAGTCCTCGATCCGTCCCGAGAACGTGCGCGTGTGGCCCAGGACGGTCAGCACCGGTTCGGTGATCGCCCGCCAGCACCAGGCCAGGACATTGAATACCGCGTGCCTGTCGTCTTCTCTCGCCTGCCAGTCCGCGGCGGGGTCGCTGGCGCGGTACCGGGCGCCCAGAAGTGCGTTGGCCTGGTCGATCACGGCGCTCATGGACGCGTCGGGCAGGTCCACGGCCAGTACCGGCGGGCCGGGGTCCGATGCGGTCGCCGGGGTGACGATCAGGGCGTGGCTGCCGTGCTGGCTGATGTTCACGATCACCACGGGGCCTCCGCTGGCCGCCGCTCGCAGGTCGGCGAACGGGACCGGGCGCAGGAAGTGCTCGAAGCCTTCGATCTGGCGGATCCGGTCCACGGCAGTGTCCCAGTCCCGGGCGGCCCGCCGCCGCTCCTCCAGTATCCGCTGCTCGGCGGCCTGCGCCCGATCGACGTCGCTGGCCGTATCCAGGCGGCCAGGGGCGGCGTTCAGCACCGCGCGGGCCGCCTCCAGCGCGGCGGCCAGGCCGGGCGCCCGTTCCTGCAGCGCGGCCAGGTCGTGGCGTAGGTGCAAGGCCTGAGTCCACAACATCGACCGGCCGGCCTCCAGCAGTTCCACCGCCCGGGCTGGGTGACCGGCCGCGATCGCCGCTGCTGCCCCGTCCGACGCCAGCCCCGCCCATTCCCGCAGGTGATGCTCCCGGGTCGGCTGATCCAGCCCGTGCCATGCCACCAGCGGCAGCAGCTCGATCGCCGCCGTGTACCCGTCGGCCGCGTCTTCCCCGGCGCCGGCCAGCAGCGCGCACCGGCCCCACCCGCGGGCCGCCTCTATGCGCCGACTAGGTGATGCGGTCACCCCCCCGGCACCCGCCCGGTACACCTCGATGGCCTGGTCCAGGTCCGCCTGCCGCCCGGTGCGCTCGAACCGCTCCGCCAGCGCTCTGCCAAAGCTGGCCAGCATCCGGGGCCGGTCGGGATGGTCGGCCTGGGCGACAGCGTCCGCCCTACGGAAGAGCGCGATGGCCTGGTCCAGGTCCGCCTGCCGCCCGAGGTGCACGAACCGGGCGTGCAGGGCGATCCCGAGGTTGGACAGCCGCGCGGGCCGGTCGGGGTGCCCGGCCGGGGTGGCCTCGACTGCCTTGCCCAGCCAGGTGATGGCCCGCTCCAGGTCCTCCTGCCGCCCGAGGCGCTCGAACCGGCCCAGCAGCGCCCGGCCGAGGCTGGACAGGTACCCGTGCCGGTCGGGGCTCCGGGCCGGGGTGGCCTCCACGGCCTCCCGGCCGATGGTGATGGCCTGGTCCAGGTCCTCCTGCCGTCCGAGGCGCTCGTACCGGCCCTGCAGCGCCATCCCGAGGCTGTCCAGATTCCCTGGCCGGTCGGGGCTCCCGGCCGGGGTGGCCTCGACGGCCTCCCGGAAGAGCGTGACGGCCTGGTCCAGGTCCGCCTGCTGCCCGGTGCGCTCGAACCGCTCCGCCAGCGCGTTACCGAGGCTGGACAGGTGCCCGGGCCGCTTGGTGTGGTCAGCTGGCGTGGTATTGACCGCCTCCCGGTCTACGGTGATGGCATCGTCCAGGTCCGCCTGCTGCCCGGTGCGCCCGAACCGGGAGTGCAGCGCGTCTCCGAGGTCGGACAGCCGCCCGGGCCGGTCGGGGCTCTCGGCCGGGGTGGCGTTGAGCGCCTCGCGGAACAAGGTGACGGCCTTGTCCAGGTCGGCCTGCTGCCCGGTGCGCTCGAATCGCCTCCCCAGCGCGTTCCCGAGGTTGGACAGGTACAGCGGCCGGTCGGGGCTCCCGGCTGGGGTGGCGTCGAGCGCCTCGCGCACCAGGGTGATGGCCTGGTCCAGATCCGCCTGCCGCCCGGCGCGGCCGAACCGGGCCTGCAGCATGCCGCCGAGATTGCTCAGCCGGGACGCGCGATCCGGGTGGTCGCCGGGGGTGGCGTCGACCGCCTCCCGTAGGAGCGTGATGGCCTGGTCCAGGTCCGCCTGCTGCCCGGCGCGCCGGAACCGCATCCGCAGGGCGATGCCGGCATTGTTCAGGTAAATGACGCGGTCGGGGTGGCCGACCGGAGCACCGTCGACGGCCTCCCGGCCGACGGTGATGGCCTGGTCTAGGTCCGCCTCCTGCCCGGTGCGCTCGAACCGGATCCGCAGCGCGTTCCCGAGGTTGGACAGCATCAGGGGCCGGCCCGGGTTGCTGGCCGGGGTGGCGTCGATCGCCTCCCGGCTGGCGGTGATGGCCTGGTCCAGGTCGGCTAGCTGCCCGGTGCGCCCGAACCGGACGCTCAGCGCGGCGCCGAGGTTGGTCAGCACCGCGAACCGCTCGGGGTAATCTGCCGGGGTCGCGTCGGCCGCCTCGCGCGCCAGGGAGATGGCCTGGTCCAGGTCGGCCGCCTGCCCGGTGCGGGCGAACCGGCTCCGCAGTATGGCGCCTAGGTTGGACAGCACCACGGGCCGGCCGGGGTGGGTGGCCGGGGTGGCGTCGGCCGCCTCCCGGCAGGCGGTGATGGCCTGGTCCAGGTCGGCCAGCTGCCCGGTGCGCTCGGACCGGGCGCCCAGCGCGGCGCCGAGGGTGCCCAGCATCTCGGGCCGGCCGGGGTGGGTGGCCGGGGTGGCGTCGGCCGCCTCCCGGCTGGCGGTGATGGCCTGGTCCAGGTCGGCCAGCTGCCCGGTGTGCCGGAACCGCCACAGCAGCGTCTTCCCGAGGTTGGACAGCATCAGGTCCCGGCCGGGGTGGCCGACCGGGGTGGCGTCGACCGCCTCGCGAAAGGCGGTGATGGCGCGCTGGAGGGTCTGCAGGTTCCCGGTCCGTCGGTACTCCTCATACAGATCGGCCCCGTAGTCGTTGGCCTCGGCCGCAGCGACGCTGGCCGGCGTGCCGGGGCCGACCCGGGAGGGAACCGCGGCGCCCAGCACCCCCGGCTGGCCCGCAGGCTCCATGCCCGTCGCGAGCCGCCCGGACGGGTCCTTGACCAGCCTGTCCCCGTCGGTGCTCTTACGCGATCTCCGGCCAAACACAGTGGTAGCAATCAACTCGTGATATGGATGAATGGATATCCCGGCGTGTGAGGAAAGGGACGTTCCTACCCTGTTAGGGAGGATAGGCCGCAGGAGAGGACGACGTAAAATGCACGATCCCACTGGCACGCCATCGCCCGAAACGGCGTACGAGAACACCGCCGATGAGGCTTGGGCCAGGCAGGCACTCGACCTGTACCGGCGCCGTCAGTTGCAGGTGAAGGCATTCAGCGCAGAAGGCGTGATCTCGGCGCAGATATGGGGAACCTGCCCGCGCTGCGGCCATGAGCTGAACGTCCAGCTGACCCTCAGCACCCCGATCCCCGGCCTGCGCGGGGACCGTGGCCTGCTGGCCGCCCTGACCAGGCGAGACGGCTCCCCCGGCGTCCCGGACACGGTCGACATCGGCTGCGGCTGCGGACACGCCCATCCTGGCGCGCCGGGGCACGTTACCGGGTGCGGGGTCAGCTTCCGCCTGCCCACCTCTCCGCCCGATACCCTCCGCCCATCCCGATGACCGCTCCGGACGACTCCCCGGTACCCGCCTCACCCGCGCCGGACTCGGCAGGCCCGGCGGGGGAACCGCCGGCGGCCTTGGACCGGCCGGTCAGCGCGGCAGACCGCGAGGCATTCGATGCGCTGGTGAAGGAGTCGCTGCCAGCCGTCCGCTCGATGGTGGCGGCCTGGCGTACCGGGCTGACGGCACTGGTCACCCTGGTCACCACCGGGATCATCCTGAAGGGCCGGACCGACACGACCACCCTGACCCTGCCGTGGCGGATCGCGGTCACGCTGGCCATCGGTGTCGGCCTGGCCCTGGCGATCGTAGGGCTGTGGCACACCCTCGCGGCGGAGGTCGGTGCCCGTACCCGCCTGCACACGCTGGACGACATCCGCCGGAATTACGCCAGCGTGCAGGCCTACCAGGTGGGGCAGGCCGCCGCCGCCGGCCGGCGCCTGCAGACCGCCCGGACCCTAGTCGCCGCTGCCCTCGGGCTGCTTCTGGCCGGCGTCTTGCTCACCTGGTGGGCTCCGGCCGCCCCCGCCACGCCAGCGGCCTACCTGAGGGTCAGCCGGTCCGGCGGCAGCATCTGCGGCACCCTGGAGTCCGCCGACGGCGGCATCCTCCGCCTCGCCGTCGCCGGCGCGCATGAGCCCGTCGTCATCCCGCTGACCACCATCACGAACCTGACCGTCACTCCCGCCTGTCCCTGAGCCGCGGCGGCGGCGCATATGACCTCAACGTGACAGTTGCCTTACCGCCCGCCAATGCTGTATTTAAACATCAAGAACGTCCTCTCATCAGATGACTCGATAGCTCGGAACGATGCCGCCGCGCTTACCAGCAAGGCGCGACGACGCGTGCCCTCGTCGACTGGCCTGAACGACGTGAGCGAGGTGCCTGGTGGCTTCCGACGTACTCCTCGTGAGCCTTGACTGCAGCAGCACCGGCCATCCGCAGGTGGGCAAGTTCACCTGGGATGGCGCGAACTGGCTGCTGGCCGGCGTCTCCCGGCAGCGCCCGGGGACATCCCTGCCGGCAGAGGCCGGCCGGGAACACCACGGTTCTTTCGCCACGGCCAGCGGTTACGCCGGCTGTCCTTCGTGCGGCGCGTCGGGGTTCGTGCGGTGCGGGAAATGCGCACGGCTGGCGTGCTGGGACCGCTTCTGGGAGGTTTTCCGCTGCCCGCACTGCGGGAACAGCGGCCCGGTCACCGGGGTCATCGACGCCATTTCCACCCTTGGCCCGGGCTGAGCCCGGGAGCACGATGCCCAGTCGCGAGGGAGGTGGATCGAGATGTTGAGCATAGAGCGCGTCGAAGGGGAATACGGCTCCTACACCGTAGTGCCTGAGGTGCTGAGCAAGGGCGGGGTGGGATCGATTCACCGGACCGGGGATCCGCGGTGGGTGTTCAAGCGTTACCTGCGTCCGGACAAGGCGCCAGATCTCCGGCATCTGCGGCAGCTGGTGGAAATCGGCCGCGAGGTGCTGGTCAGGCAGCGGGCCGAACCCGGGCAGACCCCAGAGTCGTCGGTCAACTGGCCGGTCGACATCGCGCTCGGCCGGGACGGGTCGATCACCGGCGTGGTACTTCCGGCCATTCCTCCCGCGCTGTTCAATGAGTTCGGCAAGCCCCGGGGACTAGAGTTCCTCGTCATGGCGCGGGCGCACCCGCCGGCGGCGAAGGGCCGCGTCGCGCTGCTCTTGCGGATGGCCGAGATCCTGGCGTTCGTCAACGCGCGGGGTCTGGTCCATGGCGACGTGAACGGCAAGAACCTGGCCTGGACCGTGTTGCCCAGCCCAGTGATGTACCTGATCGACTGCGACGGGATGGTTCCGCAGCGCCCGCCGCCGATGGCCGGGGTGCACGCGCTGGGATGGACCGATCCGCGGGTCCTCGACGGCGTCGTACCGGCTCATGACCACTACAGCGACTGGCACGCGCTCGCCTTGGCGATGTACCGGGGATTGCTGCTCACCCCGGGCAAGCTCGACGCCAAGACGAACGGGAAATGGCAGGCGCCCAGCCAGATCCCCGATGCCCTGAGCCCGCGGATCGCGTACCTGCTGCACCGGGGGCTTGATGACCCGCTGGATGCGCAGCGGCGCCCGTCTCCCGGCGAGTGGGCCAACGCCCTCGTCGAGGAATACCTGCCGGCCGGCGTCTTCCGCAACAGCTCGCTCGCGATCCTCGACAAGATCAGCACGCCCCGGCAGACATTTACCCCGCTCCCGGACGATGACTGGACGGATCCGGGAGCCAGACAGCGGACATCGCCCCCGCGGGCCGCGCAGACTCCCCGGCCCTCGGCCCAGCCGCCCCCGCGTTCGCAGCCGCCGCCCCCGCGCTCGCAGCCCTCGCCGCCGCGGCCAAGCCCTGTCTCCTCTGCCGCGAACGGAAGGCTCGCGCAGCGGGCACTCGACCGGGGCCCGAAGTGGCACATCCTCGGGGTGCTCGCGTGTTTCTACGCACCGTACATCGCGCTCCCCTACGTCATCACCGGCTTGGTCCAGCTGCGAAAGGTGAGCAGTTCCGAGCCGAGGCTCAAATCGGCTCGCACGTCACTGCGGGCATATGGCGCCATCGCCGCGATCTGGCTCCTCGTCATAGTCATTTCCGGGATAAGCGGCGCCTGACGCCGCTGACCCCGGGACACCCGCGAAACTAAACACCAAGGAGGCGAGTTGGAAACCACGGCTGAGCTCTACACAATCTTTCCTGTATTCCTCCTGATCGACGTCAGCGCATCCATGGCAGGCGGTCCGATCGAGGCGGTTAACGCGGCTCTCCCTGAGCTGAAAACAGAGATGCTGTCGAACCCGACCGTGGGTGAGATCGCCCGGGTGGCCGTGCTCACCTTCTCGGACGAGGGCCGCACCGTCGTGCCGTTGTGCGACCTGGCTGGCGCGCAGATCCCGGAGATCATGGTCGAGGGCGGCACCAACTTCGCGGCCGGCTTCCGGGAGCTGAAGAAAGCCATCGACTCAGGCATGGCCAGCCTGCCGAAGGGCACGCCTGTCTACCGGCCCGTGGTGTTCTTCATGAGCGATGGCGAGCACATGGCACGTGAGGACTGGCAGGCCGCCCTCGGCCAATTGCGGGACAAGTCGTGGAAGTTCGCCCCTGAGGTGGTCGCATTCGGATTCGGCGACGCGAATCGGGAAGTAATCAGGCGTGTGGCGACCCGTTTCTCCTTCGAGGCTAAGAACCAGGATCCCGTGGTGCAGGTTCGGGAGATCATGAACGCCCTGATCGGCAGCATCCGAACGACCTCCACCAGTTTCCGGGACCCCGCCCAGGCCCAGGGCCTGCATCTGGAGGCTCCGGCGGAGTACTTCACGCCGTTGCCGCCGCTGCAGACGTGATGGCCCGGCATCATTGCCGCCCCGCGCTGCGCCGGGCCGGCTGGAATGCATAGTTCACCAGCGCATATGTCAGGTGGTGTCAGCCGTGGTTTCCGATACGCCGGCACCGGGCAATGGCCTGGAGGCCTACGGCGCCGCCGCCGTCAGCGGCGCAGGCCACTCAGCCGAGGCCGTCCCGCCCGAGGCAGATCAAAGGTTCCCTGCTCACGCCGATGAGCCAGCCAGCCGGCCGGGGCGGCGGATTTCCGAGGTACCCGCCGTGGCCCCGACGCTGGGCGTGGTTCGCGACTTGCCGGATGCGGTGCTTGGCCGGGCGATCGGCTTCCGGGCACCCGCGGTGGTTCTCGATGGCGTCGCGGTCGCCGGATACTGTGTCGCGGCCGCCTCGCTGGCCGGGACGGCGCACCTGGTGGCCGGATCGGTGCGGCAGGACGCCTACGACTTCATCGCCACTGCTACCGGCAGCCTTGTCGTCGTTGTCGCGGACGGCCTCGGATCCAAGACGCATTCCCAGGTGGGTGCCCGGCTCTTCTGTGAGGGCGTCCTTCTCACGGCTGGAAACGCAGCGGGGAGCATCCCGTCTGGATCTGGGCTCATGTCAGCCGGTGCCGCGCACGCCAGCCAGGTCGCGAGGAATGCGTATGGGCTCGACGATAACGAGATCTCCGTCGTGGCCGCCGTTGCGATCTTCGGCAGCGACGGCTGCGAGATAGTGCGGATCGGGGATGTCTCGGCCTTCGCGGTGAGCGCGGAGGGGGAGGTGGATGAGCTATTCGCGGCCGACACCGGCTACGTCAACGAGGTGCAATCGTCGCTGCCGGGCTCGTCATCTGACCACGAGGAACGCGTGGTCACGCTGGCCGGGATCGTGGCGGTTGTCACCGACGGGCTGGCCAATGACCTTCGCACGTCTGCGGCCATCCGATCCTGGCTGGGCGAACGGTGGCGCACTCCGCTCGGGCCATACGCGATGGGAGAGAGCCTGCGCTACCGACGCCAGGGCTCGCACGACGACCGCACGGCGGTCGTCGTCTGGGCTGATCCGAATACGGAACAGATGTAGTCCCGGTGCATCGGCAGCGAAACAAGTCCCGACGTTCTCAATTTCAGGGACTCAGACGCATCCTCACAGAGATGGATGTTAAGACCACCCTTCATAATATATGCCTTACTCTAACTCTGGAGGTCACCGTTTAGGGTTACGGTATGTTCGAGGTGAACGGGCATTCCGATCAACCAAGCGCCAGGATACGATCCAGGATCGGCCGGCTGGACGCAGCGGAGACATCACTCCTCAAGCTCAGGGAATTCCACCGTGAGAGGGCGGAAGGCGAAAGCGGAAAGCCCGGAGCGCAAACTAAGACCACACAGATCACTCCTTTGGGCGCAGCCTTCGAAGATACTGGATGACGCGTCGCCGCTCACCGGCAGGTATTTGCACGGGGAAGCCAGACGCATTCGCCTGGTCAGCGTCTCGCTATCCCGCGTTCCAGCCCGCCGATCGGTGACCAGCTTGCATAACTATGCATCGAGGACGTGCGCGGCAACGTCCGTTTCTGCCGCATATCGCGCTGTGTCCGGCATGCTGTTACCCGTGCCACCGATGATGCTGCCTTGACAAGAACCTCGACCAGCGACCCGTTGCTGGGAACGAAACAGATCTAGTGGAGACGCTCGAGATGCATGTGACTGCGAGCATAGAGTCGTGCTCGCAGTCACATGCATCCTCCCGGCCGGAAGTTCAGAACCTGACCACGTGCCAGGTCCGGCCGCCGTTGCCGGTCAGCAGCAGTTGCCCGAGCATGTCGCCGTAGTACGGGTGCCCGTGGATGACCAGGCCGTCATCGGAGGTGGTGAACCCCAGGTCGTTCCAGCCCTGGCCGCCATCGGGGTAGGTGACCATGATCCGCCAGGTTCTGCCGTTGTCCGCTGAGTAGTACAGCCAGCTTGCCGCGCTCGTGGTGGCGATGGTCAGGTGCCCGGGGGCAGAGGCGGCGATCACTCCGTCATCTCCGGCGCTGGCCGGGTGGCCTGCCAGCTTCCAGGTCGCGCCCAGGTCACCGCTCACGTAGACGGTCTTATCGGTGTGGCCGGTGTAGCCCTGGCCGGCGCACAGCAAGGCCAGCCCGTGCGGGGCCTGCACGGCGACC
>Ga0210408_10004910_pt1 | contig 11876 bp, 9 predicted proteins | sample IncBWH4MmetaG_FD_155471 | JGI IMG/M metagenome (GOLD analysis project Ga0210408, IMG submission 155471) | Forest soil microbial communities from Barre Woods Harvard Forest LTER site, Petersham, Massachusetts, United States - Inc-BW-H-4-M | ecosystem: Environmental > Terrestrial > Soil >... | reverse complement strand
GGAGAAGGAACAGCTCTTCTTTGCGATCGACGAAAAGAGCCACGAGGCCGACCTGACCGAGAAGGGCCGCAATCATCTGAGCCCGAAGGACCCCGACGCGTTCATGCTGCCCGACCTGAGCACGGCGCTGCATGACATCGATACGGGGCCGGAACCCGACGCGCGCAAACGGCTGGAAGCCAAGACCAAGCTCCAGCAGGAGTACGAAGCCAAGGCCCAGCGCATCCACGCCATTTCACAGCTTCTCAAGGCCTACTGCCTTTACGAGAAAGACGTCCAATACGTCGTCGAAGACAATAAAGTCATCATCGTGGATGAAAACACGGGCCGCAAAATGACCGGGCGGCGCTGGAGCGATGGCCTGCACCAGGCCGTCGAGGCCAAGGAAGGCGTCACCATCGAACGTGAAACCCAAACGCTGGCGACTATCACGATCCAGAATTATTTTCGCCTTTACCAAAAGCTGGCCGGAATGACCGGCACCGCCGAGACTGAAGCGTCCGAGTTCCTCGACATCTACAAGCTGGGCGTGCTGGTCATCCCGACCAATAAGCCGGTCGCCCGCCGGGACGCCAACGATTCAGTTTATAAAACCAAGCGCGAAAAATTCAACGCGGTTCTAAAGGAAATTAAGGAAGTTCACGGCCAGGGCCGGCCAATCCTCGTTGGCACTATTTCGGTCGAAATCAGCGAGCACCTTTCGCGCATGCTCAAGCGGGAAGGCATTGTTCACTCGGTGCTGAATGCCAAGTACCACATGCAGGAAGCCGAAATTGTCTCGCGCGCCGGCCAGCGCGCGGCGGTGACCATCGCGACCAACATGGCGGGCCGCGGCACGGACATCAAACTGGGCCCCGGCGTGCTTTGGAATGTCGAGTATCTGCCCGAGGGGCAGGGCAAAGGGAGCCGGTACAAATTGACTGAGGCGACCACCGGTGAGGTGCGTGAGATTGAGGTGGAGAGCCCGGCGGCGGGTGTTTTCAATCTGACCCCGGATGCCAAGGTGGTCGGCGGCCTGCACGTGATCGGCACGGAACGCCACGAGGCCCGGCGCATCGACCGCCAGTTGCGGGGACGTTGCGCGCGCCAGGGCGACCCTGGCTCGTCGCACTTTTTCATCGGGCTCGAAGATGATTTGATGCGGTTGTTCGGCTCGGACAAGATCGGCAAGTACATGGAGAAGATGGGCCTGGAGGAGGGCCAGGAACTGGAACACCCGCTGCTGAACCGCTCGATCGGCCAGGCCCAGAAGCGCGTCGAGCAGCACAACTTCCAAATCCGCAAACGCACGCTGGAGTACGACGACGTGATGAACAAACAGCGCGAGGTCATCTATGGCTTCCGCAACGAAATCATCCACGCGGAGGATGTCCGCGACCGGTTGATGGACATCATGGAAGAGGTGGTCATCCAAAAGGCCGAGCAATTCACGACCAATGACACGGAGTTCAGCGAATGGAAGATTCGTCCGCTGGCGGATTGGGTCAACCTGAACTTCCCGCTTGGGCTGCCCGAGGGCGAGATTACCAAAGCGGCCGAGGCCGGCCACGAATCGCCGGTGCCGGGTTCGCTCTACGACGGCTTGACGGCGGCGCAGTTCGCCGTCTGTAATTTTATCTCCGAGAAGGTTCGCAACGCCTACGAGCTGAAGATCAGTTTCGAGAACCCCGAGGCCCTCAAAGAAGTCGAGCGCTACACCATTCTCAGCGCCATCGACAAACTCTGGCAGGAGCACCTCTACGAGATGGACAGCCTGCGCTACAGCATCGGCCTGCGGGGTTACGGCCAGCGCGACCCGCTGATCGAATACAAAGCCGAGGCCTATAAAATCTTCGACGAATTGATGGTTAACATCAAAACCGAGATTTGCCATAATATCTTCCGCAGTGCCTCCAGCCTGATGGCCTTCGAGAACTTCCTCCGCAGCGTTCCTCAGCGCACCATGCACCAAGCCACCAGCGCTTTTGGCGGCGGCGCGGCCGGGGCAGGCGCGCCAGCCGGCGGCAACGGCCCGGCCCAGGCCAGCGACATCGTCAGCGAAGCGGCGGCCGCCGTGGAAAAAGCCCGTCCCGTGCGCGCCGGCCCGAAGGTCGGCCGGAACGACCCTTGTCCCTGCAACAGCGGCAAGAAGTACAAACACTGCTGCGGGAAGAATTGAGTCGCCCGCGTGGAGGCTGGAAGCCCGCTGCGTTGCCTGCGGCAAGAGCATGCGGGTAAAATCCGCACAATTCCGGGTCAAACTTGCGGCTTGCCGTCAAGGCAAAAGCGAGGCATATTGTGGGTGATGAAACTGAGATTGGATCTGCTGGAGCATCTGACAGCAAAGGACATCCGCCAGGCAGCGGAGAATTCAGTTCACCGTTTCAAGCCAGAGCCCAATTTCTCAAAAACTGGGATTGGGAGTCTGTCGTCAGCATCAACCGAGGAGCGTGCGAAAGAGGTAGAGCACAGCATGGAGTTAACTCGGAAACTCAAGCAGCGTGCGCATCGGAATGGGAGACTCTCCGCAGCCAGTCATTAGCGCTTCAGGAAGTCGTTGATCGGCTTCGCGGTTTCCATAAGAAAGCGCCGTTTCTTTTGTTTAACGGCAACACCTTCGCGACCATTGGCCGAGAGTTAACGCTTGCCCTGTTCAGCGACTTGCCTGCCGTCCGTAAGCGCGAAGCTTCTTCCGCCGTCGCCCACTGCATCGCCGGGGTGCTCGACCGCGAAAGCATGGTCGCCATCGTCGAAAGCCTCTGTGAAACCGCCTCCTTTCAGCCAGGCGACCGCATCAAAACCCTTCGCGGTTCCACGCGTGGGCGAATCGTCCGCCTGCTTGAAGATGGCCGAGTGGTCTGGCAACCCGCAGGCAGCCACTCCGAACTTACCGCCCTTCCCGAAAGCCTCGTGCGGGACGACAAACGGCGACGGTGAAAACTCGTGGTCCTTGTGTGGTCCTTGCCGACTAATCGGCTGTTCTCTCGACACCGCGGCGAGGACCGTTATAGAGTTGGGCGATGTCCCTGGCGGATTTACGACGAGAGTACAACCTGGCGGGTTTGCGGCGCGGCGACCTGGAGCCGGAACCGCTGGCGCAGTTTCGCAAGTGGTTCGACCAGGCGCGGGGCGCGCGCAGCGGCGGGCGGGTGCGCCGGTTTTGTGTCCGGCTTTACAAGGCGCTGTTGCAGCTTGGCGGTTCCGAGGTCGTGGATGTGAATGCGATGACGCTGGCGACGGTGGACAAGGACGGGCGGCCGTCGGCGCGCGTGGTGTTGCTCAAAGGGGTGGACGACTGCGGGTTCGTTTTTTTTACCAATTACCGGAGCCGCAAAGGGAAGGAATTGGCGGAGAACCCTGAGGCGGCATTGGTTTTCTACTGGCCGGATTTGGAGCGGCAAGTTTGTGTGGCCGGGGAGGTCAGGCAATTGCCGCCTGCGGAGTCGGACGTGTATTTCAAGAGCCGTCCGCGGGGGAGCCGGATAGCGGCCTGGGCGTCGAACCAGAGCGAAGCGGTAGCGGGGCGCGCGGCGCTGCAGGAGAAATGGGAAGAGTTTGAAACGCGGTATCCCGGGGCGGACGTGCCCCGGCCACCGCATTGGGGCGGTTATGTCTTGATTCCCTCGCGCATCGAGTTCTGGCAAGGCCGGCCCAATCGTCTGCATGACCGTTTTTGTTACACGCGGCAAGAGGACAAAGGGTGGGCGATTGAGCGGTTGTGCCCGTGAACGCGATGGATGGTTCAATTGGTTGGATGGGTCAAAAGAGTTACCAGGGTTAACAAGATTTAATAGACTCCATGAGAAAGTCCGCTGGCTCCGACCGGTTTTTTAGCTTGCTTTCCCCGCGGGGGAGCGGATGTTTGATTTAGGTCGGGAGAAGTAATCAGCTTGAGAGCAGCCGGGATGAGGACGAGAGCGAGGGTTTGCCTCGGGCGCAACAGACGGAGCGTGGTATGAGAACGAAAGCAACGTGGTCGATGGTGGTCCTCTACGAGGACACCAAAGCGCGGGAATCGGCGGAGGCGTTCTGTGATTACCTGGTGAACCAGTTTTGGGTTGAATCGGGCCTGGACGTGAGTTGGTGGTCGTTCGATGCGCTGCGCGAAGGAGGCTCGGCCTCAAAGGCGGTAGAGAAGGCCCGGGAAACGGATTGGCTTATCCTCACGCTGCGCCCGGAAAGGGAGTTGTCTCCGCACTTGAAGAACTGGATTGAGACGTGGTTGAGCCGTCGGGGCAAACGCGAGGGCACGCTGGTGGGCCTGGTCAACGCAGCTCCCGGCCGACTCGCGGTCTGCGCGGAAACGCAACCCTACCTGAGGCAGGTGGCTCATCGAGCGGGGATGGACTACCTGAACCAAATGCCCCAAACAATTTCTCAACCCATTACTGATGCCAGGGATTCCTATACGGAACGCGCCAATCAACAGACCAGCGTGCTGGATGAGATTCTTCACCACCCCTCGCGTCCGCCCGCGGCGTTGCTCTGAAGAGGAAAATTGCAGTTGGCAGTTTGCGGGTTGAAGGCTCATTCCCGGTGTTTAGTGACCTGCAACCTGTCAGCTTCGAAGAGGAGAGTTTCCAGGAACAATAATCCGGTCCCTGCCAGTTGCGGAGTGGTTAGAGTTAGTACATGGTATGCCGCAACTAGGTCATGGATGATAATTCGATAAGGCACGGGCTAAAGCACTGGCGTAAACCCGCGTGGGCAGTTGCGTTTCTGCTCTGCTCGCTAGCGAGCAGAGCAGGGGACCTTGACGAATCGCTTTCCAGCACCCGTTTTTTTGAGCATGGAAACTATGAGGCCGCAGTGAACAGCGGCGTGATGTTCTCCCCCTTTGTCGCCGACAAGAACCGGCCAGTTATCAACTACACGCTCAGCGAAATCCAGGTCGGCTACATGCTCACCGATGTTCATTCGGCCGGTCTGTTGCGGGGAAACTTCGAGGTGGTAGGGGCAGGATTTGGCAGCGCGGTTTTCGACGGGCCGGGCGGCTACGTGGCGGGCTGCACCTTGTGGGGTCGTTACAACTTCGTCCCGCGGGCTTCGCGGTTCGTGCCTTTCCTGCAAGCCGGCGCCGGCCTGAGCCTGACTGACATCGACCGCTCGCTGGTGGGGCAGCCTTTTAATTTCAACCTTGATCTGGGCGCGGGGCTGCGGTGTTTTGTCGCCGAGCATTGGGCCCTCAATCTGGAATACCGCTACCAGCACCTCTCGAATGCCAACACCGGCAGGCGAAACGTCGGGATCAATTCCCACGGCCCGATGCTGGGAGTCTCCTATTTGTTCTAGCCGCTTATTTCGTTTCCGCGGCCGCGGCGTCTTCCTGCTGTTCGCTGATGACCGGCGCAATGGCCTGCAGTTTGTCCCCTTGCTGCAAGTCGATCAGTTTCACGCCCTGGGTGTTGCGGCCGGCTTCGCGAATGTCCTTCACAAAGGTGCGGACCATTTGGCCACCGATGGTAATGAGCATGATTTCGTCGGTTTCCCGCACGGTTAATGCGCCCACGACGGCGCCGGTTTTTTCGTTGGCCTTCATGGTGATGATGCCTTTGCCTCCGCGAGATTGGAGACGATACACCGGCTCGATGGTTCCGTTTTCGAGGACCATATCGAACGGGGTGCGCTTGCCGATGCCATTCTCGCCGGCCACCAGCAAAGTCGCATCGCGGACGACCACCGCCTGGGCCACGACGGCGTCGGGCTTTTCCAGGGTGATGCCACGCACGCCTCCGGCAGGCCTGCCCATCGGGCGCACATCCTCTTCGGAAAAGCGGATGCTCATGCCGTCGCGCGTGATGAGGACTACCTGGTCCTGGCCGGTGGTTAACTTCACGTCGATCAGGGTGTCGCCCGACTCGATGCCGATGGCGATGATGCCGCCTTTGCGCACATTAGCGAAATCTTCCAACGGAGTCTTTTTGACCGTGCCTTGCCGCGTCGCGAAGAAAAGGAAGCCTGGCTGCTGCCAGGTGGTATCCTCTTTGTTGGAGCCGGTTTTGGCCTCGATGCGAATCAAGGCGGCGACGGTCTCGCTGTTTTTGAGTTCGAGCAGGTTGGCAATGCTGCGGCCCTTGGACGCCCGCCCCATGTCCGGGATCTCGTGGACGCGCTCGACATACACACGTCCCATGTTGGTGAAGAACATGAGGTGGTCATGCGTGCCCGCCGTAAACAAATGCTCGATAAAGTCTTTGTCCTCCTCGGTCGCGCCTTCGCGGGTCGCCATGCCAATCACGCCCTTGCCGCCGCGGCGCTGGGAGCGATAGGAGCTGATGTTGGTGCGTTTGATGAGGCCATTGTGCGTCAGCGTGATGATGACGCCCTCGTTGGCAATCAGGTCTTCGATGGCGATCTCGCCTTCGTCGGGCACCAGTTCGGTCAGGCGCGGCGTCGCGTACTTCTCCTTAATCACGACCAGCTCGCTTTTGATGATGGCCAGCACGCGCGCCTCCTTGGCCAGGATGTCCAGCAGGTCTTTGATGCGCTCGAGGAGGCCGCGATACTCGGCGCGAACCTTGTCGATTTCGAGGCCCGTCAATTGGTAGAGGCGCAGTTCCAGAATCGCGTCGGCCTGGCTTTCGCTGAACGAGTAGCGGCCGTTGGTGAGCCGGGCCTCGTTGCGAATGAAAATGCCGAGATGCTCGACCTGCGCCCGGGTGAAGTCGAAAGCGAGCAGCTTGATTTTGGCTTCTTCCTTTGTGGCCGAACTGCGGATGATGCGGATGAACTCGTCCAGGTTGGACAGCGCTATCAGGTAGCCTTCGAGCGTCTCGGCCCGTTCCTCGGCCTTGCGCAGCTCGAAACGGGTGCGCCGCACCACTACCTCACGCCGATGTTCGATATAGGCGGCGATGAGTGCCTTCAGGCCGAGCGTCTTGGGCCGGCCGTGATCAATGGCCAGGGCGTTAACCGCGAAGCTGGTCTCCAGCGCCGTATGCTTGTAGAGATTATTGATGACCACCTTGGGGATGGCATCGCGTTTGATTTCAATCACCACGCGCGTGTTCTCGTCGGATTCGTCCCGGACGGCGGTTATATCGGTGATGATCTTTTCGTTCACCAGTTCGGCGATGCGCTCGACCAGCACCGCCCGGTTCACATTATAGGGAATCTCGGTGACAATAATCTGTTCGCGCCCGCCTTTGAGCTGTTCCAAGCCGACCCTTCCGCGTACTTTCAGGCTGCCCCGGCCAGTGCGGAAATAATCCTTGACGCCCTCCAGTCCCAGCAGCATGCAGCCGGTCGGAAAGTCCGGTCCCTTGACGTGCTTCATCAAGTCTTTGTCCGTGATGTTCGGATTATCGATTTGGGCGCAGATGCCATCGATTATTTCTCCGAGATTATGCGGGGCCATGTTGGTGGCCATGCCGACGGCGATGCCGGTGCCGCCGTTGACCAGAAGGTTTGGAAAGGCCGCGGGGAAAACGGTGGGCTCGGTGCGGGTCTCGTCGTAATTGGGGACAAAATCGACCGTGTCCTTTTCCATGTCCTCCATGAGCACGGCGCCCAGAGAGGCCAAGCGCGCCTCGGTGTACCGCATGGAGGCCGGCGGGTCGCCTTCGACGGAGCCGAAGTTGCCCTGGCCATCGACCAGGCGCTCGCGCATGGCCCAAGGCTGGGCCATATGCACCAGGGTTGGATAAATGGCCTGGTCGCCGTGGGGATGGTAATTGCCCATTGTTTCGCCGACGATCTTGGCGCACTTGAGGTGCTTGCGGTTGGGCATTACCCCCAGATCATTCATCGCGAAGAGGATGCGGCGCTGGGAAGGCTTCAAGCCATCCCGCACATCCGGCAAGGCGCGCGAGATGATCACCGACATCGAGTAGTCCAGAAACGAATTCTTGATCTCATCGGCGACGTTGATCTTGGAAACTTTTTCGTTGGGAGCGAACAGCGGGGTGCTGCCGGGAGAGGGCCCGGAAGCGCTTTCGTTGGTCTCGTTTGGCTGGTTTGGTTCGTTTTCGTCAGGCATGGGCGGGAAGGGGGGTGATCGAGTGGTGGAGTATCGGAGTGATGGGAGCGGGCCTGGTTATTGCTTTGGACGTTCGTTAAGCAAAAGGGCGTTGGGGTCTTGGGCCTGCTTCTCGGCAATCTTGCGGTTCAAGCAGTCAAGGTCTTCCAGAAAGCGCTTTTCGTAAGCGCCTGTTTCGTCTGGCTTGAGGGATTTCGTGTTCCCCTTTTCCTCGACTACGAAGTCAGTGCCGAACCTCCGAGCGCGGCGGATCGCGTCCAGGGCTGCATTGGTCAAGGCGCGCTCGACCTGGTAATCTTCAACATCCAAAAACGTTTCGTCCCAGTTTTCGCTTCCACTTTTCATACCTCTATTTACGAAATCGAGCGAGTGGTTACGTCCTCCGCGCGAGCCGGCAGCAAGAAAATGGCGAATTGTTCGCAAGCCGCGCGCATTCGGTGGTCGGTCGTCGCCAGCGAGCCGCAGCGGTGAAGGTCACAGGTCGCCACGTGCAACGCATCCAGGGTGCGGAGGGGCACCCGCGGGTGACACGCCAATTGAATGGCGGCCGCCCGCTCCAGTACCAGCCGGCTGAGGGGCAGCAGCCGCACTAAATCCTGCTCGGTCATTTCAACAAACTTCTGCCAGGCCCGGGTGCGTTCATCCGGGGCGAGGTGCCCGGCCCGCTCTTTGGCGAGCAGGGCAGAGCGGAGTTCTGTCAGCGCCAATTCCGAGGTGTCGAAGTGCTGCCCCAAGAGTGCCTTGTTGAACCACTCACTGTCGGTTTCGCGCACGAACAGTTTAACCAGGATGGCGGTATCCAGATACATTTCTACCATCCGCGGGAATCCCGATCCTCGCGAACCAACTCCTCGGAGGACGGTCCGGCATGTACCCGTTGTCCCAAAAGGAAATCTCCCATCCCGGTGAAGCGCTTTCTTCCTTGCTCGGCCTTGATGGGGCTGAGCAGGGCCTTGGGCACTCCCCCGCTGGTGATGGTCACTGGCTGACCTTGAGCCACCATTTCCAGCAGGGCGGAAAGCTTGGCCTTGGCCGCGCGCACCGGAACCACCAAGCCGATGCCTGGCATTGCGGCAGTCTCCTTCAGAATCAGGGGCGCGGTTGCTGTTTTCGATACGGGCCATTTGCCTGTGTGTTTCTTCTTCATTTCCAAAATGTAGTCACAGGTGACTACATTTGTCAAACGTCCAGATTCCTCACATTCAGGGCATTATCCTCGATGAACTGGCGACGCGGTTCGACCTCTTCGCCCATCAGTTTAGTGAACATTTCTTCGGCCTCAACCGCATCCGTCAGGTCGATGCGCAGCAGCTTGCGCCGCGCCGGATTCATCGTCGTCTCGAACAGCTCTTTGGGATTCATTTCGCCCAGGCCTTTGAACCGTTTGATCTGCAACCCGCGCCGGCCGACCTCTTTAATGCTGAAGAGAATTTCCGGAATCGCGAACAGCGGTTTGACCTGCTGTTTGTCGCCCTCGCCTTCGAGCAGTTCAAACAGCGGCTTGTCCTGGGCCGAATAATGCTCAACGCTGAGGCCTTTGCGCGCCAGTTGATCGAGCAATTCCTTAATGGCGTGGCTCTCGTAAAGCTCCTCGTGACGCGCCCGGCGCTGCGAGCCGTTTTTGCCTTTTTCAATCAGCGACGCATCGCTTTCTTCTTCCCCCGAGAGCCCGAGGTCGAGGTCCGGATTGGCTTCGGCAAACTTCGCCAACTCCTCGGTGCTTTGAAAGTAGTGCACGGTTTCCTCGTTGCCTTCGCGCACCTTTACCAGGTGGTGCGGCAATTCATGCGTCTTTGCATCGCGATGCTCCAGGTAAACGGCGAAATCCCCGCCTTTGCGCCGCAGGCCGTTGACATACTTGTCCAACGCCTCGAGCAGTTCCAGGATTTCGCTCAGTTGCTTTTCCGAAAGCTCCTTTTGGTCCAAAATGTTCCGCAGTCGCACTTCTTCCGTGCCGAGCTGGATCAAAATCCGGTTCAACTGCGTGTCGTCATCGACATATTCGACGCGTTTCTTGCGCGCGATCTGATAGAGCGGCGGCTGCGCGATATAGACAAAACCGCGTTTCACCAGTTCCGGCATTTGGCGGTAGAAGAATGTCAGCAAGAGCGTGCGGATATGCGAGCCGTCCACGTCCGCATCGGTCATGATGATGATCTTGTGATAGCGAAGCTTTTCGAGGTTGAAGGCCCCTTCACCGTCTCCATCGCCGATGCCGGTGCCGACTGCGGTAATCATGGTGCGGATTTCGGTGTTCTGCAGCACCTTGTCCAGGCGGGCCTTCTCAACATTGATGAGCTTGCCGCGGATGGGCAAAATCGCCTGGAATTTCCGGTCCCGGCCTTGCTTGGCCGAGCCGCCGGCGGAGTCACCTTCGACGATATACAGCTCGGTGTTGGCGGGGTCGCGGTCGGAGCAATCGGCGAGCTTGCCGGGCAGGCCGCCGCCGGTCAGGGCGGATTTTCTGACGGCTTCTCGCGCCTTGCGCGCGGCCTCGCGTGCGCGGGCGGCGTTCAAGCCTTTGTCCACCACCTTCTTGGCGACAGAAGGGTTGGCATCGAAGTGGGCCATCAAGCCTTCGTAAGTGATCGAGCTGACGACGCCTTCGACTTCCGGCGAAAGCAGTTTTTCCTTGGGCTGGTTATTGAACTTGGGGTCGGGATGCTTGACGGCGATCACCGCGACCAGTCCCTCGAGCAAATCGTCGCCCATGATCGCCGGGTCCTTATCCTTTAGGAGATTGTTCTGCTTGGCGTACTGGTTGACGGCGCGGGTGAGAGCGGACCGGAAGCCGGCCTGGTGAGTGCCGCCATCGGGATTATGGACGGTGTTAGTGTAGCTCAGCACCTGGGCGCTGTAGCTGTCATTGTATTGGAGCACGACATCCAGCGTGATATCCGCCTTCCGTGTGGCGCCGTTCTGCATGTATTCGTGCGGCCGTTTGCCGCTGAAGGAAATGACCTTGGGATGCAAAGGCTGTTTGCCTTTGGTCATTTGCTTGACGAACTCCTCGATGCCGTCCTTGTAGTAATACGACTCCCGTTTCGCCTCGGCCACGCGCTCGTCGAGAAAGCCGATTTCCAACCCCGAATTCAAAAATGCCAGCTCCCGCAACCGCTGGGTGATACGCTCCGCCTTGAACTCCGTGGTTTCCTGAAAAATCTCCGGGTCAGGCTTGAAGGTGATCAAGGTTCCGGTGCCTTTGGCTTTGCCGATGACCTCGAGCTTCTTGGTTGTCTTGCCGCGCTCGAACTCCATGTGATGGACTTGGCCGTTGCGCGACACCTCGACGGAGAACCATTCGGAGACGGCGTTGACGCATTTGGCGCCGACCCCGTGAGTGCCGCCCGAATAAGTGTAGCCGCCCTGGCCGTACTTGCCGCCCGAGTGCAGGGTCGTGAGCACCAGCTCGACGCCCGGAATCTTGTATTCCGGGTGAATGTCCACCGGGATGCCGCGCCCGTTGTCGAGGATGGAGATTGAGCCGTCGACGTGGATCGTGACGTCGATGTGGTTGCAGAATCCGGCGAGGTATTCATCGACGGAATTGTCGAGCACCTCGGTCACGCAATGGTGCAGGGCGCGTTCATCGGTGCCGCCGATGTACATGCCCGGTTTTTTTCGCACCGCTTCCAAACCCTCGAGTTTGCCAAGCTGGGCAGCATCGTACTGCCCCGGTGCGCTCGGGTTGGACTTCAAGGTTTCGGTTGCTTCTGCTACGTGTTCCTCAGGCATAAAAATGGGTCGGACGAGACAACTTTTGCCATCCGTTAACGGCCATTTGATACTAGGAAAATTGACCGCCAACGACAACTTTTATTTGTGCCTTTCCAGAGGCAAAAACCACAATTAGTTGTGGGACGGCACTCCCCTAAAATCAATCCATTGGGGCTGCGCGAGTGTTCGAGCCGAGCAGCTT
>Ga0210408_10004909_pt1 | contig 11877 bp, 9 predicted proteins | sample IncBWH4MmetaG_FD_155471 | JGI IMG/M metagenome (GOLD analysis project Ga0210408, IMG submission 155471) | Forest soil microbial communities from Barre Woods Harvard Forest LTER site, Petersham, Massachusetts, United States - Inc-BW-H-4-M | ecosystem: Environmental > Terrestrial > Soil >... | reverse complement strand
CCGTTTCATTGATCCGCCCACCACCGCCGTCCAGATGGAGCGCCGCTTCCAGGCACTCTTCAGCAGCAAGCCCTATCGCAAACGCTACGACTTCGTTCCGCTCCACAGCATCTCGCCCGAGCTGCAGCACGCTGTCGTGGCCGCTGAAGATGCCCGCTTCTACCAGCACCACGGCTTCGATTGGCACGAGATCCAGATCGCCGCCGATGAGGACATGGAAGGCCGGCGCTTCCGGGGCGCTTCCACCATCACCCAGCAACTCGTCAAGAACCTTTTCTTCGGCACCAGCCGCTCCATCCTCCGCAAGGGCGCCGAGTTCACCCTGGTCCCCGTCGCCGAGATCGTCCTCGGCAAACAGCGCATTCTGGAGCTTTACTTGAATGTCGTCGAATGGGGCCCCGGTATCTACGGCGCAGAAGCCGCCTGCAGCTACTACGACAGGACCGCGGCCCGCAACGTTGGCCGCGACCAGTCGGCGCGCCTCGCCGCCATCCTTCCCGCTCCCCTCAAGCGCCGCCCCGAGCGCATGAACCACTACAGCGCGCTGATCCTGGAGCGCATGCACCAGATGGGCTGGTAGGGCGTCGCGTCACCATTCCGCCGCCTCCTGTCCCAAACCTCGCCGAAGAGACCCGCAGCGGCCCTACACTCCGAATTGCCAAATTCCAGAGCGAGGGCAATGCTCCATGCTTCGAATCCCAGTTGCGGTTCTCTCTGCCTGCGCCGTGATGGTCATTGCCGCCTCCGCGCCGGCGCAGGGGCAGGCGAAGGCCGTCAAGATCACCGACTCCATTTACATGGCGCCCATGACCTCCAATGTCTACCTGGTCATGACGCAGGAAGGAAACGTGGTCATCGACACCGCGCCAGAGCGCGATGCGCACCAGGCGCACGACCTGCTCTGGGCCGTGAGCCAGAACCCGGTGAAGTACATCATCCTCACGCACGGCCACATCGACCACATTGGCGGAATCGGCCTGTGGAAACAGCCTGGAACCCAGATCATCGCGCAGCGCAATTACGTGGAGCTGGTGAACTACGTGGCGCGCCTCGACGGTTTTTTTGCTCCCCGCAACGCCGTCGCCTTCAATCGGCCTGTTCACGAGGTCGGAGCGTGGGCCGGCAACTTTGGCGCGCAGATTGACCCAACCATCTTCTTCGACGAGAAATACGAATTCACTCTCGGCGGGATCACGTTCCAGCTGTTCAGCACGCCCGGCGAAACGCCGGACCATCTTACCGTCTGGCTTCCCGCGCAAAAAATCGCGTTCATTGGCGACAACTACGCCGGGGCGGGCATGCCGGAACCGATGTCGTTCCCCAACATCTACGCCATTCGCGGCACCAAGCCCCGCCCGGCGCTCGACTGGATCAAATCCATCGACACAGTGCTGGCGCTGAAACCGGAGATCGTCCTCAACGGCCACGGCGATCCCATCTTCGGACAGGCGGAGATTGCGCACCGCCTAACCCGCTATCGCGACGCCATTCAGTATGTGCACGACGAAACCGTCAAGGGCATGAACGCCGGAAAAGATGTCTACACGCTCATGCAGGAGATCAAGCTTCCCGCGAGTTACAACCTGAGCGAAATATTCGGCAAGGTCAGCTGGTCGGTGCGCGGAATCTACGACGGATATGCGGGCTGGTTCGACGCCAACCCTTCCACCATGTTTGAAGTGCCACCCTCCTCGGTGTATCCGGACCTGGTCAAACTTGCCGGTGGCGCTGACCGCGTCTCGCAGTTGGTTCTTGAAAAGCTGCAGGCAGGCAAACCCATCGAGGCACTGCACCTGACTGATGTTGCGCTGGCGTCTGATCCCCGCAATGGGGCCGCATTGAACGCCAGGGTCAAGGCGCTCGAGAATCTGCTCGAGAGTTCCCAGAACGCCGTCGAGGACGGCTGGCTGCGCTACGGCATTCAAAAAGCAAAGGAGGCACTTGCAGCCAAATGATTTGACCTCATCGGGGCAGCGTTTCGCGGGCCACGACAACGGCCCGGCCACAGCGATAGTGGCAGCCGCTACTGCACGACGGGCCGCCGGAACGCTCCAACCAGAACCTTCCGGTCCGGCGCCGGCAAATCTGTTATCTTCCACCTGAAGAGCCATGGTTCGCGCCGCCAAACCAAAACCGAAGCTCCCGCACGCATTTGTTGTTGAAGCGCTGGCGCCCCTCAATCCCGAGGTGCGCCGCATGTTCTCCGGCTTCGCCGTCTACCTGGGCAACCGCATCTGCTGCATGCTTCGCGATCACTCCAAATCCCCTCAGGACAATGGCGTCTGGCTGGTTCTTTCCGAAAACGCTGACCCCGCCGATCCCGCACTGCGGCGCGAATTCCCTTCCATCCGGCAAATCGAGTTGCTGCGCGACAAGATCGGCCATTGGCTTCTGATTCCGAGCGACAGCCCCAGCTTCGAAACGGAAGCCCTGCACGCCTGCGATCTGCTGCTGCGACGCGACCCGCGGCTGGGCCGCGTTCCGCACTCGAGACGGTAGAACCCATTGCTCGATTCATCAGCAAGGTTCCCCGATCACCGGCTATAGGCGAAAGAGCCTGCGGGCGTTACCATACGCGATCTTGTTTCGATCGGTATCGCTGATGGCACAGTGGTCGAGCCAGATTTGAGCTTCGACGACATCTTCGTAGGGATAGTCGACTGAATACAGCACACGGTCGGCGCCAACCTCCAGAAGGACGTTGGTGAGCGCCTGGGTGCGGAAGTTGCCGCTGGTAGTGATGTAGAAATTCTCGCGGAGATAGAGACCTAACGGGTGCTTTGCCTTCAGGGTGAGACCGCTGCGGCGAATGCGGTTGTCGATGCGCCAGATACCGAGTGGAATGGCCTCGCCCAAATGGCCGAGGATAATCTGCAGTCTCGGGTATTCGTCGAACAGGCCACTGCCCATTAGCCGAAGGGCATGAATCGAAGTCTCCACCGCGAATCCCCACGGCGATCCGGCGAGCCACGCATGTCCCTCATAAGCCTGCTGGCGCGTCTCGAGGGGCAGGCGCGGGTGGAGGTAAAAGGGCACATCGAGTTCCTGCACCGTGGCCCAGAACGGCCGGTACTGCGGCAAATCGTAGAAGACCGCTGAATCCGCGGAGCCAACCTGGGAGAATCCATTAACCAGCGCGCCGTAAAACCTGAGTTCCTTGACGCATCGCGTCAACTCCCGGGCCGCCGCCTGTGGGTCCTGCATGGGCAGAGCCGCGAACCCCTTCAGGCGTTTGGGATTCCTGGCGATGTTTTCGGCCAGGTGGTCATTGGCGCGGCGAGCGAGTGTGATGGCTTGCGCGATCTCTGGAACCGACTGGATACCTGGCGCGGTGAGAGACAGAAAGCAGATCTGGAGCCCCCCGCGATCCATGTCGGCCAACCGGCCGGTGTCGAGATCGAGGATCTTGGAGCGTGTTTCCGGTGGGAGATCCTTCACCGCATAGCTGTCTTCCATGATTTCGCGTAGCGTGAAGTGCTCTTCCAGAGCGATCTTGCCGCTTGGAGCGGCCTCGCCGGAATCATTTGGGGCTGCAACTTTCAGCGAACGCAGGGTGCCGTCTTCTGCCGTCACGTTCGCCGCCACTCCCGCACCTGCCGCGGCTGCGGAAGCGAGAAAGTTGCGTCGCGTGATGGTATTTGATGGTGCTGACTCCTTCACCTGTTCCTCACAGTCTCAGCGGGAGACGGTGCGAGTCTACACCATGCCCGGTGGCGAGACACCTTCTTTCCGACGAAAAACCCCAGGGATCTTCACTCCCTATTCCCTAATCCCTAGAATCCCCTGTTGACATTCTTACTATGGACCTGTAGAAACTCAACAGGAACTGCGCATGGGCGAAAACAAGCCGGATATTCTGCAGGGGACGCTGGACCTCATGGTGCTCAAGACCCTCGAATCCATGGGGCCGCTGCATGGCTATGGCATCGCGCGCCGCATCGAGCAGGTCAGCGGACAAACCCTCTTCGTCAACCAGGGCACCATCTATCCTGCGCTGCTGCGCCTGGAGCAGCGCGGCTGGATCAAGGCCGAATGGGGCACATCGGAGGCCAATCGCCGCGCGCGCTTTTACTCCCTCACGCGGGTGGGCAAAAGCCGCATCGCCGAGGAGACCCGCAACTGGGAGCGCATTGCCGCCACCATGGCACTCTTTCTTGCCGCGCCGAAATAGGAGCCCCTCATGGACCTGCTTCGCACGCTACTCAGCCGCATCGCCGCGATTTTTCGCGCCCGCAGGCTCGATGCCTCCCTCGACGAAGAACTGGGCGGGCACATCGACTTCGCCATTGAAGAGCACATCCGCCACGGCGTTCCGGCAGCGGAGGCTCGCCGCCTGGCTCTGCGCGAATTCGGTGGCGTGACCCAGGTCCGCGAGAGCTACCGCGTTCGGCGCGGCATTCCGTTCCTTGAACAGATCCTCCGCGATCTTCGCTTCGGCATCCTTCAGCTCTACAAGGCACCCGGCTTCACGCTCACTGCCATTCTCACGCTGGCGCTCGGCGTGGGCGCCAACACCACCGTCTTCTCCATGATCAACGGCTTGCTTCTGCGCCCCCTGCCCGTGCCTGAGAGCGGCAGGCTTGTCGTCATCGGCGCTAACACCGGCGGCCCGAAGCCCTATAACAATCTCCCCGAACCCCTTTACCGCGGGCTCGCGCGCCAACACGGAGCGTTCGGAACCATCTTCGCCTTCAGCAGTTCGCCTTTCCAGGTGAAGAGCGGGACCTCGACGGAGAAGATCTTCGGCCAGTACGTCAGCGGAACATTCTTTGACGCCCTCGAGACGGCGCCGCTTCTGGGCCGTACGCTCAACACTGAGGACGATCGCAGAGGCGGCAGTTCCGCCGGCTTCGCAGCCGTGATCAGCGAGGAGCTATGGACCAGTCGCTTCCATCGCGATCCAGCGCTTCTCGGCCGCCACATGGTGGTCGACAACGTGGACTTCTCCATCGTTGGCGTCATGCCGCGCAGCTTCTTCGGCGCCGATCCGCTACAGCGCCCGCAGATTTTTGTGCCTCTCGCCGATGAAGAGGTTCTCGCCGGCGAGCGCAGTATGATCAAGTTCGGCAAGGGCGCCTGGTGGCTGAGCCTGATGGCACGGCTGGCGCCCGGTGCTACCGTCGATCAGGCCAGTTCCCAACTCTCTGCAGCCACCAGCGCCATCCTTCACGAAAGCGTACCCGATGAAGGATGGATCAAGCGGTGGATGGAGGAGCGGCATTTCCGCTTCATCGCAGAGCGCGGGTCCACTGGATTTACGTACATCCGTCTCAACTTTCGCAAGCCGCTGGTGGCTGTGTTTGCCATGTGCGGCGGCATCCTTCTGCTTGCCTGCCTCAACCTTGCGAGCCTTCTCATAGCTCGCGGCACGGCCCGCCAGCGGGAGTTGGCGACGCGCATGGCCCTGGGCGCCTCGCGCCGCCGCCTCGTCCAGCAGTTGCTGGTGGAAGGACTGCTGCTCGGGGTCGGGGGTACCATTGCCGGTCTGGCGCTGGCGCCTGCCGTCAGCCGGTTGCTTGTTGCCGTGCTTCTCAGCGGGCAGCGCGATGTGCATCTCGACACGTCGCTCGATCTGCGCGTCTTCGCCTTTGCCGCCGCCACGGCCATCCTGGCTACGCTGCTCTTTGCTCTTGGTCCGGCCATCAAGGCTACCTCGCGCAGCCTTATGGATCGCATGAAGGACGGGCAGCACACGACCCTCACCCATGACCGCGCGATCCTGCCCCGCATCCTGCTGGGCATAGAGGTCGGCCTTGCGCTCATTCTCGTAGTCGGCGCGGGCCTGGTGGCTACGAGCCTGGTGCGCATTTACAACAATGGCGAAGGCTTCGATCCTCACGGCCTTCAGAACATCGACATCAACCTGGAGAATGCCGGCTACAAGGGCGTGTCAGTCACCACCTTTTACAACAACATGGCCGAGCGACTCAGACATCTGAACGGCGTTACCGGTGTGAGCTACCAGTTGTTGACACCGCTCAAGGGTTTCCAATGGGACGAGGACTTCCCCGATACGCGCGGGACCAATCACGATACGTACATCAACACCGTCGCTCCGGAGTACTTCGGCACCATGCGCATCCCCGTGCTGGCCGGGCGGGAGTTCACCTGGAACGACACACCCGCCAGCGGCATGAAGATCATCCTCAATCAGACGGCATCGCGCCAGCTCTTCCCGGACGGAAATGCGGTGGGGCGTACCATCCACCATGACGATGGCAGGAAGACCGATGTGTACGAAGTCATCGCCGTCGTTGGCGACGCCAAGTACAGCAACATCCGCTCAGCCCCGCCGGCCACCGCTTATTACGCCATGTCTCAAGGCGATTCGGACTCGTATCATTCGCCTTCGTACTCTGCAGTCGTGCGCACCACCATGCCTGCCGGTCGGTTGGCCGGGGAGGTTCGCGCGATCACTGCGCAGATGGCTCCGCAGATTCCCGCGCCTGAAGTCAGATCGATGGAGCAGATTATCGACGCCGCCCTCGGCTCCGAGCGCATGATGACGCTGCTCGCCGTCTTCTTCGCGGTCTGCGCCTTGGTCGTCACCGCCATCGGCCTCTACGGCACACTCTCCTACGCCACCGCTCGACGCACCACAGAGATCGGTATTCGCATGGCCCTCGGCGCCCGGCGCTCGCAGGTTGCCGCCATGGTCTTCGGCCAGAATCTCTGGGTCGTTATGGGCGGCACCGTGGCCGGACTTGCTGCCGCGCTGCTCGCCACGCGCGCGCTGGCCAGCTTCCTCTTCCTGACCTCCGGGCACGATCCGTGGGTGATCGCCGCGTCGATCGGCGCACTCGCACTCACGGCCTGCGCAGCGTCGCTTCTGCCCGCCCTGCGTGCCGCCCAAATCGAGCCCATGACCGCCATCCGCTGGGAGTAACACCGGACGGCGTGCAGCGCATCGTTCCCAAGACGCGCCCGCCCGGCTCAGACGCGCCCGGCTCATCCTGTCCGTTTTTGAACGATCCAGCCTTCTTCTGAACGCAACCGGGGCGGCACACATGTGCTAACGCTTTTCATTGCTTAGAAAGCCTATGGCAGCCGGCGTGCATTCATTCGCAAAAGGCGGAGACCAGAATGCGGACAGACTTCCGGTATGCCCTCAGGCAGTTGGGCAAGGCGCCCGGCTTTGCTACGACAGCGATCCTCACACTGGCGCTCGGCATTGGAGCCAACACAGCCATTTACAGCATCATCCACGGAGCGTTGCGGCTTCCCTATCCGCACTCGGAGCGAATGGTCGGCATCCAAAATGTCTTCCCGCAGGGCTCCTACTACGCTGCCTCCTATCCCGACTTTCTGGAATGGCGCGCCAAAGCCCGCAGCTTTTCCCAACTCGTCGCGGGCTTCAGCACCCGGTCAACCTGGAACGGCGAGTCCTTCGGCCACGCGCAGCCTGAAGGTCTCAGCATCGGCATGGCCAGCGAAGGCTTTTTCTCCATCTTCGGCATGCAGCCGGTTGCCGGCCGCGATTTTCTCTCCGCGCAGCACCAGGCCGGTGCCGCGCCCGTCTGCATTGTCGCCGAGAACTTCTGGCGAAATGAGCTTCACGCGGACTCGGGAATCGTCGGCAGGTCCCTCGACCTCGACGGAAAGTCGTGCACCGTGGTTGGCGTGATGCCCGTCTTCAGGCCTGCTGGCTTCACACCCACTCAAGTCTGGGTTCCTCTTGAAACCAACAAGCCCTGGGATCATCACGGCACGAATTATCTTTTCGTCCGCGGCCTCCTCGGGCCTGGGGTCACCGTGGCACAGGCGCTGGCCGAACTCAGCACCATTCAATCCAACATCGACAAGCAGTTCCCGGCCAACAAACACGGCGTCGCGGTTCACCCGTTGTCGCTGGCCATCTTCGGCGACCTCCGTGTCATCATGCAGGTTCTGCTGGCCGCCGTCGGATTCATTCTCCTCATCGCTTGTGTCAACCTGGCCAACGTGTTGCTGGCGCGCGCCTCCGATCGCGCCCGCGAGTTCGCCGTGCGCCGCGCTCTGGGCGCCTCTCCGCGCAGGCTGGTGCAGCAGACTCTGACTGAAAGCCTTCTGCTCTCCCTGGCCGGCGCGGTAGCGGGCCTGGCCGTCGCCTTCGGGTTGACGCACATTCCACTGGCCGCGTGGCCCAAGGGTTTCGTCCCGCCCTCTGACGTGCATCCCGACCCGGCCATTCTCGCCTTTACCTGTGTCCTCGGCGTCGTCACTGGGCTGGCCTTTGGCATCGTCCCCGCATTGCGCATTCTGCGCCAGGACGATAGGGCAGCGCTGCAGCCGGGGCGCACCCTCACCGAATCGCGCCGCCACGGCCGCACCCGCGCCGCCCTTGTCCTCTCTGAGATCGCGCTCTGCATGATGCTGGTTGCGGGCGCGCTCAGCGTGGCCATGCACTTTGCCTCGCTCCTGCGCGTCGATCCTGGCGTCGATGCACGCAACGCCATGGTCATGTCGGTAATGCTTCCCGCCGCGCAATATCCCAAAGACGAGGATCAGCGGCGCTTCTATCATGCGCTGGTCAGCAAGCTCTCCTCGCTTCCCGGCGTCGTTGCCGTGGGCGGAAGCGTCGACACGCCGTTTTCCGGCTCCAACGCCAACGGCGACTTTGAGTATCAGGGCCAGCCCGCGGGCTCTGCCGACAAGAATCCGTTCGCAGAAAAGCACGTCATCACACCCGGATACTTTGCAGCGCTCCGCGCGCAAATGTGGCAGGGCCGCGACTTCACCAGCCAGGACCAGGTCGCCGGGCCGCATGTCGCCATCATCAACCGCACCATGGCGCAAAAACTCTGGCCCGGCCAGAGCCCCATCGGCAAGTGGCTCAAGCAGGGCACCGATACGGAGTCGATCGTAGGGGTGGTCGGCGACATTCAGTTTGCTTCGCCGGGCGAACCACCCGCTTTCCAGATCTATCAGCCCGTCGACCAGGTCGCCGTGCAGTTCTTGTCGTTCGTGTTGCGCACCACGCCAAACCTCGGCGCCGATCCGCTCTCAGTTGCCGCGCCGGTCCGCGCCGCCGTTGCTGCCATCGATCCCAAGCTCGCGGTGTCTAACATCACTTCGTTCGACGCCCTCTCGCAGGAAGCCCTGGCCGGCCAACGGACCTCTACCACCGTTACCTCGGTCCTGGGAGCTCTTGCTCTGCTGCTCGCGAGCGTGGGCATCTACGGCCTGATGGCCTACTCCGTCAGCCGCCGCCAGCGCGAGTTCGGCATTCGCATCGCCCTCGGCGCCAGCCGTGCCCGCATCCTGCGGCTTCTCTACTCCGGCGTCTTCCGGCTCGTCTTCGGCGGCATGGCGCTCGGGGTCGTTCTTGCCTGGGTCGCGCGCGTCTGGATAGCTTCGCTGCTGGGGGAACACGCCAACAACACCGGCGCAATCCTCCTCGGCGGAGTGCTCCTCAGCGCGGTCGCAGCAGTTGCCGCGATTGCCCCCGCGCGCCGTGCCACACGCATTCACCCCGTGGAAGCACTGCGCAGCGAGTAGGAAGCGCAGCGAGTAGGAAGTATCCATATCGGCTCGAACAAGACTCTTGACAAGTGGAAACCAATTGGTTACCAATAATGGTAACCGTATGGTTTCGAATGTCTCCAGAAAGCGTGACTCTGTATTCCGGGCAATCTCCGATCCCACGCGCCGGGAGATCCTGGGCATCCTTCGCACAGGCAGCCACTCAGTGGGTGAGATCGCCCAGAATTTTCGCATGAGCCGTCCCGCCATCTCCAAGCATCTGCGCGTCCTGCACACCGCGGGGCTGGTTTCGACCCGCAGACACGGGACGCAGACGCGTTGCCAATTGAACGCCGCACCATTAGTCGGCGTACGAGACTGGCTTCGTGAGTACGAGTCCTTCTGGAAGGACTCGCTCGAAGGCCTGAAACGGCATCTGGAGGAAAACAAATGAGCCCTATCAGCGTGCACGACGACAGAATTGTTCAGGAAGTAACGATCAAGGCCGGGGCCCAGCGCGTCTTTGCGGCCCTCACCAAACCCGAAGAACTGCTGCAGTGGTGGGCGGCGGAAGGCAAGTTCAAGGTCACGCATGCGGAGTGCAATCTTCAACCCGGTGGCAAGTGGTTGATGCGTGTGACCTCATGCGGACCCGACGCTCCCCGGGCATTGACCGTGTGCGGCGAATACCTAACGGTTGAACCTCCCCGCCTCCTCGAATACACCTGGATCCTCGAGCGAGAGGACCTCCCCGAAACGCTGGTTCGCTGGGACCTCGACGAGAAGGACGGCTATACCACCGTTCGGGTAACGCACTCAGGCTTGATCACAGAAGAGCTGCGTGCCCGTCATGACGGATGGCCTCTCCTTGTGACACTGCTGAAGTCTTACATCCACAACGAACCTGACATCGCAGCAAAGGAGCGCGCATGAGACTCGAGCAACCTGCCCTATTTCTCCTTCTGGGATCGCTGACATTGGCATTGAATGCGCAGAGCACATTGCAGGCCACATCTGCGCCGGCAGCCGCGGGACGTGTCGTCCGCGTGGAGGGGGAGATCAACTCATCGTTGTCCGAGGTTTGGCGAGTCTTCACTACTTCAAAGGGCGCCGAGGAATTTTTTGCCCAAAAGGCCCATATAGAGCTCTCAATCGGAGGACCATACGAGATCCAATTCGACCCCAAGGACGAACGCTCCGGCACCAAAGGATTGAAGATCCTCAGCTACGCTCCCGAAGAGATGATCTCGTTCCAGTGGAACGCCCCGCCCGAATATCCAGAGGTGCGAACCGGTGGGACCTGGGTTGTCGTCGAGATGCGTCCTGTGGATGCCTATAGAACTCACGTCACGATCACGCACCTGGGCTGGAAAGATGGCCTCCAGTGGGATCAGGCATACTCCCATTTCGAGCAGGGCTGGGCCGAGTTGATGAACCGGTTGGAGAAGCGATTCACGGATGGCCCCATCGACTGGAATCAGCAGACAATGATGTACCAGAAACCCAAACGCAAATTCAGTAGCCGTCAGGTGCATTGAGCCGGCTATTCTGGCGACGGCCGGTTTGCGCCCGCTCAGGGGCGCGCGGTCGGTGCAGTAAGCCCCGGTGTGAGCTTTCCGATGATCTGGATGTAGTGATAAATCCCGAAGTTCGGTTGGTCGTCGAAGTACGTGGTCAGGTTTGATCCGTCCGCGGCTAGTCCTTCAAAGTGGCGTCCGCTGGTCGTAATCTCCGGTTCGTAGAGACGCAAACCGCCCGTGGCCGTGTCTTTAATAATCAGCAACTGGTGCCCCGAGCGCGTGTCGCGCACGAAATCAAGTGCGGTGTGCGGGGGCCGCGTCCCTGAGGGAATGTGGCGGATGCGCACCTGCCGCCCGTTGGCGGTCACCGTCGTGCTCTGTCCTTCCGGCACATGAATGTTCTGCTCCTCCAGCTGATCGAAGGCGGTGTTCAAGCTGACCGTCCACTCGTCAATCAGCAGCTGTTCCCCGTTCTGCAATTGATTGGCCTGGGCGATCACCTGTTGCGGCGTGTCGCACCAGACGTCAAGGGGCTGCATGTTCTTGGTGAAGTCGAAGCCCGGCGCCACTTGTCCCGGAATATCGGTGAGTGGCGTGCCGCTCACATCGTCATAAAAGAGATCGTGCATCGCCTCCTGCGCCCACGACAGATCTCCAAAGGTCGCCCGCCTCGTTTCAATTCGCGACTTCACGTAATTCAACACATCCATCGCCGTGCGCTTGCGCGGGTCAGTCGCCCCCGCGAGCATTCCCTGCAAAACCATCGCGCTCATGTAGGAGGTCACGGCGCCCGGCCCGTCCGGGATGCGCGCCGCCATGCCCACCGCCTGCACACAGCGCAGCGCATCGCTGTCGGTTCCAGCGATCCGGTCATACTGCCCCAGCTGATTCAGAATTGCCGTGCCATCCCACCCGG
>Ga0210408_10004908_pt1 | contig 11877 bp, 12 predicted proteins | sample IncBWH4MmetaG_FD_155471 | JGI IMG/M metagenome (GOLD analysis project Ga0210408, IMG submission 155471) | Forest soil microbial communities from Barre Woods Harvard Forest LTER site, Petersham, Massachusetts, United States - Inc-BW-H-4-M | ecosystem: Environmental > Terrestrial > Soil >... | reverse complement strand
CCTTTGCCCACCACCGCTACATGCATCGCGTTGAGGAATACTTTCAGATTCTTCATCCGCGATGAGAACGGATGGCCTTTCCGTACCACCGTGACCTCTGAATCGCTGAACAGGTCCTCTCTCTGTAATCCAGCAATCTCATTGGTCGAGCAGGAGATCACGGCATCAATGAACTGGAGCTGATCCAACTTCAGCGAAGCGGGACTCTGCCATGGCAGAACAGTCAATGTGACGCCGGGTGCATCCGACTGCAGCCGGTCAACAAACGGCGGCACAATCAAATCGGCGATGTGATCCTGCATCATGAGGGAGAAGTGTCGAGAACTTCTTCGCGGATCAAACGAATCAGCTAGCAGAAGAGTGGTTAAAGGCGACCTAAGTAGTCACTCGAGATTCATGCTTGCAGCACTTTTAGGCAAAGACACGTACATGTATCTGGGAGTCGATTCCGGATATGACATCCTCGCTGGTTTCGTGTGCTTGTCAATGCCATCAAAGCCACGCGGGCAGAAACGTGCGCCCGACAGAGAAGCGCCGCCCACAGCTTCTGTCTGTGCGCCCGTTTGCAAAGGACCACGTCCAATCCAGCCCAGAGGAGTGGCTTTACCTATCCCTACAAATGTTTTAGTCGCCTAGTGAAGAACAGCACACAGACCCGGGGCTCTGAACTCGAGGAAGAGGTTCCAATGAATACATCTGGCATCATCGAAGGTGAGCGGGTGCCACTGCGAACCAAGGGCCGCCCCCTTCGCGTCCTAATTGCCGATGATCACGCTCTCTTTCGAGACGGGCTCCGACGCCTGTTGGAGGACCAACGGCTGTTTGGGGTATATCACCGTTGACAACCTCCCACTTCGGTATCAAGCTACGCCACATGAAACGCGCACTCTCCATCCTCCTCATGCTCGCTCCAGCGTTGGCCTTCGCGCAGAAATTCCAGGACGTAACCGCAAAGGGAGCACCGGTATCCCTTGCAATCAAGAATGACCGCGTGGATCTGGGTCCGTACGTCGCCGTTCACAACGAGTCCAATAAGGGTATTCTCGCGTACGTTGCGGTCACCAAGACGACCGATGAGCGTGGGCAAACGAGGCCTTGCAGGTCGAAAGCAGACTATGCCTTCAAGTCCAGCATACTCCGCTCACAGGAAGAGAATCCCATGCCTTGCCCGATGGAACCTGAAACCCCTGGTGCAAAGGTCACTGACGTCGTTTGCGGGGTTGTCTTTGTCCAGTTTGAGGACGGCACAACTTGGGGCAACCGAGAAACCGGCAAGGAGGTGTTAGATGATAGGCCGAAAAAACTGGCTTTCCTGAAGCATCTTGTCGAAACCTACTATGAAAGTGGAGAGGATGCCTTCAACGCCATGTTGAACGATCGGAGCCTTGAGGGTCCTGAGTGGATTCTTGCCATGATGCTGAAGGACGCGGATACCCCGGCGATTGACCTAGCCAAGAAGCAATTGGCAGCGGCTCAGGGATGGCATGCCTCGGGTATTTTTTAGCTCTCAAGGCAGAATCCGGCTCTCTCCCCAGAATGGCAAGGCGCGTAAGGTTCCGCCCTCCCCCCATGCGGACAAACTCCGCAACCTGTCTGCAGAGGCATTACAGTCCTATGTACGTCAACCGACGAGGGTATAATTCCCGGCCATGCCCTTAAAGGTGCGCTTCCAGGTAGGTGGATGGGCCGAGTGCCTTAACTGTCCGGCGCATGGTCGCAATCGAGACGCAGGATTCTTCACTGAAGAAATCGTCGGCGTGGACGACGATTTAGTCAGAGATTTGTTTCTTAACCAAAAACGACTTTGCAAACGCTATCTTCCCACTGAGGTCAATCTTCAGTTCAACCGCGAAAGACTCTCTGTAATTGAACTGGGCCCATGGAAGTAGGGGTATAATTCGCGCCCGTTCATTTCAGCAAACAGCTTGGTGACTGGCATGTTGCGGAAGTGTAGGGACGTACGCCTTAAAGAAGCACGTTCCAAAGTCCCCGCGGAATCTTGCCTGCTAAATTGCTCCACTGTAATGACCGCCAAGACCGTCTTCGGAGCGTTTCAAAACATGTGTTTCTGGAATTCCGATTGACACTCCTGTCAGACGGGAGCAAGCTTTCCGGGACCTAGGATCAATAAGTAGGAGGACAGGGCCATGGCGGACATAACAGTTGCGGTCCTGACGGAAGATCGGGAACAACTCGCAACGCTTCGGAGCCTACTAGAAAGCACACATGCGGCAAGCCTAGTGTTTAGTCACGTGGGCTTCCCCGTCAGCGCCACCGACCCGGTTGTCCGCCAGATGCAAGACCAGCGGGCTGAAGTTGTGCTGATCGAACTAGGCCCTGATGATCCGCAGCGCGCCATTCGTGCCATTGAACTGATCCGCGACACCACCAGCGAGATTGCCATCTTCGCAATTGGGGGGATGGGCAACGCCAGGCACGTCGTGGCCGCGATGCGAGCGGGTGCCTGCGAATTTCTGGACCAAGCTACACTTACGGATGCCCTGGTGGAAGCGCTCGATCGTTTCTCAGTATCGCGCTCCAGGAATCGCAGCAGAAACGGCAAGGCCCGCACCTTTACGGTGATCAACGCCAAGGGCGGCGCCGGCGCAACAACTTTGGCTGTGAACCTTGCTACCGCACTGCAGCAGAACCACGGGCAAACCGTCCTGGTCGACTTCGCTCCTCTCGGTCATGCCGCCTTACACCTTAATGCGCGCGCGTCCTTCGGCATTCTGGATGCACTGCAAAACCTTCACCGCATGGACGAGACGCTGCTTGAGAGTCTAGTAACGACCACAACGAACGGTTTGCATTTGCTGGCTGGACCGCCGGAGCCCAACACAACCACCGCCACCGCTTCCGAAGTAACCCGTCTCTTCGACCTCTTAGTCAGCCATTATCGTTATGTAGTGGTGGATTGTTCTGGCCGACTGGATAGCACTACCCGACTGCTCGCGGACCTTTCTAATTCCGTGCTGATAGTGGTGCAGACGGACATCGTCTCTCTTTGGAGCGCTGCCCGCATTCGCACCTTCCTTGAGGGGGATGCCAAGGGCAAGGTACTCCGGCTGGTCCTGAACCGGTACAAGAAGATACTGGGCTTTGCAGAGGCAGATATCGAGAAAGCAACTGGCTGCCAGCTTTTCTGGAAGTTACCGAATAGCTATCAGGAGATCGCCCCGGCAATCGACAAGGGGGTACCTGTGGCGCGGGGTAACCAAGAGCTCGGCCGCTCTTTCCGCTCGTTAGCGCGCCTGCTCGCCTCGGGCGTTGGTGGTAACGGGCCGGGTGATGCAACGCCACCAGCCGTCCCGGTCCTGTCGCCCAAGCGTGGAGGGCCACCGCGGCTACCCCCAAGGCGAGAGGCATGGGAGTGTTGATTTCTGTCCAATGAAGTGGCCTCCGCCAGTTCATCGTCATGACATCGATCGGCAGCACAGTGGCCTTCGGGCGCGTCATTAATCCGTAACGCGCTGTGTCTGATGCGTGGTCTTCGCAGTCGCTGTTCACGTCCTGTGGGTCGTGCCGGTGGTAACCGAGCATCGGCGTGCTACACATGGAACAGGTGGTTCGACCATGCCAGGTTGCGGGTCATGGCGTTTCGGGCACTTTGGATCACAAACTGGGCAAAATCATCTCGCAAAGCTGGGGAGCGACCGAGAATACGTTATTCACCCCAGCCGGACAGCAAGTTTTTGTGAATTTTGAAGATTTTTACCAGCGAGCAGCTGAGGAACACGTTACGGTGTTTGCTTCGTCTGGGGACTTCGGAAGTTCCAATCCCGATATCAACGGCAACATTTATCCTTTTCCAACGGTAATCTACCCCGCATCGTCACCACAAGTCACCGCGGTTGGTGGCACCAGCCTGTACGCGGACACTTCTGGTAAATATCTTTATGAGATCGCCTGGTTTGCCGGTGGCGGGGGGGTGAGCCAACAGTTCGCGCAGCCGGGTTACCAGAGTTCATTGTCGGCTCCAGTTCAGCAAATACTGAATGGACATCGTGGCATACCCGATGTCGCTTACAATGCTGATGGCAGCACTTCGATTTTGATCTATCTCAGTTTTCTTGGACCAAGTGCCGCAGGTTACTATGCGATCGGCGGAACCAGTGAGGGTTCGCCACAGTGGGCCGGCATCATCGCCGATGCCAATCAATTAGCTGGCCACCCGGTAGGGTTCTTGAATCCCAAACTCTATTCGTTAGGTAGGTCTGAGCTTTTCCACGACATTGTCTTTGGCGCAAACGCTCTAAATGGAGTGCCCGGTTATGTTGCAACCCGCGGCTGGGATCTCACAACTGGTTGGGGGACTCCCAATGCGAGTAGGTTGGTTCGGGAACTAGCCGACTCCGAATAGCGTACCGAACGCAGCTGTTGCATCGTCGCGCACAATCTTGGAAATCTGGTTGCCTCTGATGGGAGCTACCAACACGTGCTTCCTTGCTCGGTTCCCAAGCAGGGGCACCCCATTCACGCGCGCCCGCAAGTTCATTTTCTTGCCATCTCATTTTATGTCTTGAGCACCCTCAAGTTCTTGAAGCCTCATTGACTTCGGACGAGACTATAGCCACCTCGCCAGTGATGCAGGTCACACACCATCGTGAGATGAAGAGCACGCGCCCAAGCAGCCGTCATCGTCCAGGTACGATGGCGCCTTTCTACTGCCTTTCATGGCAGTTTCCCACACGGGTACTGCATCGCTAGTACGGCTATCACACGGTTTTGTGACCGCTTGGCACAGTGGTGACACGATTGTGCATTCTACCAGTCACCCGACGTAGGCGTTGGACAAACTCAAGAATCGTGGCCGCCTTCGTCTCCAGCAGGCATTCCATGAGTAGCTTGCCGTTTTCATCCATCACCGCAACCGAGATGGTGGCTTGATGTACGTCCATGCCGATATACTTTTCTTGACTCATAAGGCGCTCCTTTCGCTACACTCCCGCAGATTATGCTGATCCTGACTGGTTCTTCTGGGCGATTGAAGAGAATGTGTTCAAGGGGCCATTGAGGCGCGAGGCGGAAAGAATCGATGTGAGAGCTCGCGCTATTCGCATACCCAACAACAGCGCTGGCAAACTAGAAGCAGAGTACGTTTTGCATCCTCCTACTCGAAAGTTCGGGAACATGGAAATCGTTCGGGCCAGCCGACCGCTGCATCAGGGCTCAAGTCCGGCATTCCGAAAGGATGTGATTGATTTGAGCGTGCCGCACAACATCGCACCCCACGACAAACTAGGTTGCAGGACTCTGGTCTCATCCGTGAAGTATGTACTTTTTGGTCGCACCTCCACTCGTATGACCAAGGAGCGATGCGAGGCGTTTTTCGATAACCCCGCAAATTTCGCGGTATGAGAAACGCGCCAGGACGCGACAGTTATCGCGTAATCGGTTCATCGATCGGATCGGTATACAGAGCAAAGAGAACGGAGTGCTATATTGGACGGTCGGCCACTTAACGGACTGCAATGTTCGGGCAGCGTCAAGAGCGTTGATTATAGCCTTAGTGTCTTCATGAAGCGGTTTCACGCAGGGAGGAAGAATCTGCGTGCTGTTCGCATGGCCAAGCAACTGTGCGATCGCTTGAAGAAGGGTGCTCGGAAGCGAAATCATCCTTAAAGAATCTGAGACAGAACCATTCGGCGGCTGTTTAAGTCGTGATGTACGACATCGCTGCCCACAAGTCTCGACACGTCGTGAATGCGACGGTGGCTGACCTCTCGCACTGGGTGGGACTAGACCACCGAGTGGTGAGATCGTGTCTTAAGGATTTGGAGAGGAACCATGATTCTACTGGCGAAGGGTTCAATCAGCCGCAGTAGCCGAAGAACGCCACGATGGGGAGTGGCCCATGCAAACTTGGATCTGCGCAAAACATTACAATTCGTGTTCTAAGCAGTCTTCTTCTGTTCTTTTCGCCACTTGGCCCACCGAGCTTTCTGAGCCGCTCGAATTCTTGCAATCGCGGCAGCGGACATTTTCGGTCGTTTCCTGGAGGAAATCGATACGACCTTCTGACGCTTTGCCTTGGCCCAGCGCGCACGTTGTGCCGCTGCGATTCGCCCCCGACCGGCAGCTGATATTTTCCTATCGCGACGCCCGGCATTGTTTGAAAGAGCATTAATTGCATCGCCAATCTGATCGAGTTGAGAAGAAAGGCGTCGTTGCTCTTGTTCCAAGTATCGGAGTACCGAGCTAAAGTTGTTCATGGTCGTGAATTCTACTACACCTGCAGCATTCCTACTGCCTATAAGTCACTGACGATGGTTTTTAATACTCGGACAAAAGCTGTCTGTGCTAATGTATGCGCACATTTTCCTGGTCAGCGAGACCAAGGAGCCGCGCTGCTTTGACCTCAACAACCCGCATATCTGCAAATTTCTGCACCCATATCTGGAAGCGACGCCAAGCGGTGCCATTTTGGAATTTATTGATTTGTTTGTTGGGCTTGCTTTTAGCCCTTGGTTGTGGCGGAGGACCGGGAAACTCTGGCGGTAATCAGCAGCCGCCAGCCCCGCCCTCGAATCCTATACCCGCCATTGTGTCTCTGAGTCCGAGTTCTATCACTGCCGGGAGTGGGGCCTTTGCTTTGACCGTAACTGGTCAGAATTTTGTGTCCACAACAAGCGTTCAATGGAATGGAAGCGCGCTCGCAACCACTTTCGTATCCGGCACCGAATTGCAAGCGCAAGTCCCGGCGGCATCGGTAGCTAATCCAGGGATGGCTGCAGTCAGTGTAAGCAATCCTGCCCCAGGAGGAGGGAATTCAGGCCCAGCGGAATTTTCGATTAGTCCCATTGCAAATCCGATCCCCTCGCTTTCTTCACTCAGCCCGTCGGGGATAAGTGCTGGAAGTTCTAGTTTCATTTTGACTGTGAACGGATCAAACTTTCTTCCTTCGTCAACGATTCAGTGGAATGGCGTGCCGGTCCCGACTAGCTATCTATCCCAGAACCAGCTGGAGACCCAGGTTCAAGCGACGAGCGTTTCCACTTCTGGGTTTGCAGAAATAACGGTCACGAATCCGAGCCCTGGTGGCGGTATCTCTGCCGCTGCGGCTTTTTCAATTGCCTATTCGCCAATGGTTGTGAATCAAAAGGTAAATGATTTGGTCTGGGATTTAACCCATCAGCTCATTTATCTGTCGGTACCGAGTTTAGGCGCTTCGAATGGAAACACCCTCATCGCTCTAAACCCTCTCACCGGCAATATTATGGCTTCTCAATTCGCTGGCAGTGAACCGGATAGGCTAGCAATCTCCAGTGATGATCAGTTTCTTTACGTTGGCATCGATGGGGCTTCCGCGGTTCAACGCTTCACATTGCCGAGTCTGTTGCCAGATATCAAGTACTCTCTCGGCGCAGACTCACTTGCTGGCCCACAATACGCCGTTGATCTTGGAGTAGCACCAGGTCTTGCCCACACAACAGCGGTATCACGTGGGGTTTCCAATATCAGCCTGTACGCATATGGAGGAATGGCAATTTACGATGATGCTACACTCAGGCCGACAACGGCACCGGGGCATGGACCTTTGTTCGACTCCTTGCAATGGGGGTCTGACACAGCTATTTACTCAAATGACAGCGAGGTTTCGAGCTTCGATATTTATAAATTAACCGTAAGCGCCGCAGGTGTCGTACTCAGCAAAGATTATCCGAACGACTTTTCAGGCTTCAACGTTTTGATCCATTACGATGCGGGGACAAATCTTATCTATACGGATGACGGCTTCGCGATCAACCCCGCGAACGGTCTGCACGTCGGAGCTTTTCAGGCGTCTGGTCTCATGGTTCCAGATTCGTCTCTCAACAGCGCCTTCTTTCTTGGACAGACAGCGTCGCAAGCCGGTACTCAAAACTTTGCGATCGAAGCATTCAACCTGACGACATTCGCTCCCTATGCCGAAATTGTTATCCCTGGTGTTCAAGGGAATCCTCGGCATCTCATTCGCTGGGGTGTGAACGGATTAGCATTTAACGACGACGCTGGCTTTGTTTATGTTCTTAATGCCCCGTTTGGAGCCGCCAAACCTGCGCGTACCCTATCCCCTGGTAACCGCCTCAGTCCCGTGAGGCAAACTAGAGTGGCGGCTAAAGGGATCCGAGCGGCTAGGGCTATAGCAAACGCACGATCATTGAATTCCCGACTTGGTACAGCACACGTGTCCAGCTCTGCTGTCACCAATCCGGCCCCTTCGATTACGTCCTTAAGCCCCAACGCAGTGTCGGCAGGAGTCAATGGGCTCACTTTGACAGTTACGGGGAGCAATTTTGTATCGCTGTCGACAATTGAATGGAATGGGAGCCCTCGGCCTACCGAATTTGTCTCGAGTACCGAGCTGCAAGCTCAAATTGGTGCATCAGATGTAGCAATTCCAGCTTCTGTTTCGATTGGTGTCGTGACCCCGGGCCCTGGTGGCGGAACATCGAGTGTTCTGCCCTTTACCGTTGTCGCAACGGAAAACCCAGTCCCGGCAATTGTCTCGCTCTACCCAGATGCCGTTGCTGCGGGCAGCAGCGGCTTCACGTTGGACGTCAACGGCCTTGCTTATTTCAACCCATCGAGTGTCGTTGAGTGGGAGGGTAGTCCAAGGGCAAGTACCTTATACAGTTCCGGCCAGTTGCAGGTACAGATCTCTTCTTCCGACGTAGCTTCACCTAGATATGCTCTTGTCACGGTTACTAATCCAAGCCCTGGTGGCGGAACTTCAGGCGCACCGTTTCAAGTCTTATATCAGCCGACCATTCTCAATCAACTAACGAATGAGATGATTTGGGACCCAGTAAACCAAGTCATTTACATTTCTGTCCCGGGTTCAGCTGTCACGCATGCAAATCAAGTTTGCATTCTCAATCCCTTAACGGCGGCGATCGTAAGCTGCCAATCTGCTGGAAGCGAACCGGATGTGCTTGCTCTTTCCGACGATAGCCAGTATCTGTACGTTGGAGAGGATGGCACAGGTTCCGTACAGCGCTTTATCCTACCGATGTTGACTCCTGATATTAGCTATTCGCTCGGGAACTACGGTAGCGGAACCCCGTTTTACGCACTAGACCTCCAAGTGGCGCCCGGCTCTCCCCGCACTACCGCTGTTTCCAAGGGCGCACCAGTGGAGCCTGCCGCTCAAGGCGGAATTACGATTTTCGACGACGCTACGCCGAGGCCGATTAGTGCACCGGGGGATTTCCAACTCTACGGGTCAATTCAATGGAGCCCTGATAGAACGGCGATATTTGCAGCCAATAACGAAAGCACTGGTTTTGACTTTTACACTCTAGCCGTGAGTGCGTCTGGCGTGGTATTGAATCGGGACTACCCGGCCGTGTTTTGGAACCCGGGGCGCATCCATTACGATCGCACGACAAAGCTGGTGTATTCCGACGATGGTTTCCATGCCATTGATCCGAGTACTGGTCTCCCGAATGGAATTTTTGAGGTTGGCGGAGGTTGGCCTATGGCTCCTGATTCCACACTCAACAGGGTATTCATTCTGGCTAGGTACGTTTGGCAAGGGAACGCTGACTACACGATCAACGTTTTTGATATGACGCATTACACGTTCATTGATCAGATTCCATTTTCGACTACCCCGAACGGGATAGGCAGAATAGGCCGTTTCATTCGCTGGGGAACGAATGGACTGGCTTTAAACGATACGCAAGGGAACATCTATTTAATATCTGGAACGTTTGTTAGCGGCAAGTAGCAGTTCTTGTTTTCGACGTTCGAAAACCAAATAAACTGCGAAACTGAATGTCTGACGAAGAGTGTACGTTTGTCTGGTGTGCTTTCGTTTCCATGTCTAATAATCGTTAACAGGACTGAAGGCTCACCTTGCTTAGCTATCCAGGTCGCAATGCTACACAGGCTACGAAAGCGGGACGATTTTGTTTCTAAAGAGTTCGTGTCGGCTATCCACCGATCAATAAAAACTCAAATTCGACTAAATGTTTTCGACTGTTTTGACAGGCATATCGGAGTGCGGAGGGCTGTTTTCTGGAGTGTGGAGGTTGTCTGCCTGTGGACACCCCACTGCTGTTGCACAGATGGTAAGGCGGATCAGCATTTCTGCCGCCTGACTCATCGAAGGGGTGTTGGCCAAATCTAGATCGTATGCAAGGTCGAGTAGAGTGCGGAGTCCCTCAAAGTCACGGCAAGCAGCACGTCTTCGCAGCGCAACGTTAAGCAAAAATCCGGATAGCGCGTCTGCTTCCGGTTCTGTGAGATGGTCAAACTCGCGCTGCCAGTGCGGGGATTGACCATCAGCGTCGAGCAACCTCATAACTTGGCTTGCGGTGCCTGGTTTTGCCCCGTCCAATGGAATTGTTCCGGGCGGCGCGCATCCTGGGCGGAGTGCTGCCGCACAGACGAGTCCCATCACATAGGCGGTATGGTAAGCGGTTGCGAGCAAATATTTGGTCCGCTCAATTCCTTCGAGCGCCTTGATCTCGCTGATCTGCGTGCTCGGAGTAGGCAAGAAGGCGGCCTGGTCTTCAACATGTGCGAGGACACGAAACGCAAACGCTGCCGTCGTGCTCCATGTCTTGCCGGTAAGTGGCCAGCTTAGCAGAACCTCGCCGGCCAGATCGTAGTCCTCATCGTCCAGACAACGAGCAAGCAAAACGTCAGCCTCTCCAAGGATGACATCGCGACGTCGAGGCAATCGAGCAGGACGTAGGTTAAAGTCCGTGACGTACATCAGCGCGTGTGTGAAGGCGTAGATATCGTCGCGGGTGGCGCCTAACAAATCCATGGGGCAGCTCAGGATGGACAGGCGAGCAATGGATCGGCTGGTTGGCCGACGAATTACTTTAGGGTCGAGCCAGGCCTTCGCGATCCATTCCTGCTCTAAAACCCGGTAAGGAACACGCTCGCGCCCAGCACGGGCCTGAGATTCGAGACTCACACGGAGTAGTTCATCGAATACCGAATCGGGGTATCCGATTCGGGTGAGACAAATGTGCGGCAAAGCATAATCCCATAGGACGGTCGGCTCAAGGCAAAGTCCTAGCATCACGCGTTTGCTACGCGCATTAGGAACAAGCTGCTCAGCAATGCACCTGATCCGCTCTCCTACCTGTGGATGATCGATCAGTGACGAAGCTGAAACGAGCAGTACCGCGGTCTCAGATACAATTTTCTCGGGTCGGATATTTTTGGCCGGGTTCTTCCGATTGGTGTATCCCTCACTTGCAAGGTGTTCGATAGCAAGTCTTGCGATATCGAGGGCATGGCAAAGGCGCTCGATGAGGTCACATTCGTTCCACTTGCCGTGCTCATTCTTTGGTTGAAGTGATTTCATAACGCCGTGCCATGCGCTCGAATGGTTTGCCAGTGAACTTAGCTTCTGCCGGATCTCAGTTCGCCGGCGTTTGCGGCGAGCTCGCCGAGGTTTTCGACGGGTACGCCTGGGTTGAAGACTCGATAGATGTGAATGAAGATGCGGTTGGTACCGCAGAAGAAGTCGCCGGGTTCTTCCGCGAGCGAAAGCGAAGGACCAAGTTCCGAAACTACCCTTCCGATTGCGGCGAAATCTACGGCTTTGGTGTCAAGCAGCTTTTTGACAAGTTGCTTGTGTTGTTCTGAATTGCTCATGCGATTCTCCTTTCCATTTAGTGGTAAACCGAGACACACTTGACGCAGCAAATGTGACTCTCTGACGCAGCGAGACCGTTCGCTGAATAGTGAGAGGACGCCTAGTTTCGTTTCACAAATGCTAAGAAAGGAGAGCGGTTAAAATCAAAACTGGCGAATCGGGATATGACAAGGAAGAAGACGAAGGCGCTATATGCTCTCGCTATGCTCGGCCTCTTCGGCTGCGGCTTGACCATGTTCATTCTTGCCGCAGACGAACAATCAATTATTTCA
>Ga0210408_10004907_pt1 | contig 11878 bp, 9 predicted proteins | sample IncBWH4MmetaG_FD_155471 | JGI IMG/M metagenome (GOLD analysis project Ga0210408, IMG submission 155471) | Forest soil microbial communities from Barre Woods Harvard Forest LTER site, Petersham, Massachusetts, United States - Inc-BW-H-4-M | ecosystem: Environmental > Terrestrial > Soil >... | reverse complement strand
GATGCGAGTAGCACTGCACTCGAGGGGTGGACGGATGTACGAATGGATCAAGGCGCTGCACATCATCGCCGTTATCTCGTGGATGGCAGGCATGCTCTATCTGCCGCGATTGTTCGTTTATCATTGCGGAACAGAAGCAGGGTCGAAGCAATCCGAAACGTTCAAGGTGATGGAACGCCGGCTGCTCAGGGTAATCATCAATCCCGCGATGATCGTGACGTGGGTCGCCGGACTTTATCTCGCATGGCGCGGGCATTGGTTTTCGTCCGGCTGGCTGTACGCAAAGCTTGTGCTCGTAATCATCTTGTCGGGTGTCCACGGTCTTTTTTCCCGCTGCGTGAAGGATTTCGCCGCCGACCGGAATACGCGGGGCGAGAAATTCTATCGAATTATCAACGAGGTGCCGACGGTATTGATGATTTTCATCGTCATCCTGGTAGTGGTGAAGCCGTTCTGATCGTGATCAAAGCCTAAATCTCGGACATCAGGCCCGCTTGCGAACGGTCGAGTGATTTTCTATATTGCTGGAATCCCACCCAACGCAGGCGGATGTGGCTGCGTTCCGGTTTCCTTCAGAGGTGAACCGGCCGCCGCATCAGGTTTGAAGCCTCTCCGGCGCTTTCCTCGCTTAGACCTGCGGACCTTTTCCTGATTCGCGTCCGCTTTTCTTAAAGCCACCTCGCACCCCTTCCCTACCAGATACTCCACAGGACCACCCCATGCGGGAAATGAAACTCCAAGACCTCAAATCTCAAACGCCGGCGGAGCTCGTTGCATTCGCCGAAGAGAAAGGGGTCGAAAATGCCAGCACCATGCGCAAGCAGGAGCTGATGTTCGCCATTCTCAAGCAACTCGCGATCCAGGAAATCGACATTATCGGCGAGGGCGTTGTCGAAGTTCTCTCCGACGGTTTCGGATTCTTGCGCTCGCCGGACGCCAATTATCTGCCGGGACCTGACGACATCTACGTCTCGCCCTCGCAGATACGCCGCTTCGGGCTTCGCACCGGCGATACCATTGAAGGCCACATTCGCAGCCCGAAGGAAGGCGAACGCTATTTCGCGCTGCTGAAAGTCAACACGCTGAATTTCGAGGACCCGGAAAAGGCCAAGCACAAGGTCAATTTCGACAATTTGACCCCGCTGTTTCCGGATCAGCGCTTCCGGCTGGAAATCGACGACCCGACCAGAAAGGACCTGTCTGCACGGGTTATCGACATCGTCGCGCCAATCGGCAAGGGCCAGCGCGCCCTGATCGTGGCGCCGCCGCGCACCGGCAAAACGGTGCTGATGCAGAACATCGCGCACTCGATCACCGCCAATCACCCCGAATGCTATCTGATCGTGCTTCTGATCGACGAACGGCCGGAAGAAGTCACCGACATGCAGCGCTCGGTGAAAGGTGAGGTGGTTTCCTCGACCTTCGACGAGCCCGCGGTGCGTCACGTTCAGGTCGCCGAGATGGTGATCGAGAAGGCCAAGCGCCTGGTCGAGCACGGCCGCGACGTCGTGATCTTGCTGGACTCGATCACGCGACTCGGCCGCGCCTATAACACCGTGGTGCCGTCATCCGGCAAAGTGTTGACCGGCGGTGTCGACGCCAATGCGTTGCAACGGCCGAAACGATTCTTCGGCGCCGCGCGCAACATCGAGGAGGGCGGTTCACTCACCATCATCGCGACCGCGCTGGTCGATACCGGCAGCCGGATGGACGAAGTCATCTTCGAAGAATTCAAGGGCACGGGTAACTCGGAACTCATTCTCGACCGCAAGGTTTCCGACAAGCGCACCTTCCCGGCGATTGACATCTCGCGGTCGGGTACGCGCAAGGAAGAGCTGATCACCGATCCACAAGTGCTGAAGAAAATGTATGTGCTGCGCCGGATCCTTAATCCGATGGGCACCATGGATGCGATCGACTTCCTGCTCGACAAGCTGCGCAACACCAAGAACAACTCGGAATTCTTCGAGTCGATGAATACCTGAGTCGTCTCGGTTGGATTTGTGGTGGGGCGCTCTCGTGGAATCGAGAGCGCCCTTCTTCGTTTCCGTGGTCAAGGTTGCGTCGCCGGCTGCGCGCACGGATGGTTATATTGCACTGCAACATAAACTCTGGTGGACCGGCAGAACCTGCGCGAATCGCGTTGCCTTCAAAAAGGCTCCGGACCAAATAGGCGATGCATCCTAAAGACCAGACCATCTTCGCGCTGTCTTCCGGCCGGCTACCAAGCGCGATCGCGATCGTGCGCCTATCGGGGCCGCGGGCCGGCGCGGCGCTCACTTTGCTCGCGGGCAAAATGCCTGGTCCACGACGGGCAACGCGGGCGTTGTTGCGCGATGCGAATCGGCAGCCGATCGATGACGCGATCGTTCTTTGGTTTCCGGCGCCTTCGAGCGCGACCGGGGAAGACGTCGCCGAGTTTCATATCCATGGCGGGCAGGCGGTGCTTGCGGCGCTGTTTGCGTCGCTGTCGGCGATTGAGGATGTGCGTGCCGCAGAACCTGGCGAGTTCACCCGCCGCGCCTTTGAGAACGGAAAACTCGATCTCACCGAGGCCGAAGGTCTCGACGATCTGATTCATGCCGACACCGATCGTCAACGCCGCCAGGCGCTGCGCCAACTGAAGGGACTGCTCGGCGATCGGGCCCGCGATTGGCGCGCGCAGATCATCGAAGCCTCCGCCTTGATTGAAGCCGGCATCGATTTCTCCGACGAGGGCGATGTGCCTGCCGAGCTGATCGCGCCGGCGCTCGCCAAGATCGAAACGCTGCTCGGCGAAATCCAGAAGGTGCTTGCCGGGCAGGGCCGGAGTGAACGGCTCCGCGAGGGACTGGTGATTGCGATCGCGGGTCCGCCCAACGTCGGCAAGTCGACGCTGATGAATCAACTGGCGCGTCGCGACGTTGCGATCGTCTCGCCGCATGCCGGCACGACGCGTGACATCATTGAAGTGGCGCTCGATCTCGACGGCTATCCCGTGACGGTGATCGACACCGCGGGCGTACGCGAGACCAAGGACCCCGTGGAGCTGGAAGGGGTGCGGCGGGCGAGGGTACGCGCGGCGGAGGCCGATCTCGTGTTGTGGCTGAGCGACGCGGAGCATGACAAGAACATCGTGGGGGAGGGCCCTGCGCCGATCTGGCTCGTGCGCAACAAGATCGATCTCGACCAGGTCGGGTCGGGCACAGCGATGCAGTCGCGTGGTGGGAAAGGGCAAGGGCAGGGCGAGCCAACGTTCGCGATCTCGGCGAGCCGCGGCGATGGGATCCCGGAGCTGATTTCAGGCCTGGTCGGATTCGCCCAGGAGTTTTTCGGAGCCATCGAAAGCGGGCTCATCAGCCGACTCCGGCAACGCGAATTGCTGCAGCAGACGGTCGCTTCGTTGCAGCGCTGCGTAGCCGTCATCGAACAGGGAGAAGAACTCGCCGCCGAAGATTTGCGGGCGGCCGCCCATTCACTGGGACGTCTGCTGGGCCGGGTCGATGTTGAGGATATCCTGGATGCGGTCTTCCGCGAATTCTGTATTGGAAAATAGCGCTCGCGGTTTGTTCAACTGGTTACCGTCTGGTTAACGTTTATGGTTAACGCCCGTTTCACGTGAAACGGATCGGGCGGGTCTGGAAATCGGATGTTTCACGTGAAACGTCTTCCTGCCTTTGTCATCCCGCGATAGAAGTCGCCGCCATGATCAAGGATCAGGAATCATTCGACGTCATCGTCATCGGCGGCGGCCACGCCGGCTGCGAGGCCGCGGGCGCCGCGGCGCGCATCGGCGCCCGGACGGCGTTGATGACCCATCGGTTTGCGACCGTCGGAGTGATGTCCTGCAACCCCGCGATCGGGGGTCTCGGCAAGGGCCATTTGGTTCGTGAGGTCGATGCGCTGGATGGCTTGATGGGCCGGGTCGCGGATGCCGCCGGCATCCAATTCCGCATGCTCAATCGGCGCAAGGGACCGGCGGTGCGTGGCCCTCGTGCCCAGGCCGATCGCAAGCTCTATGCGGCAACGATGCAGGCGGCGATATCCGGGACCGCCAATCTCAGCGTGGTCGAGGGTGAGGCGGACGAGCTGGTGGTCTCGAACGGCCGCGTCACGGGCATTCGCTTGCGTGACGGCCGGCAGATGCGGGCAGGGGCGGTCGTCATCACGACCGGCACCTTCCTGCGTGGGCTGATTCATCTCGGTGAAAAGAACTGGCCCGCTGGCCGAGTCGGCGAAGCGCCGGCGCTCGGACTTTCAAGGTCCTTCGAACGCGCAGGCTTCACGCTCGGGCGGTTGAAGACCGGGACGCCACCGCGGCTCGACGGCACCACGGTCAACTGGCCGGCGGTCGAGATGCAGCCCGGCGACGATCCGCCGGAGCCGTTCTCAGTCCTGACCGATCGCATCACGACGCCGCAAATCCAGTGCGGCATCACGCGCACCACGTCAGCCACTCATGATGTGATCCGGGCCAATGTGCATCGCTCGCCAATGTATTCCGGGCAGATCAAAAGCACCGGGCCGCGTTATTGTCCGTCGATCGAGGACAAGATCGTCCGGTTCGGCGACCGCGACGGGCACCAGATTTTTCTCGAGCCGGAAGGGCTCGACGACACCACGGTGTACCCCAACGGCATATCGACCTCGTTGCCGGAAGAAGTGCAGCTCGCGATCCTCCCAACCATTCCCGGCCTTGAGCGGGTCAAAATGGTTCGGCCCGGCTACGCCATCGAATACGACCACGTCGATCCGCGCGAACTCGATCCAACGCTAGAGACCAAGCGGGTGCCGGGGCTATTCCTGGCCGGACAGATCAACGGCACCACCGGCTATGAGGAAGCAGCGGCCCAAGGGCTCGTGGCCGGTCTTAATGCGGCATTGGCTGTCAGCGGAGCGGCGCCGGTGGTGTTCGATCGCGCCGACGGTTATCTCGGCGTGATGATTGACGACCTCGTCACCCGCGGGATCACCGAGCCGTATCGGATGTTCACCTCGCGCGCCGAATACCGGCTGACCCTTCGGGCGGACAACGCCGACCAGCGTCTGACCGACAAAGGCATCGCGCTGGGCTGTGTCGGGAGCGAGCGGTCGCTGCGTCACCGTGCCAAGATGGCGGCGCTCGATGCGGCCAGGTCGCTTTCGAAGTCGCTCACGATCACGCCGAATGAGGCCGCGAAATATGGGCTCTCGCTCAACCGGGATGGCCATCGCCGCTCGGCATTCGAGTTGTTGGCCTATCCCGAGGTCGGCTGGGGCGAGGTCACCGACATATGGCCGGAGCTGTCGGCCGTTGACTTAAGCGTTGCAACCCATCTGGAGATCGACGCCAAATACGATGTCTATCTGAAACGCCAGACAGCTGATGTGGATGCTTTCCGGCGTGACGAGGGATTGGTCCTTGCCGACGTCGATTACGCCGACGTGCCCGGGCTTTCCAACGAGGCGCGTTCAAGGCTCGAGGCCGCGCGGCCACGAACGGTGGGGCAGGCGGGACGCCTCGACGGATTGACTCCAGCGGCGCTGGGAATCCTCGCCGCCTATCTTCGGCGAGGGGCGCGACGCAAGAGTTCGACGGCGACCGTCTGAAAACGTTTCACGTGAAACGAAGAGCGAGCGAGCTCCGCCGTCATTGCGACCCGTTGGCTCCTCGCAATGACGACCGATACGACCGGTGCAGCGCGGCTTTAGGGACACCTCAGATCAATGGCCAACCGATCGAAGCACAGCACGCCCGGCGACCCCGCTTCCGACAGAGCGGCAGCGCTGGTGCTCACGCCTGTTTCACGTGAAACAGAGGCGCGGCTGGATCGCTACGTCGAGCTGCTGTTGGAGTGGCAAGCGAAGACAAACCTCGTTGCGCCCTCGACGCTTCCGAATCTATGGACGCGGCACGTTTCCGATTCGCTCCAGCTCCTGGCTTTCGCTCCAGGCGCAAAAGTCTGGGCTGACCTCGGCAGCGGCGGCGGTTTTCCAGGTGTGGTGCTGGCTTGCGCATTGGCGCAGACGCCGGGCGCCATGGTCCATCTGGTCGAGCGCAATGCCAAGAAGGCCGCCTTCCTGCGCGAGGCGCTCCGCGTTACGGGGGCCCCTGGGGTCGTGCATCTCGCCGAGATCGGAGATACTGTGGATAGAATCACAGGACCGGTCGATTGCGTCACCGCCCGTGCGCTGGCTCCGCTACATCAGCTCGTGGGCTTCGCGGAACCGCTGGTGCGGAGAGGTGCGAAAGCGTTACTTCTCAAGGGCCAAGATGTAGAGGCCGAATTGACCGAGGCCACCAAATATTGGAATATCCATCCGAAACTTCATTCCAGCCGGAGTGGCGGACAAGGCTGGATCGTTGAGCTCGACCACATCGAGCGGCGCCATCGATCCGCGACAGCAGCAAAAAGCGACTGCGCATGAGCGTAATTGATCAGGTTTATCAAGAGGATAGGGCTCCCAAGCCGGTCGGCCATCCGCGTATCCTGGCGCTCGCCAATCAGAAGGGCGGTGTCGGCAAGACCACGACCGCGATCAATCTGGGTACCGCGCTGGCCGCGATCGGCGAGCGCGTCCTGATTGTCGACCTCGATCCGCAAGGCAACGCGTCCACCGGCCTTGGCATCGATCGCCGCAGCCGCAACTGCTCGACCTATGACGTCCTGATCGGGGAGGCCGGCTTACGCGAGTCGGTGGTGCCGACCGCGGTGCCGCGGCTGCATATCGCGACGTCGACCATGGACCTGTCCGGTCTTGAGCTCGAACTTGGAACGACGCCCGGCCGTGCCTTCCGTCTGCGCGACGCGATCGCGGCGCTAAACAACAACGTCACGCCCGAATCCGATTATACCTACGTGCTGATCGACTGCCCGCCCTCACTCAATCTTCTCACCGTCAATGCGATGGCGGCGTCGGACGCGATCCTGGTGCCGCTGCAGTGCGAGTTCTTCGCGCTTGAGGGCCTGTCACAACTGCTGCAGACGGTCGAGCAGGTGCGCACCACGCTCAATCCCAATCTGTCGATTCACGGCATCGTGCTGACCATGTTCGACTCGCGCAACAATCTGTCGAACCAGGTCGTGGCCGATGTCCGGCAATTCATGGGGGCCAAGGTCTACAACACCATGATCCCGCGCAACGTGCGCATTTCCGAGGCGCCGTCCTACGGCAAGCCGGTGCTGGTCTACGATCTGAAATGCGTCGGTAGCGAAGCATATCTGAAACTCGCGACGGAGGTGATCCAGCGCGAGCGCGAGCTGCGGACGCATTGATCCCTGGTGGCGTCGCTCAGGCTTCGAATGAAAAGCAACAACATCCAAACCGGAGTGGTACCACGTGAATCCAAGGGAGCTGGCGATGGCCGACGAAGCGCGTTCGCGACTGGGCCGGGGTCTTGCTAGTCTGATCGGCGATGTCGGCGGCGAGGCCGCGCATATCGACCGGCCGCGCGCGCAGCGCAAGGTGCCGATCGAGTTCCTAAGACCCAATCCGCGTAATCCGCGCCGCGCCTTTTCCGATACCGAGCTCGGCGAGCTTGCCGATTCGATCAAGCAGCACGGCGTGATTCAGCCGATCGTGGTGCGGCCGGTGAAGGGCACGCAGGACCGCTTCGAGATCATCGCCGGCGAGCGCCGCTGGCGCGCCTCGCAGGCCGCCGGCCTGCACGAGGTGCCGATCGTCCCCGTAGAAGTCACCGATAGCGACGCGCTCCAACTCGCGATCATCGAGAACGTACAGCGCGAAGACCTCAATGCGATGGAGGAGGCGCAGGGCTATCACGCGCTGGCCGATGAGTTCAAACGCAGCCAGGAAGATATCGCCAAGATCGTCGGCAAGAGCCGCAGCCATGTCGCCAACATGATGCGGCTGACCAAGCTGCCGGCCGAGGTGCAGGCCTATATCGCCGCCGGCCGGTTGTCGGCAGGGCATGCCCGCGCGCTGATCGGGGTGCCGGATCCGCTGGCCGCCGCCAAGCGCATCGTCGAGGAAGGCCTCAACGTGCGTCAGGCCGAGGCGCTGGCCCATGTTGAGGGAGTGCCCCAACGCAAGCCGCAGAAGGCGCGCGGCGGCAAGACCAAGGACGCCGATACGGCGGCGCTGGAGAAGCGGGTTAGTGACGCGCTGGGCCTCAAGGTCAGCGTCCATCACCGCGATCCCGGCGGCACCGTGCAGATCAGCTACCGCAACCTCGAGCAGCTCGACGAGGTCATGCGCCGACTGGCGCGGGGCTCTTAGGCTTTTTTTCGCGCATTCGCTGCGATCGACAGCAGCGCACGCTGCGCGATGGCGGCGGAAATCGCCGGCTGTTTACGCATGTCGAGCGCGGCGGTGGCGAGCAGCTCGATGATCGAGGCCAGCCGGGCGGCGTTAAGATTGCGCAGCGCGGTCTCGACCGCCGACTTTCGTGAGAAATGCAAACGCGGGAACCCGCCCTCGAGCAGGGTTGCGACCGGCGTTCCCTCGGCAACCGCCAGCGCCGATTTATGCAGCCAGGCCGCCTGACGCTGCGCGGCCGAAATGATGACGCCGGGATAGGTGCCGGCCACCATGGCCTTGGCGAATTCGCTCTCGACCTGATCGGGCTTGCCGGCAAACGCGCCATCCACGATCGGATCGAGTTTCAACTCGGAGGCGTCCGCGACCACGGCCATCACATCGTCGAGCGTCACCTCGCCGCTACCATGGGCGTAAAGGGTGAGCTTGCGAAGCTCGTTGCGCGAGGCTTGGCGGTCGCCGCCCAATAGCGCCATCAGCGTTGCGCGCGCATCCGGCGCGATGTGCAAATTCGCGATCCGCAGCTCATCGTCGATCAGTTTCGAAAGCTCGCGGTCGCCGTCGGGATAGCAGGCGATCGCGACCGCGGTCTTGGCGCGCTCACAGGCCTTGCGCAGCGGCGATTCCGGCCGCAGCTCGCCGGCTTCGATGACAATGCGGCAATCCTTGATGGGTAAATCGGCGAGCGTATCGACTCCGCCGGCAAAACTGCGCGAACCGGCTCGCACGCGGATGGCTCGGCGGCCGCCGAACAGCGGCACCGTCATCGCCTCATCGACCAGCCGCGACGGCTCGGCGGACAATTCGTCGCCGTCGAGTTTCACCAGAGAGAAGGGATCGTTGGGATCATCGACCGCAGACGCCAGCAGCACTTCGGCGCGCTCGCGCACCAGCCCGGCGTCGGGACCGTAGAGCAGGATGATTGGACGTCCCGGATCGGGTCGGGCGAGAAAGGCATCGATGTCTTTTCCGCGCAGCGCGACCAAGATCAGGTGCCGGCGACGAAGAACGACGCCAGCCTAGTCTGGATCCTTTCCGCGATTTCCTGGGCGGCGCGATCCTCGGCGTCGCGCAAGGCGCGGGAGCGGGCGAAGCGCTGGTAGGAACCAGGCATGTCGTAGGACACACGCGAGAACGTCGTGCCGGTCATCACCGATTTGTCGGTTGCGATCTCGATCAGGTTGTATTGTGCGTCGATGCCATAGGTCTCGCTGGTCGGCAGCGCGGTGGCCGGATTGATCATCAGCGACGAACGACTGGTATTGAAGCGCAGCACCAGCTTATAGAGCGGCGGCGCGCCGGTGGCGGTGCCGTAAAGCTTGAACGCCAGTGCGTTACGAATTTCCACCCCGATCCGCGCATCTCGCGACGCGTTCGGTTTGTCCACCGGCGGCAGATCCACCGTCAGCAGCTTGTCGCGCAGGCCGGGTGTGCCGTCGGCATGCTCGGCATACATGGGCTGGAAACAGCCGGCTGTCAGCGCCGCCAAAGCGGCCGCGGCGACGAGCCGGGCGGCAATGCGAATGCTAGCCAACGACATTCACGATCCTCATGGGAACAACGATCACCTTGCGGACGGTCTTGCCGCCGAGAGCCAATTTTACCGCATCGAGGGCCAAAACGGCAGCCTCAATTTCCGGGTTCTGCGCATCTCTGGCCACTGTGACATCCCCGCGTTTCTTGCCGTTGACCTGGACCACCAGCGTCATCGTGTCTTCAACCAGCAAATCGCGTTCGATTTGGGGCCAATCGGCTTCCGAAATCAGTCCCGGTTGGCCCAGTACCGCCCAGCACTCCTCGGCCAGATGCGGCATCATGGGCGCGCACAGTTGAACCAGGATGACCACAGCCTCCCGGACGGCCCAGGCCAGGTCCGGCGCCGGTTCCTTGCGTGCCAGCAAGTCGCCCAGCGCATTCGAAAATTCCCTTATATAGGCGAGGCAGACATTGAAATGCAGCCGCTCGATACCGGAAGAGACTTTATCTAGCGCGCCGTGAGCCGCCTTGCGGAGTGCGAGCGCATCGGAACCGAAGGACGTTGGCCGCGCCGCCGGCGCTGACCGGGCGATATCGGCTGCCTCATTGACCAGCCGCCATAGCCGCTGCACGAAACGCGAGGCGCCCTGCACCCGCTCGTCGCTCCAGATCACGTCGCGGTCAGGCGGTGAGTCCGACAACATGAACCAGCGCGCGACGTCGGCGCCGTAGGTCGCGATGATGTCGTCGGGGTCGACCGTGTTGCGCTTCGACTTCGACATCTTCTCGATCGGGCCGATCGTGACCTCTTCGCCGCCGTAGATCATGGTGGCGCGGCGCTCGCTGCCGATCGTTTCGACTTTCACCTCCGCCGGCGTGACATAGGAGCCGTCAGCCTTCCGGTAGGTCTCGTGCACCACCATGCCTTGGGTGTATTGGCCCGTGAACGGTTCGTCGAACGCGATGTGACCGGTCGCCTTCATCGCCCGGGTAAAGAAGCGTGCATAGAGCAGATGCAGGATCGCATGTTCGACGCCGCCGATGTACCAATCGACCGGCATCAACCGATCGACGATGGCACGCGTGGTCGGTGCTTTCTCGTTCCAGGGATCGGTGAAGCGCGCAAAATACCAGGACGAATCCACGAACGTGTCCATGGTGTCGGTTTCGCGGCTGGCCTTGCCCCGGCATTTCGGACAAATGACGTGCTTCCAGGTCGGGTGATGGTCGAGCGCGTTGCCGGGTCTGTCGAAGGTTGCATCCTCCGGCAGCGTCACCGGCAAGTCCGCGTCGGGCACCGGCACCACGTCGCATTTTTCGCAGTGGATCACCGGGATCGGGCAGCCCCAATAGCGCTGCCGCGAGATACCCCAGTCGCGCAGCCGAAAATTCACCTGGCGCTCGCCGACGGCCCCCACCCTGCCCTCCCCCGCTTGCGGGGGAGGGTTAGGGAGGGGGCGCATCTCGTCTTCCAGCCGTTTCGCCACCTCTTCCTTGGCCTGCTCGATGGTCATGCCGTCGAGGAAGCGCGAATTGATCATGTAGCCGTCGCCGTCATAGGCGGTATCGGTGATGACGAAGGTTTTCGGATCGACGTCCGGCGGGCACACCACCGGCGTATTGCCGAGCCCGTATTTGTTGACGAAATCGAGGTCGCGCTGGTCGTGCGCGGGGCAGCCGAAGATCGCCCCGGTGCCGTATTCCATCAGCACGAAGTTCGCGACATAGACCGGCAGCCTCCAGTTCGGATCGAACGGATGGATTGCCTTGATGCCGGTGTCGAAGCCAAGTTTTTCCGCGGTATCGATGATTTCCTGCGCGGTGCCGTGACGCTTCGCTTCCGCGATGAACGCCGCGAGCGCAGCGTTTTTCGCAGCCGCAGCCTGCGCCAGCGGATGATCCGGCGCGATCGCCATGAATTTGGCGCCGAACAGCGTGTCATGACGCGTCGTGAAAATCCTGAGTTCGGTTTCGCCGGCGGGCGTTGTCGCTGGGTCCAGTGCGAAGCGGACCAGCAGGCCTTCGGACCGGCCGATCCAATTGCGCTGCATCAGCCGCACCTTGTCCGGCCAGCGGTCGAGCGTATCGAGCGCGTCCAAAAGCTCCTGCGAGTATTTGGTGATCTTGAAGACCCACTGGTTCATCTCGCGCAGGAGCTTTTGGA
>Ga0210408_10004905_pt1 | contig 11880 bp, 10 predicted proteins | sample IncBWH4MmetaG_FD_155471 | JGI IMG/M metagenome (GOLD analysis project Ga0210408, IMG submission 155471) | Forest soil microbial communities from Barre Woods Harvard Forest LTER site, Petersham, Massachusetts, United States - Inc-BW-H-4-M | ecosystem: Environmental > Terrestrial > Soil >... | reverse complement strand
CCTGCAAGCCACCTCACTGCCCGTCATCGTCACCGCCGCGTCCATCGGAGTCGCGATCCACGCCACAGCGCCCGTAACAGCCTCGGCCCTCGTGGCCGCGAGCCTCTTGTCCGTGCTCGCCTCCCCCTTATCGCCCTCGGTGTGATCCGCGCCGACCGAACCCAGACACAACCAAATCTCGTCTCTCTGAGCCGGCGCTACGAAGGAAAGAGGAAGCAATGAACATTAAGGACACCATTGCCGGCCGCGACCTGGAAGCGCTGCCTGGACTGGCTAGCAGTACTTCTCATTGCTTTATTTGACTAACTTCAGCTCGTCAATACGCTTAGGTCCCCGGGCTGCACTTGGACGCCGGCCTGCGGTTCGTCGCCGGCATGCCGGAAAAGTTTCGCCGGCCGGTATAAACCGATTGCTTTCGCCTTTCAGGCTGGCGCTCCAAGTGATTCTGGCTTTGTGAAGTCAACGCACAAGATTGCTCTGCCCAACCAGCAGACATAATCTGGGTCACCGCGAGCGGCTGACCACCCGGGCACCCAAGTCACCTCACACGCGAGGCAAGTCCTCAGGCTACCGACGACACCGAGGGCTGCTCCCCGCTTGCCGCAATTCCAGCACAGATCAGGATCGGGCTCTTGCTGATGTCCGCTCATTTGTCTTCGCCACCTTCCGCCACGCTTAAGCTGTGTCAGCCGTCTGTCGCGCACCAGGAGTTCAGCACGGTCGATGAGCTCATGGCGGCCACCCGCCAGGACTGTTTCCATCACCCGCCGATCAGGCTGGCCGCCCGTGCCTTCACGATCGCACCTGAGGAGCTGCCGGTCATCGGTGCTGGCCGCAATCTACGGTTACCGGCTAACACGACCCGCGGATTATCGTCGGTCAGATGTCTGGCGCGTCAACATATGGACGTTTGGATATGACATCGACGCCATGTTCGCGGCGCCCCGGTGCGCATCCGCCAGGGTCGATAGTCGTGGCCCGGTGGTCGATGGGAACCAGTTTCCTGCGCGGGCGGCTACGGCTCGGGTAGCTCGTTGACGCCTAGGACAGCCCAGCGCTCGCCGCGCCATTCCAGCGTGTTGTAGCACCCGTTGTCTTGCGGGATCGCGTCCGGATCACCCAGGCCGGCATCGAATGCGGCCAGCACCTCGCGGTTCACGGCGTCATGGCTGACCACCACCACGGTCCCGCCAGGGTAGCGCCGGGCGATGCCGGTCAGCCCGCGGACGGCCCGGTCCCGGACCGCCGGGCCCGGCTCGACACCCGGAGCGCGGTCGACCGAGCCCCACCGGTCCGTCACCGACTCGCGGCTGATGCCTGTCCACGGCCCGTAATCCCGGTCGAGCAGGCACTGATCGACCGCCACTTCCAGGCCGGCTCGTCCGGCGACCGGCTGAGCGGTTTGCCGCGCCCGCACCAGCGGACTGGAGAAAACCGCGGCCAGTCCCCGGGGCCCCAGCGCGGCCCCCAGCCGCGCTGCCTGGCGGCGCCCGGTCTCATCCAGCGGCGGATCGGCCAGGCCGCGCAGGACACCGGACTCATTCAGCGGAGTCTGGCCATGCCGGACCAGGTAGACCAGGGTACGGCCGAACGAACCCGCATCCGCAGACGCCCCAGCCGACATCCTTATCTCCCTTCCGGGCCCGCGCGGCGAACGAACCCACGATGGCGACGATAATGCACCGACGAGCGGATGAACTGGCCACGGGCCGCCCGGTCATCTTCCGGCCCTCGGCACGCCTCCGCCAGCAGGCTCGTAGCCGGCGTGCGCGCCCGGGCAGCGGCTGCCCGGGCCTCATTGACCTGACCGGCGAATCGGTACGGCTCGTAGGCCGCGCGCTGGATGTCAACCCGCTTATCTGCGGACGGACCGTGCTGTCGCCGTCGACGCGCTGGCAGTTCGGCAGCGGACGGTCATTCCTGTTAGCTGATCGCGCCTGCCGGAAGCAGCGCATGAACGCCCCAGGACTCGTTCGCCACTTGCGTGATCCTCAGGTCGAGCACGGGGCTGGCTAGCGCCAGCGCCGCTGCCTTGCCAACTCCGTAGCTGGCCTGCAGCCAGGTCAGCATCGCATCGAGGGCGTCGCCCATTGCCGCGTTGAGATCCGGGCTGAAGCCAAAGGTGATCTGGCCCGCCGGGGTCTCCGCGTGCACTCCTGGAACCGGCCGCTGCGTGACCAGCTCGAGCTGAAGCTCGGTCGTCATGCCGCATTCGATCGCGGTGCCCGCCACCTCTCCGTCGCCCTGGGCAGCATGGCCGTCGCCGATGCTCAACAGAGCACCAGGCACGGCAACCGGCAGATACAGGATCGAGCCGGCGACCAGTTCCTTGCAGTCGATGTTGCCGCCGCCGATGGCCCTGGGCGGGATGGTGGAGTGCTCGCCTGGCTCGTCCCGGGCGACGCCTGTCACGCCGTGGAACGGGGCTATCCGCACCGTGTGCCCTCGGTCGCTGGTAGCTACCCGCGCGTCTGCGTCAATCTGCCACAGCAGCCAGGCAGGCGGGCCCTCGTGCAGGCCGAGGCGCCTGGTCAGCGGGGTGTCGCGGCGTGCGGCGACGGTGTAGCCCCAGGTGTCGGGCAGCAGGGAAATGAAGCGCACCGCAAGCACCTGGCCTGGCACCGCGCCACGAACAGCGATCGGTCCTGTCAGGCAATGGCCGCTACGCCTCTTGCTGGCCATCGTCGGCACCTTTTCGCCAGGGAAGGTCTGCGGCTGCAGGTGGCCGGATGCGTTCAGTGAGCGCAGCACGATCGCGTCACCGGGGTCGACGGTCAGTACCGGTGGCAGGTCACGGGAGAACACGTCTACTGTCGTCGACGGTGACGGGTCGAGCCGGTGGCGAGTCATGCAGCGATCTTCCCCGCTCTGCCCGAGCGCGACAATGCCAGGACCAGCAGTTCGATACGGAGCACGGGCCACCACAAACGACACCAGCAGCATCACCATGGTGAGCGAGCGCGTCGGGCGCCAGAGCGCCGTTACCGCTCTCGGACCAGCCTGCAGGCTCGGGCTTCGACGGCGACGTACCCGGCGGCCGCAGCGTCACAGTAGGGCCCGGTCAGCCCGGACACCTCGTCGCCGGCGGCGATCCCGGCCGTGCCCGATGCCAGCGCGCCGACGACCCCGGCGCCTCCTGGCCCGGGGGTGATCGAGTCCCGCTGATGCCTGCCGGCTTGTCGAACGCGGAGATCGCTACCCGGCTGTTCTTGTCTCCGCGCACGGTCCATTCCTAGCGCCGGCCGATGTGTCTAGTTGTGTCTGGATACCTGGTAAAGCTAAGAAATCGAACGACCCAATAGGCTCCATCTGTCCTGATGTCGGCCGATGATGGCTCCCCATCTACGGGATCGCCTTTCCGAAGACCCGCCGCGGCAGGGGATGATGAATTCCTGTGCGGCTGATTGGTGCTCGTTCTCTTGACGGATTGCGATCTTCAGCGGTTTCAGGCCGTGGTTGGGTAGTCGGAGGCGCGAAAACACCCGTGAACGTGGTCGTTGACCACGCCGACGTTCTGCATGAACGCGTAGACACTGGTAGGCCCCACGAAGCGGTACCCCTGCGACTTCAGTTGCTGCGCGAGTGCCTCCGCCTGCGGGGTCGACTTGGGCAGGTCGGCGACCGACCGGGGTGCCCGCTCGCGGGTAATCTCGTAGGACTTCGCGAGTGTAGCGAGGCTCGGCGATGCGGACAGCATCGCGCGGGCATTGTCGACGGTGGCCTGGATCTTGCTCCGGTTGCGGATGATCGACGCGTCCTGGACCAGCCGGTCCACGTCCCGCCCGGTCATCGCCGCGACCTTGGCGACCTCGAAGCCCCGGAATGCCTTCCGGAAGGCCTCCCGCTTCCCGAATACGATCGACCAGCTCAGCCCGACCTCGAACACCCCCAGGGTAAGCGCCTCGAACATCGCGGACTCGCCGTAGGTGCCCGCCCCCCAGACCTCGTCGTGGTAGCGGCCAAAGGCGGTATCGCCGGCGCCGGCCCAGGCACAGCGTGGTTTCCCGTCGCGTCCCGTGATCACGTCGCCGCTCATACCGTTTCGTCCCTGGCGCGCCGGCCGCGGTGCCGGTCGATCAGCGCGAGCAGCAGCGCCGCGGCGGTGAGGCCTGCGGTGACGAAGATGCCGTTGCGGTACGCGTCGGCGAACGAGCCGTGACCGCGCAGCGTGCTGAAGAACGCCGAGCCTGCCGCGGCGATACCGATCGAGGCGCCGATGCGCTGGCCGGTCTGCAGGAGGCCGGCGGCGGTGCCGGCCCGTGACAGCGGTACGCCGGACAGGGACAGGCTCTGGTTCGGCGCGACCACCATCCCGCCGCCGAGGCCGGCCACCAGGACCGGCGCGAGAGTCGCCCAGCCGGTGCCGTGGCGCGGCACGAGCGCCACGACGAGCGCGGTGCCAAGAAATCCCACCAGCATCAGCAGCAGTCCGGAGGCGATCAGGTCCCGGCCGCGGCGGGCCGCGTACCGCCCGGCGACCAGGGCCGAAACCGCTGCTCCAGCGGCGAACGGGGTGATGGCCGCGCCGGCCTCGATCGCGGTGTACCGCAGGCCGAGCTGGAGTAGCAGCGTGAAGATGAAGAACATGGGCGTAAACGCGGCGAAGTACAGCGTGATCACGGCCAGGCCGGTGGTGTAGGACCGGTCGCGGAACAGGTGCAGGTCAAGGACCGGGTCGGTGACCCGCCGTTCTCGCCGCACGAACACGGCCAGATCGATGGCCGAGACGGCCAGCAGCCACCAGCGCCACTCGCCCCAGCCGCCTTCGATGAACGGCAGCAGTACGAGTACGATCCCGAGGCCGAGCAGCGCGACACCGGCTGGGTCGAGGCCGGGCCGCCGCCCGGTGACGCGGACGTGCCCGGGCAGGATCATGACCGCGAGCGGGATCAGCGCCAGGCCGATTGGGACGTTGACGTAGAAGACGGCCCGCCACCCGTCGGCGGTGCCGAACGCGGCGATTAGCGCGCCGCCGGCCAGCGGCCCGATCGCGCTCGAGACCGCGGCCACCGAGGCATAGGCGCCGAAGGCCTGTGCCCGGGCGCCGCCCTGGAACAGCTGCTGGATGATGGCGCTGATCTGGGGGGTTAGCACGCCGCCGGCCGCGCCCTGCACGATGCGGCCCAGGACCAGGACCGTGGCCGTGGGTGCCGCGCCGCAGGCCGCGCTGGCTGCCACGAAGACGGCGAGCCCGGCCACGAACAGCAGGCGATGGCCGTAGATGTCCCCCAGCCGCCCGGCGGGCACCAGGAGCAGGCCGACCGCCAGCGCGTACCCGGAAACAATCCACTGCAGGCCGCTCCCGGAGGCGTGCAGGTGTGAACTGATCGCGGGCAGCGCCACGTTGACTATCGAGACATCGAGGAATACGACGAACCCGCCCGCGAGGCAGACAAGAAGGGCAGACCACTGCTCGCGGTCGATGCCCGCGGTCGTGTCCGCTGCGTGCATACCGGTCTGTGGCATGGGGAGATATCTCCCTCCGTGCGAGGGCGCGCGACGATAGGTCCGGCTTGCGGGCGCCTGGGCGGTGCCGCTATCTGCGGCCCGGCGACGGCCACCCGCACGTCGTGACCGCAGTCGCCAGGTCGACGGCGAGCTGATGCTGGTCGGCGAACGTTCCGACCGTCGCATAAACATGAGTTATGGGGCACGGCGGGTGCTCCTTCGGGCATTGAGCGGGCGTCCAGCCGATCTGGACCGGTTGCCAGGGCGTGACCAGATACGGGGGCGAGGTGGTCAGCCGGTGGTCCGCGTGGCGCTGAGGATGACTGCGGTGACCCGGCCAGGGTCGTAGATCATGGACAGGTGCGGGGCACCGGGAGCCAGGGTGATGTAGGCGTGGGCTTGTTCGGCCATGGCGAGCAGCTCGGCGGGCGGGATGGCGTGGTCGGCGGTGCCGATCACGGCCCACGACCGGATGGTCTGCCAGGCCGGGACGCCCGAGGGCTGGGTCAGCGCGAGGGAGGTCAGGGGCCGCTGGGTGGCCGCGAGCATCGCGGCTTCCCCGGCAGGCAGGCCGTTGGCCATGCAGGACGGGAACACGCTCTGCTTGATGTAGACGTCGACCGCGCCCGCGGGCGCGCCGGGGTAGGGCTGCGCGATCACGTTCGCGGGCGGCAGCACGCACGAACCGGGGTAGGCGCTGACCAGCTGGCCGATGGTCTGCCCCTGCGCCGGCGCGAAGGCATCCACGTACACCAGCGCCTTGACCTGGTTGTCGCCGGTGGCGGCATTGGTGATGACGGCGCCGCCGTAGGAGTGCCCGACCAGGATGATAGGGCCGGAGATGGTGTGCAGGAAATCGCGGATGAAGGCGGAGTCGTAGCTGAGGCCGAGCAGCGGGTCGGGCGGCACGTAGACCGTGTACCCGTCGTGCTGGAGCAGGCTGACGACCGCGTCCCAGCTGGAACTGTCCGCCCACGCTCCATGGACCAGGACGATGCTGGGCTTCGGCCCGCTTGACACTGCGGTCCCGGCGGTGGCTTGCGCGGCGGCCTGGCCGACCGGAACCACCAGCCCCGCGACGGCCGCGGCCGCGGCCAGGGCAGCGATGCGTAGCTTGGCGCGCCGTACAATTCGCGTGATTTTCATCTAATCCTCCCGGTGCTTGGGCTCGGATTCCGGGTCGTGTGTAGCTGTGTCATCCGTCTGCGGGCTGGCCTTTCGACTACCGCCAGCTGCTTGCGGCGGTCCAGCGCGCCCGCGTTGGTGAGGACCTGTATCCGCACATGGTTGGTTTGGCCGTCGACGTTAGCCAGGGCCCCTGGGGGCAGGTCGTGGATGAAGGCGGCGGTGTTCTGCCGGAACATCGGGATGTCGGGCACTTGCTCGATGGTCATGACCGCAGTCGCGAGGTCGGCGGCAAGTTGGTGCTTGCGGGTGAATGTCCCGGCCGTTGCGTAGACGTCGATCATGGGCATAGCGGTGCTCCTTCGGCAGATCAGGGGCAGTGGGCGCAAGAACCGGTGGTGGCTCAGGCTTTGCCGGATTCCGGCATTCCGGTCACCTGGCGCAACAGCTCGAGCACCTCGGTGTCGAGCCGCTCGGCGACCCGCGAGGCGGCCGCATCGTGGGTGCTCGCCGCGAGCTTGCTGAACAGGATTCCGATGTCCGGCTGGCTGATGCCGCCGAAGATGCCGTCCAGGACCTGTGAGAACGGCCGTTCGCTGTCGAAGACGTGGCGGCGCACCAGGACTTCATGTACTTGTTCAGATGCCATGTGTCTTACCTCTTTCTCCTCGGCCCGGGAACGCCGGCCGCAGGTCGGGGCATGTCGGTTGCACTGTGGCTTTCGCTTCGGGTAGGCGCGCCGGGGTTAGCCGATGAGTGCCTTGGTGATGAAGCCAGCCGTCCGCACCGGGTTCGCGATGAACGCGGTGTGCGATCCGCTGATCGATTCGGTCACGGCGCCCATCCGCTCGGCCATGAATCGCTCCGCGTCCGGCGGGATGGCGTTGTCGTGCTCGGACACCAGGAACCAGGAGGGCTTGGTCTTCCACCCGGCCGCGGTGGCGTTTTCGGTCAGCGCGGCGAGCGAGAGGGGCCGCTGGGTAGCGAACATGACGTCGGCCAGGTCGACCGGGACGTCCGCGCAGAACGTCTCCCGGAACTGTTCCTTAGCGATGTACAGGTCTGGTCCCTTCGGGGCGCCGGGCGCGTCGTACGGCGTCGGGCCGGAGGTGGAGGCGAGCATGGACGGCGGGAACGGGTCCTGCACGCTGGCGCAGCTCTCGCCCACGTCGAGGCCGAACGCGGCGAGGTAGACCAGCCCGGTCACGTTGTCCAGCCCGGCTGATGCCTGGGTGATCACTGCCCCGCCGTAGGAGTGCCCGACCAGGAGTACCGGGCCGTCGATGGCTTTCACCACCGCGCTGACGGCGGCGGCATCCGAAGCGAGGCTGCGCAGCGGGTTCGGAGGCGCGATCACAGCATGACCGGCGCTATTGAGCTCGCGGATGACGCCAGCGAAACCTGACGCATCGGCGAAAGCGCCATGAACGAAAACGACGGTAGGCTCACTCATCGGATTCTCCTGCCTTGGAGTGCGCAGAACGGGACGCTGCGAGCGTAGGGATCGGCTCAGGAATGACGCATCCCGGAAAATCCGTAGTCTTCTGTACGTGCGCGCAAACCGTAGGGGCTGCCGGTGAGCAGGCTGTTCGGGCGGGCGCAGGAATGCGCGGCGCTGGACGCTGCCGTGGCCAGGGCACGCAGGGGTGAAGGCGGATCGCTCATCGTGACCGGCGGTCCGGGGGCTGGGAAGTCCGCGCTGCTGGACTACATGACGAGCTCGGCCGGCGAGGCCGAGATCATCCGTATCGAGGGACTGGAGTCGGAGGCAGAGATTGGGCTGGCCGGGCTGCACCGGCTGCTGTTGTTCCACCCAGAGCGCCGCTCGGTGCTGCCGGCTGCGCAGCGCCGAGCCCTCGACGCGAGCCTGGGGCTGGCTGGCCAGGCCGAGGCTGCGCCGTTCCTGCTCGGCCTAGCCGTGCTGACCGTGCTGAATGACCTGTCGAGGTCCCGGCTGCTTGTCTGCCTCGTCGATGACGCCCACTGGCTGGACCCCGAATCCGGTCAGGTGCTCGCGTTCGTGGCGCGGAGACTGCGAAACGAGCGGATCTTGATGGTATTCGCGGCCCGCGACCAGCTCGAGGCAAGTGTCTTCAGCGGTATCCCCGAACTGGCCGTCCAAGCCCTCGGCCTCGATGACGCGGTAGAGGTCCTGCTCAGCGCCGCGGGTGACATCCCGCTGGACCGGCAGGTCGCACGGGACATCACGGCCCGGGCGGAGGGAAACCCGCTCGCCCTGATTGAGGTCGGCCGCGAGCTCGCGGCCCGGCGCATCCCGCCGTCGGCGCTGCTTGACGAACCGCTCCCGGTCGGGTACCGGCTTCGCCGCCACTATGAGGCGCAGATCCGCGGCGTCCCGGAGGAAACACGCCAACTGCTCCTGCTGGCAGCAGCCAATACGGGGTCGGTGCCCAACACGCTATGGCGGGCAACCGAACTCGCTGGCCTCAGCCCGGATGCCGCCGGTCCCGCCGAGCGCGGCCGCCTGATCGACCTGTCGCCCGAACTGCGCTTCCGGCACCCCGTCATCCGGGCAGCGGCCTACGCCAGCGCCTCAGAGCAGGCACGGCGGCAGGCACACGGCGTGCTGGCCTCCGCCGCGCGTGCGCTCGACGACCAGCAGACTGCGGCGTGGCACCTGGCCGCAGCCACCCTCCCTCCCGCCGAGGACGTCGCCGCCGAACTGGAAGCCGCCGCGGCCGTGGCCCACGACCGCGGCTCCCTGCTGAACGAATGCGTGTTCCTCGCGCGGGCCGCCGAGCTCGGCCTCCCGGGGCCGGAGGCAACACAGCGCCGTCTGCGCGCGGCCGAGGCGGCGCTGCTGGGAGGCGCGCCCCTGCGCGCCGAATCCCTCACCGACCTCATACCACCCTCCGCGCCTGCCCGCGCACGCGCCCAGGCAGAGCACCTGCGGGTCCAAGCCCAGCTCGCGACCGGCCGATCACTCGCCGAGGCGCCCGCCACGCTGCTCCGTGCGGGCCTGTCGTGCCTGGTCGAGGACCCCGGGCTGGCGCGCGACATACTGCTCGAAGCCGTCACCGCCACGATGGTGGCCAGCCAGATGACTGGCCAGATCACCCCCGCCGAGCTCGGCGGGCGGATCCTCGGCAGCCTCGGAGACGGCGCACCGGGCACCGGCGAGGAGCACCTGCTGACCGGTCTAGCGATCCTGCTGAGCGGCCGGTACTCCGCTGCTGCGCCGCTGCTCCGGCAAGCCATCGGCATCCTGGCCGCAGGCCCCGGCCCGGGCAGACGGGTCCCGGTCTGGCTGATGGCGGTCACATTCGCGGCGACCGCGATCTGGGAAGACCAGTTCGCCCTCGCCTGGGTGGCCCGCTGCGAGGACCTGGCCCGACGGACCGGCGCGATGAGACCGCTGACGTTGTGCCTGATCGGGGCCTCGACCGCCAACGCAGCCCGCGGGCAGCTGGCCCTCGCCGAACAGCAGCTCACCGAGGGCCGGGAACTCGGGCACGCCCTCGGATGGAACGCCCGGCAGCTCGGCAGCTTCACCGGGACCCGCAACATCGCCTTCAGCGGGGACAAGCAGGCCCTGCGCCGCGCGGTCGAAGCTCAGCGGGCCATCGCGGCCGCCCGTGGCTCCGGCGACATGATCCGGGTCGCGCTCGCCGCCCAGACCATCCTCCACCTCGGCCACGGTGAATATGCCGACGCCTACGAAACAGCCACCGCGATGCGCCGCCACGACACCATCGGCATGAGCGCCGAGGCCCTGCCCGCCATCGTCGAGGCCGGCCTGCGCTCAGGCCACGCCACCCAAGCCGCCGCCGCCCTCATTGACCTCGAGCGCTGCGCCACCGCCAGCGGAACCGGCTGGGCCCTCGGGCTGCTCGCCCGGTGCACGGCGCTGATGGCCCCGCCCGATCAAGCCGGAGAGCTCTACCAGGAAGCCATCGACATTCTCGGCCGCACCACGGCTACGGCCGACCTGGCGCGTGCGCACCTGCTGTTCGGTGAATGGCTGCGCCGACACCAACGCCCAGCAGATGCCCGGAACCACCTGCAAACCGCACTCGGCCTTTTCACCTCAATGGGCGCCATCCCGTTCGCCCATCGGGCCCGCAGCGAGCTCCGAGCCGCGGGCGCAAGCCCAGATGCGCTGCAGACCCGGAACTCGCCGCTTACCGCACGCGAATCCCAGATCGCATCCATGGCTGCCGCCGGCTACGCGAACCAGGAAATCGCCGACCGGCTGTTCATCACGGCCCACACCGTCGAGTACCACCTGAAGAAAGTCTTCCGCAAACTAGACATCGTCTCCCGCCGGCAACTACGCGACAAAGTCAGTAGCGAGCTCAGCTGAACCGCACCACCCCGGTGACCCGCCGACCCAGGCGAGTCACGTTGACCCTTCGGCGAAACCGGACCCGGCGCTGCGCTCTTGCCCATCGGCACCAGGCCGGTCCATCAGGAGAAATTCTGCGGCCGCGTGTCGAGGCCGGCCGGCCGGCCCCGACTAATGGGTGCCGGCGGCCACCGTGGCCGCCCTGCCAGGAGGAGCATCGATGACCAACGTCACCGCCCAGATGTCCGTTTCGCTCGACGGTTACTACGCCGGGCCCCGGAGCTCGACCGACCCGCACGACCTGTCCGCTTTCATGGACGGCTCCGAAGGACCCGGCTTCTTCCGGGTCACCCGCTGGGTCATCGACGCCATGGCGTGGCGGGAGCGTCAGGGCTACACCGGCGGCGAACGGTCAATCGGCTCACAGCTCATCGAGGAGACGTTCGCCGCCGCCGGCGCCTACGTCATGGGCCGGCGCATGTTCGACGGCGGCGAGATCCCGTGGGGTGACGAGCCGCCGTTCCGGGCGCCGGTGTTCGTGGTAACCCACCGCGGCAGGGAGGCCCTGGAGCGGCAGGGCGGAACCTCCTTCACGTTCGTGACCGATGGGGTCCAGCGGGCCATCGAACTGGCTAAAGACGCCGCTGGCGGCAAGAATGTCGCCGTCGCCGGAGGCGGCACGCTGTTGCGTCAGGTGCTGGCCGCCGGGCTGCTGGATGAACTCGAGCTGCACATCGCCCCGGTGCTGCTCGGCGACGGCATGCGGCTGTTCGACGCCAGCCTCGGGCTGGGCACCCACGAGGGCATCGAGCTCACCCCGGTCCGTATCGTCGAGACACCCGCGACGACTCACATACGGTACACGGTCGGCCCCCGGGTCAAGCTAGAGCTCGACGATCGAGGCGCCGGCGAAGGCTAACAGGGACGGCTTCGCCAGGACAGGGCGGTGATCTGCGGCAACGAGGAGGCGCTCAGCCGGCCCTGCCCCGAACCCTTCGCCG
>Ga0210408_10004903_pt1 | contig 11881 bp, 6 predicted proteins | sample IncBWH4MmetaG_FD_155471 | JGI IMG/M metagenome (GOLD analysis project Ga0210408, IMG submission 155471) | Forest soil microbial communities from Barre Woods Harvard Forest LTER site, Petersham, Massachusetts, United States - Inc-BW-H-4-M | ecosystem: Environmental > Terrestrial > Soil >... | reverse complement strand
CGGTTGGGATGACGCAACGCTGCAGCGGCTGCGGCGCGCGGGTTTGATCGAAATTCGCCAATCAATGCTGGGTCGAAAAGCCAAGACGCAACGCGTGATTGCATGGAAGGGTGTTGCAGGTATGGTCCAAGGAGCCGCGCAGACACCTGCGTGCGACACGAAGGCGGAAGGTGTCAAATCCGCACTGCAGGCCCGCGGGCCGTTGCCTCTGTCCCAATTGCTGCGCGTGGCGCGCGTTTCGCGAAGTGTGATTGAGCGCATGCTGCGCGACGGCTTGCTGGAGAGTTGGGAAGAGCGCATTGATCCTACGGAGGACCCTTTTGATGCGGGCTACGTGCCGCCGGCTCACGATTTGAACGCGGAGCAGGAAAGCGCCCTGAAGTTGGTGCGCGCGCGATTCGAGCTAGGAGAATTCGGCGTGTTGCTGCTGCACGGGGTCACCGGCAGCGGCAAAACGGAAGTCTACCTGCGCGCGGTGCAGGAGACGCTGGCGCGCGGCAAAACCGCGATCATTCTGGTGCCGGAAATCGCTCTGACGCTGTGGATCGGCCGCCAATGCCGCGCCTGGTTCGGCGCGCGATTCGAGGGCGTAGCCGTGCTGCACTCCGCGCTGCGCGACGTGGAACGCGCGCGAGAATGGTGGCGCGTGCGCAACGGCGAAGCGCGCGTGGTGGTCGGCACGCGCTCCGCGATTTTCGCGCCGCTCCAAAATCTCGGGCTCATCATCGTCGATGAAGAGCAAGAGAGCAGCTACAAGCAGGAAGAAACGCCGCGCTATCACGGCCGCGACGTCGCCATCGTGCGCGCCAAAATGGAAAACGCGGCCGCGCTGCTGGGCTCCGCAACGCCTTCGCTCGAAACCTACCATCACGCGCGCAATGGAAAGTACGAGCTCCTGACGCTGGCTTCGCGCGTCGAAAAGCGCGCCATGGCCAATGTGGAAATTGTCGACCTGCGCGAGGACTTCGCGAAAACGCATCAAACCAGCCCCATTAGCTCCGCGCTACACGCCGGCATCCAGGAATGCCTCGCGCAAAAAACGCAAGCGCTGGTGCTCATCAATCGCCGCGGCTATTCCTGGTCCGTGCTGTGCCGGAGCTGCGGCGCGTCGGTGCAATGCGAGAATTGCAGCATTTCCATGACGCATCACAAACAGCGCAACCGCCTAGAATGCCACTACTGCGGTTCGCTGAAGCCGATTCCGAAACAGTGCCCGAAGTGTCAGTCGAAATACGTTTATTTTTTCGGTGAAGGCTCGGAGCACCTGGAAGAACGCCTGCGCAAGGAATTTCCCGGCGCCCGCATCGCGCGGCTGGACCGCGACACGGCGCGCACCAAGCGCCAGTATCAGGAAACGCTCGGAGCGTTCGCCGACGGCGCTCTCGATATTCTGGTCGGCACGCAAATGCTCGCGAAAGGCCACGATTTCCAGCGTGTCACGCTGGTCGGCGTAGTCAGCGCCGACTCCTCGCTGAGTCTCCCGGACTTTCGCGCCGCCGAGCGTACGTTTCAGTTGCTCACCCAAGTAGCCGGACGCGCCGGTCGCGGCGAATTGCCCGGCCGAGTGCTGATCCAAACATTTTATCCCGAACATTACGCGATTCAGGACGCCGTAAAGCAGGACTATCCGGCATTCTACGAGCGCGAAACGCAATTCCGTCGCGTGATGGCCTATCCTCCGTTTACGTCGCTGGCCAACGTGATTGTGCGCGACACCGATTTGCAGAAAGCGATTCGCTGGTCGCGCCAGCTTTCCGAATATTTTTCACCCCACGACGGTAAGGGCTTACGCATCCTGGGCCCAGCCGCCGCCCCGCTGGCGCGCTTGAAACGCGAGCACCGTTTCCAGTTTCTGCTGAAGTCGCCGAGGCGTTCGGTGCTGGCCAACGTCTTGAGCGGCGCCATGACGTATCTTGAGCTGAAAGAGATCCCAGAGACCGCCGTGCTGGTAGACATGGACCCGTTGAGCCTGATGTGAAGTGGGAGCAGGCAGGAGTGCGGCGTGCTGGCTCTCCGGCGGGCGGCTCGGCGAGAATGCGGGCCGCTACTGTTGTTCGGAAACGAAGACGGCGGTTGTCAGGGCTGGCACTACTGCGGTGCCGGTCGCCGCGTTGAACGAGGATTGGCCGACGATGGAGTCCGACGAACTCTGTTGAACGGGGTGGAGATGCAATTTCAATCCGGCCAACGCTGAATTTTGAAATGAGACTTGCGCATTGGTGGCGTTGAAGACCACGACGATATGCTGAAAGCGCCCATAGTCGCCGCCATTGGCATCGAGCTTCATGACGATGAGGCCGGGCGTCTGGCTTGGCCCAGCATTCAAGAAATGCAGGTTGGCTTGCACTTCGGCGAGAGTGTGCATGTGGAACAGGCCGGAGGTGCCGCGGATCCGCAGAAATTCGCGGAAGGCATCGCGGGCATGGGCGATGTCCGCGGGTTGCGGAGTGAGCGCGGAGTTGGCAAGCAACGGCTGCATGATCGGCCAGTTGCCCCGGTTTTGGCTGGCGATCGGTAACCCGGTGCCCCAGTTGTCGGACTGATAGCTGAAGTCGAGCTTGTTGAACCAGTCGCCGGAGTCGAAGCTGTTGTTGTCCATGTCCTTCGAGCGCAGCAGGTCGTCGCCGGCGAGGAAAAAGGGCACACCCTGGCCGAGTGCGATCAAGCTCATGGCGAGGACCTGGCGGCGCTCGCGAGAGTGCACATCGTCGGCCGCTGAAGATTTGAGTTGCACGGCATCGAACAGTGTTTGGTTATCGTGCACGGAGGCGTAGTCGATGTCCTCGACGGGGCTGGCGGTGTAGCCTGCGGCTTGGCCGTTGTAATTAACCTGAGCGCCGGTAACGGTTGCGCCGTTATGGTCGGTGAAGGTCCAATCGCGCAAATTACCGGCAAGCCCGACTTCGATCCAATCGGTGTTCTCAAGCAGCGTGCCTAGTTGCGCGGCAGACGTCATGCTCTGATTCGTGAAAGCGTTGGAGTCGGTAACCAGTCCTGTGGCAAAGCCCTGGACGCGCTCGTCGGTGAACGGGCTGCCCCCACGGATGCCGTCGCGAATGCGGTCGTTGAATGTGCCGATGCCGTTGCCGAAGAGGTTTTTCTGGCTGGCGTTGACCCCCAGGGCGTTGTTGGCCACCTCGCCGAAATCGAAACCTTCGCCGTAGAGATAAATCTTGCTGCCGTCCACCCCGTCCTTTTCGAGGGTGAGCTGCGCGAGGGCGCGTTGAATTTGCTGCATGTTGGAGACGAAGAGGAAGCTCATGAGATCGAATCGGAAGCCGTCGATCTTGTACTTCTTGGCGTTCAACACGACGGCGTCGGTGATGAGCTTGCCCATCATTTGGTGTTCAGGCGCGGTGTCCGGGCAGCAGCTGCCGGATAATTGATTGCCGTCGGCGTCGAGGCGGTTGTAGTAACCGGGCACGACTTTGTCGAGCACGGAGTTCGGGCTTTCTCCGATGGCGTTGGTGTGGTTGAAGACAACGTCTTGGATAACGCGAAGACCCGAACGGTGCAACCCCTGGACCATCTCGCGGTACTCCAGGACACGATTGTCCGGGTTCAGGGCATACCCGCCTTCGGGTGCGAAAAAGTGCACCGGGTCATAGCCCCAGTTGAACGCGTCAGCGTTTTGAATGGCGGCAACTGCAGCTTGCTGCTGCGTGCCATCGGGCGGGAAGACGCTCAGGTCGGGTGTGGTCAGCCAGGTGGTCTTATCCTCATTAATGCTGGCGAAATGAAAGCTCGGCAGGAGGTGCACAGCCTTGAGGCCGGAATCGCCGAGCGCTTTCAGGTGCTTCATGCCGTTGCTGCCGTTGTCGGCGAAGGCCAGGTAGGTGCCACGATGCGAGGAAGGCACGGTCATGTCGTTGGCGCTGAAATCGCGGATGTGCAACTCGTAGATGCTGAGATCGTTCACGCTCGCGAGTGAAGGCGAACGGGACTCCTCCCAACCTGGCGGCTGCGTGTTGCGACCGTCGAGATCCGTGATGCGAGTCTTCACGCCGTTGAGGGCCAGGTCGACCGAATAGGGATCCGTGACGATGTTCTCCACGATGGCGCGCTGGCTCGGCACATAGACATGCAGGTCGTACAAATAATATTTGTTGGTCCAGGTGTCTTCGACGCAGGCGCTCCACACCCCGTTGTTTTCCTGCATCGTGGAGGTTTGGGCCGGGATGGCGTCCGCGGCCTGGTTGAAGAGCTGAACACTCAAAGACTGCGCGGTTGGCGCCCACACGCGCAGCAAGATCGCGTTTCCATCGCAGCTGTTGGCGTCTAAAGATTCGTCTTCCTGATTGTCGGCGAAGATGGCACCCAGGCGGCCGGGGAAAAAGAAAAGATCGTCGAGCACCCCGGCGGTCTGTACGCTGGTGACGTACTTAAGCGAACCGTCGCCGGCGATGGAGGACACCGCGACTTGACCCTTGAGCACGGATGCAAGTAGCGAAGCGCTGGTATTGTCCGGCAGGTGTAGCACAGCGTAGCCGGAAAGTTGCGGAAACCGCGCTTGCTCGGCGGACGTGAAGCCGGAGGCAAAGGGAGTGAGCGCAATGCTGGAGCCTCCAGTCACTCCAGTCGAAGTCAATTGCAAATTGGCGTTGGGGTCATAATTCAGAAAATATGAAAAACCCGACTGTAGGAATTGGCCCTGGATAGCCACGGTCGTGCGATCGATCCAAAAGGCCTGCTGCTTGAAGAAGACCGCGTCGAGCAATTGCGCAGCGGTCGGTTGCGTGGAGAAGACCTGAGAATCTCCGGATATCACCCAAGCTTCTTTGAAGAGGGCAACGTCGAGGTGCATGTCCGGCCCGGGATCCTTTATCCCGGTGGAAATATTGTGAACGATGAAACCCAGGTCAGTTGGATTCGGTTTTAAGCCAACGTCGTAGAACGCGCCGTACGGGTCGTAGCCAGTGACAAACACCGGGCCGCCGTTGAAATTGGACGTGTCTTCGGTGGTGTCGCCAAAAGCGTAGACCGTCCAGGAAGCATAATTTGAGTCCGGACGGAAATAGTGGATGCGCGCGGTATTCGCGGGGATTGGAGGATCCGTGGTGAATTCGGTCTGCGGCTGGACGAGATAGACGGTGGCGCTGCCGGAGAGCACCCAAGCCTCGTTGAATTGCGCGACGTTGAGGTGCATGTCCGGCCCGGGGTCCTTGATCCCCGTGGAAATATTGTGGACGATGAACCCCAGGTCACTTGGATTTGATTTTAGGCCCACGTCATAGAACGCGCCATAGCGGTCGTAGCCGGTTACAAAAACCGGGCCGCCGTTAAAATTGGACGTGTCTTCGGTGGTGTCGCCAAAAGCATACACCGTCCAGGAAGCATAATTGGAGTCCGGACGGAAATAGTGGATGCGCGCCTTGTTCGCCGGAATCGGGGGATCGGTTTGCTGGATGGTGGGAGGTTGTGTCGTTTGTAGGACGTTGCTTCCGGACAGCTGCCAGTACTCGTTGCCCTGCGTCGCGGGATCGATGAATTCGTTCGGCCCGGGATCTTTGGTGTTGCCGTTGTGAATGATGATGCCAACATTCTGGGCGGTGGCCGTGACACCGACGTCGAAGTAGGCGCCGAAGCTGTCGCGGCCGGTGACCTGCACCGGGCCGCCATTGAAGTTGGAGGTGTCTTCGGTGGTGTCACCGAAGGCATAGACCGTCCAACCCAAATAGTTGCCGTCCGGACGGAAATAATGGATGCGCACGTGGTTGGCGGGAATAGGGGGAGTTTGCGCCTTGAGCAAACCGGGTGCTACGAGCAGCAAGAAGGAGAGCAAAGCTGAAATGGCGGAAATGGCGCGGCGATGCATGATTCACACTCCCGGGTTTGTCGGGTGATTCGTTTCCCTCTGCGGACCCTAGGACACGAAATGCCAACGAGCTAGGTCGGCGGCATTTCGCGTTTGTATAGTCGCGCGACGCGCATAATAACGCCGGGCTAGTTTGCTGTCTAGTGACGCAGATGAGAGCTCTTGTGACTGGATTGCTGCTCTATCAGGAAGGCCCGCGATAAAGCTTGGATGGGGCTCGTCAATTTGCTACGTGGAGATCAGGTGAAGAAAGGAGTCGATGCAGCACTCGTTGATGCGGAAAAACTAAAAGCACGTCTGCAGTTCGCCCCGGGAGTGGGCGCGCGAACTGTTTTCAGTATCGCGTCCTTCCATTCTTGACACCAACTGACAAAGTGAGCAGTTATGCGCGTGGTTCCGCAACACCGTGTAAGCTCGAGCGTACTTCGCTTGCAACCGCAGCAGTTCGTCGCCCGCCTCCCTTCCGCTCAAATGAGGGTGACAAAACTCGGCGCGGCGATCCTTCCATATTTCCAAAGCCCTTTCACTCTCTTCGAGTAGCCTTTGATGCTCCGCGCAAACCGCTGTCTCAACCGAGAATTGCTTGTTCATTTCCTTTCTCCCTTCCCCTTTGGCGTTCGTGCACTTTGTTCGCCAACGCAGGTAAGTCATGAGTTTTGCTACTCTTGAGATAATCCGCATCTTTGCCGGGCATAGGTTCCAGTACGCAGAAACGACAATTTCCTCCTGGTTGTTTGTAGTTTCTACACACTTGCATTTCAAATTTAGCCAGCCGTTGCCACACACAACTCTTGTATGAGACTGAATTTTCAGCCCGTTACCAAATTCGAAGTCAGTCTGGAAAGGAAGTTGCCCTTCCCAGCAGCGGCACAAGAAACTCCAAGGGGCATCAGCCCGCCCGTGAGAAGAAGTTTGCATGGGGGAAACAAAAAAAACGCTCAAGGAGGCGTTTGCGAATGAGGCACACAAAGTATTGCATCGTTTTATTGGAGGTGGCTCTGCTCGCTTTAGCACCCGTCGTTTTTGCAAAAAATCAGGGCGAAGCAAGAACGGAGCAGGATCGTCTTCAGAATGCGGGAAAAGTGATGCAGGAGATCCTCAATGTTCCTGATGACATTCCGCAAGATCTCATCGACAAGGCCCGTTGTGTGGTCGTCATGCCGTCAGTGCTGAAGGCTGCATTTGTTGTTGGGGCCAGCTACGGCCGCGGCACGATGGTGTGCCGCACCGGCAAGGACTTCACCGGTCCTTGGGGCGCACCAGCCATGTATGCGCTCGAAGGCGGCAGCTTTGGTTTGCAGATCGGTGGAGAAGCCACAGACTTTGTTTTTCTGGTCATGAACGACCGTGGCGCGGGTAGCCTCTTGCACACCAAGGTGAAGCTTGGCGCGGACATATCCGCGGCTGCTGGACCGAAAGGACGTTCGGTTTCAGCCGACACCGATGCGTATATGCGTGCGGAGATTCTGAGCTACTCTCGCGCACGAGGCGTGTTTGCAGGTGTCTCGCTGGATGGCTCGACGCTGCGTCCTGACGGGGACGCGAATCGCAACCTATATGGCGAATCCGTCAGCGCCGCAAAGATCATCACCGAATCGAGTGTCACGGCCCCAGCCGCGGCGCACGACCTGATTGCGGCCCTGCAAAAGGCGTCCCCTCAGCGCAAGCGCTAGTCCATCTCGTTGCAACCGTCAGCAAGACCCAGCCCGGGAGGAAATTTTGTTCTCGGATCACGTGATTACTATTGCGGGCAGAAGTATCACGATCACCAGTCATGACGCGGTCATGGCGGTTGTATCAGTCGTGATTGGGTTGTTGTTCTGGGCCGCCTTGTACTTCAACCGCAAACGCATCGTCGTGCTGAAAAGGTCGCACGGGACCGACCAGGTCACCTTCCAGTTATCCCGAATCGCAGACGCGCTCGAGCGCATCGCCAATCATCCTGCGGATCGCGCGATCGCAGCTGCGTCACGTCGCCAGCTTCAGGCGCAGCCACCCCCGCGGCGGGAGTCGCAGGGTGTGGCCTATTCCATGTTTGGGCGTTAGAGAATCACTCCCGCCCAATTCCACATAGCGATGGGGCTCCGGACCATAAAGGTGCCGCGCCTCATCTTCGTCTTTGGTTTTCCCGGTTTGTCTCTGAGCCGTGGTTGCGCTCATTTGCCGGCGTTAGAAAGTAGACGGAGAAGGCTCTTCGAAGATTAGGTGTTTGTCCATGTCGAGCATTTGCTTGCGGTATTGGCGGAGGGCGAGAAAACCAGCGCCTAGCAGGGGAACGAACCAGATGGATTCCCACGGATTGAGGAGAGACCAAAACTCCATCTTAGGAACGTAGTCGGTGAAGAACAGAAAGCCGAAAAGATAGGCAACGAAGATCAGGCCGGAATGGCTTTGGAACGGCGGATAGGAACAAGTGAAAGGAATTTTGCGAAAGCGCATCAGCACGATTTCGACGAGTAGGATGGTGCAGGCGATCAAGATGGCGGCGTGAAGAAGAGCGGCGGCCCATCCCCAAAAAAATAAAACGGAAAGAAAAGCGGCTGGGGCTAGCCAGGGCAGCGTAAACAAAAGGAGAACGCGGCGGGCAATAGGTCGGGCATCTTGCTGGCCGGGATCGAGCCAGTAACGGAAGATCCAGTTGGCGCGGAGGTCCGCGGGGAACTCGAAGGCGAAGCGAATTCCGACGATGACGCAGAAAGCCAGAATGAAGGGAACGGACAGGAATTCTGCGGAAGGGATTTGCCCGGCCACAAGCGAGCGAAGATTGGGCGCCGACGAAAGCGTTTCCGCGGACAAGACCAGTCCCAACGCCCCAAAACTCAACAAGATTTGGAGATGGCCATCGCTGCGCAAGAGCGTCCTGGCCACGAAGTGATAGCAGGCGCGTTGCGGGGCGGTGCGCAGAAACACTTTGTGAAGCGGCGCCAGCAGCGAACGTGAATCGTGCAGGCGGGGCAAGGGGCTGGCGTCGGCCATTTCTGGAATGCGAAGGAACACACGGCGAAAGCTAAGGGCGTAGGCGACGAAGGCGGTGAGAATGGTGACGCCCACTGCTAATAACGCTGTCCTGCCGATTTTTGCAGCGAAGGGATCGGCGCCTTGCAGCCAAACGGTTCGTGCCAGGCCCAAGAACGAGACTGGCGGCAGTGAGGCGATCTTGTGCGCGGTCGGCACAGAAACTTGCGTGAGCAAATACGGGACGGTGAAACTGGTGGCGATGAGCGCCAGAAGGACGACGGCGAGGAGGAAGCGGGCAGCGTGAGAGACTCGGCGGAAGAGTGCCGCAGGGAGAAGAGCCATCAAGATTCCGGCGAGAGCAAAGACAGCAAAGAAGCTGAAGGCGCTAGCGGTGAAGACGGCGGCAGCGTGGCCGACGGTAAAGCGAATCCACACCGCAAAAGAATTGTGCGAGCCGACGACAGCCATCGGGAATGTGACCAGGGAAGCAGCATTGACGACGACGGTAAAGAGAGCGGCGAGTGCAAGGATTGCGGACAAGTTGGCGAAAAAAATGGTGCGCAGGGAGAGCGGCAGAGGAACGAGGTTGGCGTAATCGCGGCGGTCGAGGAAGAGAGCGTCCCAGCGCCAGAGGGCGGCGGCTCCGGTGACGGTCAAGGAGAGCACGAGGAAAAAGTATTCATCGGGCATTGTGGCGGTGTAGGGGTCGAAAATGGGATTGCCCCGCAAGTAGCGAATCAGCGAGCCGTATTTTTCAAACATCAGAAGAGAAACGAGGATCCCCGGCATGGCGAGCATGATTACGATGACGCCGATCCCGAGGTCGAGTTCGCCGGCGCCAGGTTCGCCGCCGCCGTGGAACATGCGGGTGACGCAGAGGAGGAGAAGGCAGCCGAAGGGAGTTCGGGAAAACGATTGCCACCGTTGCTGAATGAGTTGTTTCATTTGTTCATGCGGAAACGACTACGTCGACGATTTCGCTGGCGGTTTTGGTTACGTCTTTTTCCTCGACGAGATGCAGGAACACTCCTTCCAGGGAAGAGCTGCCGATGCGTTCGCGGACTTCGCTGGTTGCGCCGTGAGCGATGACCTGGCCTTTTCTTAGCACGATCAGATGGGTGCAGACCTTTTCCACCACTTCGAGAATGTGCGAGCAGTAGAAGATGGATTTGCCGCGCGCACTCAAAGCCTGAATGAGATTTTTGATGATGAGGACGGAGGTGACGTCGAGGCCGGAGAGCGGCTCGTCGAGGATCAGGAGATCAGGATTGTCCATGAGAGCGGCGATGAGAAGAATGCGCTGGCGCATGCCCTTGGAATAGGAGCCGAGCGAGACGTGGCGATGCGGCCAGAGGGAAAAAAGCTCGAGGAGGGAATCGATTCTGGCGTTCTTGCGGGATTCGGGCATCGCGCGCAGCGTGCCGACCATGTCGAGGTATTCCTGGCCAGTGAGATAAGGATAAAGATTGGCTTCTTCGGGAACGTAGCCGAGGCGCGTGCGGTAGGCGGCGAGGTCTTTGTGGATGTTCTGGCCGTTGTAGGTGACTTCGCCATCGGTGGGCTCGAGAAGGCCGCAGAGCATCTTTACGGTGGTGCTTTTTCCGGAACCGTTGGGACCCAGGTAGCCAAGGACCTGGCCGGGTTCGAGCGTGAAGGTTACGTTCTGGACGGCGGGAACCGAGCCATAGAATTTGTAGAGTCCCTTGGCTGCGAGCATCAGGCCTTCCTTGCTGCGAGTAGACAAGTTACGGCCGGGGTTGTGGACAGTTGTTGGACACCGGCGGGCTGGGGGCGGTTCCCACAGGGTACACGCCTGTGCGTTCAAGGTAAGGAATTGCGGCGCCAGAAGAGGTAGGCGGGGAGGCCTAACACGAAGAGGACTATGGCTACGGCGAGGTTGCGAAATTGGGTGGGATCGTGGAAGGCGAGGTAGATGGCATTGGCTACTATGGCGGCGGCGGCGAGAACGAAGACGAGCGGCGTCCAGGGATAGCCGGGGACGTGGTAGGGGATGGATTTGCCTTGGCTGGCACGGCGAATGGGGAAGATGGCGGCGGCACCTAGGCCATAGAAAATCCAGCCGATGAAGATTACTCCGCCGATTAGCTCGGCGAATTTGCCGGCGCTGGCCAGGACCGCGGACCAGACGCCGAGGGCGATTACGGCGTTTGCGGGGGTGCGGAAGCGCGGGTGGACCTCAGCTAATTTCTTGAAGAAGAGATTGTCGTTGGCCATGGCGTAGAAGACGCGGGGAGCGGTGAGGACGACGCTGTTGGCGGCGCTGAATGTAGAGATGAGGATGGTGAAGGCGATGGCGCGTCCGGCCCAAGTGCCGAGGACGGCGGTGGCGGCAGTAGCGGCGATGGCTTCGCTGGCGGTGGAAGCGACGGGGCCGAGGGCGTTGAGATAGGTGACGATGGCGATGAGGTACAGCCCGGTGAGGGTCAGCGAGCCGAGCAGGAACGCGCGAGGAAAAGCTTTTTGCGGGTCGACCACTTCCCCGGCACTGTAGGTCCCGAACTGCCAGCCTTCGTAAGCCCAGAGCACGGCGATCATGGCCAAGCCGAAATTCGAGAGAAGAGAGAAGCCAGTCTGCGAGGAGCCGAGCGCCGGGGGAATTTCGCGGATGTGATGGCCGAGGGAGAGGAGCACGGCGCTGAGGACGACGATGATGCCGACCTTGATCAGGGTGGTCCAATTTTGCAGGTCGGAGCTTCTGCGGGTGCCCCAGACGTTCACGGCGGTGACGACGGCGATCATGGCGACGGAGACGAGGGTGGCTTCGAGCGCCGTGAGCGGAATGATTTCGGCGAGATAGCGGGTGAAGGCGCGGGCGAGCGCGGCGACAGAGCCGCTGGCGATCACCAGGAACAAGCACCACCCATAGAGAAAGGCCGACACGCGGCCAAAGCCATTGCGAATGAAGACATAGAGGCCGCCGGCTTCGGGATTGGCGGCGGCAAGTTCGGCGTAGGTTAGCGCGCCGAGGAGGGACAGGAAGCCGCCAATGATCCAGACGAGGAAGGAATAGCCAACGGAGCCGTCGAGCTGGCGAAGGATGAGGCCAGGAGTGAGGAAAACGCCGGAGCCGATGACGGAGCCGATGAA
>Ga0210408_10004901_pt1 | contig 11884 bp, 8 predicted proteins | sample IncBWH4MmetaG_FD_155471 | JGI IMG/M metagenome (GOLD analysis project Ga0210408, IMG submission 155471) | Forest soil microbial communities from Barre Woods Harvard Forest LTER site, Petersham, Massachusetts, United States - Inc-BW-H-4-M | ecosystem: Environmental > Terrestrial > Soil >... | reverse complement strand
GCTGGGGGAATTACTTTCGGTCGGGCAACGCCGACCGGGAGTTCAATCAGATGGATTCCTTCGTGGTGAAGAGGCTCCGTCGCTGGCAGTATCGGCGTGGCGGACAGCGCCCCACGAAGCGCCCCCCTTTTAACGGCCAACAGCTTTCCGGAATGGGCCTGCATCGTTTGCGGGGTACCGTGCGCTACCCGGCGCAAGCCACGCCTCGACGATCATCGTTAAGCCGTGTGCCGGAAAACGGCATGCACGGTTTGAAAGGGGGTCTTATGGCGCAGGGCCGCTTTTAAGCGGGACTTCGCCATGACCTACCAATGAATCCGGTCGAAACTCTCGGCCTAGCACTTGGCGCTGGATTTTCCTCTGGGCTGAATCTTTACGCCACCATCGCTACTCTTGGTTTGCTTCAACGCTTCGGCGTCATTCACTTGCCGGAGTCGTTGCAGGTTCTCTCTCATCCATGGGTGCTAGGCATTGCTATCGCGTTTTACGCGATTGAATTTCTGGCCGACAAAATTCCTTATGTCGATAGCGTTTGGGACGCAATTCATACCGTAATTCGTCCGCCTGCTGCCGCGCTGCTTGCCTATGGAGCTGCCGGCGGGGTGCCTCCGGAATGGCGCTGGGGCGCCGCGCTGCTGGCGGGTGGGGTGGCGCTTACTTCGCATGGAACCAAAGCCAGCGCTCGGGCCGCGGCAAACGCCAGCCCTGAGCCTTTCAGCAATTGGACGCTGAGTCTAGGCGAAGACGTTCTTGCTGTTTGGTTGACATGGATGGCCACAGTTCATCCTCGCGCAACGATCGTCGTCGTCGTGTTGCTGATTGCGTTGGCTGGCTTCCTTTTGTTTCACTTGTTCCGGTTTTTGCGTCGAGCGCTCCAACGATTGTTTGCGGCCTGATCGGGACTAAAACCCGCAGGGCTCCTCAGACTCCGCCTTGCGCTACAGTTTCTGCGGCGATGGGCGGTTACGAGTTGCGGTAAAACCGGCACTACCAGTGCTGTTGGTCGCGATCATTTTAGGTACGTCGCCAGCCAATCCAGGAACGTTTTGTACCAGAACTGGGCGTTTTGTGGTTTCAGGATCCAGTGTCCTTCGTCTGGAAAGATAACCAGTTTGGAGGGGACGCCCTGGCGCTGCAGGGCGCTGAAGAATTCGAGCGACTGCGTATAGGGGACGCGATAGTCGCGCTCGCCCGCTACGATGAGTGTCGGCGTTTTGTATTTGCCCAGTTCTGCGGCGTACGTGGAGGGCGACCACTTTTTATAGTTTTCGGGAGCCGACCACGGCGTCCCCTGCATGTCGTGCTCTTCAAACCAGAGTTCTTCGGTAGCATACATGGCGGGTTTGTCATAGATACCTGCGTGGCTGATGATGGCCTTGAAGCGCCCGGTGTGCGTGGCGAGCCAGTCGGCCATGAAACCGCCGTACGATCCGCCGCCGGCAGCGATTTTTGTGCCGTCGACGTATTTGTACTTTGCGATGGTGGCGTCGATGCCTTTCATCACGTCGGAGTAAGCTCTGCCGCCCCAATCGTTGGTGATTTCATCGGTGAATTTCTGGCCGTATCCGGTCGAACCACGGCGGTTGATCATCAAGCTCACGTAGCCTGACGCGGAGAAGACCTGCGGATTCCAGCGGTAACCCCAGGCATTGGAGAACATGGTCTGCGGACCGCCGTGCAGCAGGACCAGCAGCGGATACTTCTTGTCGGCGTCGAAATTTGGCGGGCGAACGAGCATGGCTTGCACCCGGGTTCCGTCGCCGCTGACAAACCAGAAAAGTTCCGGCGCGTTCATCTCCAGGCTGGCCAGAATGGAATCGTTGTGGTGGGTCAGCTGACGCACACCGGAACCATCACTTTTTGCCGCGAACAATTCCGTCGGCAGGGTCAAACTTGTGCGCTCAAACGCAAGTGTCTTGCCGTCCGCACTGATCGACAAGCCGGTATTGAATCCTTCCGCGACGACCTTCTGCGGTTGCCCTCCCGGATGCGCTTCCATTGCATACACGGGTTGCAGCGTTTCGTTTTCCGCTACGAAGAAAATCTTCTTGCTGTCCGCGGACCACGCGAGCTGGTCGGCGCTGCGGTCGAATGCTTCTGAAAGGTTTTCATTCTTCCCACTCTGGCGGTCGTAGAGCATCACGCGCCAGCGATCGGACTCGTACCCGGCGGTGAGTTGCGCGTGATAGGCAATGTATTTGCCGTCGGGCGAATAGACCGGGTTGCCGTCGAAGCCGGGATTCGTGGTGATTTTTTTTGGGGCCGCGCCTCCGGCCACCGGTACCAGAAACAAATCGCCGTTGGTGCTGATGGCTTCCACCTTGTCGGTCACCGCGTTGAAGCAAAGTTCCTTGCCGTCCGGCGAAAAACTGATGTCCTCGGCGCCGCTGCGCTCGTCGGGAGGTATGTCATAGTCGGCGCCTTCGGTCAGGTCCCGGGGAGCAGCACTGGCATCCGCTTGATCTGGGGCATAGGGCGCCGGAACCACGAACAAGTGGCTGCGCTTGCCTTCGGACCAGTGGGTCCAGTGGCGATAGAGGAGATGCTCGGCGACGTGGGCCTTTACTTTGTTCTTCTCTTTGTCCTCGTCGCGCAATTTGTTGCATGCATCGTCCCTGCAGTCGGGATAGACGGAGGAAGTGAAAGCGATGGTTTTGCCGTCGGGCGACCACTTGACCATATCCACGCCGGTGGAAAGATGCGTCCATGCGTGGGCTTCGCCACCATCCATGGAGAGGAGGTAGACCTGGGAATCGCCGGCGCGAGAGGAGATAAAGGCGATGGTTTTGCCGTCGGACGACCATACGGGCGATGAGTCATGGCCACTTTGCGTCAGCTGAATGGGTGCGCCGCTCTCGGCAGAGACCAGCCATATATTGCTGGCGTTGCGATTCGCGTCCACGTCAGGCGTGGTCAGTGTGTAGGCCGCCCATTTGCCGTCCGGGGAGAGTTGCGGTTCGCCGACGCGGTGCATCTTGATCAGGTCTTCAAAGGTGATGGGATGCTTTGCCGCGTCTTGCGCGAATGTGCTGCCGAGCGAGCACAGCATGAGTGCCGCGGCTGCCAAGCCGCTTCGCAAACCGATCCGCTTCATAGTCCGGTCGTCCTCTCGTGATAGCTGGGGCTTTGGCGGTGATCCCGCCGACGGGTGAATATGTCACGATTTCGCGCTGAATCCAAGAGACGTCAACACAAGGTCGCGGCGGGGTTCCGTTCCTGTCGATATTACTTTGCGAGGCCGACGGCCCAGGTGTAGCCGTCGGGGTCGGCTACGATGATGTCGCGCCAGCCGTGGGGGAAGTCGGCTACGGGTTGCACGATGGTGGCACCTGCGGCTTCCGCGCGCGCTTGCACGGCGTCGGGATCGACGCCCATCACGCGTAGCTCCGCTCCGACGCCTCGCAGGCCTGGGTTTGAACCGCGGAGGCGTGCATATAAAGGATGGCGATCGTAGGTGTGGTCGGCGTGGAGCATGAATTCCGCACCGGCTAAGTTGAGGGCTGCGAAGTCCGCGTCGGCATAGCGCACCGTGGCGCCGAGGACGTCGCGGTAGAAGGGGAGGGAGACCTGGATGTCTCGGACGAGAAGATTGACGGAGAATTTCGCCAGAGATTTGCCGTAGTCGGGTGCGGGCATCCAGGAGGACCCGGAACGTTTCATGGTCATGGGTGTGAGCTCATGATGTTTCGGTTTCTGACGTTGATTTGGCCTCCGCTTAAGTTTCAGGGTTTGGGGATCGAGTGATGCGCAATGGATTCATTGTCTAGTTGAGCGTACACCGGGTGAGGCGAGCCCTTCCCCTACGGGTTCAGGTTGTCGGTCACGGAGTTGGTTCCAAATTGGTCTGGGTTGGAGTTTTGCGGACGATGACCCAGTTGATGGTGGCGAGTACGGAGGTGACGAGGACCGCCGTGGAATTGCTCAGTGGCGTGCGTACGAGCAATATAACGCAGAATAGAATCGCGGCGATCGCAAGCGGCTTGCCTGCGGGCAGGCGAAAGGCGCTGGCGTCCGGGCTGCGCTTCCGCAAAACCAAGAGAGCTATCGCGATGGAGCTGTAGGTGAACAGGCGCACGATGGCAGACAGGGTTATATTCCAGCGGAAATTGCCCGCCAGCGTAAAGGCCAGCAACAGAGCGATGTACAACAAAATGGAAACGTGCGGGGTGTGAAATCGCCTGTGAATGCTGGCGAAGATTCGGGGGAAGTCGCCGCGCTCGGCTAGCGCGAAGGTGAGGCGAGGTGTGTGCAGCATGTTCGCGCTTAGATAGCCGTAGATCGAAAGGAGCGCGCCTGCGGCAATGGCCACGGCGGCGCCCTGGCCCAGGATGCGTCCGGCGGAGTCCGCGAGCGGGCGCTGCGTAGCCGCCGCGTCGGGCAGGGTGCTGCCGACCACTACTTGTACGAGCGTGTAGATCACGGCAACGCTGGCGATCCCAATGAGCAGGGCTACGGGGGCGTCGCGGCGAGGATCGCGCATTTCGCCGGTGGCGAGCAGGACGGCTTCGAATCCACCGTAGGCGTAGACCAGAACCAGCACGGCTTCGAGCCAGTCGTTGGTGTTGATAGCGTGGGGCAACGGAGCTGGTGCGACGGCGCCATGTATTGCTATCCACCAAAGGCCCGCGCCAGTGAAAATTGCCAAAAGCAGGATTTTGGTGGCAGTAAAGAAATCGCTGACGCGGGCGCCGGATTTCACGCCGACATAGTTGACGACGGCGAGGACGCCGACCAGGAGAGTCAAGATGACCAAACGGTAGGCCGGCTGCGTGGCGCGGGGAAAGATCTGGCTCAGATAAGTGGTGAACAGATTGGCGGTGCCGGAACCAGCGGCAATCCTGGATAGCCAGGTCATCCAGGCGATCTGAATTCCCCAGAAACGGCCCAGGGTTTCGCGGGCGTACAGATACGGTCCGCCAGTTTCATGGAACTGCGAAGCGACTTCGCTTAAACATCCGGCGATGATGGCCATACCGACGCCCGCGATGAGGTAGGCGAACGGGGCCATGCGGCCCAAGCGGCCGGAGACTACGGATGGGAGTCCAAAAATGCCGCTGCCAATGATGGAATTGATCACTAGCGCGGTGAAACTCCAGCGGCCGATGGTGCGGATCAGGGTGTTGGGTTGGCGTTGTCCCACGCTTACTCCTGACGAGCTGGATGGTGCGTGCTGCGTGTTGCGTGTTGCAAAAAAACATCTTGCGGTGCGGGTCTCTTCTGGCTCGTTGATTCTGTTTGCTGCGGCAAATGTTTGGCACAGACCCTTCGGCGGCGGCTTGCCGCCTCAGGGTAAGCCTGTGCTAGTTGAAAGCGCGCAAGCGTAACACACGGATTTTTATTTTTCGCTTTGGGCGCTGCTACAATCTTCCAGACTCCACTTATGGGAAATTCATCGACAGTTTTCCCGCGCGATTTTCGCAAGGCTATGCCCATCGCCGTTCGCGGCGAGGGTGCGTGGATCTATACGTCCGATGGGCGGCGATTGCTAGATGCCGCGGGGCAGGCGGCGGTGGTGAACATCGGGCATGGAGTCGCGGAAATAGGGCGGGCGATGGCGGAGCAGGCTTCGCAGATTGCGTTCGCGCACACTTCGCAATTTCACTCGGCGGCTGCGGAAAAGCTTGCGGCGAGATTGCTGGCGCTGGCTCCGGCCAATTTTCGCAGCGGAGGACTCGTTTATTTCACTTCGGGAGGCTCCGAGGCGACCGAAACAGCGATCAAGATGGCGCGCCAATATCACCTGGAGCGCGGCGAGGCGCGACGATTCCGGGTGGTGTCGCGGCGCCAGAGCTACCACGGTAGTACGCTGGGGGCGATGTCGGTCAGCGGCAACGTGTCGCGGCGGGCGCCGTACCACCCGTTGCTTGCCGAATGGGGACACGTCGCGCCGTGTTTTTGTTATCACTGTCCGTTCGAAATGAAGTTTCCGGAGTGCGGGCTGGCTTGCGCCGAGGATTTGAATTCATTCTTAGAACAAAACGATCCCGAGTCCGTCGCCGCGTTTATCTTCGAGCCCGTGGTCGGGGCTACGCTGGGTGCCGTAGTGCCGCCTCCGGGTTATGTTGCGCGCATCGCTGAAATCTGCCGCCGCCACGGCATTGCGTTGATAGCCGACGAAATCATGAGCGGGATGGGCCGCACGGGAAAACCATTTGCGGTGCAACACTGGGACGTGGAGCCTGACATTATTTTGGTGGGCAAGGGAATCGCGAGTGGTTATGCGCCGCTGGGCGCGGTGATTGTGGCGCCGTGGGTCGCGGACGCGTTCGCGCAGGGAACCGGGACGTTTCAGCACGGTTTCACGTACCAAGCGCATCCGGTGTCTACGGCCGCGGGCAATGCCGTTCTCGATTACAACGAAGCGAATGCATTATTTGAGCGGGTAACGCCGGCTGCGGAAACGTTGCGGGCGCAGTTGGAGGCGCTGCAAGCTCATCCGCACGTAGGTGAGATCCGAGGGCTCGGGCTGCTGGTGGGCGTTGAATTTGTGCAGGACAAAACGACGCGCGAGCCTTTTGCGAAAGAACAAAATATCGCGGAGCGTATCCGGCAGGCTGCGCTCGGCGAGGGTGTGCTCACGTATCCAACGCAGGGTTGTGTGGATGGCGTGCGGGGAGATCACGTGCTGCTCGCGCCACCCTTCCTTGTGAGCGTGGAAGAATCTGCGATAATCGCACGGTCGCTTGCGACGGCGCTCGCTCGTGTTTTTCCGGATTGAATCGCAAGCGGGCCGCGATCTTTTGCCACATTGACTTTCATAGGCTGAGCGTCTTTATCTTGGGAGCAAAACTGAATGGGTCTTTATGCGCGGCTCTTTTTCCTAATTTGTGTTTTTACGTTCGCGGCGGCACTGGCCCACGCACAAGATAGCGGCAAAGCGAAACCGCGGGCTCGCGATCTTGGCATTCCGTTTGAAGGTACGACCGGCGCGATAAATGCGATCACTGACGTTTCGGGCGTTACGGTTGGGCACACGACGCTGATCTCCGGGGAAGGGAAGCTGCAGGTGGGCAAGGGCCCAGTACGGACTGGCGTTACCGCGGTGTTGCCGCGCGGAAAGGATTCCATGACCGATCCGGTTTTTGCGGGTTGGTGGTCGCTGAACGGAAATGGGGAAATGACAGGTACGACGTGGGTGGAGGAATCGGGATTTCTCGAAGGACCGGTGATGATCACAAATACGCATAGCGTCGGCGTGGTTCGCGATGCGGTGATTCAGTGGCGCGTGACGCACGGACAGCCGGATGCTACCGGCTACTGGTGGTCGCTGCCGGTGGTAGCGGAAACCTGGGATGGGTGGATGAACGATATCAATGGTTTTCACGTCAAGCCTGAGCACGCGCTGCACGCGATAGACTCGGCCGCGTCCGGTGCAGTGCAAGAAGGGAATGTGGGCGGCGGTACAGGAATGGTCTGCAATGAGTTCAAAGGCGGAATCGGAACCGCTTCGCGAACGCTAACCGCAAAAGAGGGTGGGTACACGGTCGGCGTCCTGGTGCAATGCAATTTTGGACGGAGAGCGAATCTACGAATCGCCGGGGTGCCGGTCGGTCGGGAGATTCCGGAAGAACAGGTGTATTCAGCGGACTCGTTTGGCGACCGCGAATATGGGTCGATTATTGTGGTGGTGGCCACGGATGCGCCGCTTGTAGCGCACCAACTCAAGCGCGTGGCTCGCCGCGTTTCATTGTCATTGGGCCGGCTCGGCAGTATTTCGGGGAACGGGTCGGGCGACATCTTTATTGCGTTTTCGACTGCCAATCCCGGAGCGGCTTCCGCGGATCGCGTGGTGGACTTGAAGATGCTGCCGAACGACAAGATCGAGCCTATTTTTGCCGCTACCGTGCAGGCTACCGAGGAAGCGGTCGTCAATGCCATGATTGCAGCCGAGACCATGACGGGGATCGACAATCACCGCGTGATCGCGATTCCTCACGACACGTTGCGAGCGGTCTTGAAAAAATACAATCGCCTGAACCCGTGAGGCGGTGCAGTGGTACGAAGTCACTCATGGCCAGGCTGACCAAATTTCTTGCGTTTATTGCGCTGGCCTTCGGCGGTCTCTTTGGTTGCTCCAAACAACAAACGGAATTTCCTGTGGCAATTACGCATGTCAACGTAATCGATGCCACCGGTGCGCCGATGCGGCCGGACATGACCGTTGTGGTTGCAAATCACTTGATTGCCGCAATCGGTCCGTCACAATCCACTGCAATTCCTCGCGGTTCGCAGGTTCTCGACGCTACCGGCAAATTCCTGATTCCGGGGCTTGTCGATTCGCACCTGCACCTGACTGGCTCGGGCGAACCGCGCGGCAGCCGCGAGTTCGTGCTTCCCTTACTCCTGGCCAACGGCATCACAAGCGCCCGCGACATGGGTGGGTATCTGGAGTCACTGGTTCCGCTCAGACGCGATATCCAGCAAGGCAAACGGCTGGGGCCGCAGATTTTCTTCGCGGGGCCCTACCTAGACGGAAGCCCTCCTTCGTTTCAGCCGTCACTGGTTGTCAGCGACGCCGTCGAGGCGTCTGAAGACGTGCGTGTGCTCGTGCAGCAGGGGGTCGATTTCATTAAAGTGCAGTCGATCCTTAGCCGCGATGCGTATTTTGCAATCGCAAAGGCGGCGCGACGCGAGCACATCGCGTTTGTGGGGCATGTTCCGGATCATGTGACCGCTGCGGAAGCTTCCGATGCCGGGCAAAAGAGCATCGAGCATCTCACCGGCGTCCTGCGAGCGTGTTCCCGTGACGAAGCACGGCTTATGCGCGAACAATTGCAAGCCGGACCGAAGAACGCAACGCCGCAGAGCTCACACAGCCGCGAAATGGAGTGGGAACGGGAACTCCTGCAGACGTATTCCGAAAAGCAGGCCGATGCGCTGCTCGCGAAGTTTGTCCAGAACCAGACTTGGCAAACGCCGACGGTCGTGCTGCTGCGAAATGATGCTTATCCTGACCCGAAGACCCATTCGTCGGGTGACCCGCTACTGCGATTTGTGCCGCGAACGATTGCGGGGAAATGGAGACAAGTCCGCGTCGCGCAAGACCAATGGTTCACAGCCGCGGATTTCGGGCTGCGAGAAAAGTTACTAGCGCAATCCATGCAGGTGGTCGCGCAGATGCAATCAGCCGGTGTGCACATCCTCGCCGGCACCGATAGCGCGGCGCCCTACGTTATACCTGGCTTCGCAATGCACCAAGAGCTGGCGCTGTTGGTGCAAGCGGGACTATCCCCGATGCAGGCTCTTCAGGCGGCGACAAAAAATCCGGCGGAGTTTTTTGGGAAATTGAAAACCGACGGAACAATCGAGGCAGGGAAAACTGCAGACCTGCTGCTTCTGGATGCCAATCCACTTAAAGACATCCATAACACTCAGAAGATACGAGCGTTGGTGCTTCACGGAAAACTGATCGAGCACGCCAAGCTCGACGATTTGCTATCTTCCGTTCAAAAGTTCGCCGCTGCGAATTAGATTACCGGCACAGCTGTCTTCCTCGGCGGGTTGAAGAAGGGCATTGGGACGATCTTGGCGGAGACCGTATGCCGTACCGACTCGACGGTCATTTCCATATTCAGCGTGCTGCCGGCGGAACAGTGAGCGCGCTCCACCGACGCCAGCGCGATCATTTTCTTCAAGGTTGGCGACCAGGTCGTGGATGTCGCCTTGCCCACATGCTTTCCTCCTCGATACACCGGCACCGCGGCGCGGGAGGCCATGCTGGGAACTTGCGGAGCCATGCCCATCCTGTCGTAAAGCGTTTCCACTTCGTTCCAGTTGATCTCCAACCCAACAAGCGCTCGATCCGGACCTTTTGTTTCTTCGGCAGCGAGCGCCGCGCGGCCCACAAAAGTCTCTTTCTTCAGATCCACGAGCTTGCCCAGCCCGATTTCCGCCGGTGAGTATCTCTGCGAATCAATCATCGCTTTCTTGCTTGAAATATAGTCCACCTCGATCAAAATCAATCCTGCTTCGATCCTCGCAATATCCAGTGCCACCATACCTGCAGGGTGAATGTCGAACATTTCGCCCTCGTTCATCAGTTTGTCCCACACGCGAACGGCATCCCTCCAAGGCATCCACACTTCGAATCCCAGGTCGCCGGTGTAGCCCGTGCGGGAAATATCCACCGGGATGCCGGCGATCTTTCCGTGGGTCACGCGGAAATATTTCAGGTTGGCGATATTGGCGTCTGCCACCGCATGAAGCAGCTTTCCCGAGGTGGGTCCCTGGAGCGCCAGCGCGGCCATTTGTTCGGAAATATCCTCGATCTTCACGTTGAGGCCGAGGGCATTCTGTTGAAACCACCGCAAGCTTGGATCGGCGGCCGTCCAACGGTACTCGTTCTCGCCGAGGCGCGTGATGGTGCCGTCGTCAATGACCTTGCCGTCGGGGTCACACCAGCAGCAGTAGATCACCTGGTCGAGGGAAACTTTGTTGATGTCGCGGGAGATCACGCGATTGACAAATTTCGTGGCGTCGCGGCCGGTGACACGGTACTTGAACAGCGGTGAGATGTCGATCAGCGCGGCGGAGTTGCGGATCGCGTTGTATTCGTGCTCGTGGTGCATCTCGTAGACGCCCACTGTGTAATAACCTGACCACTCGCGATAGTTCAGGCTCTCGCAGAGCGCCATCGTTCGTTCGTGAAATGCTGTCCCTACAGGCACGATCCCTCCGCAGCAATACCCGGCGAAATTATAGAAGCCCACGCGCAGCCCGGCAAGGCGCATCGGGTTAGTGGATGCTGCTGGTACTGTCCAAACAAGCGTCTCATCGAGGGATGAAGGCAGCCGTGACGTAGCACGGCTACCGAATCTGTGTGGATGTCGATGTTTTCCTTGGGGTTCTTACTGTTTGTCCGCTGGTGCTGCGCAATTCGCAACACACTTCGACGCGAGCATTTCAATCTCGGCCTTCTTATGTGATGGCACGCCGCCGCCGGCTTCGGGTCCGACGACAAGCGATTGCGGTCCATCCGACGCATTGAACGTACATTGGAATTCCAGGTTTTGAACGCCGCGTTGCTGGCACGCATTTTTCTCCAGAGCCGTCTCAAGGGAATCCGGCCTGGCATGCAGCTGGTCCGCAACATTCGATGGCAGAATCGCGACCACCATGGGCACGGGCGATTTGATCTTTACGCTTACTTGCTCGCCATCGCGTTCAGGCGCAAACCCGCCATAGACCTTAAAAAAGGAGGTCAGCTCGTACTTCTCCTTCACCTGCCGAATCCATTGAAACTCCGGCGGGAAGCAGTTGTTGATGCACGCCCAACGGAAATATTGAATGTGAACGTCGTTGGGGGCTACAAATCTGCGTGTTACTGAGCCTTGACCCGTCAACACCGTGGCGACTCCCACGCCAATGGCGCGGTCCACCTTGTCATTTTCGTCGAGTGCGGCACCGAGCCCCGCGAAGACGGCTCGATCCGGGCTGTTCCGCTCATCGTGGATAACGAGCGTCATGGGCTCTGCAGGCAAATCGCACACATAGGTTGTCTTCATCACGTGCTCTCGCACGCAGAGGTAATTCAAGCTGCCGATCAGTTCCGGCCGCTGCAACGCCTGGCTCCAACCGGGGGCCGACGTCAATGCGATCGTTACCGGTCTTTGCGCGTCGATATCGACATGAATGTTTCCGCCCTGGGGGCCGGGCTGGTACGTGCGGCCCGTGTGATAGTTCGCTGGATCCATTCGCACCGACTCGTCGTTCGCCGGCAACCAGTCGAATACCTTTCCCTGGCCAAATGCAGGCGCGACGGCAGCGAGCGCGACGAACAAAGTGAGGGTGGCAGCCTTTTTGATGTTCATAAGACAATTGTGAAAGCCGCCCCGTTTCCTAACAACGACGTCGCAGTGTAGGCCCCCCGAATGAGTACCTGTTC